>Ga0134126_10013102_pt1 | contig 10475 bp, 16 predicted proteins | sample KB31752_FD_96881 | JGI IMG/M metagenome (GOLD analysis project Ga0134126, IMG submission 96881) | Terrestrial soil microbial communities with excess Nitrogen fertilizer from Kellogg Biological Station, Michigan, USA - KB3-175-2 | ecosystem: Environmental > Terrestrial > Soil > Unclassified ...
ATGTGGAAAAATGTCGGCGGCTTCTCGAAACCAGCTGCCTTTTCCGATTGACTTCGAAACTCAGATGTCTCCGAAAACTGTTCGCCTTCGGCCCGGAATGCCGTTCGCGTTTTCTTCGGAATCAGCGTTCACCTTCGCCGGAATCCTCACGATGTAGGTAGCTGTATCCATGGGCTTCAATGAACTCGCAGCGGAAATGGTTACGTCCGACCGGCCGATTTCCTCAAGGGGGCCGGCCCGTCGAGTAAATCCTTGACGATGTCGCTGAGCTTCATGAATTCGTCGTAACCGGACGGCTTCCGAAAGTACTCATCCGCGCCAAGATTTGCCATTCGCTCACGGTCCTCGGCGGAATCCGAAGTTGAGACGGCGATAACAAGGGCGTCCGCACACTTGCGGCTGCGGCGCATATGCTCCAGTACATCGCCGCCCTGCTTTTTTGGCAAATTGATATCCAGAATGACGAGGGCGGGACAGGGCATCTCCGGGTCATCGTCGGCCCGATCGAAAAAACGTACCGCCTGCTCTCCATCCCCGACGACATGCAGCGTGAGCGGGAGTCGGGTTGCCTCCATCGCCTCATGGATCAGAAACACGTCGGCCTCATTATCTTCGACAACAAGCACATGGCGGTGGGCGCCGGCGGATGTTGTATCAGACGGGGAGCGTAAAGCGGAAGATTGATCCTCGTCCGGATTCGGATTCGACCCAGATCCGCCCATGATACCGATCCACGATTCGGTGACAGAGGGCCAGTCCGATGCCGGTTCCAGAGTATTCATCGCTACTGTGCAGACGTTTAAAGAGCCCAAAAATAGTCTCCTTATATTTGGGATCGATGCCGATGCCGTTGTCGGCAACTGAGAAAACCCAGTATCCGGTCTGTTGCTCAGCCTCAAGGCGTACATCTGGCAGCCGTTCGGGGCTGCGATATTTTATGGCATTCCCAATCAGGTTTTGAAACAGTTGTTGCAGATGCGTGCCATTCACCGCGACCGAGGGTAGCGGACCACTTTTTATCGCAGCGCCGCTGCTCGCGATTGCGTCCGACAAGTTCGCGAGCGCTGTTTTCAATGCCTCATTCGCATCGGTAACCTCAGGTGGCTGATCGAACCTCCTCGCCTGTGTATACGTTAGAAGGTCGCGCACGAGGATTTCCATGCGCGTTGCACCGTTGCGGAGGAAATTCATGAACTTCAGGGCCTCGCCACTAAGCTTGTCGGAATGGCGTTTCGTCAGAAGCTCGCTGTAAACTTTAATGCTGCGCAACGGTTCTTGAAGGTCGTGGCTCGCCGAAAAGGCGAATTGCTCAAGATCCGCATTCGCCCGGCGAAGCTGGTCCTCCACCTGTTTCTGTTCGTCGATATCGGTATAGGTGCCGAACCATTTCACGATACTTTCGCCCGCATCGCGGACCGGGACCGCGCGCCCCATGAACCATCGCCAGCGGTTTTCCCGCCGGTCTAGAAAGCGGCATTCAATGTTGTAGGGATCTCCCGAATGAACGGCGGCATACCAGGTGTCGCGCGCTATCTGAAGGTCCTGGGGATGCAGGATAGGTTCCCAGCTCGCATCTCCGAATGCAAAACGGCCGATGCCGGTAAATTCATACCAGCGTTCATTGTAGTAATCCACATAGCCGTCGGGCCGGGCCGTCCAGACTATTTGGGGCATGGCGTCGGCAAGCTGGCGGAAACGGGCTTCGCTCTCCACCAACTTCGCCTGAATGCGTTTGCTTTCGGTAATATCGCGCGCGATCTTAGAGGCGCCAATGATGACGCCTTGCGCATTCCTAACGGGTGAAATGGTAAGCGAGATGTCGATCAGTGAGCCGTCTTTCCTTCGGCGCACGGTGTCGAAATGATCGACGCGCTCGCCCTTTCTCAGCAGGGCAAGAATATTAGGCTCTTCCTCCTGCCGGTCCTCCGGAATCAGAAGGTTGGCCACAGTCTGACCGATGGCCTCGGCGGCCGTGTAGCCGAAAAGGCGTTCCGCGCTCTTGTTCCAGCTCGTGATAACTCCGTCAAGATCTTTACTGATGATGGCGTCGTCCGATGAATCGACGATGGCGCTCAATAGCAGCGAAACGCGTTCTGCGTGCTTGCGCTCGGTTATATCGTGTGTCACGGCGAGATGGACGGTGCTGCCGTCCATGTGTCGCAAGGGAGCGGCATGCGTCTCCATATGGTGGCGCTTCCCCTTCAGTCCGACGATGTCGAATTGAAGGGAACCCTTTTGGCCGCTGCAAACCATTTCATTGAACGCGCGAAATCGCTCGCGGTCCTCTGGCGCGATAACGTCGCATACGTTCTTAACCGCCATTGCCTCAGCGTACGAAGCGTCAATCATTCCCAGGCCAGGCGGATTCATGAACAGCAGCGTGCCGTCTCGCGCAACGATCTTCACGCATTCCGGTGTAGTGTCCACAATCGCCCGAAACTGCTCTTTGGCTTCCATCTCCGCATTCCTGCGGTCCGTGATGTCCATAAGCAAGTTAATGCCGCCAATGATGCGGCCTTCTCCATCGCGCAGCACGGCGGGAGACGGCATAAACCAGAAGCGCGTTCCGTCCGGACGCTCTGCAATACATTCAATACCGGTGGGCACGTCGTCGCCCCTAAGGGCGACCGCCATTGGGCATTGGTCATGCGGCAGAGGCGTGCCGTCGGGGAGAAAGAGTTTCCAGGTGACGCACCATTTATCCGTGCCTAGTTCCGGCGTGCGGCCGGAAAGCTTTATGGCCGCGGCATTGAAGTAGGTAAGCCTGCCCTGCGCGTCGGTCATGTAGATGGCAACGGGCAGGGCTTCTACCAGCTCGCGGAAAACCGCATCCGATATAGCTTGGCGCGAGACTAAGGCCGTGAGCGCCTCGGCGCTGCCGCGGTTCATACTTCACCCCCGTCATTCGCCTGACGGCGTCGGGTGGCGGCGTTGTTCTCAAGAAGTCGGCGAACAATCGAGCCCAACTGCATAAACTCCTCTAGCGTAGACGGCTTTTGGAAGTACACCGTGGCGGCATGCCCGGCGCCCGTTTCCGGTAGGGCGCTGGAAGCGAAGCCGGTCATTACGACGACGGGCGTTCGCGCGTAACTTTCGGTGGATCGCAGACGTCTGAGAACTTCTTCGCCGTCTCGTTTAGGAAGATGCATATCGAGCAGCAGCCGGTCCAGTGGCGGCGCTTTTGGGTCGCGATCGAGACTGTCAATGAACGTAACTGCCTGTGCGCCATCCCGGACCACGCGCAGCGAGCAATTTATGTGATGTTCTTTGAGAGCTTCGCACACAAGCTCGGCGTCTGCCGGGCTATCCTCGGCAAGGAGGATTTCGAAAGGCTTTGTCTCGATCGCCATATCTGCCTCAACCCCCATCACTCTCAACCTACTTTCGCCGTCGTGCCGCCGGTTCGAGGAGCGTGCCGCTGGGTTTCTGGAGTTCCGGCCAAAACGTCACGGCGGATCAGGACGGCTAATTCCTTGTTGGCTCTACATCCTGATTATCGCGAATAAGCGGTCGGATATATTCGCTGGGCGTACTCAAGCGCCCTTCCCGCCGCTTCGCTTCGATGAATTCTTGTTTTGTCCGTGGCCGTGACATCGTTAGAATTGCTTTTGTTCATGGCTTGATTGAGATATAGCCTCTCTTGTGACTATGCCGGATCAAATACACCGAGCCCGATCCGACGCTGAAAAGCGGATCCCGCTTCGCTGCCTACAAAGCACCGTGTTGCAGGTCGCGCCGGGTGTTAGCCGAACAACAACGGTGCAGTGTGCGGTGATTACGAAACTGCTAGAATTGCGAGGCTGTTCAACCCCGGTATATTTGACACGAACGATGCTGAAAACGATCTAAATGGCGAGAGTAGCGACAAGCAAGCGGGGAGGAACAAACGAATGAGCTTCGAGCATGCCGGAGGACGCGGGGAGCACGCGGAAGGCGCTGTCGCCAGGAGCATAGAGCAGCAGACCGCCAAGTTGCCTTCTGACTTATTTTTGTGGGCTGCATTTGGTTCTATTGCAGGGTCGCTTGTATTCAAGATGGCCGGAAAAGATCATCATGCGCTTTTTGTTGGACAATGGGCGCCAACCTTTCTGATTCTCGGCTTATACAATAAGTTGGTGAAATTGCAAGGCTCTGACGGAGTTTAAACACTAGTGTATTGCGTCGCAAATTTTCGCCTTGTATAATCAACGATGCGCAAAAACCGGGACTGGCGAGCATCCGGCTGCTTTTCCGAATCCGACGCCTGTCCCCGTTTTGCCCGGCTGCGAAACTTACTATTTGTTACTTGCGATGCACTACGCTAGGTGCGCGTCGATCTTCATTCCTGGAGGTCGCGCGGCAAAGTAAAATGGAATGTCGATCCCTTACCCACGGTCGATTCCGCCCAAATCCGTCCACCATGGTTTTCCACGATTCGCCGGCAGATAGTAAGGCCAACGCCAGATCCCGAATATTCTTGGCCGTGCAACCGCTTAAATGGAGCAAAAATCGATTCGCCATGGTGTTGTTCAAACCCGATGCCGTTATCCGTGATTGAAATTACCCAATACTTGCCCTCTGGCCGCGCCGAAACATGTACGGCGGGCGATCGGTCAGGCGATCGATATTTAATTGCATTGCTGATGAGATTCTGAAAGAGCCGTACGATTTGACTGTGCGAGGCAACAACCTGCGGAAGCGGATCGTGCGTTACCGCCGCGCCGGATTCCTCTAGGGCGCCGGCCAATTGGGTGATTGCAGTTTCCACATCCTCGTCGAGAGGCATAACAACTGCCGGCTCTTTTTCCGTCCCAACTCGGGCATACATTAACAGATTGTCAATGAGGGCTTTCATTCTGGCCACGGCTTTGATAATGAAGCCCAGCCATTGAGTTCCGCCTTCACTAAGTTCGTTTTCATGGCGCTTGACAATCAGCTCCGCATAGGCGCCAATTGTTCGGAGAGGCTCCTGCAGATCATGACTGGCTGCATAAGCAAAATGTTCTAACGCGGAATTCGATTCGAGAAGCGAATCCTCAAGTTCTTTCCGGGATGTTTCGTCAGAAATAACTTTAGTGAACCCTATCAGGGCGCCGGTTATGTCGTACACAGCGCTCATGACGCCGTTCGCAAAGAGTTCACTTCCATCCTTTCTTCGGTGCCATCGGATATCCGAAACACAGCGGTTTTGGCGCGCAAGCGCCATTTCTGATTCACGGAGTGCCACTGCTTTATCCGCGGGAATAAAGATCACCGAGGTGTCCCGACCAATCCATTCCTCTTCGGTATAGCCAAGCAAATGTTCTACACCCTCATTCCACGTTATGATGCGGCCATCCAAGCCAATAAAGAAGATCGCATAATCCTTCAATTGCCGGACCTGCATGCGATAGAGATCCTGAGGTTCGTTCCCAACTGAATTGTTGTTTGCCATTTAAACTCCTGTGATGCTGGTTGCTCTTATCCCAGCAATGTTGCACTTCGAGGTTCCACCTTCCACGCGTCTGATGCGCAAGCGATAATACCGACTACTGTGGCCGAGAGCCAAATCTGAGGGGCGATCTCCCAGAGAAATGGTCCGGCAGATCGTTGCTCACGATCCCCAACGAGGTCGTGCAAGCCTCGCAACCGCAAGTGCATGCCTTGAAGGCTATCTTTGCCGTTGCGATCAGCGTCCCGCCTCCATGCAGACGGTGACAGTACAATTATCTGTGATGGGCATTTATCATCAGCTTGCCCGCGAACGCCGAAGCTAATAGAATGCGGGAGAGTCAGCGGCATTGCTCAGACACGGAATTAACTCCTGCGTCGGCCTTTGGGAGGATGAGTATCAGCCCGGTTACTGGATGACGCGCAATACGGAAGTAAACGGCGGCGCCGCAGACTTCAGCGTCGTAATCCGCTCCAACTTCCGGATCGTCGATCATCCGAGTATTGCTCCCAGGTCCCCAGGTTGCCCTTCAGGTTTCGACACGGGCAAGCTACAAGCACGGGCGACACTCCAGCCTCGCTTCGACGCTGAGTTGGTGCGGAATGAGACCGGTACAACATAATCTGTTTGCGCCGTCAACATAGTGGAAGAACGAGTTAAGGACTGGAGATCTGCCACTCGCAGCCGAGGCAACAACAGTGCGGAAAGATTCTGGGACGCGACGGTCACCCCGCTACTTCCTCCAGCAATGAATGGTTTGGCGTTGGGGCGATCGCCGGGATAGATGTGACGTCTGAAGACGCCGACGCACCCGTAGAGAACGTTCTGTATCCCGATCGCGAAACCGGCTGGCGGGCCGCGGAGCCCGGACCACAAATCATTCGAATTTACGTTTAGCGGGCCAACAAACATCAGGCACATTCAACTTATCTTCCGGGAATCACAGTTCGGAAGGACGCAGGAGTTTACGCTGCGCTGTACCATTACCGGAGGGGAACGGAGAGAGTTGATTCGGCAGCAGTGGACCTTCAGTCCGCAGGGATCGAAAGAAGAAGTTGAAGATTACCGGGTGAGCTTGGACGATGTTGTTGTCCTGGAACTCGCAATCATTCCTGATATCAGCAACGGCGGCGCGCATGCGTCACTGCTTCGTCTGCGTATCGGATAGTGCTCGAACGATAATGAGGATTGAATATGGGAACTACACGGATCGTTACAGATATGAGTAAACATGCGGGCTGTGTAGGCTCATGGCGATGTCACAGGAGGAGCCACATACACTCTGGAGCATGAATGCTTGGAGACCACAATCCCTGGAGGAGGTGATATGTCCGCACTCTGGAGAGAGAATCCGCTCGCAGGACCAGGTAGAAAGACGGCGCGAATGGGGTATTGCAGCGGCGCAAGCATATCTATAAGCAGCACCGCCCTCCACAGCGAAGCGGCCACGCGGATGTTTAGCTCAATACGCGCAGCGAACCTGTCGAAGCACTCGGGTGATTACGAGGCACCTACAAATCCGGCATTGGTCGCGCCTGGAACAGTCGCCGCGTTACTTTCGAGATACGTCTGGCCTACAGAGTAGCCCCTCACGCCGTGCGCTATCGGTTGCGATGCCGGTGCTCGCATGCATTTGGCGATACAGCTTTGAGATGAAACAAACGCCACGCGCGCGCAGTGTCGGCGTACACGCGGACCGCTTCCAGATGGCGGGCAACCTGTAAAACTTATTCCGGATGCCTTGGGTTCTGGCTTGCAGCTCGTCGGAACTCATAATCGGATGTGGTGTAGGCATTTTGGGCCTCTTCTCGGCCGGAATCAGCCAGTAGGGCGTGATTGGAATACCGTCGATTTCCGGCGGCTGATCGCCCAAGCTCTTTTCCCAGCGCTCATAGTCAACCGTGCCGCAGAAGTAGTGAGCTCACAAATTGGGCAAAGGCAATGCCGGAATGCTGTGCCAGTTCTTGGGTTGCTTAAAAGGTATATCTGGACGGTAGGGCCGGAGTCCAAAAATGAAAGCCCCGAGAACATGCACGCCGTGTTCTTGAAATTGCCGGAGCCGCTGCACTGGCCTCTTGCCCGATAAGTTAAAGTCCTTGTCCACGGCCTTGAGGCCCTCCGCCGTGACCGCCTCAATACCGACTAGCGCACCCATGATTCGTGCCTTGCGCATCGCTTCCAGAAAATCAGGACCTTCGGCGGCTTCCATCGTAATCTGGGTAAAAGCACCATTTCCTTCGGAAGTTCGGCCAAGCGGCCCATCAGTTCGGATCGCTCTGCACGAATGCCTTTCATCGTCGCCACCCTCGCAGGGTTATTCTGCCGTTCCGCCAGCTGGATGTCTGTCAGGGACCTGGGGTAGAAGTTGTCGTCAGCAAGTGCAATGAAGGGGAACCCTCGGCGCCGGCGTTCGACGATTCCCTCAATCACCGAGTCCGAAGCCTTTTGCCGCGGACGTTGGCCGTTGGTCCGCCACACAGAGCAGAAAGAGCAATGTTTCGCGCATCCGCGAACGCTTGTCGCACCCGTGAAGTTAAAAGGTGAGCCTCCGATGCTTGGCGCGCAAGCTTCCAGTCTTCCTTGGCCGCCTGAACGGCCATGATCCGCTGACCGAAAGTTGCCACGGTAAATGGCAGCCAAAGCTCATCCGTAAATCGCTTGTTGCAGGATGGGCCTTTCGCCGGCCGAATTTCGCAACTACATCCGCCAAAGCGCTGGCCGACTCACAAAATACGTCATTCACTCGATTGGCCGGTGGAGCGCGGCTTTCTATAATTCTCGTCAGCGGCCCAAAGCGGTCGCGGACGTCAGGAACAGCAAAGGGAGGCGTTCATTCATTATGGTCATCAATCTTTCGAACAAAGCGACCAGTGCCGGAGCCTTCGTGGTGCGATCCGGCGAGGGACAAACGCTCCGCTGGGGGCCGGAGGGCACGATCCGCATCATTGCCGGCGCCAGCACCACTGACCGGTCGTTCAGCATCGTCGAGTCAACGGAACCGCCAGGTAGCGGCGCGCCGCTGCATGTGCATCACGGCGAGGCTGAGGGATTTTACATTCTCGATGGGGCGGTTGAGTTGACCTGCGGCGCCCAAACGGTCACGGCCTATGCTGGCGACTTCGTCTACACGCCGAAGGACGTGCCGCACAAATTCACAGTCGCCGGCGACAAGCCGGCCCGCATGCTGGTGCTGTTCTCGCGGCCCGGGTTCGAAATGTTCTTCGCCGAGGGAGGCTCTCCGCTCGATCAGCCGCCGGCAGGCCCCCCGAATCCGGACGCTTTTCGGCGCCTGGTTGAAAAGTACGACATGGAGCTGCTTCAGACGCCGGCGCACTGAACATCGCGGAGGCTGAAGCCTCCGCCAGTCGCTATCGCGACGTTGGGCCGTTCGTATGCACGAATGGCCCATACTCCTGCTTCGTGTCGCCGCGCAGGGCCGCTTCGATGATGCGGTCCGTCGCACGGACGATCGCGGCCAGCTCGGCGCGGGAGTGGACGTTCAGCTTCTCATAGATGTTCACGAGGTGCGTGGACACTGTCCGTTCGCTGATGCAGAGCCGTTCGGCGATCTCACGGTTGGGAAAACCATGGACGACGTAACTGACGATCTCGCGCTCGCGATGGCAGAGCTTCTCATCGAGGACGGTTTTCACCTGTCCGTCCGGGATGAGGTGGGCAATCCGGGCCCAGTACGTCTCGTTCTCGCGCCGCACGAGCGAGCGGAACTCGTCAGGCCCATACTGCTCGAGCAGATTCATATCGTGAAACTTCCGCGCATGCTCCACGGCCATCGCCACGAGGCTGTCTTCGTTGTCGGCGGTGAAGACCTCCCCGCAGGGCGGACAGGTGAGTCTCAGCCTAATTCTCTGAACCTCTTCCGGCATGCGGGAGATCCCCTCCTGGTTTCCGTCGTTCGCAACCGTTCACGCCAACGCCTCCGATCCACACAGTACGTATGCTCGTCACGGTCTGAATCCACGTCGAGTAGCGCAAATCGGTTCTGGCCGAGCAGGGCCCTGTGGCCTTGGACCGAAGTATACCGAAACGCGATCTTGGCCCAGGCGTGAGCCTGAGCCTGCCAAGAAAAGGAGATGCAATGACGCTCACAATAACGCGAGCTTCGCCTGGTCTCGGCTGGGATTGATGGTACGTTCGTAGTTAGGGTTCGGGACGTCGGCTACTCGGAGAGTCTTCCAGATAGGTGTCATTTCGGCAAGCGTGCGTGACATCGGGCTTCCTGACGCAAAGAGGAAGAAGGCCCGGCGGAAAGCCGACCAGGCGTTACTTTTGTCAACTATTTAGGCATACGTCACATTCCTCTGGACGACGAGCCGCGTGCCGCGCCAGCAGCAGTACGACAGTGTCTGGACGGATCTTAAACAAACGCGCTCCGTCAGCGGCAATCCTCTCACCACTTGAAACATCTTTCGAATCTCCGACTGCCGTTAAGACGATAACTTTGGGCGGCGCCCTCCAATGCATCCGTCTTGACGGGTTGCATCCAAGCCGGATTTGTCCGCTCACGGAGCGTCGCACTTTCGAATTCGGGCGAATGCCCCAACCATCTGCATCATCATCGTCCCCCGGAGATCGGGAGTATTGGATGCGAATATTATGCGCATCTGTAAATCAACAATGCATCGAGAGTTCACGCCGGATTCCTCCCGACGCCCTTGCGACCAGAAATCCATCTGGACGAAAAGTCGGCATTGCGCTGATTGAATGTGCGCGCCGCACGTCGGCGGCATGCGCGTTTCTCGTCAACTTGCTTCCGTAAACCCAGGCGACTGACTCGCCGGGAATTCGCCGTGCCGGTCCGGGAGTATCCTGCACCCGCTGCTGCCCTATCCAAGTCATTGCCGACCTAGCGCGATTCCGAGTTGCTCCGACTGTGGTCCTTGGATCGTGCAGTCGCGATCTGCGCGTTCTGGATCGTTGGCCGTCAGTCAGTAGAAGAGCAACACGTCTGGGCGCACCCGCCATCCCACAGCGGCGCATGGCCCACAGAGCATGGTGTAACCGCCCCACGCTTCGTGCACAGCCTTTGGTAATTCAACAGGATCAC
>Ga0134126_10013105_pt1 | contig 10474 bp, 7 predicted proteins | sample KB31752_FD_96881 | JGI IMG/M metagenome (GOLD analysis project Ga0134126, IMG submission 96881) | Terrestrial soil microbial communities with excess Nitrogen fertilizer from Kellogg Biological Station, Michigan, USA - KB3-175-2 | ecosystem: Environmental > Terrestrial > Soil > Unclassified ...
CCCGGCACGCAGTCATCCGTTAGGGATTCAAGAAGCGGAGCAGCTCTTGCTGATCGTGCTGGCTGAGCGATGCGCGGACGCGCATGTGATGCACGATCGTACCGGAGATGCGCGGCGAGAAACCCTCCGGAGCTGTATGGCAGCGAGAGCAGTTCTGCTCAAAGATGCGCTCTCCCTCATCCCCTGGCTGATGTGATTTATGCTTGGCTACTGTTTGCTTTTTGGCTGCATGTGCAGTTTGCGGCGCTGCTGGCGACTGGGCCCGCAATGCGGCCGATAGTGGTGCGAAGACCACGCTGAGGACGATAGTACCGGCGAGAAGATATTTTTGGCTCATTGTGATTTTCCTTTCCAGGCCGGAAACAGAAATCGATATACGATCCCCGTCTCCCAGATATTTTCATTTCCGGACGAAGAAAACTGCCGTGAGTAGCTGGTAAGAATTCTCGTATTGTGCGGCAAGTTGTAATCGAGCCCGAAGTCAGCGCGCTGAGTATTTACAAGAGGAAGACCATCGCTCTCGATCGTATCGCGGCGGAATGTCTGCTGCATGCGGAATACGGGTTCGAAGCGTCCCACCCAACTGTCAAGACCGCCGAACGCCTGAGTGCGATAGTCGGCTTCAATCCAGTAGCCTTGTGCGTGATGCCCCCGCGCGAATTCGGATCGCAAGCGAAAAGCGGTGTCCTTCGGCTCCCACCACACGTGCATGCCGTAAAAGTTCTCGTGCGTACCTTGAAGCAAACGACCGTAGGAGAGACCTATCTCCAGGCGGCTAGGCGGCAGGTACAGATCGGTCCGCACGCCAAAGGAGCGCTTTGAGTTGAACTGCTCGTTTGCGCTGCGGGCGGAGAACCAGGTGGCATAGTCGAAGGAATATTTTGGTCGCGAGATTGCGGATCCGCGCAGCATTCCGCCGACCCCGGTGCCGGTAGACATTGTTCCTAGGCTGGAAATCAGCGGACCAGCTTGGAAATTGCCGATCCAGATGGGCGTCAGCCGCTCGTTATAGGTTCCGAAGGGGATCAGGAAGCTGCCCCCGACCACCGTGATATGCGGCGTAAGGAAGTAGTCCCCCTCAAGATAGGCAAGGCCGATGAAATGATTGTGATCGTAGCCGGACTGGCCATTCCCCTTAGGGAAAAAATTCTCGAGCAGGATGGCTCGCGACTCGATAAGAAAGCGATTACCTATCGGCGCAGCCAGCAGCGGCTGAATTGTGGGCATGTAAGTCGTATTGCCACCGTTGGTGCTTGTAAAGAACCCGACGCCTCCGGAGAGCAGTGGCGTATTTTGTGCGTTCCCATATTGGATCGCGCAGAGCAGGGTCAAAGCGAAGGCGGCAAATCTCGCGGACCGTGCCATTCTGAAGAAAGTAGACTCTAATATCGGACGCGACATAAGAGCCACAGTAGCGAAATGCGACAAGCGATGTGTCTCTGGATCGTCTACTTTTTGTCAATTGATTGTCGCTCGTAGCGCGTACACCTCGAATCTTTTCGCCAACAAAGCAATGACAATCGCTTTACTTTGACATGACAATCTGAAATGAGAGGTCGGCCTAGAGTCGGGACAACGAGGTCTCCAATGCTGTCATTCCCGTCAGTCGCCACAACTCTCCGGTCCACATTTCCGTCCGAGGCGTCTTCTTTCGACGAGAGATTTCATCGAGCACTCGCTGACATGCGGCTAGGGCGTCCTATCGTCCTTGTGGACGATTTCGATCGCGAGAACGAGGCTGACCTTGTCGTTGCGGCCGAGACAATTTCAGTGGCCGCCATGGCTCTTCTCATTCGCGAAGGCAGTGGAATCGTCTGTCTGTGTCTCACTGAAGAGACGCTCACGCGGTTGGAACTGCCGCAAATGGTTTCGAACAATGAGAGCTTCTTCCAGACCGGCTTTACAGTGACGATCGACGCACGTGCGGGTGTCTCCACCGGAGTCTCGGCGCGGGACAGGGTAACTACAATCCGAGCCGCGATCGACCCTGATACTCAACCTTATGACCTTGTTCGCCCCGGCCACGTTTTTCCGCTGAGGGCAGCCCCCGGTGGCGTATTGAATCGGCAAGGTCATACAGAGGGATCAGTGGATCTGGCGATAATGGCCGGAATGAGACCCGCTGCCGTTCTTTGCGAGATTACAAATCCCGACGGAACCATGGCGAAAGGCGATGAGGTCGACCACTTTGCAAGAAGGCATAACCTGGTGATGTTAAGCATTGCTGAACTTGTCGCGTGCCGACGTCGCCATGCAGAAATGTCTGAAGCAGTATTGTCGCGTTAGTTTCAAACGCGGCCTACAGCCAATAGATCGGATACGAATTGGCCTCGCCGCAAAATCGCGGCGTCCTTCGCTGCGCCTGATTCCCCTCAGGACAACAGCAATCATTCCCTTAGCCAGGCGCCTTCAGCGGACTCTTCAGCGCCCAACAAACAAATGACAATTCACTGACCAACGCATGACACGTCGTCTGCTCCAGTTCTTTACGTTGAAGCTGTAGAGCGAACGACATGACAGAGCTTTCTATCGTTGCCGGTGCAGCCAACATAAATCGGCGCCAATCCTCGCGCGCCAGCGGTGATCGGCGTCGCATTTTGCCAACGGCGTTGCTTGCGGCGATATCGATGCTGGCGCTGTTATCCATCGCAGAGAAGCCCGCGAATGGGCAAGTACCGTTTCCGTCCGGTTTAGGCCAAAGCTCAATCCAGACTTCGGGAGATCAGAGCGGCGGCCCGGCCTCAACAATGACGGACGATAGCCAAAACTCCAGTGACAACCATGGCCAGCCGACAAGCGCCAGCGACTTGGACAACTCCAGAGCGCTCTCCGCCGAGCAAATTATTGATCTTCTGCAACAGAACCCCGACCTGGCAATCGAATTGAAGTCTCAGGTAGCCGATCGCTTGCAGGAACAGGGCAAGCAGATCGATGCGAACGATATATCGGATGAGATGCTCTTCGAGCAGATCGCCGCCAACGCCAGCCTTCGCGCAAACATTACAACTTTTCTTCGTGCGCGCGGATATGTATCGGACGACGACCTCCAGAGCGCCTCGTCCGTCGTCGGCGATGGAAGTGGGAACACCGGTCCGTCACACGTGCCAGGCGACCTTATGCAACCTCGCGAAACAAATTCAGGCAATTTCTTCACGAATTCCGGCTCTAATACCGGAGAAGCGCGCGCGGAGCGAAACGGCCTGGCAACATCGACTTTATCGATGAGTTCTGCTGCCAACCGCCAGGAGCTTATAGGAAGAAGAAATCATGAACAGGTAAACGCATCGACAGATGCGCCAAAGGTGCTTCGAAAACCCGCGCCCTACAACCTGCGATCCATGCGCGATCTTTATACGCAGATTCCCGACCGAACTCCGAAGTTGAAACGTTTCGGCTCCGACGTCTTCGAGAATCGCAACGTCCCCGTAGTACGGGGACTCTCGGGCGGCGATACTCCGCTCGACGTGGCTCCAGGACCCGACTATATCGTCGGCCCAGGCGACACGCTCACGATCAACATGTGGGGAGGCATCACAAGGAGCTTCAACCGAGTTATCGATCGCGAAGGCCGCATACTCCTTCCAGAAGCGGGATCGCTTCAAGTCGCGGGGCTTTCGCTTGAGCGGACACAGGATCTAATCGGAGCATCGCTAAAACACCAGTACCGTGACGCGCAGGTCGCGGTCACGGTCTCGCGACTGCGTTCGGTACGGGTCTATGTAGTCGGCGACGTGCAGCGTCCCGGCGCCTATGACATCAGCTCGCTTGCAACTCCTCTCAGCGCGCTGTACGCCGCTGGCGGTCCCACGTCGGCTGGCTCGCTGCGTATGGCCCGCCATTACCGCGGGCGGCAGCTTGTCGAAAACGTTGATCTCTACGATTTTCTGCTCCACGGAATTCGTAACGGCAGCGCACACTTTGAAAGCGGAGACACTTTGCTGGTGCCTCCCGTGGGTCCGCAGGTTGCGGTGTCGGGTGCGATCAAGCGGCCGGCTATTTATGAACTGAAAGGCGGCGAAACAACACTCGCTACCGTAATCGACGATGCTGGCGGCTTTACAACCGCGGCTTCGCTGGGCCACATCACAATTGAACGCATTGACGCCAACCGCCAGCGCGAGACACTAACTCTGCCTCTCTCCGGCAGACAAAGTCCGCAGGCAGATCGCGGCGCTATCGCCGCTTTTCAAGTACAAGATGGAGATCGCATCCGTATTGAGCCAATCCTGCCCTACAGCCAGCGCGCCATTTATCTCGAAGGCCACGTTGTTCGTCCCGGCCGACTGTCGTACACGGATGGTATGCGTCTTAGCGATGTGCTGCATAGCTACCGGGACCTGTTGCCCGAGCCGGCAGCGCATGGGCAAATTATCCGACTTGTTCCGCCGGATCTGCATGCCGAGACTATCGGCTTTGATGTGCCCGACGTGCTCCGTGGAAACGCTAACGTCGATCTCCAGCCATTCGACACCATCCGCATTTTCGGACGCTATGAAGTGGATCCGCCGAAAGTCTCAATTCTTGGCCAGGTGGTGCATCCGGGAGCTTATCCGCTGTCCAAAGGTATGACCACCGCTCAGTTGGTGCGAATGGCAGGAGGATTCAAGCCGGGTGCCCTGCTGGAGAAAGCCGATCTGACCAGCTATGACATCCAAAACGGCAATCGGGTGGTCGAAAGCCTTGCGACGGTGCCGATCGGGGCAGTTGTGGCCGGAAAGGATCCAGGTGCGGACCTTCTTCTGAAACCGGGCGACATCCTGGCAGTTCATCAGATCACTGGATGGAATGACATTGGCGAGTCGATCACGATCGAGGGTCAGGTCAGATTTCCTGGCAATTACGGCTTTCACGATGGCGAACGCCTTAGCTCAGTTCTGCGGCGGGCCGGAGGCTTTCTTCCGGCCGCATATCCGAAGGGTGCGGTACTGTTCCGGGATCAAGTCCGCGAGCTCCAACAGAAGAGTCGCGAAGAGCTGATTCGGCAGATCGAAGCGAACTCGGCATCCGCGCGCCTCTCGCCCAATCTGGGAGCGGGAGATACCGGCGCGACGTTGCAGCTTATCAAGGCCCAGCAGGATCAGGTGCTTTCAGATCTGAAGGATCATCCTCCCAATGGCCGCATGGTCATCCACATCAGCGCCAATATCAATGAGTGGGCCGACACGCCCGCGGACATCGAATTACGCCGCGGCGATGTGTTGACGATTCCGAAACAACCTGGCTTCGTGCTCGTAACCGGCCAGGTCTACAACGCAACTGCTCTCACTTTTACGCCGGGCAAAACTGCGGGGTGGTACCTGAGCCACGCGGGAGGAACGAACTCAACGGCAAACCGTAAGGAAGTCTTCGTCATTCGCGCAAATGGCTCCATCATTGGCCGCCATTCGGGAGGATGGCTCGATGGCAAAGTGCTTTCAACAAAACTCGACCCGGGTGATGTTGTCGTCGTGCCGCAGAAGATCATCGGCTCTTCTCTGCTGTGGCGGAATCTGCTGACCACGGCGCAACTCGCCTCGTCGATCGCCATTACTGCCGCAGTGGCGCACAGTTAACGCCATGTCGAGTTTCTACAAGTCGTTTGCGAAGGCGAAACAATGATCCACCAGTCCGTTCTAGCAACGCTCGATGAGAACGAGCAAACGCCGACAGTTGAAGCGGAACACTGGGCCGTCCGCGCAGCGCTGCTTTGGCAGCATCGCCGCACGCTTATTCGAGTGACAGCCGTCGCCTTCATCCTGAGCCTTGGCATGGCATTTGTAATTCCGAAACGTTATAAATCCGTTGCAAGCATCATGCCGCCGGATCAACACAGTTCGGGGGCAATGATGCTTGCCGCGCTGGCTTCGCATTCTGGATCTCTTGGAGGTTTGAGCAGCCTTGCAGGCGGTTTACTCGGCGGACAGACCAACACCGCGCTCTTTGTAAACCTGCTGCACAGCAGCACCGTAAGCGGCCATCTCATCGACCGCTTCAATTTACAACACGTTTATCGCAAGCGGTATCGGATCGACACGGCCAAGCACCTTGCACACCGTACGAGCATCACGGAAGACAAGAAGAGCGGCGTCATCACGATCGCGGTGGAAGATGAAAATCCACTGCGGGCTCGCGATCTGGCACAGGGATACCTCGACGAACTGAACAAGCTTGTTACACGAACCAACACCTCATCCGCCCACCGGGAGCGTGTCTTTATCGAGCGGCGACTTAATTCAGTCAAGTCGGACCTGGAACATGCACAACTCGAGTTAAGCGAATTTTCGAGCAAAACAAGCACTGTGGATATCAAAGAACAGACGCGCGCAATGGTGGATGCGGGAGCGCGCGTTCAGGGAGAACTTCTGGTTGCACAGTCCGGTCTTGAAGCGCTGCGCCAAATCTACGGCGACGGAAATGTGCGCGTCCGCGAGACGGAAGCTCGGATTGCGAGTCTACAACGCGAGCTTGAAAAAATGACCGGTTCGTCCGCGCCCCTTAGTCCAGAAAAGACTGACGAAGACAGTGCCACATCCGAAGCGGACGGCAAAGGCGAACTTTACCCTCCCTTGCGGCAGCTTCCACGGCTGGCGGTTCCATATGCCGATCTTTACCGCCAGGTGAAAGTCCAGGAGGCAGTCTACGAACTTCTCACGCAGCAGTATGAGTTGGCGCGCATCGAGGAAGCGAAGAACATTCCGGTCGTGAGTGTGATTGACGCTCCCGGAGTGCCTGAAAAGAAGTCCTTTCCTCATCGTCTCTTGATCACGCTTGTGCTGACATTTTTTTCCTTTGCAGCCGCGGCGGCTCTGATCCTGATGCGGGATCACTGGTCGAAACTCGATTCCAGCGATCCGCGTAAGGCGCTTGCGGCTGAAGTTCTTCCGGTATTTCGCAAACGGTGCCGGTCCGTCCTCAGGTTTTGGCGAGGTGCCGCATGAACGAGCGCATGACAAATTATGCGACGATGGCGCGTCTCTTTTCGCTAATGGTGCTCCCTTGGGAATTGCAGGAGAGATCGAAGTTATGAAGATTCTGATCGCCGCCGCTTCCTTCTCTTCCCACCTCTCCGGGCTGCAGCGCCATGCCTTCAACCTGGTGCGATGTCTTCTGCAGCAACCGGAAATATCCGCTGTTCATCTTGTCGTTGCGCCATGGCAACGTGAGCTCGTGCAAGCTGCCGGATTTAGCCCGGACGCTCGGCTTTCCATTCACGTCGCCGAGATGAAACCCGGCTCTCTCAACCGAAACCTCTGGTACTATTGGGAGCTTCCCAAGCTGGCCGCTTCTCTCCACGCCGACGTTGTACATCTGTCCTATCCCATGCCCATTAGAGCTGCGTCATTTGCCTGCCCGACGGTGGTGACGCTGCATGATCTGTACCCCTATGAGATCCCGCTAAACTTCGGTTTTCCAAAATTCATTTTCAATCGCGTGATACTGCGGCAATGCCTTCGCAGTGTCGACGCGATTGCCTGCGTCTCCCAGGCGACGCGACTTCGGTTAGAGCAGTATTTACCGGCCAGGACGTCGCAGAAAGCCGTCCGAATCTACAACTGTGTCGAGGCTGAACCGGTATGTGCGATGGTTTCGCCAATCTCTGGCTGGCAGGGTGAGCCTTTCCTGCTTTGCGTTGCGCAGCACCGCCGCAATAAGAATATTCCACTCCTGATCCGCACCTTCGATCGCTTGCTGCGCTCCGGGCGTATCGATGTGGATATGAAGTTGGTGATCGTCGGCATTAGCGGACCTGAAACCCGCGATATCCATCAACTGGTTTCCAGCCACGGCCTCGCCCGCAGCGTCCAATTTATGGAAGGACTGACGGAGCCGGAGTTGCAGTGGTGCTACGCCCGATGTAAAGCGCTTGCTGCTCCCTCCATAACGGAAGGCTTCGGCTTGCCCGTTGCCGAGGGTTTGCTTGCAGGGTGCCGAATCATCTGTTCGGATATACCCGCTCATCGCGAAATTGGGAACGGACACTGCCGCTTTGTAATGTTGCGGGACAACGCAGAGGAGGCGCTTGCGGAAGCCGTCGCCGCAACGCTCCGGGAACCAGCGAAGGCGCCTATTGTCCTGCCGCAGTTTTCTCCTGCGATTCTTGCGAAGCAATACGTGGCTCTTTATCGGAATTTTGTAGCGTCTGCCCCGCCCCTTGCAAAAGCCAGGTTTTCTGTTTCGCACCGTGCAACAGCGTCAGAAAAGGCAACCGCTATGAAAAAGATCGAACACAATGCCGCCATTCACTGCAGAGGGGATGAACATGTCGGCGCCTGAATTTCTTGCATCGAGCCTCTATGGCGAATCTCTGACAGCAGCCCGCAAGGAACGGCAGGCGATCTCACGAGAGTTGTTCCGGAGAGCGATAGCTGCCTGCGAAGTATCGGCCGATTTCGTTACATGTACAGCCGGCATATTTGCGGCTTACTTTCTTTACCTTTCACTGCATACCGGCAAACAGATTCAATTTCCGGTAAGAGAGGTGACAGCCGTTGGCATCGCATTGGGCCTGTTTGTAGTTCTGCTTCTGCAAAGAGATGGCGCGTACCGAGGAGACGGCAGCTTGCTCCAGATTCGTGAGACGGAACGCGCTATACGAATTCCCGCTCAATCGCTGTTTCTCCTGCTGCCATTCAGCTTCCTTTTGAATCTGGAGTTCCCTTTTTCGGCATTTCTTATCGCACTGGTTCTGATCCCACTCCTGCTGATTCTCCAAAAGCAGATATTTGTTTCGATCGTCCGATTTCTGCACGTCAGAGAGTACGGCATCGACCGCGTAGTTGTTTACGGCGCGGGCGACACAGGTAAGCGCATCGTGTCGGCCCTTCTTTATTCATCCCGGCTCGGATTGCATCCGATAGCAGTCATCGACGACAATCCCGTGCCAACCGCGGGCAGAATGTTTGAGATGGGATATCGGCGCTGCCGTTCGGTTCCGGTGAAACGCGGACCGGTCACCCCGGCGCTGCTGAAGTCGTGCCAGTGCAACATGCTCATGGTGGCAATTCCGAACCTTCCCGCGGAAAAGCTGGCTGAAGCCGCTCACGCCGCGAAGCAGGCTGGCTTGCGAATTGCATTTCTTCTCGGTTCGCCTCTGCAGGAGCCACAATGGACGGAATCGACTGATATCGATGGCCTGTTGCTTACTTCCGCAATTGAGCCAACCATAGCCTGGCATTATGCATTCGCCAAGCGAATGACAGACCTGGCGGTGTCGTCTATATCTCTAGCGTTGTTTTCTCCTCTGCTATTCCTGATCGCCGTTCTGATAAAACTGGACTCACGCGGACCCGCCCTTTTCGTTCAAAAGAGGGTGGGCCGGAACGGAAAGATCTTCGACCTATATAAGTTTCGCTCGATGTATACGAGCACGCCAAGATACGAGGTTTCTCCGACTAGTTCATATGATTCACGAATTACCAGATTTGGAAGATTTCTCAGGCGGACCAGCCTCGACGAACTGCCTCAATTGATGAACGTCTTCCTGGGAAATATGTCTCTGGTCGGGCCGCGCCCAGAGATGCCCTTCATCGTCCAGGACTATAACCCAAGGCAGCGGCAGAGACTTCAGGCAATTCCAGGGATCACAGGTCTCTGGCAACTGAGTGCAGATAGAGCGCTCCCCATCCACGAGAACATGGAGTACGACCTCTATTACATCCGAAACCGCACTTTTTTTATGGATATTGCCGTTCTTATTCACACCCTCTTCTTTGCGATCGGAGGAGTATGAGCGAATTCCAACGTGCGTACGCCGACGTGCTTGGTGTAAAGGTGTCGGCTGTCAATTTGACACAAGCAATCGAGTTGGCCGACGAATGGATTGTGGTGGGGAGCCCAGGCTATGTTTGCGCTACCGGAGTGCATGGCGTGATGGAAGCACAGTCGGATTTGGAGTTTCGCCAAATCCTGAACGGTGCATGTATCAATGCTCCAGATGGAATGCCGATGACGTGGGTTGGCCGTCTTCAGGGCTTCGGAAAGATGGATCGGGTCTTTGGCCCGGATTTTATGGCGGCCATGTGCCGCCTTTCCGTCGAGCGGGGCTACCGCAATTTTCTGTATGGCGGTAAACCCGGTGTGGCGGAGCTTCTGAGCGAAACACTGCAGCGAAAGTTCCCAGGACTGCAGGTGGTCGGAACTTATACGCCGCCTTTTAGAAGCCTCACCCCGAATGAGGAAGATAGGATTTTGGCCCAAGTGCTCGAGGCCAAGCCGCACATCCTGTGGGTGGGATTAAGCACCCCCAAGCAGGAACGATTCATGGCGCAATATGTCAAACGCCTTCAAGTGCCATTGCTAGTCGGCGTGGGAGCGGCCTTCGATTACCACACCGGACACATTCGCGATTGTTCGGAATGGGTCAAGCGCGCCGGCCTGCAATGGATGCACCGGCTGATGCAGGATCCGAGCCATCTTTGGCGGCGCTATTTTCGCAATAATCCTGCGTTTCTCTGGCATATCGCTTGGCAGATCTCCGGGCTGCGAGAATATCCAC
>Ga0134126_10013106_pt1 | contig 10473 bp, 8 predicted proteins | sample KB31752_FD_96881 | JGI IMG/M metagenome (GOLD analysis project Ga0134126, IMG submission 96881) | Terrestrial soil microbial communities with excess Nitrogen fertilizer from Kellogg Biological Station, Michigan, USA - KB3-175-2 | ecosystem: Environmental > Terrestrial > Soil > Unclassified ...
CATCGAGATAGAGGACGGGACGGGCGATGAGATCGCCACGCGCTCGAATTTCACGCTCGTTCTCGCGAAGGGCGGCACACAACAGCTTTGGGCCGGCCGCACGGTTCACAAGCTGCGGCGCGCGCCGCCCACCTTCAAGATCTTCTACAAGAAGGTCATGCTCGTGAATGCGGATCAGGAAATGCCGCTGCTCCAGTTTCTGATTTGAGGACCGCGGATCATGGGGGACGTTCGCATCGAGCTTGATACCGCGAAATGCCAGTCCTACGGCAGATGTCTCGCGCTCGCGCCCAATCTGTTCGCCTGGGATCGCGGTCGTAAAGTCCGCATCAACGATCCGCAGGGTGGGACGCCGGCGCTGGCGCTGAAGGCGGCGAAGAATTGTCCTTACCGGGCAATTGCCGTCACAGACAGCGCCACCGGAGAACGCATCTTTCCCGTGGCGCGCGCGACGCAAAAAGAGCAATGACGGAGGCAAAAATGGAACACGGACGATTCGATTATTCGCCGATTGCGCGGCGTCCGCTGTTGAAGATGCCGAACGGCGCCCGCGTCGCGGTGTGGATCACGCCGAATGTCGAACATTACCACTGGAACAAGCCGGCGATCGCGCTGACCCAGATGACCACGTCGCTGAAGCCCGATGTGCTCAATTACGCTTGGCGCGATTACGGCCCCCGGGTCGGCATCTGGCGCGTGATGGAAATCCTCGAAAAGCATGGCTTCACGGCGACCGCCGCGCTCAACGCCGAGGTCTGCGAGCAATATCCCGACATCATCAAAGAAGGCAACCGCTTGGGCTGGGAGTGGATGGCGCACGGTCCTAACAACTCGATGATTTTCACCGGCATGCCCGCAGAAGCGGAGCGGCCGATCATCGCCGGCGTCCTCGAGACGATCGCGAAGCAGACGGGCAAGAAGAGTCGCGGCTGGCTCGGGCCCGTGGTCACCGAGACCGACAATACGCTCGACATCCTCGCGGAAGCGGGCATCGATTATGTTGCCGATTGGTGCAACGACGAGCTGCCGTATCCGATCAAGACGAAAAAAGGCTCGATCTACGCCATTCCGTATACACTCGAGATCGGCGACATTCCCGTTTTCCTCGAGCGCGGCGGTTCCGGCGAGGATTTCTACGACATGGTCGTCGACCAGTTCGATCAACTCTACGAGGAAGGCGGCACGCGCCCGCGTGTTCTGTCGATCGCAATTCACCCATTCTTGATCGGGCATCCCTTCCGGGCGCGGCATCTCGCGCGGGCGCTCGAGCATATCCGCAAGCACGACGCGGTGTGGCTGACGACGGGCAGCGCGATCATCGATTGGTACAAGGCGGCGTCAGCCCAGCGCTGAGCCCGGTTTCATGGCTTACGATCCGCGGACCGCACGCTATCTTTGCTTCGCCGAAGCCCGCGCGGCTTTTGCCGCCGGCAGCGACACGCCGCGCGCCTATCTCGAGCGCTGTCTCGAAACGATCGCCGTGCTCGAGCCTAAGATCCAGGCTTTTGTACGGTTCGATCGCGATGGGGCGCGTGCGGCCGCCGATCGTGCGACGGAGCGCTGGCGCGCGAACCGGCCGCTCTCGCTCGTTGATGGCATGCCGGTCGGGATCAAGGATTGCTACGACGTCCAGGGCATGCCGACCGAGGTCAATTCGCGCATGTTCAAGGACAACATCGCCGCGCTCGATGCCGCGCATGTCGATGCGCTGCGTCGCGGCGGCGCCGTCATTCTCGGCAAGACGACGACGACCGAGTTGACCATGGCGCTACCCGCTGCGACGGTGAATCCCTGGGATGTGACGCGGACGCCCGGTGGATCGTCCTCCGGCTCCGCAGCCGCGGTTGCGGCGCGCATGCTGCCGCTCGCGACCGGCAGCCAGGTCCGCGGCTCGGTGATCCGCCCGGCATCGATCTGCGGCCTTGTCGGCATGAAGCCGACCTATGGCGCGCTCAACCGCAATGGCGGCTTCGATCCATCGCCGAGCCTCAATCACCTCGGCTTCTTGGGCGGTACACTCGTCGATATATGGCAGGCGGCGCACCATATCGCGGCGAGCATCGGCGGCGATCCCGGCTATCCCGCGCTCGCGGGCGGGCCCGATCTGCCGCCAGCGGCAAAGCCGCGGCGGCTTGCGCGACAATACACTTACGGTTGGTCGCAGACCGACGATGAGTGGAAGGAATTGTTCGAAACCTTCCTGCGGTCGTTGGTGGCGAAGGGCGTCGAGATCGTCGAGCCACGGGCTGGCGAGGAATTTGCCGCCTATGAAGAAGCAACGGCGAAAACGCCGGAATTCTTCTTCGATGCGATGCTCTGGGAGTTTCGCTGGCCACTACGGGCTTGGCGCGATTTGAAGCCCGGCACGCTGAGCGAGGCAATCGAAGGCTTCATCGCGACCGCCGAGAAGATGACGCTGGCTGATTACGAGCGCGCCGCGGCCAAGCGCGAACGCATGCGCGCGCTCCACCGCGCGCTCGCCGGCAAAGTCGATGGCTTCATCACCCTGGCGCATATCGGCCCGGGCCAAAAAGGCCAGCCGAAAGTCGGCACGCCTTGGTACAACGACGCGTCCTCGGCGATCGGCGCACCCACCATCAATCTTCCCTTGCTTGTCGCCGAAGATGTGCCGCTCGGCCTGCAACTCATGGGCTTCGAGGGCGCCGATGCGCACCTCGTTGCACAAGCGCGCTGGATCCTGGAGGCGTTCGGCGCGCCCGTCGTTGGCGCGGCGGCTTAGGCTAAGGGCCCCTCAGCCCCAGGGCGGGTTCGCGCCCTCGATCTGCACGCGGTCGCCCGAGCGGGTTTGGGGGAAATAATCCCATACCGCGTAGTGCTGGGTGCAGCGATTGTCCCAAAAGGCAATCGAGTGCTGACGCCAGGTGAAGCGCACGGACCACAGCGGGTCTTCGCACTGATTGTAGAGGAAGGCAAGCACCGCCGCGCTTTCCTTCGCCGGCAACTCGACGATATGCGAGGTGTATGACCGGTTGACGTAGATGACCTTTTTCTTGGTCACCGGGTGCTTGACGATCACCGGATGGATCGAGACGTTGTACTTGCCGTTCGGGTTGAAGCGGCGGAAGACGAGCCCGCCATCATGCACCGCCGTCAGGTTCTCGAGATAGTCCTTCATCTGCGGCGACAGCATCTCGTACGCCTTGTACATGCTCGACCACATCGTGTCGCCGCCGACGCTTGGCAGCGTATGGAGGTGGAGGATGCTGCCCATCGGCGGGATCGGATCGCAGGACAAATCGGTATGCCACTCCTCGCCGGCGACGTGCTTCGAATTGGCGTCGGCATGAAGCGGGCGCACCTCGGGATGCTCGTCGCTCATGCCTTTCATCGCCGAATGGATGTGAAGTTTGCCGAAATGCTGGCCGAAGCGCTTCAAGGTCGGCACATCGATCGGCTGATCGCGGAAGAAGATCACGCCGCGGTCCAGGAGCGCTTCGTTCAATTCGTGGACCTGTCGGTTGCTGAGCGGTTGGGTCAGGTCGATACCCGAGACTTCGCCGCCGACATGCGGGGTGAGCGCCTTCACCGCAATTGTCTCGTAAGCCATGCCAGTTCTCCCGCGAGCGGAGCCGGACGCGCGTCCGGCGAAACGATTATCGGCGCACCGCCGCGATCATTTTAGCCGCGCGGCCGCCTCTTTGACCATGCTGAGATCATTTTGCTTGCTGAGGTCGATCTTCTTCGGGATGAAGCCGAAATCGACGAGCGTGTCGAGGTTCTGTTGGATGCTCGCGATCTCGGGCGTGAGGTTGGGATCGCGATAGAAATCGTCATGCGTGAAGATCCACCCGAGCCGTTCGGGCGGTACCTTGATGAAGTCGGAGACGATCTTAGCGGCCTCGGCGTGATTGGCCGGATCCATATACCAGCGCGTGGCACGGATATCGTCTTCGAAGAAATCGACGATCGCCGCGCGATTCTTTTCGATGAAGCCAGTACGGGCTGTGAGGAATAGGAAGTCGGTCACGCCGACGGCGTCGCGTTGGGTAAAGAGATCGCGGCCGCCGGCCTGAAGCTCCGGATCGAGGGTGAAAGGCTTCACGCCGACAACGAGATCGGCCTTCTTCTCGAGAAGGAGCGACTTCATGTTCGGAAACTGGGCTTCGATGAGCGTGTAGTCGCGCGGATATTCGAGCCCGTGCTTGCGCAGCATGACGCGCATGAAAATGTCCTGGCCGCCGCCGATGCCGTTGATGGCGACGACCTTGCCCTTCAAATCCTCGACCTTTTGCACCGGGCCGCTTTTGAGCACCATATAGCGATTGGTGTCATAGCCATCGACGCCGTCGCGGACTTCATCCGCAACAATCCGCAGATCGCTGAGACCGGCATTTAGGATCGCGGGGCCGAGCACGTTGAACGTCATCGGCGAGATGTCTAGCTCGCCGGCAGCAAGCGCCTGGAGAGCAACCGACGAGCCGGCCAGGCGCTGCGTCTCGAGCGTATAGGATTGGTTGAGGTGCTTCGCGAGGCCGGGATGGGAGAAGAGGATAGGTGCGAGCTGTGCAGGCGCTACCGCCCAGGAGAGGCGGATTTTTGTCGGCTCGGCTTGGCTGCTTTGCGCTAACGTGATCAACGCGATCCCCGCCAGCATCCCCATGCGCGCCAATTTGCGTAACGCCAACGGCAAGCTCATGACATCATCCCCCCGATAAACGGACAGAATTTTGTCCGACAAAACAGTATCGCAAAAGGGTGGGAGTGACAACTCCCGCAGGCACGCTCGTCACGTCCGAAGCGGAGACCATCCGCTTTCCTTGCAGGCCATCTGGAATGTCATACAATTTGTACGCCGCGCCGATATGGCGGCGTAACGCGAGGGAGGTGAGCATGCGCACCTGCACCAAGTACCAGTGGATCGCCGCGCTGGCCTTTGCGCTGGCGGCCGGGCCTGTCAGCGCCGCCGATAAGCTCACAGTCGGCCTGCCCTGGACCCCGCAGGCTGAATTCGGCGGGTTCTATCAAGCCGAGGCGGAAGGGCTTTACCGCGAGGCGGGTCTCGACGTGACACTCCAACCCGGCGGGCCGCAGGTCAACACACAGCAGCTTCTCGTCTCGGGCGCGCTCGACATGGCGCTCGCCGCCAATGCGTTTGACGCGCTCAACGCAGCGCGTTCGAATATCCCCTATCTGGCAGTCGCCGCTTTCTATCAGAAGGATCCGCAGATCATCCTCACGCATCCCGAGGTGGGCGCGAAGAAACTCGAGGACCTAAAGGGCCACCCAATCCTGATTGCCACGTTTGCGCATGAAACGTTCTGGGCTTTCCTGAAGGCACGCTATGGATTCAGCGACGATCAAGCGCGCCCCTACACATTCAGCCTGCAACCGTTCATCGTCGACAAGACGCTGAGTCAGCAAGGCTATCTCACCGTCGAGCCTTTTTTGCTCGCGGCGCAGGGAATGAAACCGGTCTCATTTTTGCTGTCAGATTACGGTTACAATCCCTATTCGAACGTGCTCATGACGTCGAAGAAAATGGTTTCCGAGAAGCCCGATCTCGTCCAGCGTTTCGTCGACGCGTCGATCAAAGGCTGGTACGGCTTCCTCTATCGCTCGAACGAGAATGCCGTCGCGCTGATCATGAAGGGCGATCCGAACTATAAGCCGGAGAATGCGCGCGATACGCTCGGAGCGCTGAAGGAAAAGGGGATGATCGATTCGGGCGACGCCAAGACGCTCGGGATCGGCGCAATGACCGACGCGCGCTGGAAGGATTTCTTCGACGAAATGCTGAAAGCCGGCGTCTACAAGGGCGACCTCGATTATCGCGCAGCCTACACCACGCAATTCGTCGACAAGAAAGTGGGTATGCCGGGTGGGTGAGGGCGCCTCATTCGTAGCCGGGCGGCGGTGTAAACGCGCGGTAATGCTTCTCGAGCAACCGAGCAAAGTGGATGCAAGTGAGGTCGTGATACTGTGCGCCGATGATTTGCACGCCGACCGGCAGACCCTCCGCGGTGAGGCCGATCGGCGCGACGCTCGACGGCAACAGCGGAAGTCCGGAAAACCCGGCCCAGAAGAGCTGGTGCGACAAAAGCTGAGGCTTGCCGTTGATGACGATCTGACGGGTCGCAACCGGCTCCTTCGAATGCGGCGGCGCTGCGGTCGCGAATGCGGGGCATAAGACGACATCGAAATCTTTGAAGAATTCGTGCCACTTCAAACGATAGCGGTGGCGCTCTTCGTTGAGGTGATGCCATTCGCGATGCGACATGGTATTGCCGCGGAGCGCGAAGGTCCGCATGTCGTTGCCGGTAGGGTCCATTCCGCGCGCGATTTCGGTCGCCTGCATGAATTCTTCGTCGGTCAGACGCGTCGAGGTTGCGGCACGGACCATCGTCATGAAGGCCCGGAAGATGTCGCGGCTCGCGATATCCGGCCTTGCCTTGCGGTCGATCTTCGCGCCTTCACGCTCGAGGAATTTTCCGAGCGCCGCAAGCTGGCTGCGAATTTCGTCGTCGACCTCGCCGATGGTGTCGTCATCAATGAGGGCGACACGAAAATCGCGCAGATCTTTCGGCCGAGAGTCCGGCAGTTGGAGCCGATAACCCACGCTATCGATCTCGTCGGGTCCGGCCACGACGCTCAGCACGGTGGCCAGGTCGTCGGCGCTGCGTGCGAGCGGTCCCAAAACAGAAATATCGGGTTCCGCGACGGCATCGTCATGCGAGGCGCCGCGCTTCGGGCAGATACCCCAGGTCGGCTTGTGACCGAAGACGCCGCAATAATGCGCCGGATTGCGGATCGAGGAGGCGATGTCGGTGCCGACCTCGACGCCGGTGAGTCCGGCGGCGACCGCTGCCGCGGCACCGCCCGATGAGCCGCCCGGCGAGCGGTTCAAATCCCACGGGTTGTTTGTGCGGCCGTAAATCTCGTTATCGCTTTGACCATCGACCAGCCAAGGCGGGACGTTGGTCTTGCCGAAGATGACGGCGCCTGCCCGCAGCAAGCGGTCGACCGCCAGCGCATTGCGCGTCGCGTAATTGTTGCGCAGCTTCGGGACGCCGAAGGTTGCCGGCGATCCTTCCCAGGCGAAACATTCCTTCACGGTCATCGGAACGCCGTGCAATGGGCCCACGGCTTCACCTGCGGCGAGCTTGCGATCGGCGGCCTTCGCCTCCTTCTCGGCGCGCTCTAAATTCGTCCAGATGATCGCATTGAGTGCGCCATGATACTTGGTGTGCCGCGCGAGAAAGTAATCGAGCATCTCGACAGAGCTAATCTCGCGCGTGCGGATTTTTGCAGCCAAAGTCGAAGCGGGCAGGAACGCGAGTTCGGTCATAGGCCACCTATGTCGACAAAGGCGCGCGGAGCGGGAACAGGCTGTGCCCGCAGTTCAAAGCAGGGAGCATAACGTATTTAAGTCACCTTGCGCAGCAGACTTGCGGGTCGCCCTTGCCGATGCTTAGCGCGAATTGGCTTTGCTCGCGAGCCGGTCTATCCTCCGCCCATTAAAGGAGAATGCCGCAATGGATACCGTCTCTTACCGCGACCTCGCGGTCGAGGAATTCGATACGACGACTTTGCTCGCCCATGCGAGCCAGCAGGCGGTGCAGCGCCGCTACGAGGATTTCCTGATCGTCGACATCGACGGCCATCATTATGAGACCGCGTCCTTCGCGCAGATCGCCGAGTTCATCGAAGACCCGGTGATGCGCGATCAGGCGAAATATCAGGGCTATGGCGGCGGCGGCATCACTGCCGGCACCGGCGCCTATCAAGAGATGGGCGGACGCGTGACGCGATATGCCGGCCGGCGTAAGGAGAAAACGCCGCCCGGCACGCATCGCGATCTTGCGATTACGCGGCGCTGGATGGATGCGATCGGCATCGACATCCTGATGTTGTTCCCGACGCCGATGCTCGGGCTCGGCTTCACGCCGCGCGTCGAGGTCGAAGTGGCGCTGGCGCGGGCTTATAACCGCTGGCTGTGCGAGGTCGTGCTCGCCGAAGAGCCCCGCATCAAATCATCGCTCTACCTGCCGATGAACGATCCCGCGGCGGCCTATAAAATCGTGCAGGATTTTGCCGGCAAGAAAGGCGTCGCCGGCTTTACCGTTTGCACCGCGCGGCATAAGCAGCTCTACGATAATTCCTACATGAAGCTCTACGCCGATATCGAGGCGCGCGGCCTGCCCTTGGTGTTCCATTCCTCCCTCGGCGGCTCGAACGACCAGAGCCTCAATCTCTGCAATCGCTTCATCGCCGCGCACGCGCTCGGTTTCTCGTGGTGGAACATTCTCCACTGCACGAACTGGCTGGTGAACGGCTTGCCCGAACGCTTTCCAAAGCTCAGGACGGTGTGGGTCGAAAGCGGCCTCGCCTGGATTCCCTTCCTGATGCAGCGCCTCGACAATGAATGGATGATGCGCTCATCCGAGGTGCCACTGCTCAAGAAGCGGCCGTCGGATTACATGCGTGAGATGTATTTCTCGACGCAGCCGATGGAGATGGTGAACAACCGCGAGGCGCTCGAGCTCACCTTCAAGATGATCAATGCCGAGACGCAGCTGATGTATGCGTCGGATTACCCGCATTGGGACACAGATCTGCCTTCGACGATCTACGACCTGCCGTTCCTTTCGGAACAAGCCAAGCGCAACATCCTCGGCGGCAACGCGAAGCGCGTCTTCAACCTCGAGCCGGTGATCTCCGAGGCGAAGCAGCGGCGTCTCGCCTCCCGCGTCGGCTAAGCGGAGCGCGGCTAACGCCGCCCTTCGCGGATCGCGCGCCAGAGCCGCTCGGGTGTCGCCGGCATCGGCACCTCATCGATGCCGAGCGCCGACAAGGCATCGACCAGTGCGTTGCCGACTGCCGGCAGCGCGCCGACGCTGCCGGCTTCGCCCGCGCCTTTGACGCCGAGCGGATTGGTTTTGGTTGGCACCGGATGGCTGTCGATATCGATCGCCGAGACATCGCTGGCGCGCGGCATTGCGTAATCCATGAACGAGCCGGTCAATAGCTGGCCCGAGCTCGGGTCGAAGCGGATATCCTCCATCAGCACCTGGCCGATGCCCTGGACGATGCCGCCGCTGACCTGGCCTTCGAGCAGCAGCGGATTCATGACCGTGCCGACATCGTCGACGACGCTGTAGCGCATGATGTCGACGATGCCGGTCTCTTCGTCGATCTCGAGCTCGCAGACATGGCAGCCGTTGGGGAAATTCTCGACCTTCGCCGTGTACATCGCACCGGCGATGAGGCCGGGCTCGAGCCCCTCGGGCAGGCTTCGCGGATTGAGCGATTCTTTCGCGATCTCGCCTATCGTCAGCGTGCGGTTGGAGCGCGGCGAGGAGAACACGCCGTCCTCGAATTTCACCTCGCTCGCATCGACGCCCATCATTTTCGCCGCGATCGCCTTGCCCTTGGCGATGATCTTCTCGCCGGCGGCAAGCACGGCCGAGCCGCCGAGCGTCGCCGAGCGCGAGCCGCCGGTCCCTTGGCCGATCGCGACCTTGTCGGTATCGCCCTGCACGTAATGCACCTGCTCGGGCTTGAGACCAAGCCGGTCACAGATGATCTGCTTGTATATCGTCTCATGCCCCTGACCCTGGGTGATCGAGCCGCTGAGCAAGGTCACCGTGCCGCTGCTGTCGAAGCGTAGTTCGGCGGCTTCGAAGCCAGGCGCCGCGGCGCGCTCGATCGTGTTGGAAAGACCGATGCCGCGGAGCTTGCCGCGCTTCTTCGCTGCCGCGCGCCGCGCGGGGAAGCCGGCGAAATCGGCGGCGCGCTCGGCTTTCGACAGGGTGGTCGCGAACTCGCCGCAATCATAGGTGAAGGTGAGGCCCGATTTGAACGGCATGGCCTCGGGCGGGATGATGTTGCGCCGCCGCAGCTCGAGCGGATCGAGGCCTAGTTCTTTGGCCGCGCAATCGACGATGCGCTCGATAACATAAGCGGCCTCCGGCCGGCCGTTGCCGCGATAGGGCCGCACCGGATTGGTATGGGTGAAAACGGCCGTGACGTCGGCGTGGATCGCGGGCGTCCGATAGACCCCGGCGAGCGTGCCCAGATTGCCGACGAAGACGTTCGAGTTCATCTGCAGATAGGCGCCGAGATTGGCGATGGTCTTCACCCGAAAGCCGAGGAAATGCCCGTCCTTGTCGAGCGCAAGTTCGGCATCGGTCACGTTGTCGCGCGCTTGTGCGTCGCTGACAAAGGCCTCCGAGCGCGTGCTCGTCCATTTGACCGGCCGTCCGGTGAGCTTCGACCCGAGCAGCACCAGCGCGACCTCGTTATAGACGGCGGATTTCATGCCGAAGCTGCCGCCGATATCGCCCGCGACGACGCGGATCTTCGCTTCGGGCACTTTCAGCACGTAATTCGCGAGCTCGGCGCGATAGGGATGGGTGCGCTGCAAGGTCGTGTGGATCGTGTAACGATCCTCCGCAGCGTTGTAATCGCCGAGCGCGCCGCGTGGCTCCATCGTTGCTGCAGTCACGCGATTGA
>Ga0134126_10013107_pt1 | contig 10471 bp, 10 predicted proteins | sample KB31752_FD_96881 | JGI IMG/M metagenome (GOLD analysis project Ga0134126, IMG submission 96881) | Terrestrial soil microbial communities with excess Nitrogen fertilizer from Kellogg Biological Station, Michigan, USA - KB3-175-2 | ecosystem: Environmental > Terrestrial > Soil > Unclassified ...
CAGCCGCAAGGCGCGCGCCGCGCAGATTGGCGAGTTGATGGACGTGTTGATCGAGGGAGAAAGCGAAGAGACTCCGCTGCTGTGGCAGGGTCGAAGCGCCATGCACGCTCCGGAAATTGACGGAAAAATCCTGATCAACGACTTCGGCCCGCACTCCGCTGTGCAGGCAGGAAAGTTCTATCGTTGTGAAATTACCGACGCGCACGATTACGACCTGATTGCCCATATCGTGGCATAAGACGAAATCAAGTTGTTTGATATGTAACCAATACGGTTACATGATGAGAATCTGTATGGCGAAAGAGAAAATAAAAAAACCATCGGCGCTTCGGTGCCCGACCTGCGGCACTCTGGTATTGAAAACGGATGCAGATTTTCCTTTTTGCAGCGATCGCTGCCGTCTCATCGATCTGGGAAAATGGGCCAGCGGCGCGTACCGGATTTCGTCTCCAATCCTCGATCCCGAAGTGCTCGAAGGCTTAGATGAGACGCACCGCAGTGGGCGCAATTCGGGCGATGACGAATAAATGACGCCAAAAAGAACCGGCTGGGCGTGGGCATTAGCGACGTTTTTTGGAGTGGGCCACCTGCGTCCAGCACCCGGCACGTGGGGTTCTCTGTCAGGTCTGCTATTGTGGTTGGCGGCGGCCCACTGGCTTCATCCATCGGCGGTGCACCTGGCCCTTGGCACCGCCATTGCGGCACTCCTGGTCCTCCTGCCAGGCATTGCTGCATCCGGCATTGTTGCCCGTGAGGCAGCAACGGAAGATCCCAGTTTTGTAGTCGCCGATGAGGTCGTCGGCCAGTGGATCGCGCTGATCGCGGCTGGTTTGCGTCCCTGGGAATGGCTGCTGGCGTTCTGTATGTTCCGCATTTTCGATATCCTAAAACCGTCCCCGGCCCGCCAGTTTGACAGGATGCACAGTGGATTCGGCATCATGATGGATGATGTGGCTGCAGGATTTTACGCCCTGGCAGTCGTATGGGCTGCGAGAATTTTTTTCAGCGGGTGGCGATTCTAGGCATGCCGCTTCGGATTAGTTTGGGTTGTTGAATTCCCTACTCGTCGTCAAGATATGGTGAAGGTTTCAAAGTTAAAGAAATAATCGCCGTCTGAATCCGCTGTACCGCGCTGGAGCGCGACGCACATGAAATTTGGAATCCACACCACCGAAACTGCTCCGCACATCACCTCCATCACCCCGCTGGCAGCATTGCCAGGCGGCGAAGTGGAGGTGCACGGCCGCAGGCTGGCGACCGAAGCTTATCGCCAACCCACAGCCACCATCGGAGAGCAACCATCTTCGGTCAAGATGAGCCACGGCTCGAAGGTGCTGTTGCACGTGCCAGACGGCGCTATCTCCGGCAATATTCAACTGCGCGTCGACGGCCACGCCAGCAACGCTATGCCCTTGTCGGTGGGAGTTGCAATTGCAGAGGAGATGGACCCGGTCGCCAGCCCGGTGGTCGATCCTGAAGGCAATATCTATGTTGCGTTTTCCGGCCAGCGCGGTCAGCCGACTCCGGTTTCGGTGTTTCAGATTGATCCCGAATATCAGGTCCGTCCCTTCGCTACCGGCATTCTGAATGCCACTGGAGTAGCGCTCGATGCGGAGGGAAATCTCTATGTCTCATCGAGGCATGAGGGAACGGTCTACCGCGTGACGCCCAGTGGAGCGAGATCCGTGTTCGCGGAAGGCATGGGCGTTGCTACAGGGCTAGCCTTCGATCGCGATGGATTTCTCTATGTCGGCGATCGCAGCGGAACCATTTTCAAAATTTCGCAAACCCGTCAGGTCTTCGTCTTCGCCACACTGGAGCCCAGCGTTTCCGCTTACCACCTGGCCTTCAACGATGCCGGCACGCTGCTGGTCAGCGGACCCACCACCTCCGCTAACGAATCCATCCACGCGATTGAGCCGAATGGAGAAATCTCCAGCTTCTACACCGGATTGGGTCGTCCTCAGGGCATGGCGTTAGACATCGACGACAATGTGTATGTCGCCGCCTCGCTGCACGGCCGCCGCGGAGTGGTAAAAATCACGCCCGAACGTGAAGCGTCCCTGGTCATTTCCGGTTCTGGAATCGTGGGACTGGCTTTTCTGCCGGAAGGCGATGCAACCGTGGCCACGCGCGATACCGTATATCATGTGGGATTAGATATCGTCGGAAAATTGTTGCACTAGCACCCGTTCGGTCGGATGTTAGTTCTGAACTTCATGCCGTTGCTTGCTGTCTACAGGTTTCGCAGTACTTTCATTTCTCAACCACACCCATGCTTGCAGAAATTATTGCCGTCGGGTCAGAGTTGCTGACCCCCTTCCGTCAAGATACGAATTCGCTGTTCGTCACCGAGCAATTGAATTCACTCGGCGTCAGCGTCGTCTTTAAAACCATCGTCGGCGATCGCAAGGCGAATCTGGTCCAGGCCATCAACCTCGCCCTCAGCCGCACCGATATTGTCTGCATCACGGGTGGCCTGGGACCCACTGAAGATGATCTGACGCGCGAAGCTGCCGCAGAGGCATTGGGAGTGCGCGTCCGCCGCAACGGCGACCTGCTGGCAGCTCTCTACAAGCGATACGCGGAGCGTCGCATCACCATGCCCGCCAACAACGTCAAGCAGGCCGACCTGATCGACGGCGCAGACATCCTGCCCAACTCCAACGGCACCGCGCCGGGTCAGTGGATTGACACCGTGATCGGCGAACATCGCAAGCTGATGTTGCTGCTTCCCGGCCCGCCCGCGGAATTGAAAGCGATATTCAGTGACGAATGCATGCCGCGCCTGAAAGAAGCGCTGCCGCCGCGCCACATCGCTCGACGCGTGCTCAAGATTGCCATGCTGCCGGAATCCGAAGTGGACGCACGCCTGGCTCCAATCTATACGCGCTTCACCGATGTCGAAACAACAATTCTGGCGCATGCCGGGGAAATCCAACTGCAGTTGCAATGCACGAAGGCGATTCTTGAGCTGGCCCAAACCCGCGTGAATGAACTGGCAAGCCGTCTTGAAGAGGAGATGGAAGATTCAGTCTTCTCCTCCCACGGCGAAACGTTGGAACAAATCGTTCTCTACTATCTTGAAATTCGCGGCGCTACCGTCGCGGTCGCCGAAAGCTGTACCGGCGGATTGCTGGCGCAGAGGCTGACCAGCATCAGCGGCAGCTCTCGGTCATTTATTGGCGGAGCCGTGGTCTACACAGATGCGATGAAGGTAGAGTTCGCCGATGTACCGGAAGACATGCTCGAAGAAAAAGGTGCGGTCAGCCGCGAAGTAGCGGCGGCCCTGGCGCATGGAATTCGACGCCGTGCCCAATCCACCATCGGTGTCGGCATTACTGGCATTGCGGGTCCTACCGGAGGCACTGAGGAAAAACCCGTAGGCCTGGTTTACATCGCGCTCGACGATGGAAAAGAGATCAACATGTGCGAGCGTAAATTCCGTGGAGATCGCGACAGGGTGCGCTGGTTCGCCAGCCAGCAGGCCCTCGACATGATCCGCCGCAAGTTCATGTAGGCCGCGTCGAGCTTCACGAATTCCGAAGATGGACGTGGAGTCGCCACACTCGTAAGTTCCTCTCAAATCCTTCGCCCCGCTGCTACACTCGAACAGTACTCACATGACAGTGGATTTTATTGCAGCCGCGATTGCGTATTTGCTGGGTTCAATTCCCTTCGGCTATTTGCTCGTAAGGCTGTTTCGAAAAGAAGACATCCGCCAGACCGGCAGCGGCAATATCGGAGCTACCAATGTTTTGCGGAGCGGCTCGCGATGGCTCGGAATTCTGACGCTTGTTCTCGACACTGGAAAAGGATTCCTGGCGGTTGAGATTGCGCGCCACCTGACGTCTGGCCAACAAGCTATTGTCGCCGGTTCCATCGCCGCTGTATTTGCGGTGATTGGCCACGCCTTCACCATCTGGCTCCACGGCAAGGGCGGCAAAGGCGTGGCTACGGCACTGGGAGTATTCCTGGCGCTGGCCACTCTCCCGGCGCTCTCTTCGTTGCTGGTTTTCATTCTCCTCACCCTGGCAACACGTTATGTGTCACTGGCGTCGATGCTCGCTGCCGCGTCCTTTCCTTTCTGGGTTTGGATAGGAGAGCATTTTTTTGGCATCGATTACGGCTCAGGAGCCATCTTTATAGCCAGTACCATCCTCGTTCCGGCGATCATCCTCATCAAACATCGCAAGAATGCTGAACGATTGCTGCGCGGGACAGAATATCGCTTCGGCAGCAAAGAAAGCTCGGCCGCATCATGAGCCGCATTGGCGTTGTCGGCACAGGATCGTGGGGAACCGCACTAGCGCTGGTCCTGGCAAAGCGCGGCGGCCACCGCATCACTATGTGGTCGCACACTCAGGTGGTTGCAGACGCGATGCAACGGCGGCGCGAAAACAGCATATATCTTCCCGGACTTTCCATTCCCGACTGTGTCGGCGTCACGACCGACTTGCAGGAAGCTGTCGATCAAGCTGAGATTCTGATCCTCGCGGTTCCGTCGGAACATCTTCGCAGTATCTGTTGTGCCATGGCGCCTCTTCTCACCAACGCGCAGCTAATCGTTAACGCCACCAAAGGAATCGAAGACGGAACCTACCTGCGCATGACCCAGGTGATGGGCGAAATATTCAGTAAGTTCGATCTGGCGCTTCCCTGCGGGGTGCTAAGCGGTCCTTCCTTCGCCCAGGAAGTGGGTGCGGGCAGCCCAACAGCCATCGCCATAGCATCCTCCGATCCAGCGATCGCAACCCGTGTCCAGGAAGAATTTTCCAGTCCCACCTTGCGCCTGTATACCAATGACGATGTTGTCGGTGTCGAACTCGGCGGCGCGCTGAAAAATGTCATCGCCATCGCCGCGGGGGCAACTTACGGCCTGGGGCTTGGCCATAATAGCGTAGCCGCGCTCATCACACGCGGCATCGCCGAAATTACCCGGCTCGCGGTGGCCTGCGGCGGCAGGCGGGAAACTCTTGCGGGGTTATCCGGCTTGGGAGATCTGGTGCTCACCTGTACCGGGGCATTGTCGCGCAACCGGCATGTTGGAATGGAGCTGGGTAGCGGCCGCTGCCTGAAGGAGATTCTGGTGGACATGCACGGTCGCGTTGCGGAAGGCGTCCGGACCACCGACGCGGCTCTCGGCGTTGCCCGCAGGGTTGGAGTTGAAATGCCAATTACCGAAAAGGTGGCCGCCGTACTGCACGAGCAAATCTCGGCCAAAGAGGCAATGCGGGAACTGATGTCCCGCCCCGGCCGCAACGAATCCTCTCGCTGACCCAGAACAGCCGATGCGTGGGTTCACATCCAGGCGGTATCTGATCACACAACCGATTTGGAACACGAACGATACCTCCCCTAAGTTTCGCAATCTTTTTCCACTTATAACGCATACAAAGGTAATATCTTCAAGAGGTAGGATGGTTACTTGCAGAGATGACTCCGACCCTACATCGCGGCAACCGCGGCCAAGTTAAGCGTAACCAGTGGCTTGCGGTGATTTACCTGACGCTGCTGCTTCCCGCGGCCGCTGGAACCATGTCCGTCGTGCTGGCCGCGAATGCGTTGCACTCTCCTGCATTGTTGGACAAGGGCATTAAATTGCTGTTGGCAATACTGGCCGCAGGCATTTCGGTCAAGTGCTGGGCCGTGACTTGGGAGTTCTCCCGCGACATGCGCCAGTTTCTGGAGACGCTGCAGGCGATCAAGCGCGGTGAATTTGTTTTGCGATCCGGCCGCGCCGGACTTCCAGAAATCGAAGAGCTAGCTCGCGAATTGAGCGGAATGAATGAGAGCCCCGACACCTCTCTGGCAAAGTGGATACTTCTGTCGCGGGATCATCACGCCATCTTCGTTCGCCTGGTGGAAGCTATGTCCGCGTCGATGAGCACCAAGAGTTTTTACGCTCGCGGACACTCCGGACGGGTCGCCGAATATTCCACGCTGATCTGCAATGAGCTCGGTCTATCTCCTGAAGAAAGCATGCGAATTCGACTGTCCGCCTTGCTGCACGATATCGGCAAAATCGGAATGGATCAGCAAATATTGACGAAGCCCGGCGTATTGACGCCGGACGAATTTGCCATCCTGAAGACCCACACCACTCGTGGTGCGGAAATGCTTCGTCCCGTGCCCGAGTTTGCCGACTTGCTGGCCGGCGTCGAACTGCACCATGAATCGATGGACGGTTCAGGCTATCCGCATGGGTTGAAGGGCTGCGAAATCCCATTGATGGCGCGTGTCATTGCCGTGGCCGACACTTTTGACGCCATGACCCACAATCGTACCTACCAGGAAGCCATGGATGGTGCGTACGTGATCAGGATTATCCGCACCATGTCTGGAAAAAAATTCGATGAGCGTGCCGTTGAGGCCTTCTGCCGCGCCTATTCCGCCGGACTGGTCGTGCTTCCCAACAAGCACGTGGAGGATTCCGAGCCAAATTCGCCGGTGATCCCGGAACATTCCCGTATTCCTGCCCAGACTTTTTCCGGCGAAACACTGCAGTCTCCTTCGCTGGTCACAGCCGGAGGGGTTGATACACTGAAGGTGTAGGCCTTTCTCACACCTCATGCTGCAATCACTTTTCAACAGCCCAGAACCAACTCCCGGATTGATGGACCGCATGAAGCAGGCGGTCGCCCGCACCCGCACCGGGCTGCAGGAGCGGATGGACGACCTGCTGTCGCTGGCGCGCCCAGTAGACGAGTCCGCTTTAGAGGAGTTGGAAGGCACCTTGATCGCTTCCGACATCGGCGTCGCCACCTCGCAGGAAATTATCGATGCGCTTCGCCAACAAGCTTCCCGCCAGCAGATTCGCGATGGCGAGGAATTGCGCCGCCTGCTGAAAGCGGAGATGCTGCGCATTCTGGAATCGGTGCCCGCACGGCAACATACGATCAGCGGCAAGCCGGAAGTCATTTTGATGGTGGGAGTGAACGGCACCGGCAAAACCACGACCACGGGCAAGCTGGCCTCCTACTTCCGCAGCCAGGAAAAGTCCGTTCTTCTATGTGCTGCCGACACCTTTCGAGCCGCTGCCATTGAGCAATTAGAGGTCTGGAGCCAGCGTGCCGGCGTCGAAATGATTCGTACCCGCCAGGGGGGCGATCCATCGGCCGCGCTCTATGATGCACTGCAGGCCGGGCAGACCCGCGGGGTGGACGTGCTCATCGTCGATACGGCGGGACGACTGCACACGAAAAATAATTTGATGGCCGAGCTGGATAAAATTCGCCGTACCGCTCAGCGTTTCTCGCCGGATGCGCCGCACGAAACCTTGCTGGTGATGGACGCGACCACCGGACAAAACGGCCTGCAGCAGGCTCGCCTCTTTACTGAGGCGGCGAAGGTCACGGGTATTGTGCTCACTAAATTGGACGGCACCGCAAAGGGCGGAATTGTAATCGCGATTGCGCGGGAAATGCAGTTGCCGGTGCGCTTCGTCGGCATAGGCGAGCAAATGGGAGACTTGATTCCCTTCGACAGCCATGCGTTCGTCGATTCCCTGTTGGAAGGATGAACGCGCGTCACTCCGCTAAATCAGCGTAAAGTAAGCTCCAGCAACCCAACCTGTAAAGGTCGCGAGGAACATGGCACCTACCGAATCGACTGCGGATGAACTTTGGATGGAACGTGCCCTGGCGCTGGCCGAGGCATCGATCGGGCTTGCTTCTCCGAATCCTGTCACCGGATGTGTTCTGGTCAAGGACGGCAACGTCATCGGCGAAGGCTTCCACTCCTACGCCGACAAAGACCACGCCGAGATTGTTGCGCTGAAACAGGCTGGCACAGCGGCCCGTGGCTCTACCGCCTACGTCACCCTGGAGCCATGCAGTCACCATGGACGCACCCCTCCCTGCGCCGACGCACTCATCAAGGCGGGCGTAGCTCGAGTTGTAACGGCGGCGCGCGACCCGAATCCGCAGGTCAGCGGGCGCGGTTTGGATCGTCTTCAGGCTGCTGGAGTATCGCTGACCATTGGAGTGAAAGAGGCCGCCGCGCGTCGTTTGAATGAGGCATTCGCGAAATTCATCCGCACCCATCGTCCTTTTGTCACGCTGAAAGCAGGAATGACCCTGGACGGACGAATTGCGCCTCCACCTACGAAGGATCACATTCCTTCCGGCTCAACCCACTGGATCACGGGCGATCGTTCGCGCGAGGTCGTGCAGGAACTGCGCCATGCTGCAGACGCAATCCTCACCGGCGTAGGAACCATTCTCAACGATGATCCTCTGTTGACGGACCGCAGCGGAAGGCAGCGCCGTCGCCCGTTTCTGCGAGTCGTGCTCGATTCATCGCTGAAACTGTCGCTCGACTCGCAACTGGTGCGCACCGCCAGCCAGGACGTCCTGGTGTTTCACACGCAACCCTCCACGCGGCGGGTCAAGGCTCTGGAAGAACGCGGGGTGCGCGTGGAGCGGCTCGATCCCGATCCCGTCACGGGCCTGGTTCCTATGCGAGCGGTGATGGAGCGGCTGGCGGATATGGAAATGTTGAGCGTGATGCTGGAAGGCGGCTCGCAGATTAACGCCTCGGCTCTGGCAGCCCAGATCGTCGACAAACTGTATTTGTTCTATGCGCCGGCAATTTACGGGGATGCGGCCATTCCCGTGGTTCGTTCTCTTGAGGCCAATACATACTTCGCCACCCGGATGACCAACTATCAACTGCATGAGCTAGGTGAGGATTTCGCCGTCGAAGGCTATCTCCATAACCCATGGGAGAGCGCGTAATGTTTACGGGCTTGATTGAAACCACCGGCACGATTCGTTCCCTGGAGCAGCATCGGGGAGTTACACGCATCACCGTCGCAGGCCCGGCTTCCCTGGTCCAGCGACTGCATCCGGGCGACAGTGTGGCCGTCAACGGCGTATGCCTGACCGCCCTCGACATCAATCCCGATAGCAGCCTGTTCGCCGCAGACCTGGCGGCAGAAACCATCGCACGCACTTCCCTGGTGCGCCTGCATTCAGGCTCGATTGTGAATTTGGAATTGCCGACTGAGGCCGGCGCGCCGCTGGGCGGACACATCGTGCAAGGTCATGTCGATGGCGTCGGCACGGTCCAATCGTTGCAGCCCCTGGTAGCAGGCGCGCAAGGGTCGGCAACGGATTGGTGGCTGCAACTAACAATCCCGGAGGAGAGTGTGCGTTACGTAGTCGAGAAAGGCTCGATTGCGATTGAAGGCATCAGTCTCACCGTCGCTCGGATCACGGGAAATACAGTAGCCATCGCGGTCATTCCGCATACGTATACAGTGACGAATCTACACACACTGACGCCGGGAAGCCCCGTCAATATTGAAGTCGACGTGATGGCAAAGTATGCCGAACAACGCGCCGCGACATCCGCGGAAACCAAACAGCCTTTCGATCTAACCGTCGAATATTTAATCGCCAACGGATACTAGATCGCTTTCATAAGTCGCGAAATGTCATGAGTGGCCGACATTTAGTCCGCCGTATTGCGTCTTGGCAAAGCTTCGTCCCTTTTCGGGGGATTTGGGGGCACGTCCGGTTTAAAAGTTGAAGGATTATGCAAGATAGTTGAAGGTTCATACAGAAAAGTTGAAGGATTATACGGAATAGTTGAAGGATTATGCGGAATAGTTGAAGGATTATACAGCTTTCTTTTTATACAATCACATTAAATACAACTATTTACAGAATAAACTTAACGTTTTACTGTTCTTCTTGCGCGAAAAAAATGATGATCAGTCGCTTAAATCTCCGCATCGCCAAGACCGTACATTGCGTTTCGTGGACGGCGCTTCGAGCTGCTGATCTCTATTTTATCAACCTTGGAAGAAGCAAGCGCCAACGAGGCGCTTTCCTAAATGGTAGGCGACTCTGATGCTTGCGGCGTGGCTGAATACCCACTCGCCGGAATAGGCGAGATCACTTTGGCAGTTGTCCATTGAATGCCTAGATGCAACCAATGGCCAAGATCTGTTGGCTTGAGTGAGATCGAAAAATTTGTCATCTCGAACGATTTACTCTCCGGCGACTGCAGGTAGATTCTGCTTGGTCAGCCAGTCCGCCAGGTTCTGCTGCTGTGTCGCACGCAGGACCGTGCAGTCGTGGATGGCGTCGGTCGCTTTTTGTAGCGAACGCGCCGCCGCGGCCACAGGATGTTTCGTGAAGAAGGTCTGCACTTCCTGAGCTTTGTCGGCGCTGCAGAAGCTTCCGGTTGACCCCACCAGGTACCCGCCCATCGTTGTCGTCAACTGAGCATGTACCTTGTCCCAGTTTTTCTGGATGTAATCCCACGCAACGGATCGCGTGTCGCGGCTGCGCATGGCTACAACGAACAGGAAAACGGAGTCCTGATTGCGCACCTGACCGGAGGTCGCATAATCCAGCGCACGGCGAACCAACGCAGGATCATGAAAATTAGCCAGCGCAATTAAGGCTGTGTCCTTCACATCCGGATCGTTCGACGCCTTGCTGAGTTGCTGCAACTGGTC
>Ga0134126_10013109_pt1 | contig 10471 bp, 2 predicted proteins | sample KB31752_FD_96881 | JGI IMG/M metagenome (GOLD analysis project Ga0134126, IMG submission 96881) | Terrestrial soil microbial communities with excess Nitrogen fertilizer from Kellogg Biological Station, Michigan, USA - KB3-175-2 | ecosystem: Environmental > Terrestrial > Soil > Unclassified ...
GTTCTGGCGGCGCCGCTTCTTGAAGACGATCAGGTGCGGGCCGCGTGCCTGCTTGACGATCGAGGCCACCACCTTGGCGCCCGCAACCGTCGGCGTGCCCACCTTGCCGTCGACCATCAGGACGTCGGTGAACTCGATCTGCGCGCCGGCTTCGCCCGGAATCCGCTCGATCTCGTGGGTCTCTTCGGGAGCGACGGTGTACTGCTTTCCACCGGTACGGATAACGGCGATCATGACGGCACCTGACTGAAGCCCGCCGGTCCGAACCACCCTACTACCCCTAGGGGGTATTCCAAGGTTCTGGCCCAAGATGCCGGAGGCATGAAAGAGCACGGCGGGCCTGATGGACCCGCCGAAGGAGCGCGGAATATACGCAGGAAGCCTTGCAAGTCAACGCCGTAAGACGGATTGCCCCGCGACTTGCCGACCCGTATAAGCGGCCCGCTCGGAGAGGTGCCGGAGTGGTCGATCGGGACGGTCTCGAAAACAGTTGTGCGTGCAAGCGTACCGTGGGTTCGAATCCCACCCTCTCCGCCAGATCCTTTGCTTTCAACTTATCTCGGCCCTGGTTGAACGCTAGGAACAGGAAAATTTCCCTGCGGGATGATTGGTCCCTGCGTGCCATCGTGCGGATTGAGGGCATAAGCTTCCGAGCAAGTTCGCTCAAGTTCGCTGGAGCGACCTGTCAGGCGGCGGTTCGCCGTCACCTGCATCCGGTTCATACCATCCACGTTACGATGCGATCTCGAAGACCGCCGCATACACGAGGCGCTCCTCAATGACCCGCCGGCGGCGAACGGCTCCTCCGCGATTCTCCGGCACCGTGCGATCAGTGTAGTAGCGTTCGAACTCGCGTAAGACGAGACGTGCGGGCTTGCCACCAGCATTCGGCAGAGCCCCTGTTGCCGTCCAGATCGGCGGATCGATCACCGTCGGAATCAGGATGCTGTCGCTCAGCCTGTCGCTGACGGTACTGCCGGCAGCAAGCTCGACGGCGTTGGCGAGTGTCACCGCCCCACCGGCGCGTAGCGGTACTGTCCGGCGCTCCGATGCAGCCGTTGCCGGCTGCGCAAAGATGCCGCCCGGATTGACGACCGCGCCGCCGCTCGAATCGTCGACGTTGCCGATCACGGCCGTGGTCACCGTCCCGGCATCGCTCCAGGCCAGATCGCTGTCGATCGCGGGATCGCGCGTCTGGAGCACCAGTTCCACCCGATTGCGACCGGTCTCATGCGTGCCCGGGATGAATGAGATGTCGGCGAACTCCGAGTCGATTGGGAACTTCATCGGCCCAAAATGCGGCGCTGTACCCCACAGCTTGATCGAAACAGCGCCGGCCTGCCGATCCAGCACCGCAGCGCGGCGCGGCAGGACCTGGGAGAATTCTGCGAGAGCGACCTTCGAAATCTTCGCACCCGGCAACGCGTTCGGCTGATATCGCACCAGCGCCAACCGCACGAAAGGCATGTAGGTGGAACCGGGATCGAGTTCGATGTCGCAGTACCAGAGATGGCGGCCAGCATCCCAATGAACCCGATGGCCGACGACCTCGACGAAGGAGTCGTCCGGCCGCTCCTGCAACTTCACCGACTCGTTCACAACGCGTGCCGAGAAGTCGCTGACCTGAACCCTGGTCTTGGGAAGGGTGGTATCCCACAGGGGATCAGTGCCCCATTGTGTCACCATCGGCAGCATGCGGGCCGGGATGTCGGTGAAGCGGGCGCCGTCGCCGAACAGCACGACGCCGAGGAGCTCACCATCGCCCGAGCTGAACCACGGCCGGTCGAGCCACACGCGCAAACCATTGCCGAGCCGGGTGACCGTCTGGCTGGTGCCACTGGTGCTGCGGTGCCAGCGGAAGGTGGGCACCACGTAGAGCACGCGCGGATCGTCCGGCGGCGCGCTCGCCATCACGAGCGTCTGCTGGGCGCTGCCGGCCGAATCGATCAGCACCGGTGCGCCGGGGTCATCCTCGGCCGGCAGCTTGATCCGAGCGCCCTCGGCGACCGGGCCCAGCCGGGTGACGAGATCGCGCTGGCCATAGAGCGACGGCGGAAGGTACTCGCGGAAGCGCGTGGTGGCGCATACGCGGTAGTGGACGAGCCGAAAGCGGCTGTCGCCGAATTCGTGCCGATCACCGCGGGCGCGGGGCCGCGCCAGGGTTATGCCCTGCGGATTGTCGTTGTCGGCGATACGCGAGGCGTTGACGGCATCGCCCAGATTGAACTCGTTGACGTGATTTTCCGCGAGTTGGACTTCGCCGAGCTGGCCCTTGTGCGACACGCGTTCCGGCGCATCCTTCTCGAGATCGTCGACCCACTCGTTCCAGTCGGCCTCGATCTCGAACTTGCCGGTGGACGGCCCATGCAGCCGGACGATCCGGCACAGCAGATCGGCGTAAGGCGCGCCAGCAGGCCGCTGCGCCGACAGCACAATCAGTTCGGGAAGGCAGATTGGCTGCTGCGTTGCATGTACCAGCGTCAACGACCGGAACGGCGTCAGCATCCAGTGACTGCCCATCACCGCCATGCCGACCACGAACTTGCGTTCAGCGTCGTTCAAGGTCCATCGAGGTACGCCGAAGCTCTGGATGACCGCCGGATGGGCGAAACTTGCATAGAACAGGCGCACGATCCGTCCCTTGGCGACGAACAAGGTCAGGGTCCGCGCCGCCTCATCCCATGCGGGCGCGCCTTCGTCGGCAAAGACCTCGGCGCAAGGCATCTCAGTCAATGCTGCACTGCGCTCCGCCAGGATCAGCCGGAACCCCTTCGAATCGGGCCAGTCGTCCTTGTTGGCGACCATGATGACGAGTTCATTGTTGGGCGTGCGCCGGATCGCGCAGCTCGCCCCAAGCACCATCTCGGTCGTGACGCCCGGCAGGGTATGTCCTGGTTGGGCGCGCAGCACCACGCCGCCCGCGGCGCCGTCGGGCAGATACGGCGTGGTCATCGCCGCTTCTCGGTGAATGACGTACTGGCCGCCGCTCAGCCGATCGCCGACCGGATTGTCGGGCGAGGGCATCGCCGGCGGCACTGCCGTCGTGGTCGCCACCGCGTCCAGCGACGTGGGCGTCACCAGCACGACACTCGAGCCCGGCAGCGAATCGTAGAGGGTGCCGGCTTCGCGGCTGGCGATTGAATAGCCGTCCTTGATCCTTGCCGGATCGGTGAAGAAGGGATCGAACAGACCGTGCTGCTCGCATTGCTGCTGCGAGGATTTCGGCGGCACCAGGTGCCGTTCGTTGAGCGCGGTGTACTCGAAGTCCTGCGACGCCGGCAACGCGATCGCCGCGGCGAAGTCGGCGGTTGCGAGATAGGTCGCGGTGGTCGCGTTGTAGTTGCTGCGGATCACCATGCGCTCCAGCGACTCGCCCTCGGTCACGCGGGCGCGCTGCACCATGGCCGGCGGATCGACCGGCTCGAAGCGCCAGTAGCCGACGGCGTCACTGGCATTCTCCAGTTCGCCGAGCGTCTTGTCGCCACGGTCCAGGCTGTTGCCGGCAAGATCCACGACGCGGGCGCGGAAGCGGTAGAGCTGGCCGAAGCGAAGGCGCGGCAGTGTGCCTTTCTGCGCTTTGAAAGTTGCAGCCACGCCGCTTCCCTGCGTCGCCTGGTCCGTAACCTGCGTCGGTTCCTCGCTCTGCAGCTGTGTGCCGGGCACGGGCTTGGCCTGCAGGGTCAGTCCTGGCCGCGGAGTGCACAGGCTCCAGCCCGTCCAGCGGAACATCGATTCATGCAGATAGTGATCGTCGGAATTGACTCCGCGGGTGGCCGTGCTGGTGGTCGAGGCACCCGACACGTAGCCTTCGTCTGCCGGTAAGGTCACGGTTTCGTTGGTCTTGATCAGGCGATAGCTGCCTTCGCGCGCGCATAGAGTCTGCCACTTGCCGGGCTTGATCGTGTCGGGCACTGCCGCTACGTCGACCCTGTAGCCGCGCAGCACATCTTCGGCGAAGAACACCATCTTGTCGCCGTTGCCTGCGTCGACGGCCTGGTTCTTGAGAACGGCTGCGGCGGCATCCTGGGCTACCAGGCTGGCGCGGCCATGCCGGGACACGCCAAGGCCGCCGGACCGCAACGCCGCCACCGGCTGCTTGTCGCCGGTCGTGTAGGTGACCTCGCCATCGATCTGTCGAATGCTGAGACTCTTGGCCACGAGGTTCTGCGCGCTAAGCGTGAATCCCACGGTCTTGAGCGCGGAGCCGTCGGGATCGACCTGGTAGACATCGAACAAGCCCGGCTTGTCCTTCTGGGCAAGCCCCCAGCCGTCGTCGGAGTTCACGAGCTTCAGCAGGCCGCGCTCGAGGTCGCTGCCACGCGGCCTTGCGAAGAAGCGCTCCTTGTCGGCCTGCCACGCGGTGCGAGGCGTGGTGTCGGTGGCAGGGTCGTGGTTGTTCGACCACTTGATCGACAGCGCCATCAGGCTCTTGGCGATCCCGCCGCCGGTCGCAATGCGCGAGTCGATGGGGTCGTCCTTCTCCAGCGCGCAGTCGATCACCAGGCCGAGCGCCCTCAGCAACTCCGGATAGTCGGCGTACGACGCGACCATGCGGTGGAAGTCGTATTCCGGGGCCTTGGGAGGAGGCGGAACATCCGTGTAGGAAGGTCGGCGCATCCTGCGCTCGGCATCGCTCGGCGGTTCGCGATGATAGAAGCGGTTGGCCTGGTAGAAGGTGTACTCGTCGGCGCTGGAGAACTGGCTCATCAACGCAGCGTCGGGGCCGTTGAGCGCCGGATTGTGCCAATCGGACGGCAGGACGCGCAGCACCATCTGACCAGCCTGCGGTGGATTGCCGGCCTCCTCGGCGTCGATGCCCGCGACGGGCGCGTGATACTGGCTGTCCGGGCCGAACACGGTCCTGTTCAACCGGTCCTCAAGCGACCGCTCGCCATCTTCGAAGAACCGGCCGAAGCCCGGCAGAGCCACTTCGTAGTGGCGATCACCGAAGTTGATGCCCTGGGTCCGAGTGCCCAGCGCGCCCAGCATGCCTTTGAGATCGGGATGCGCATCGCGCCATGGCAGCAGGGTCGGATGGTTGGAGGCCGCCTGCACGGCGAGCTTGCCGTAGTGCTTGCGCACGAATCCCAGCACGTTGCGCACGGCATAGGAGTGCAGGTTGACCTTGCTCATGTCCTTGAAAACGAACCCAGCAACGGGCGTTTGCGGGCCGAACAGCTTCTTCCACAGTTCGGCATCGGGCGTGCTCAAGGGTACAAGCCCGACCGTGTCCGATCCGATCCTCAGGCCGAAGCGCGCCTGCCCAAGGGTCTGCGGCCAGTCGAGAAATTCGGGGAAGGCCTTCAGGATCTGCTCGTCGGCAGCCTGCGGGGTGAGGCGCGGCGACACCACGATGCTCACCCGCCAGCGGCCGGCTTGCGGGCCGTCGGGTACCTTTCCGTAGGGCACCACCGTCCACAGGATGGTCTGCTTGGCCATGGCTCAAACTCCCCTCGATCTCGGCCGTTCACGCGAAGGCTTCGCAGTGCTCCCGCCAGGCGTACTCCGTGTTGGCGTCGATCAGACCCAGCTCCTGATCGAGCGGCAGGTCCGGGCGGAAGCCCAGCATCTGGCGCAGCGTCGGATCCCCGTTGGAGCCGGCAAACTTGCGTTCACAGGTGACGGTGACGCTGCCGGAGAAAATGAAGAGCGAGATCTCGATCGTGAGCTGCGCCTTGCCGGTGCATTTGCCACTCTGGAACTCGTATTTCAGCTCGAGATAGAGTTCGAGCGACGCGGTAATGATGCCGAGCACGTCGACGTTGCCGCCCAGCCGGAAATAGCCGGTGAGTGAGGCGGCGTCCTGCTCCATCCGGAAATAGAACCCCGCCATCACATGGACGCCGCCCGACGCGACACCCAGATCGATCGAGATGCTCGCGCCGAACTCGAACGAAGCCTCCAGGAGCTGGACGCCGTGCGGATCGACGGTGACGCCGAAAGAGCCGCCGCCGCCGAAGATGTAGACGGTGAGGCAGAACGGCTGTTCCCGGGTGCAGAAATTGAAGCGCACGCTGAGCGGCTGCCCGATGAAGGGAACGGTGAAGCCGGCGCCGAGGCTGAGATTGGTCAGGCTCATGACGCCCAGCGTGATGCCGGGCAGGGCGACGTCGAAGCCGGCATCGATGCCCTTGGTCGAGATGTCGAGATGCGGCGGATCGCTGAAGCCGTCGAGCGGGATCAGATCGCGCAGGCCCTCGACGAAGCTGAGCGGTCCGACGAACTTGATACCGCTCATCAGGACGTCGACATCCATCTTCGCTGCGCTGTCGACGCTGAACTCGATCTTCTGGAAATTGAGCTCCAGGAAACTTGCGGGCGCGATCAGGACCAGGTCGAACTGCTTCAGGCCGCAGACCACGCTGATCTTGGGCGCGGAAGAGCCGTTCTTCTTGACCTTGGCCTCGACGGCCACCAGGAACCCGCGCTTGTCGTTGGCACGGAAGATCGGATCGTCCGAGTGGCTGACGCCGGGGAACCACCAGCTGTCGATCTCGGGGTTCCAGTCGAACCGGATGGTGAGCTCTTCGCCGGTCAGCATCTCGATCAGCTTGAGCAGGTCGGCGATCCCGCCGAGAATCTCCTCGACCGCCGTCATGGCGTCGATGACCGTCTTGCGCGGTGCGCCGTCCAACAGACGGACGCTGCCGAGCGTGGTTTTCAACGGCCCGATCGCGCCCGCCACCGCCTCGACGCGCGTCTTCAGGGTGGCCGGATCGGAAAACAGCGCACCGATCTGTTCGGGGTGCCCGACGATGGCGTCGAGCGCGTCGAATAGCGTCTTGCCCTCGCTGACCAAGGTCGGAATGGCCTGCAGATCGGCGAGAAAATCGTCGAGGCTCTTGGCGAAACTGAGCAGCGATTGGCGCAGACCTGAGGGCAGGGAAACACCGCCGACATTGGCGTTGGCCGCGGCAACAAGATCGGCGACGCGGGCGCGGGCGGCGGTGATCGATCCTGGCAGCTGGGCGACCTGCGGCAGGCCGGGCGCGTTGCCGACGACCGTGTCGATCAGCGCCTGCACCTTGCTCACGACATCGTTCAACGCGGTCGTGAGTTGGTTAGCCGCCGCTTGCACGGGCGCCATCTGGGCCGCGGCATAGGCCGCGCCTTGCTGCAGAAGGTCGGCAAGCGTCAGCTTGAAAGCGGCGATGGCCGCATCGCCGATGCTTCCCGGCTTGGAGGCCAGGTCGCTGACAAAGCCATAGAGGCGGGCCAGCGCATTGACGAAGCTCTCGACCTTGTTGGTGGCCTCGCTGCCGAATTTCGGAATCCTGTCGGGTGTGCCGGTCAGATCTGTGACCGCCTTGATCAACTCACCCAGTGGGATGCAGCCGAACAGAAGCGGCAGCGGCAGGTCGCTGATCGAGGTCGGGAAGCCGCCGCCGTCCGGCACCGTGCCGTCGATGAACTGGCCGACATCGCCCATCACCGGACCGGCGAAACGGCTGAGCGCATTCGGCTTCAGATTGGGTTGCACATAGCCGCCCGAATGGTCGCCCTGCGCGGAGAAGTCGAGCATCGCCATGCCGCTTTCATTGGCGACGTCGACGAAGACCTCACCCTTGTTGGCGCCGAAGCCGTTCTTCAGGTAGTGCGCGTTCCAGGTCAGGCGGTTGGATTTGGCGCTGCCGATCAGGTGGGCCAGAGCTCCGATGCGCGCCGTTGCCTCGGCCACCTTGGGGAAGAAAACCGGCCGGTTCAGCTTGTCGCTCGCGGTCCTGAGCGTCGGGTTGTTGGCCTCGGCCTCTCCGCCGAACGTCATGGACTCGACCTGCACCGACGTGTCGCCCGGCTTCAGGCTGGTGGCGAGCGCCACCCTCTGCAGCTTGAGGTCCGCCGTGCGCTTGGTCCCGCCAGCGGCGTAGGCATCGCGCGCCATGGCGGCATAGTTCTCGGCGGTGGTCCATGCCGGATCGAGTTTCCTGGTCGTGGTGTTGTAGACGCGCGGGCAGGCCACGGTGTTGTCCATGAAGATCATGGGCAGGTCGAAGGCGATCTGACGGCCGTCGAGATCGATGGCGACGCACTGGAACTTGAAGGGCTGGCCGTTGACGTGCGGCCAGAACATGCGCTGGCCGAGGTTGTTCACCGACGAGGGCAGGATGTCGGGGCGATCGAGGTTGGGCGTGACCTGCGTCAGGATGCGGATGGTCGAGAACGGCAGTTCGCGCTGGAAGAACACGTTGCCGGCGATGTTGCGCAACTGGGCGTACGCCGGGTCGTCGAAGCTGCGCTCCCGCTCGCGCACTATGAGGAACAGGCGTTGCCGCAGATAGGCCGTGTTGCCGGCGACCTGCTCGATGACCGGCTGGCCGTTGCCATCCTTCGCGCCATTGTGGAACTTGCGCTCGCTCACCTTCACCAGCGAGACGCGATGGCCGAAGGGAAACAGGAAGCCGCGATAGACGACGCGGACATAATGGTCGCGCGCCATGGTGGCGCGATGTACCCACTCCTCGACCGAGAGACCCGGCGGATCCCAATTGCCACGCGAATCGAGCCAGCCGCCGAGTGCCGACAGCATCATGAGGTCGGTACCGACCGATCGCGGCGTATAGCCGGACACCGAGAAGTTCGACGACAGATGGGCGATCTGGAAGCGATCGAAATCGTCGAGCGGCATGCGGAAGGGGCTGGTGTTGGGCGGCGGCAAGTCGGCAGGATTAGGCCACTGCCCCTGCATCGCATTGGGCGAACCTTCGCCGGTCAACGCCCAAATCGCCCGAACCGAGCGGTTGGCATCGGTATGGGGCGGCTCGATGACATGCCCGTCCTTGTCGGGCGCGACCAGGCGCGAATGCCAGAGCTCGGTGTGCCCAGTCGCGGCCGAGGCGACTGGCGCCGTGGCATGGCGCCAGCGCTCGGCGCCATGCGGCGACAGGATGAGTCGCCAGGGCAGTTCGATCGACGTCATGCTCGCGGTCGGCGCCGCGGGCCGCGGCGGATTGCGCACGATCACGAGATCGGATGCGCGATCGATGGCGATCGGCCGCAATCCCGCGCCCGCCGACGATTGGCGCAGGCTCACGGTCGCGTTGTCGCCCTGGACGGACGCGATGCGCAGGCTGCGCACGGCGAAGCTTGCCAGCGCGGCACGCTGGCGCGCCGGTAGGGCCCGCACTTCGGCCTGCTGGAACATATCGGAGGCTTGGATGACGAGCCGCGAGGGCGCCGCCGCCTGGGCATTGGCGGCCACGCTGAGCGCGAGCGTGCTGCAGGCTTCGAGCACGCCGGCCAGCGTGTAAGGCACATCGAACCCGTCGGGCACCTCGAAGGCCAGGCGCGACTCTCCGGACACGCGCGCGCGGACCGGCGGGGGGCGCAGCGGCTCGCTGCCGCCCGGATCGGACGACGGCGGCTCGTTTGGATTCTGCGGCGGCGGATCGCTGGTTCCTGCCGGACGCGTCTCGAAGAAGGTCTCTTCGGTGATGGCCTGCGGCGGGAAATGCAGGATCAGGCGGGCGACGCCCGCGCCGGCCTTGACCAGGCGCGGGGGCGACCCTGGCACGATGTTGAGGTTCTGGCGCTCCAGGCGCAGCGCCAGAAGATCATCGGGCCGCACAACGGCCACTCCCGGACGGCCAGGCTCGAACAGATTGCCGACAAAGTCGACGGGCAACGGGACCACTCGCCCGACGTCGATACCCGGCTGCGCGACGATGGCGATGGTCAATTCAGGCGAAGCAAGTGGTTGGGTCCGCGCGATAGGAGTCCGGGATCTGCCCGAATCGTGGTCGTCACCGCTGATCGCCATCGTGCTCTCCCCGATGCAGCCAACGCCCGCGTCGGCGTTCAGATCGTGTTCTCGGTGCACCAGCAGGAGTTTCGCGCAGGCGCGGATATATCGAGGGCGCCGTGCGCGTGCCGACCTGCCAGAACTCACCGAGCGACGCAGAGCCCGTTTAGAGCAGAGTCAATTCGTTCACATTGTCTGCAAGGTAAATAGTTGTATCGCTGATTTCGTTCTTCCTTCGGATCAGGCCATCAATCCTCTCGCCACGGGCCGGCGCGCACAGACGGCCGGCCTCAGCCTCGATAGGCTCAATCTCACGAAGGATGGAGCGTTGGTGCGGATGACGTGATCAGCCTTCAGGGGCGTATGTAGCTCCAGCCCTGTTCCTGCAACTCCATGATGCGGACGACGCCTGACGGCACGACGCTGGCCTGCGCCACCAGTGGTATCTTCTTCTTTTCGACCTTGGACATGTTCTCTTGCGTGTTGCCGCAAGCCTTGAACTGCACGGATGGCCGGTTCTCGGCCATCGACTTGATGCGGTCCTTCACCGGGGAGGTGTCGTCGCGCAGCATGTGGAGACCGGGGCCGAAGGCGATCACCTCGATCTCGACGGGCTCGCCGCGGTCGCCGTAGTACTGGTCGACATTCGCGGCATTGTTCAGCGCGAGGTTCATGGTCGCGGCATCATTGGTGTCGACCTGCAGCATGAGCCGATGCTGCGCCTCCCCGGCA
>Ga0134126_10013110_pt1 | contig 10471 bp, 6 predicted proteins | sample KB31752_FD_96881 | JGI IMG/M metagenome (GOLD analysis project Ga0134126, IMG submission 96881) | Terrestrial soil microbial communities with excess Nitrogen fertilizer from Kellogg Biological Station, Michigan, USA - KB3-175-2 | ecosystem: Environmental > Terrestrial > Soil > Unclassified ...
AATCAGTCGCAAGAACAGCCCACCCGGCCGCGATAAAAGCTGCTGTCAAAGGATTGGATCGCCCCATTCCATATGCCGCCTTCGGGCTTACAGCGCCACCATGCTGCAACACGACAATTGGAGTCCGCCCCTGGCGCGCCGGGCGGCGCAAATAAGTCGCAATGTATGTGCCTTCACAGCCCCGATACTCGGAAACGCGGCCGGTTGAACCGTCGGGGAGATGTTCTTCTTCGCTTCCCGCTGCCGGGCGAACCCAATATTCGTCTCCCTCGTGCCCCCCGTCTCCAGCGCCTGCGCTCAAAGGCATAGGTGTTTCGGCAGAAGCACTTTTTAAACCACCCAGTGCGCCAGTCAAAGTGAGGGCTGCCGCTGCCGTAAATTGGCGGCGATTGATTAGGCTTGCTTCCTCTTTCATATTCGCTCCTTCAGAATGGCAGATCGACTTAGCCAAATAATGATATATCAGGATAGCTAGGTTCGGCACGCAAATGAAATGGGGCCGGATTCGGCCCCATGTTAACCGGCGGCGCGCCGCCCCGAATCAATATGCAATCATCGTTTGATTGATCGAGGCGTCCGCGGTTTCCCTTAGGCAGCTTTCTTTCGCGCCATTCCGTTTGGGTCAAGCACGAACTTCTTGGCCGCACCGCGGTCGAATTGCTGATAGCCCATTGGCGCCTCATCGAGCGAAATCAATGCAGCATTCACCACTTTTGCGATTTGCACGCGGTCGTGCAAAATGGCCTGCATAAGTTGCCGGTTGTATTGCAGCACAGGCGCCTGGCCCGTGTGGAAATGCAACGATTTCGACCAGCCTTTGCCGAAGCGGATCTTCAACATGCCGCGTTTGGCGTCCTCGTTCGGAGCGCCCGGATCTTCGGTAACATAGAGACCGGGAATGCCCACGCCGCCGGCAACAAAGGTGATGTCCATAAGCTGGTTTAGCACCGAGGCCGGAGCGGCTTCTCCGCGCGCTCCCGCCTGTCCGGGAGCGCTCGCTTCAAAGCCGACCGCATCGATCGCGGCGTCCACCCAGGGATCGCCAACAATCTGCTCGATCTGCTCGCTGAGATTGTCATGCTTTAGGATGTTGATGGTTTCGAAGCCAACATCGCGGGCATGGGCAAGCCGCTCTTCATTTCTATCGCCGACGATGACAACCGCCGCGCCGAGCAATCTGCTGGATGCCGCGGCCGCGAGACCGACAGGGCCGGCTCCCGCAATGTAGACCGTGGAACCGACGTCGACTGCCGCGCATCGTGCGCCATGAAAACCAGTGGGAAAGATGTCGGAGAGCATGCTGAGGTCGAGAATCTTCTCGAGCGCCTTTTGCTTGTCGGGAAATTTAAGCAGGTTAAAATCTGCGAATGGAACCATGACGTAATTGGCCTGGCCTCCGGCCCAGCCACCCATCTCCACATAGCCGTAAGCGCCACCCGGCTGCTTGTTGTTGACGTTCAAACAAACGCCCGTATTGCGCTCCCGGCAGGGGCGGCAGCGGCCGCAGGCAATGTTGAACGGCACCGACACAAGATCACCAACATTGATGAAAAGCACATCGCTGCCCTTCTCGACGACTTCACCTGTGATCTCATGGCCGAGGATGAGGCCGGCGGGAGCCGTAGTGCGGCCGCGGACCATGTGCTGGTCAGAGCCGCAGATATTGGTGGTCGCAGTTTTGATGATGACTGCGTGTTCAATCTTTTTGCCCTGCGGGTCCTCGAACTTTGGATAGTCGATGTTCAGGACCTCAACCTTGCCAGGGCCCTCATAAACAACGCCCCTGTTGGATGGCATGACGCCACTCCTTTCGCTGCACGGTTGGTTGATATAGATCGCGAACGTGCAAAATCCGCGGTTGTCAGGCGGCGCGCCGGCCGGAGTGTGCCGAGAAGGCTTTTGCCGCTGCTTCGGCCACGGCCTGGTCCTGTTTGCCCAGCCCTCCGCTCACGCCAACGGCGCCCACAACTTGGTCGCCGATCTTGAGCGGCACGCCTCCGGCAAAGATCATCACTTTGCCTTCATTGGAAACATGAATGCCGAAAAATTGTTTGCCGCTTTGCGCATTTTCCCCCAGCGATTGGGTGTCGATATCGAAGGCGCGCGAGGTAAAGGCCTTCTTCTGCGCAATATCGATGCTGCCGATCCAGGCGCCGTCCTGTCGTTCGAATGCAACCAGATTGGCGCCCGCATCCACGACGGCGATGTTCATGGGAATACCGATCTCGCGAGCCTTCTCATGGCCGGCGCGAATGACAGCTCGCGCCTCTTCGAGAGTAATCCCCAATGCTTTCCCAGCCATTGAATTTCCTCCTGCTTTTGATCGTGATGGAAAGAATCCGGCAACCCTGCCGGTGAGATGCAAGGCCGCGCAGATCGTGTTGCCAGCGTCAGCAACTGTGCAGGCTGCAGCCCGCATCGATTCGCTTTACGCTTTAGGGAGATATAGCCTCTGAGGACCCAACCTTCATGCCTGGGTTTCGGCACTCTCAAGCCGGTGCGAGGCCGCCAGTTCACGATTGGGCTCTTGTGCGTTGGAGATCGAAGCCAGAGGAAGGCGGATAATGGCGCGAGCGCCTTTGCCGTCTTCTCGATTGACGAGCGAGATTTCTCCGCCGTGTGCGCGGGCGATCTGTTGCGCCAGGGCAAGGCCGATGCCGCTGCCCGTGGACTTCGTTGTATAAAACGGAACAAAAAGGTTCTCGGGGTTAGCGATGCCCAGTCCGTGGTCTTCAATGACAATATGAACACTCGCATCTGCGGGCTCCCAGCTTGCGCGCACTGGTTGACTGCCGTTGGCAAGTGAGGCATCGACGGCATTGACAAGCAGGTTGATCAGCATCTGTTCCAACTGGTCGGGATCGGCATCGAGCATGACAGGCGGGCCAGGGGTAAGTTGTACGGGAAGGCGCCGTTCCAATAGTTTGACGCGCTCGATCAACGGGCCAAGCGCAACGGCCCGGATGCACGGCGGTGGCAGCTGCGCCAGTTGCCGGTAAGACTGTACAAAACGGTGCAAAGCGTCGGCGCGGCTTTCAATCACGCCCAAGCCACGGCGAAAATCGTCAAGAGTGTTTTCGTCGCCGTGCATGGTGCCCACCCGCGCCAGCAGGCTGCCGGCAATGGATTTGATCGGCGCCAGGGAGTTCGAGAGCTCATGGCCAAGTACGCGGATCAGTCGCTTCCAGGCGGCCTGTTGTTCTTCCTGAAGCGGAACGCTGACATCGGCCAGCACAAGCAGAGTGTGAGGCGCTCCGTCCTGGCGAAAACTGGCTTTGCGCAGGAGCCAGCGTGCGGATGTGGCGCCGTAGGAATGAATGGACTGATCCTGCGTGCCGAGCAGATCGTCGAGGCCCAACTCACTTGCGGAACGGCCCAGGCATCGAGAAGAGGGGCGATCGAGCAGCTTAAGGCCTGCTCTATTGACGAGTTGCAATCGGTTCTCGCGATCAAAGGCGAAGAGCGGCGCGTGCATTACTTCCAGGATGCGGGCTAGCAGCGCCGTAGCTTCCAGTGAACGAACTCGCTGCTTTTGCAGCAGATCAGCCAGGGCATTGATCTCGCTGGCCAACTCGCCGAGTGCATCGTGGGCGCCGGCACCGCGCGCGCGAAAGGAATAGTCGCCTTCACGGAGCGACGAAACCACGTTCGAAAGTGTCTGCATTGGGCGGACAAGACCATCCACAAGAGCGGATGCTGCGAGCGCGAGATAGATGAGCAGGCAGACACCGAGCAACAGCGCTGGGACGAGATCGAGCTGTCGCTGATAGAGGAAGATTCCCAGAAAAATCAGTGCGGGCAAGCAGAGCAGGAGAGCATAGAGCCATGCTCTGCGAATGGCCTGGCGGGGCCTGCTGCTCGCTTTTGTTTCATAGCCCATACTTTTCCATGCGACGGTAGAGCGCGGCGCGGCTCAGCCCCAGGGACTCGGCGGCCTGGGAAATGTTGCCGTCGCAGCGGCGCAGCACTTTGCGAATCAGCATGGCCTCCATTTCATCTATGCTCATCGCATCAGTTGAAAGCGCAGTCTGACGCGCGCTTGAGATGGAGAGATTGGCTGCTTCAATTTCTTCACCAGCGCAGAGAAGTAGCGCGCGCTCGATGCTGTGCTCAAGTTCACGCACATTCCCAGGCCAGGGATACTGTATCATCTGCTGCATGGCTGCCGCCGAAATGCCATTCACCTGCTTGCGATAGCGGGTACGAAGCCGGGAAAGAAAGTGTTGCGCGAGCAGCGGAATATCTTCGCGCCGGTCGCGCAGCGGCGGTAAATGAATCTCGACGGTATTGATCCGGAAAAGCAGGTCTTCTCGGAAGTTGCCCGCCTTGGCCTCATCGTGGAGCTTAGCATTAGTGGCGCAGAGCAGTCGCACATCCACGCGGCGAGTTTGCGAAGAACCGACCCGTTCCAATTCGCCGCTCTCCAGAACTCGCAAGAGTTTAGCCTGCTGGCGCAATGGGACGTTGGCAATCTCATCCAGAAAGAGCGTGCCGCCGTTGGCAAGCTCGAAGCGGCCGACGCGGTCCGTTCGAGCGTCGGTGAAAGCGCCTTTCACATGCCCAAAGAATTCGCTCTCAAATGTACCTTCGGGTAACCCTCCGGCATTCACAGCAACCAGGGGCATGCGCGCGCGCGGAGATGCGGCGTGAAGCAGCCGTGCAACGATCTCTTTTCCCGTGCCGTGCTCGCCGGTGATGAGCACATTGGCATCAGAGGGGCCGACACGCGCAATCAGTTCGAGTACCGGCTGCATCGACGGAGCAGAAGCGACAAACTCCGGCATGCCTTCTGCGCGGAGAAGGCGATTCTCAAGTTCGAGCTGACGGCTCCGGCGCAACGCCTGGCGCAGTTCCGCGTGGATGCGGATGAGTGAAAGCAGCCGCTCGTTCTCCCAGGGTTTCTGGATAAAATCCCGTGCGCCCCGCTTGATGCTTTCGACGGCCAGGTCGATGTTGCCCCATGCCGTCATCACGATCACGGGAAGCCGCGAATCGAACTCCCGAATGTTGCCGAGCAGGTCGAGGCCTTCGCGGCCAGAGGTGGTGTCGCGCGAGTAATTCAGATCGATCAGCAGCACATCGTAGTCGCGGTCGCCCAGGGCCTCTATCACCAACTGCGGCGAGTGCGCAGTATCCACATCGATCCCCTGCGGCGTTAACAGCAGCTCAACCGCTTCCAGGATGTGCGGCTGATCGTCGGCCACCAGTACTCGGATTTTCTCTTTCTGACTAGCGATGGCTCGCCTCCGCCGTGCCGCTCCTTCGAGCGCCGATCCAACTACCGCGCTGTTCGAACTGCATCTCTCTGGCATGATATCCAATCTGCGCGCTTCTATGGCTCGTGCGTCACAACGCCAGATTTCGCATCGTCAATCGAGACGCCCATCTGCCCAAGGGTTTCTCCCGTCGCGCGATCGATATCGACCTTTGCCTTCTCATAGGCGGTCTGCGCGGCCACCAGTGCCGATTCTGCGATTGCCAGGTCGTGTTGCGCAACCAGCGTATCGTGGCTGGAGAGAGCTCCGAGTTTCTGTTCCTGCTGCGTGGTCTCAAACGTATGCTGCGCCAGGTCGCGGCTCTTTTGCGCGGCATCGACCCGTGCCTTCGCCTGCTCAAGCGCGAACTGCGAGTTGCGCACGTCGAAACGTATGCTCTTCTGCTGTTCCTCGGAGCTGATTTGGCTCTGACGGTACTGCAATACCGCCCGAAATTGATCTGCTTTGGCCACGCGATTGCGCAGGTTGATCTGGAGAGTCAATCCCACCTGGTAATCGGGAGACGAGTAGTTGAAGGTGTTCTGGAACATGCCCGGGAAGCCGGTAGGAAGGTCTGTAACGCATTCTGCGCCCAGACTGCAATGCGGATTGGCAGGACCGGCGGTACCGGCGCCTGCGTAGAGCGCATACATATTGAGGACCGGCAGAAGTTCGCTATTTATATCTTTCAGAGCCTGCTTCTGTACTTCGGCCTGCATCCTGTAAATGCCGACCTCGGGGCGTTTTTTTTCAGCTTCCGCGATCAGAGCGTCGGTGGATTTCGAAGCATTCGGATCGTCCGGGCCGGTGCGGTCGAGCGGGATTACCGGCATTTCGTCAATCATCGCGCTGTCGGTCTTGGTGATGGCGTTCTTGATCAGAAGCTCGTTCAACCGTAGATTGGCCCGGGACACGGTAAGGTCACCTTCACTGGTGGCCAAGTCCGATTCATCTTTGGTCACCTGCATCGCGGGAATCGCATTCAGTGCAAGTTGCTTTTGGTCTTCGTCGAGAACCTGCTGCGCAAAGACCAGCGAGCGCTCCTTCACCTGTTCGTCCTGGTACGCATTCACAAGGTCCCAATAAATGTTCTCCACCTGCGTGATGGTGGCAATTACCTGTGCGCGAAATGCCAGGTCCGTAATCTGCGTATTCTTCTTGGCGATGCGAATGAAGCGTTCGTTGGTGGAGAGGCCGAAGCCCGCCAGGAGCGGCTGCTGGATCTGGATAAGCAGATCGGAATACAGTTCGGGATTGACGGTGTTATAGGTCGAATTGCTGGTAATGCGCTGTCCCAGGTACTGAGCCTGAATATTGGTGCCAAGCGGGAAAGACTCGCTGAAATTGGCCAGGCCTTGAATGGTGTTGTTCTTGAGGATCGGCGCCCCCGCCAGAAATGGGTTGGCCTCCTGAGTCACGTTGTGATCGACGGAACCCTTGAACGTCAGGAAGGGATCGAAGGAAGGAACCGATGTTCCCGCGCCGAGCGTCGACGTTACGATGCCGCCCGCGCCGGCGGAGAATCCCGATCCGCCGCCGCCGCTCGTCGAACCACTAAAGCCGCCCTGCGTGGATGATTGCACGATCGCCGTGTTCACGCCGTTTGCAGCGCCGCCGGCCTTTGTGCGTGCATAGTCGGTTTGCGCGATTGGAAAGTTGTAGCGGAAGTAGGCAAGATCGAGATTGTTCTCGATAGCCAGAGCAATCGCGTCGTGCAGAGAAATGTACAGCTTTCCGTCGCGGATAAGGTTATCGAGACGCGGCGAGTTGTTGAAATCGAATGGAGCCACATCGCTCGGTCGATACTGAGAGAACGGCTTGTGCGAGTGCGGCAGCTCCACGTGAAAGGGCTGCGGCGGAGCAATAGCCTGCTGCTGCATCGCCTGCATCTGCTGCGCCAGCGTCGGAGGCGGTGCCGGGGCGCCGCTGCTTGCGGGCGCTGGAGCCTCCGGAGTTGGCCCTGTGTTTGCCGAGGAGGCCGTTGATTGCGGAGCTCCGCTGGCGAAACCCAGATTCACCTGCAAAAGAACAATGGCAACACATACGTAGACGCGAGTACGGAATAAAGTGGCCCGAAGAAGATTCTTGCCATTCTGCATTTGATTCCTCGAAAAATCCTTCACGCCTTTACCTCCGCAGCCGCTGGCGCGATCGCCTCGTCGCGCACGACCCATCCGTCGCGCAATTCGACGATGCGGTTGCCGTAGTGTGCGTTGGCTTCGGAGTGCGTGACCTGCACTATCGTCGTCCCCTCCTGGTTGAGTTCTCGAAACATCTGCATGATCTCCTGGCCCTGTGTGGAGTGCAGGTTGCCGGTCGGTTCATCGGCCAAAAGCAATGCGGGCGCGTGCACCACGGCGCGCGCTATGCCAACCAGTTGCTGCTGTCCGCCGGAAAGCTGAGAAGGGAACAGATCTTTCTTTGCCACCATCCGGAAACGGTCGAGAATATCGGCGACTAATCCTTGTCGCACCCTGGTGGGAAGATCTTTATACGAGAGCGGAAGGTCGATATTTTCCGCAACGGTAAGCTCGTCAAGCAGGTGATAACTCTGGAAGACCATCCCGATGCGCTGGCGGGCAAAGTCGGCGCGTTGTTTGCGATTGAAGCTGTGCAGCTGCTTCCCATCGAACTGATACTCGCCCTTCCAGCCATCGTCAAGCAATGCAAGTACGTTTAGCAGCGATGATTTTCCCGCTCCTGACGGACCCATGATCGTAACGAAGTCTCCTTCGCGTATCTTGAGGCCGACGCGGCGTAGCACCGCTTCCTCGGTGTGGCCAGCTTTGTAGCATCGTTCGATGTTCTTCAGTTCGATCATGATCCTCACCCAACCCTGGTCATAGCATTTGCTGCTTTTATCCGCATCATTCCGTCCGCAGCGCCTGCATCGGGTCGAGCTGCGATGCACGCCACGCTGGCGCAAAGCAGGCCATCAACGCCACGAAAAGTAATATCCCTGCCACAGCAGCGAAGACGATTGGATCGAGCGGCGGTGTTTCGTAAAGCATCGTTGACATCACGCGCACGACGGCCGCACTCGCGGCCAAACCGAGGATCAATCCAAAGGCCGCTGGACGCATCCCATCGGCCAGCATTGAGCGCAGGACCTGTTCCCTCATTGCGCCCAGTGCCATGCGAATGCCGATTTCGTTTGTGCGCTGCGTCGTCAGATAAGAGAGGACACCGTACAACCCTACCGAAGCCAGAATCAGGGAAAGGATCGCGAAGGCCAGCATCAGGCTTGCACTCAAGCTTGCGTTGGTTAAGGACCGTTCAAGGATTTGCTGCATAGTCAGCACATCGGAGACAGGCAGTTGTGGATCCAGTCCCGCAATCGCTTTCTGAATGGGAACTGAAATTGCGAGCGGATCTGACACTGTCCGAACCGCTAGCATCAACCCACTGTCGTTGCTGCCGTTAAGAACGGGGAAATACATGGTTGGCTTTTCCGGCTTGCCGAGCTGATACAGCGTGTCGGCGACAACCCCGACGACTTCGTAGTCGACGTTCCCAACGGCAGCCACGTGGAGATGCTTTCCCAGCGGATTCTCACCGGGGAAATATTCTTGCGCAAGTTGGTGGCTGATGATGACCGTCTTTGGGTGGCCGGTACGATCATTGCTGGTAAAGAAGCGCCCGCTCAACAGCGGTATCTGTAATGCGCTGAAATATCCGGGATCGGCCGTCCGGTTCATCGCGTCCGGCAGCAATGCGCCGGGCGCGATCGGCGGATGCTCGGGAATGGTGAAGATGTTGTCGCCACCGTACCCCGCTCCGGGCACAAGCATACCTAGCGCCGCGGCACGTACGCCCGGCGTAGCACGTACTCGTTCCAGCAGCGATTCATTGAATGCATTCACCTTCTCTGGCGTGTCATATTTTTTCGCGGGAAGGCTGTAGCTCATCGTCAGCACGTTGTCTGTTACGCAACCCACATCAGTCGTTTGGAGACGCCAGAAGCTTTTGATCAGAAGGCCGGCGGCGACTAACAGGACCACCGTCGTCGCAATCTCTACCGTAAGCAGCGTCTTCCGCAAGGTGGTGCGCGACTGGCCGCCTGTTGCAGTTCGCGATGACGTTTGCAAAGCTGCGATCGTTTTCCTGCGTGTCGATGAAATTGCCGGCAGCAGACCCGACAGCAGAGCGGTTGCAACCACGAGTGAGCAGGCAAATCCCGCAACAATGTTGTCGGTGTGGATACCTTGTGCGGTGGGAAGATTGCTCCACGTGCTGACCAGCCACTTGGTCGCCGCCAACGATAACAGGACTCCGGCTACCCCGCCTGCAAGTGAAACCAGGAGGCTTTCTGTCAGTTGCTCGCGGATCAGCGTCATCTTCCGCGCTCCGAGCGCGCTGCGGATCGCGAACTCCTTCTGGCGCGCTGCGGATCGCGCAACCATCAGGTTGGCAATATTCAGGCATCCGATCAGCAGCATGCATGTGACCGCGCATAGCAGGATAATCAACGGCTTTTTCACGTTTTTCGCGAGGTCATCCAGGAGCGATTTTGATGCCACATCCTCGGCTACCGGCGCATTTAGGTTCTGCAAGCGCAACTGGTACTGCACAGCCGCTACCTGGCTGAGGGCGCTGGAAAGGCTGACATCTGGCTTCAGGCGAGCCACGACAGTGTTGAAGTGATAGTCATGATGCTTCAGAGTCTCTGGCGGCATCCCCGAGGCATATGGAACCCAGATCTGCACCTTCGCATCCGGATAGGTGAACCATTTCGGCAGCACTCCCACGACCGTGTACGGCTTATCGTCGAGATGGATTTGTCTGCCGACAATCGATGCATCCCCGCCAAACCTGCGCTCGAAGATGCTCCAGGTGAGCATGACGGCGTTTCCGTCCGTCCGGTCCTCACTCTCAGTGAACGTTCGCCCGATAGCTGCATCCACACCGAGCAGCGGAAACAGGTTCCAGCTCCCGCCGCGCGCCTGCACCTTTTCTGGCAATTCACCGCGCTCTCCTGTCAGATTGAATTGCGAGTAGCGCCATATCGCCATATCTTCGAAACCGTGGGTCTGCGCGCGCCAGTCAAAGTAGTCAGCCGGTGCAACCGGGTTGTAGTTGAATCCTTGCGCGTTGATACTGGGATCGCGGAAATGCTCATAGAGCACCACCAGGCGGCCTGGATCGCGAAAAGGGAGTGGCTTAAGTAGAACCGACCGCACCACCGTGAAGAGCGACGTCGTCGCGCCGATGCAGAG
>Ga0134126_10013111_pt1 | contig 10470 bp, 7 predicted proteins | sample KB31752_FD_96881 | JGI IMG/M metagenome (GOLD analysis project Ga0134126, IMG submission 96881) | Terrestrial soil microbial communities with excess Nitrogen fertilizer from Kellogg Biological Station, Michigan, USA - KB3-175-2 | ecosystem: Environmental > Terrestrial > Soil > Unclassified ...
TTTATGGCGCTCCCTACGGGATTCGAACCCGTGTTACAGCCTTGAGAGGGCTATGTCCTGGGCCTCTAGACGAAGGGAGCGCTGTGGCCTCGGGCCGGCTTCAGGAGCGCGGTATTATAGGGAGCTGTGTCCAATGCTCAAGCCGAAAGCTACGAATTGAATTCTACCCAGACGCACCTGGTGGCACCCGCGGCCAAGCCCCGGGTCATTGCCCGGGCCGAGCACACGATCTCCCGCTCGCATATCTCTCCCAATGCGTTGCGGGTGCTTTACCGCCTGAAGGACGCCGGATTCCAGGCGTTCCTGGTCGGGGGATGCGTGCGGGACCTTCTGATCGGCCTGGAGCCGAAGGATTTCGACGTGGCGACGGACGCGCTGCCGGAGCAGGTGAAGCGGCTCTTCCGCAATTGCCGGCTGGTGGGGCGGCGGTTTCGCCTGGCGCATGTCTTCTTTGGCCAGGAGATCATCGAGGTGGCCACCTTCCGGGCGGCGAGCGCGCCTTCCCAGGGCGAGGATCCGCTCGCGGATGCCGATCCGGAGGACGGCGAGGGGCCGGAGCTCGATGACCCGTCACTGCCGGTGGATCCTGCGGATGAGGATACCGTGGAGCTCACCGCCGCGGATCTTCGCGAGGTGGTGCGTTCCAAGGAGGAGCCGCACGAGTCCGGACAGCCGGCGGCCGGTTTGGCAGAGGAGGGGGACACGGCGAGAGCGGGCGCTCCGGCCCGCACAGTCGGGCGGGAAGCGCGCGCGCCGCTCGATGAGCATTCGGAGCGCAAGTTCGATGAGACCGGGCGCATCCTGCGGGACAACCTCTACGGCACCATCGACGAGGATGTGTGGCGCCGCGATCTCACCGCGAATTCGCTCTACTACAACATCGCCGACTTCTCGATCTGGGACTACGTCGGCGGCGTGGAGGACATCGCCGCCCGGCGACTGCGGCTGATCGGCGATCCGGAGACCCGCTTTCGCGAGGATCCGGTACGCATGCTGCGCGCCGCGCGTTTCGAGGCGAAACTCGGCTTCGAGATCGACCCCGCGACGGCTGAGCCCATCGCGCGGCTGCGCGAGCTTCTCGGCGGCGTGCCGCCGGCGCGCCTCTTCGATGAGACCCTGAAGCTCTTTCTCACCGGACACGGCGCCCGGAGCCTGGAGGTGCTGCGGCGGCGGGGGCTTCTCGCCCAGCTCCTTCCCAATGCCGACGCCTATCTCACGGCGCATGCCGGCGGGCTGGTCGAGCGTCTGCTGATCAAAGGCCTCGCCAACACGGATGCGCGCGCCGCCGCGGGCCGTCCGCTCACGCCGACATTTCTGCTGGCGCTCCTCCTCTACGGCCCGATCGCCCAGATCATCGAGGCGATGCCGCCCGAGAAATGGCACGAGCTCTCGGCCATCGGGGATGCGTGCGATCGCGCGGTGAGACAGGCGCAGGCGCATCTCGCGATCCCCCGGCGCTTCTCTCTGGGTCTCAGCGAGATGTTCGCGCTGCAGCCGCGGCTCGAGCATCCGACCGGGAGGCGCGCGCTGCGTCTGCTCACCCATCCGCGCTTCCGCGCAGCCTACGACCTGCTGCTCCTGCGGGCGGAATTCGGCCTGGCCTCGCCGGAGATGGCTCGGTGGTGGACCCAGGTGCAGGAGGTCCCCCATGAGGAGCAGGGGCCCATGGCGGATGCGCTCGCCCAGAGGGCAGGGCCGCGGCCCGAGCGTCCCCGCTCCGGCGGCCGCCGGCGACGCCGGGGCCGGCGCGGCCCGCGAGCCTCGTGAGCGAGCGGACCGCGGCGGTCTGGCAGCCGGCGTACATCGGCCTGGGCAGCAACCTGGAGGAACCGAAGGTGCAGATCCGGCGGGCGTGCGCGGGCCTGCAGGCCGTGGCCGCCACCCGTCTGGTGCGCGTCTCGCCGCTCTATCGCTCCAAACCCTTCGGTCCCGTGCCGCAGCCGGATTTCGTCAATGCGGCGGCGGCGCTCCTCACGCAGCTCGATGCCCGCACCCTGCTCGGTGAGCTGCAGGCACTGGAAAAGGCGCTCGGCCGGCCGGCGCGGCGCGAGCGCTGGGGGCCCCGGATCATCGACCTCGACCTCCTGGTCTACGGCCGGGAGCGTCGCGACGAGCCCGACCTGACCCTCCCCCATCGCGGGATAGTGGAGCGGAACTTCGTTCTGTATCCTCTTGCCGACCTCGCCCCGGACCTCGAAGTGCCCGGGCTCGGCCGGGTAGCCGAGCTCAGGGGGCGCCTTACGTCCGAGGGCCTCGAACGCCTGGGCGAGCCCTGAATCCGATTGGCATTACCGCGTGACACATGACCGGGGCTGAGCACCAGTTCATCGTGGTGGAAGGGTCGATTGGCGTCGGCAAGACCAGCCTCGCGCGGCGTCTGGCCGAGAGCCTGTCGGCGCAACCCGTGCTGGAGGATGCGGCGCAGAACCCGTTCCTCGAGCGCTTCTACAAGAATCCGCGCGCCGGCGCGTTGCCGGCGCAGCTGCATTTCCTCTTCCAGCGCTGCCAGCAGCTCGCAGCGCTCAACCAGCAGGACCTCTTCGCCCCGGTGCGCGTGGCGGACTACCTGTTGGAGAAGGACCGGCTGTTCGCTCGCCTGACACTGGACGATGCGGAGTTCGCGCTCTACGAGCAGATTTACGCCAGGCTCGACGTGCAGGCGCCGAAGCCGGACCTCGTCGTGTACCTGCAGGCGCCGGTGGATGTGCTCCTCGAGCGCATCGCCCGGCGCGGCATCGCCTACGAGCAGCACATCGAGCGCGACTACCTGGTGCGCCTCAACGAAGCCTATGCGCGCTTCTTCCACGAGTTCGAGGCTGCCCCGCTCCTCATCGTCAATGCCGCCTCCATCGATCCGGTCAACAGCGCCGCGGATTACGAGGAGTTGCTGGCCGCGATCCGGCGCAGGAAGCGCGGGCGCCTCTACTACAACCCGATGCGAAGCCCCCTCACCAAAGGCTCGTAGGCCGCGCTATGTACACCCACCTGCAGCTTCGCGATTCCGACCGCCAGCCCGTGACCTTGAGCACGCTCGCGCGCATGAAGGCGGACCGGCAGAAAATCGCCTGCCTCACCTGTTACGACGCGAGTTTCGCCGTGCTGTTGGATCAGGCCGATGTCGATGTCGTGCTGGTCGGCGACTCGATGGGCATGGTCATCCAGGGCCACGATACGACGGTACCGGTCACCATGGACCATATCGTCTATCACACCCGTGCCGTGGCGCGTGGCCTGCATCGTCCCTTCCTCATCGCCGACCTGCCGTTCATGAGCTATCCGTCCAAGGATCGGGCGCTCGAGAATTCCGTGCGCCTCATGCAGGAAGGCGGCGCCAAGATGGTGAAGCTCGAAAGCGGCGGCAGCCAGGCCGAGATCGTCGAATTCCTCGCCGGGCACGACATCGCGGTCTGCGCGCACCTCGGCCTCCGGCCCCAATCGGTGCACAAGACCGGCGGCTTTCGCGTGCAGGGCCGGGAGCACGATGCGGCCGCGCAGATGATCGAGAACGCCAAGCGGCTCGAGTCCGCGGGCGCGGACATCGTGCTCCTCGAATGCATCCCTTCGGACCTCGGCAAGGCGATCACGGAGGCGCTGCAGGTGCCGGTCATCGGCATCGGCGCCGGCCCCGGGACCGACGGCCAGATCCTGGTCCTCTACGACATTCTCGACATCACGACCGGCCGCAAGCCGCGCTTCGTACAGAACTTCATGAAAGGCGCCGCCGACAGCCGCGAGGCGCTGAAGCGCTACGTGGAAGCCGTCCGCAGCGGCGCATATCCCGCCCCGGAGCATTGCTTCTGACGCACATGGAGACCGCCACCACGATTGCGGCCGTGCGCGAGCGCGTACATCGCTGGCGCGCAGAGGGACGCCGCATTGCCTTCGTGCCGACGATGGGCAATCTCCACGCCGGCCACGTCAGTCTGATCGAGATGGCGCGCCGCCATGGGGATTGCTTCATCGCCAGCCTCTTCGTCAACCCCATGCAGTTCGGCCCGAACGAGGACTTCGCGCACTACCCGCGCACGCCCACTCAGGACGCCCGCATGCTCTCCGACGCCGGCTGCGACTTGATGTTCATGCCCGACGTCGCGGAGATCTACCCCAACGGCTCCGAGCGCGCGACCCGCGTAGAGGTACCCGGCCTCTCGGACATTCTCGATGGGGAGTTTCGTCCCGGCCATTTCGAGGGCGTGGCCACGGTCGTCACCAAGCTCTTCCACATCGTGGAGCCCGACGTCGCGGTCTTCGGTGAAAAGGATTTCCAACAGCTCACCATCATCCGCCGGATGGTGGCCGACCTCTGTATGCCCATCACCCTCATCGCCGCCCCCACCGTGCGCGAGCCCGATGGCCTAGCCATGAGCTCCCGCAACCAGTACCTGACCGAAGACGAGCGCCGCCAGGCCCCCCTGATCCATCAACTCCTGCAAGCCGCCATAGCCCGCCTGCGCGCCGGCGACCGCGATTTCGCCGCCATCGAGCGCCAGGCTGTCGAATCTCTGGACCGGTCAGGCTTCCGCCCCGATTACTTCTGCGTCCGCCGCGGCGACGACCTCGGCACCCCGGACGCCAACACCCGCCACCTCGTGGTGCTCGTCGCCGCGCGCCTCGGCCGTGCCCGTCTGATAGACAACCTTCAGCTCAAACCGTAGCGGCCTGGAGGTCAACAGCGCGACGCCGGTGCTCCGCTAACGCCCACTCAATGTGCTCCCTCACCAGCTCCGACGCTCCCTCCCGCCTCCGCTCCAACGCCGCAATCACCGCCTCAGAAGTTGGCGCGTTCCCCAACGCCACCGCGATATTCCGCAACCATTTCTCATACCCGATCCGATGGATCGCCGACCCCCGCATCCGCTCCTCGAACTCCCCCTCCGTCCATTCGAACAACTCCGTCAACCGCCCCGCATCCAACCCATTGCGCACCTTGAAGTCCGGATGCGAGGCCGCACGGGCAAATTTGTTCCACGGGCAGACCAGCTGGCAGTCATCGCACCCGTAGATGCGGTTCCCGATCGCCGCCCGCAGCTCCACCGGAATGGCGCTGTGATGCTCGATCGTGAGATACGCGATGCAGCGCCGCGCATCCAGCCGGTACGGACCCACGATCGCCTGCGTCGGACATGCTGAGATGCACGCGGTGCAGGTCCCGCAATGCGCGCTCGCCGGCTCATCCTGCGGCAGCGGCAGATCCGTCAGGATCTCGCCCAGGAAGAACCACGAGCCCGCATCGCGCGCGATGCGGGCTCGTGGTTCTTCCTGGGCGAGATCCTGACGGATCTGCCGCTGCCGCAGGATGAGCCGGCGAGCGCGCATTGCGGGACCTGCACCGCGTGCATCTCAGCATGTCCGACGCAGGCGATCGTGGGTCCGTACCGGCTGGATGCGCGGCGCTGCATCGCGTATCTCACGATCGAGCATCACAGCGCCATTCCGGTGGAGCTGCGGGCGGCGATCGGGAACCGCATCTACGGGTGCGATGACTGCCAGCTGGTCTGCCCGTGGAACAAATTTGCCCGTGCGGCCTCGCATCCGGACTTCAAGGTGCGCAATGGGTTGGATGCGGGGCGGTTGACGGAGTTGTTCGAATGGACGGAGGGGGAGTTCGAGGAGCGGATGCGGGGGTCGGCGATCCATCGGATCGGGTATGAGAAATGGTTGCGGAATATCGCGGTGGCGTTGGGGAACGCGCCAACTTCTGAGGCGGTGATTGCGGCGTTGGAGCGGAGGCGGGAGGGAGCGTCGGAGCTGGTGAGGGAGCACATTGAGTGGGCGTTAGCGGAGCACCGGCGTCGCGCTGTTGACCTCCAGGCCGCTACGGTTTGAGCTGAAGGTTGTCTATCAGACGGGCACGGCCGAGGCGCGCGGCGACGAGCACCACGAGGTGGCGGGTGTTGGCGTCCGGGGTGCCGAGGTCGTCGCCGCGGCGGACGCAGAAGTAATCGGGGCGGAAGCCTGACCGGTCCAGAGATTCGACAGCCTGGCGCTCGATGGCGGCGAAATCGCGGTCGCCGGCGCGCAGGCGGGCTATGGCGGCTTGCAGGAGTTGATGGATCAGGGGGGCCTGGCGGCGCTCGTCTTCGGTCAGGTACTGGTTGCGGGAGCTCATGGCTAGGCCATCGGGCTCGCGCACGGTGGGGGCGGCGATGAGGGTGATGGGCATACAGAGGTCGGCCACCATCCGGCGGATGATGGTGAGCTGTTGGAAATCCTTTTCACCGAAGACCGCGACGTCGGGCTCCACGATGTGGAAGAGCTTGGTGACGACCGTGGCCACGCCCTCGAAATGGCCGGGACGAAACTCCCCATCGAGAATGTCCGAGAGGCCGGGTACCTCTACGCGGGTCGCGCGCTCGGAGCCGTTGGGGTAGATCTCCGCGACGTCGGGCATGAACATCAAGTCGCAGCCGGCGTCGGAGAGCATGCGGGCGTCCTGAGTGGGCGTGCGCGGGTAGTGCGCGAAGTCCTCGTTCGGGCCGAACTGCATGGGGTTGACGAAGAGGCTGGCGATGAAGCAATCCCCATGGCGGCGCGCCATCTCGATCAGACTGACGTGGCCGGCGTGGAGATTGCCCATCGTCGGCACGAAGGCAATGCGGCGTCCCTCTGCGCGCCAGCGATGTACGCGCTCGCGCACGGCCGCAATCGTGGTGGCGGTCTCCATGTGCGTCAGAAGCAATGCTCCGGGGCGGGATATGCGCCGCTGCGGACGGCTTCCACGTAGCGCTTCAGCGCCTCGCGGCTGTCGGCGGCGCCTTTCATGAAGTTCTGTACGAAGCGCGGCTTGCGGCCGGTCGTGATGTCGAGAATGTCGTAGAGGACCAGGATCTGGCCGTCGGTCCCGGGGCCGGCGCCGATGCCGATGACCGGCACCTGCAGCGCCTCCGTGATCGCCTTGCCGAGGTCCGAAGGGATGCATTCGAGGAGCACGATGTCCGCGCCCGCGGACTCGAGCCGCTTGGCGTTCTCGATCATCTGCGCGGCCGCATCGTGCTCCCGGCCCTGCACGCGAAAGCCGCCGGTCTTGTGCACCGATTGGGGCCGGAGGCCGAGGTGCGCGCAGACCGCGATGTCGTGCCCGGCGAGGAATTCGACGATCTCGGCCTGGCTGCCGCCGCTTTCGAGCTTCACCATCTTGGCGCCGCCTTCCTGCATGAGGCGCACGGAATTCTCGAGCGCCCGATCCTTGGACGGATAGCTCATGAACGGCAGGTCGGCGATGAGGAAGGGACGATGCAGGCCACGCGCCACGGCACGGGTGTGATAGACGATATGGTCCATGGTGACCGGTACCGTCGTATCGTGGCCCTGGATGACCATGCCCATCGAGTCGCCGACCAGCACGACATCGACATCGGCCTGATCCAACAGCACGGCGAAACTCGCGTCGTAACAGGTGAGGCAGGCGATTTTCTGCCGGTCCGCCTTCATGCGCGCGAGCGTGCTCAAGGTCACGGGCTGGCGGTCGGAATCGCGAAGCTGCAGGTGGGTGTACATAGCGCGGCCTACGAGCCTTTGGTGAGGGGGCTTCGCATCGGGTTGTAGTAGAGGCGCCCGCGCTTCCTGCGCCGGATCGCGGCCAGCAACTCCTCGTAATCCGCGGCGCTGTTGACCGGATCGATGGAGGCGGCATTGACGATGAGGAGCGGGGCAGCCTCGAACTCGTGGAAGAAGCGCGCATAGGCTTCGTTGAGGCGCACCAGGTAGTCGCGCTCGATGTGCTGCTCGTAGGCGATGCCGCGCCGGGCGATGCGCTCGAGGAGCACATCCACCGGCGCCTGCAGGTACACGACGAGGTCCGGCTTCGGCGCCTGCACGTCGAGCCTGGCGTAAATCTGCTCGTAGAGCGCGAACTCCGCATCGTCCAGTGTCAGGCGAGCGAACAGCCGGTCCTTCTCCAACAGGTAGTCCGCCACGCGCACCGGGGCGAAGAGGTCCTGCTGGTTGAGCGCTGCGAGCTGCTGGCAGCGCTGGAAGAGGAAATGCAGCTGCGCCGGCAACGCGCCGGCGCGCGGATTCTTGTAGAAGCGCTCGAGGAACGGGTTCTGCGCCGCATCCTCCAGCACGGGTTGCGCCGACAGGCTCTCGGCCAGACGCCGCGCGAGGCTGGTCTTGCCGACGCCAATCGACCCTTCCACCACGATGAACTGGTGCTCAGCCCCGGTCATGTGTCACGCGGTAATGCCAATCGGATTCAGGGCTCGCCCAGGCGTTCGAGGCCCTCGGACGTAAGGCGCCCCCTGAGCTCGGCTACCCGGCCGAGCCCGGGCACTTCGAGGTCCGGGGCGAGGTCGGCAAGAGGATACAGAACGAAGTTCCGCTCCACTATCCCGCGATGGGGGAGGGTCAGGTCGGGCTCGTCGCGACGCTCCCGGCCGTAGACCAGGAGGTCGAGGTCGATGATCCGGGGCCCCCAGCGCTCGCGCCGCGCCGGCCGGCCGAGCGCCTTTTCCAGTGCCTGCAGCTCACCGAGCAGGGTGCGGGCATCGAGCTGCGTGAGGAGCGCCGCCGCCGCATTGACGAAATCCGGCTGCGGCACGGGACCGAAGGGTTTGGAGCGATAGAGCGGCGAGACGCGCACCAGACGGGTGGCGGCCACGGCCTGCAGGCCCGCGCACGCCCGCCGGATCTGCACCTTCGGTTCCTCCAGGTTGCTGCCCAGGCCGATGTACGCCGGCTGCCAGACCGCCGCGGTCCGCTCGCTCACGAGGCTCGCGGGCCGCGCCGGCCCCGGCGTCGCCGGCGGCCGCCGGAGCGGGGACGCTCGGGCCGCGGCCCTGCCCTCTGGGCGAGCGCATCCGCCATGGGCCCCTGCTCCTCATGGGGGACCTCCTGCACCTGGGTCCACCACCGAGCCATCTCCGGCGAGGCCAGGCCGAATTCCGCCCGCAGGAGCAGCAGGTCGTAGGCTGCGCGGAAGCGCGGATGGGTGAGCAGACGCAGCGCGCGCCTCCCGGTCGGATGCTCGAGCCGCGGCTGCAGCGCGAACATCTCGCTGAGACCCAGAGAGAAGCGCCGGGGGATCGCGAGATGCGCCTGCGCCTGTCTCACCGCGCGATCGCACGCATCCCCGATGGCCGAGAGCTCGTGCCATTTCTCGGGCGGCATCGCCTCGATGATCTGGGCGATCGGGCCGTAGAGGAGGAGCGCCAGCAGAAATGTCGGCGTGAGCGGACGGCCCGCGGCGGCGCGCGCATCCGTGTTGGCGAGGCCTTTGATCAGCAGACGCTCGACCAGCCCGCCGGCATGCGCCGTGAGATAGGCGTCGGCATTGGGAAGGAGCTGGGCGAGAAGCCCCCGCCGCCGCAGCACCTCCAGGCTCCGGGCGCCGTGTCCGGTGAGAAAGAGCTTCAGGGTCTCATCGAAGAGGCGCGCCGGCGGCACGCCGCCGAGAAGCTCGCGCAGCCGCGCGATGGGCTCAGCCGTCGCGGGGTCGATCTCGAAGCCGAGTTTCGCCTCGAAACGCGCGGCGCGCAGCATGCGTACCGGATCCTCGCGAAAGCGGGTCTCCGGATCGCCGATCAGCCGCAGTCGCCGGGCGGCGATGTCCTCCACGCCGCCGACGTAGTCCCAGATCGAGAAGTCGGCGATGTTGTAGTAGAGCGAATTCGCGGTGAGATCGCGGCGCCACACATCCTCGTCGATGGTGCCGTAGAGGTTGTCCCGCAGGATGCGCCCGGTCTCATCGAACTTGCGCTCCGAATGCTCATCGAGCGGCGCGCGCGCTTCCCGCCCGACTGTGCGGGCCGGAGCGCCCGCTCTCGCCGTGTCCCCCTCCTCTGCCAAACCGGCCGCCGGCTGTCCGGACTCGTGCGGCTCCTCCTTGGAACGCACCACCTCGCGAAGATCCGCGGCGGTGAGCTCCACGGTATCCTCATCCGCAGGATCCACCGGCAGTGACGGGTCATCGAGCTCCGGCCCCTCGCCGTCCTCCGGATCGGCATCCGCGAGCGGATCCTCGCCCTGGGAAGGCGCGCTCGCCGCCCGGAAGGTGGCCACCTCGATGATCTCCTGGCCAAAGAAGACATGCGCCAGGCGAAACCGCCGCCCCACCAGCCGGCAATTGCGGAAGAGCCGCTTCACCTGCTCCGGCAGCGCGTCCGTCGCCACGTCGAAATCCTTCGGCTCCAGGCCGATCAGAAGGTCCCGCACGCATCCCCCGACCAGGAACGCCTGGAATCCGGCGTCCTTCAGGCGGTAAAGCACCCGCAACGCATTGGGAGAGATATGCGAGCGGGAGATCGTGTGCTCGGCCCGGGCAATGACCCGGGGCTTGGCCGCGGGTGCCACCAGGTGCGTCTGGGTAGAATTCAATTCGTAGCTTTCGGCTTGAGCATTGGACACAGCTCCCTATAATACCGCGCTCCTGAAGCCGGCCCGAGGCCACAGCGCTCCCTTCGTCTAGAGGCCCAGGACATAGCCCTCTCAAGGCTGTAACACGGGTTCGAATCCCGTAGGGAGCGCCATAAA
>Ga0134126_10013112_pt1 | contig 10470 bp, 5 predicted proteins | sample KB31752_FD_96881 | JGI IMG/M metagenome (GOLD analysis project Ga0134126, IMG submission 96881) | Terrestrial soil microbial communities with excess Nitrogen fertilizer from Kellogg Biological Station, Michigan, USA - KB3-175-2 | ecosystem: Environmental > Terrestrial > Soil > Unclassified ...
CGCCACATTGATCTTGCCGTATGCACGGTCGGGATCTCGAAAATTGGCGATGCCGGCCGTGGCCACTGCCAGGGCTGCCCCTTCACCCAGGCCGATCAAGGCGCGAGACATCAATAGAGCGTCGTAAGTCGGCGCCACAGCCGACCACGATGCACCCAGGAGTGCAATCAGAATGCCGATGAAGGCTATCCGGCGCAGAGAGAATATGGGCAGCAGACGTGGGAATGACACCGATCCAATCGCAATGGCGGTCATTTCCGCGGACGCTATCAATCCCGCGCGGGTCTCCCCAACGTGGAACCGGACGATCACCTCGTTGACTATCGCCGGTTGAACCCACCAGCCGATGTTGGCAATGCAATAAGCGGCGCCGCAGGCGATCAGAATTCTGCGCTCATGGGAATTCCCGGTCCCTTGAACTCCGGGATCATTCATGGAGATCGTTTGCGAAATGGGGTTCACCCGCAGTTGTACGTTCGCCAGACGCAGGGGCACGCCGCGCTGGCTCGTCCGATCTTACCTGTGGCGGGCAGCATCTACGTCATGTCCGAGTGCGACACACGCGGCGCTGTATCAGCCGCTGGCGGATCATTGGGCAATGTATGAGAATTCCAAATCTAAACCGAGATTGCCGGAGCGCGGACGCGTCGTTTGAACATCGTCCGAATGCCGGGCTTGCCGGGTTCCGCCGTAAGTGGTTGTTTTACATAGCGGTAGTTCAAAACACACCCTTGCTTTATGGATACCAAACTCGAGCCACCCGCATCGGTGACAGCAGCGCTCGACCAGTGCCGCTCGCGAGGGTCGCGGGCGGGTTGTCTTGCGCCTGTCGTCTGGCTCCGCGGCATCGCTGGAACAGGGAAGAGCGAGCTACTGCGTGGGCTGGGCCGTGGAAAGACGGTCACTCTTGATAACCCAAGGCCGTCGAAGCTGCGAAGGGCGCTTGCGAACAGATCCGGTGCGATGGTGGTCGCATCCCGGCCCAACACGGCCACCGACCAAGAACTGCTTTCCAGCAGGGTGTACGGCCACGTGGTCGTCGTCGAGGACCAGCAACTCTTCTTCAGGGAAGAGGAGTGCGATCGGATCGATCCTGGCCTGTACGCTGCGTCCGGGGGGTGGCCGGTGCTTGTCGGCGCTTTCCTGCGAGGGCAGGCGGCAGACATGGCAAAGCTGCTTCCCGACTTCCTGATACGGGAAGTCCTGCCCACTCTGTCCGATGACATGGCCGCGGCGCTGTTCGCCGCCATCGTGGAGCCATTGTCCGAGGCGACCATGTCGCGGTTATTTCCTGGAGCGGCTCCGCTGCATCCTTTTCTGCGGCGGGACGGGCGAGTCGCATCGACCTGGGTATCCGAAGCCTTTGCGGGCCTGCGCACCCGGCCGGGCGCCATATCGGAGCCGGTTTTGCGGCGATTGATCGAGATTCACTCGACATCCGGAGATCCCGTTCGAGCCATCTGTGCGTTGAACGCCATCGGCAGAGCGGATGAAGCGATCGCCATCTTCGAGCGCCACGGAGGCACCTTCTTTGGCTTTCGCCATGGATTCTCCGCGTCCGAGGAAGCGCTGCGCAGCTTTCCGCCGGACTTCACGGAGCGCCGTGAGAGCTTGCAGTTTGCGCGGCAGTTCTTTTATTTCAAAAGCGGCCGGTCCGGAGAGGGATTTCGCCAGCTCGAGTCCGGCTACCCACATCTGCCGGTCGACCTTCGACGCACGACTTCCCATGGGGCCTATCCGGTGTTGCTGAGACTCGAGCATGCAGCCGATCTCGATGAAGCACTGCCGGTCGATGTGATCAGGAGCTGGGGTCGCTTGGAATCGCACCTGCGAACCGACGATTACCTCGGGCGGGGCATGTTGTACAACACCATGACGCTTGCGTTGCTGAGACGAGAAGACGATCTTTTCGAGGCACGTCAAGTGGCGGAGGAAGCCCTCAGCGCCTATCAAAAAACGGGCTTCTCGTATTTGTCGCACAGCATGTGGGTGCACCTGGCCGACATCGCGATCCGCCAGGGATTTCTGAAGGAAGCTGAGCAGCACCTGCGGCGCGCGGAAGACGATCTTGAGGTCTCGGGGCTGGCCGGTCGTTCGGACACAATTGCCATTCAGGTGCTGCAGGGCCGGCTGAACTACGAGTTGGGCAGGATCAGCGACTGCAAAGTCGACTTGGCGACTGCATTGGCGGCGCTCGTCGAAGGCGAGAGTTGGCCGGGGCTGATCCGAGGAATGCTGAGCTACGTCCCCTTTGTCATGTATTGGCGCGACGGGCTTCGGGCGGCGCTGGACGCCGTACATCGCTGCGTGCTCATGCTCGGCCGCAAGCACGGCTCGAGCCCGGATCGGCGTGTGGTACTGCTTGGTGTGCGCTTGAATCAGCTGGGTCGCATGCACGGCGAGGCGGTGAGGCAGCTCGCCGAGTTCGACGCCGCGGATAGGACGGACGAGGTCACTCCGCAACTTTGGATCGAGGAAGCCCTGATCCGGCTCCGTGCCCAGGCCGCATTGTTCGAACGTGCGTCGGAATCAATCCTGGAAGTGAGCCGCGCTCTTTCTGACTCGCCGCACCTCAGCGCGCGTCAGCAGATATGCCTGGCCGTCCTGCAGGCCATGCTCTGGCACAAGCAGGGGCAGAACAGTCAGGGGCGCCGCCAACTGGCGTTGGCGCTGCGTCTTGCGCGAGATTCGGACCTGATCGGTGTCCTCATCGAGGAGGCCGAGTTCCTGGAGCGCTTGCTGCCGCTTTTCATTCTCACCCCCGGCGTCGGAGGGGATGTCCTGGTGCCGTTTGCCCGGAAAATAGTCGCGCTTCTTCGGGAATTGCCCTTCGTTGGACTGCATTCCAGTGAAAGGGCGGGTGTCTCCCCGCGAGAGCACCGTGTGCTTCTCTACCTGGCCGATGGCGCTACCAACAAGGCCATCGCCCGAGCGCTGTCGATCAGCGAAAGCGCCATCAAATTTCATGTGCGCAACCTTCTGCGCAAGCTCGGTGCCGTGCGTCGCGGCGAATTGGTGAGCCGCGCGCGGCAAATCGGTCTGCTCGCCTAGGCGTCGAATGGCCGCGGGGAGCGCCTGCCTTCGCCGGGCACCCCGCCGCGTACCCGGAACGCAACACCTATCCCTCGGCCCCAGAAAACTAGCCCTCCCTCTTCGGTACAGTTCACCCAGGCCGAAGCCAGGTGCTGATGTTGTCGCATGGTACGACGACACTTACATCGCTTCGTGCGGGATGGGGGATAACCATGCGTGTATGGATTGCCGTGACCATAGCGGGAATGACTCTGGCCAACGGGGTGTCGGCGAACGACGCGCCGTCGGACAATAGCCGGACCGGTCTCGAGGAGATCACCGTCACGGCGGAGCGGCGGGCCGAGCCATTGCAGAAGGTCCCTGCCCAGGTCGACGTCTTTACCTCCGAGCAGATTGCCACGCACGGCATCAAGGAAACCGCGGACTTCATTGCCGAAGTGCCCAACATGACCTTCGACCGCGCCGACTCCTACCACAATAGCTGGGTGGTGGTCCGGGGCATCGCGTCGGTGACCAATGCCGATTTCCCGATTGCGGTGGTCGTCGACGGCGTGCCCCAGGTCGACCAGAAGCAGTTCAACGAGCAGCTGTTCGACATCAAGGACATCCAGGTCCTCAAGGGACCGCAGGGCACCTTGTATGGACGCGATGCACTGGGCGGCGCCATCCTCATCGAGAGTGAGTCGCCGACGCCGGAGTTTACCGCGAGCGGCGACGTGACCTATGGAAACGGCGGCATGTTCAATACGCGGGTCGGCGCGTCCGGACCGCTGGGCTCGGATGCCGTCGGATATCGGCTGTCGGCCAACTATCTGACGCAGAACGGGCTGATCTTGAACACCTATCGGGGTGATCATGCAGACTTCATCCACTACGACTACGATATCCGCGGCTCCATCCTCGCCCATTTGCCGTCGGACTGGACGCTGACATTGACCGGCCAATTCGGGCGCAACAGCGGCTCGACCAATCAGTACAGCTGGGTCCCATCGGACAACGCCAACCAGTTCCTCAATCCGACCTTCGCGTTCTATCCCATCGATGTGGGCATGACGGGCAGCATGACCTCGAAGCTCGAGGGGCCGCTCTCGTTTGCGACCTTGACCTGGATTTCCGGCTACAACCGGATGTCGGAAGACTCGCGCGCAACGCTCTCGTTCAGCAACCCGATTCAGAACCCACTCGGCCTGTTCGACCTCGGCTTTCAAGCCGGCCAGGGCGGGAACCTCGAGCTGACGAGCTACTACCAGGAGCTTCGTCTCACATCGCCCTCGGATCAACGCTTCCGATGGGTGGGCGGGCTGTCGTTTCAATATTTGAACAAGGGCCTGCTCAGCGGGGACTTCATCGATGTGAACGGCGATCCAGCCCAGTTCTGGGACCCGAGCCTGTCCATCGACACCGAAAATTATCGCTGGCTGCAGCGCTCCTTTGGCGGATATGGACAGGCAGACTACGACCTGCGGCCGGATCTGACGCTCACCGCCGGGGTGCGCTACGACTTCGATGAGCGTCAGCAGCGAAATCTGATCAGCGGCGCCCTGCTGGCGGCGAACTTCAACGCCGTTCAGCCCAAAGCCACCTTGAGCTGGCGGCGCAGCGATCGTGAGACCTACTACCTTACCGCAGGGACCGGCTACAGGCCCGGGGGATTCAATCCGTCGGGGGACCCGTCGCATTTCTCCAGCGAGTTTCTTCGCAATTTCGAGGGCGGCTGGAAAACTCTCTGGTTCGACGGACAATTGCGCATCAACGGCGCACTGTTCTACGACATCGACCACGGCTATCAATATTTCGACGTATTCAACAACGGCGCGGGCTTTGCCCAGGTCAATCAAAACATCGATCTGGTCGTCATCAAGGGTGCGGAACTCGAGACGACGTGGTACCCGATCGAGCATTGGCAGCTATTCGCCAATGCAGGCTACACCGATGCGCACATTCAGAAGCTGGCGGGCGTACCCGCGTGCGAGGGATTGTCGGCGGCGCAGCTTCAGAACGTCGACTATGGATGTCACGGTACATACACGCCCTATTTGACTCCCTGGACGGGCAATGTCGGTACTCAGTACGAGTTCCCTCTGACCGCGAGCTTGAGCTTCATCGGCCGCGCCGAGCTCAACCTGCGCGGGCGCAAATATTGGGAAGTGAACAACATCGCGGTGCAAGACCCCAAGCAATATCTGAATCTGCGGGCGGGCATCGATGGCGGCCGTTGGAGCGTCTGGCTCTGGGGCAGGAACGTCACCGACACCCGCGCCTACAGTCAGTATGTGGCGGCGGCCCCCTTTGGTATCGGATTGGCGGGCATCGGGTTCCTGGTTCCGCCCGCGAGCTACGGCATCGAAGCACGGATCAAGTTATAGATGAGCGGGCACGTCCAGCCTGGCGGTGCGCCCATCATCCTCGGCGTGGATGTGGGCGGCACGAATACCGACGCGGTTTTGATGCAAGGCCGGGAAGTGATCGCCAGCGTCAAGCGTGGGACAACGTTCGACGTCGGCGAAGGCATGTTCGCCGCCGTGGAGGCAGTCCTGCAGGCCGCCGGCCTTGCTCCTCAGTCGGTGGCTTCGACCATGATCGGGACCACTCAATTCATCAATGCCTTCGTGCAGCGGCGCGGCCTGGCAGCCGTGGCGGCGGTGCGTGTTTCCGCACCGATGGGTGACGGAGTGCCTCCTTTCGCCGCGTGGCCGCAGGATTTGATCGACGTCGTGGGCGAACAAGGCTACTTCGTGCAGGGCGGCGCATATTTCGATGGCAGGATCTATGCGCCATTGGACCCGGCGGAACTCGGGCGCGTTGCCGAGGACATCCGGCGCAAGGGAATCCGCTCTGTCGCCGTTTCCGCCTGCTTCGCGCCGGTTCGCCCGGAAATGGAGCGCGACGCCGCACAGATGATCCGCGCGGCCTACCCAGATGCGGACATCACCCTGTCGGCCGAGGTCGGAGGCCTTGGGCTGGTCGACCGGGAGAACGCGGCCATCATGAACGCCAGTCTTCGCCCGATGGCGCGCGATGTGGTTGCCGCCCTCGTCGACAGCCTGCATCGGGCGGGCGTCTCATCGCCCGTGCATTTCAGCCAGAACGACGGCACGCTGGTGTCGGCCGAGTTTGCCGGTCGATTTCCCATCGTGACCTGCTCGGCCGGCCCCACCAACAGCCTGCGCGGTGCGGCCTATCTCACCGGTCTGGACGATGCCCTGGTCCTGGATATCGGCGGCACCACCACCGACCTCGGGTTCCTGGTGCGTGGATTCCCGCGCACCAGCCTGCTACCCCGCAATATCGGCGGTGTGCGCACCAACTTCCACATGCCGGATATTCTTTCCATCGCCGTGGGAGGTGGGACGCTGGTTCGCGAGACGTCGGCTGGACTTGCCCTCGGCCCCGGCTCGGTGGGCTTCGAATTGCCCACAAGAGCCCTGGTGTTCGGCGGTTCGGAGCTGACGGCCACGGATATCGCGGTGTGTGCCGGGCAGGCGCAGATAGGAGACCCATCGAAGGTGCGCGACCTGCGCCCCTCGCTGGTCGATGGCGCGCTGGATCTCATCCACGGCCGTATCGAGGATGCCATCGACCAGATGAAGACGAACAATAAGCCCGTGCCCGTGATCCTGGTGGGCGGCGGAAGCATTCTGCTCGGACGACCGCTGCGCGGCACGCTCGAGGTGCACCGCCCGAAATTTGCGGAGGTCGCGAACGCGGTGGGTGCCGCCATTGCCATGACCAGTGGCAAGGTGGACCGCCTGTTCGACTATTCGGGTGGGAGAGACGCCGCCCTGACCCAGGCCAAGAACGAGGCGATCAAGGTGGCCGAGGACGCCGGAGCCGACCCTGCGACGATCAAGGTCGTCGAGGTCGCGGAGCTGCCCATGGCACACATGCGCACCAATCTCGTCCGGGTCCGCGTCCGCGCGGTGGGCGAGCTCACCGGGATTGGGTGCTGACATGTTCCGAGTGGAAAACGAGACCCAGGTGCACGATATGGCCCGCGGCGCCGTCTTTCTCGGCGGCGGCGGCGGGGGTGACCCGAGAATCGCCGCGCTATGCCTGGTCGATCAATTGCGTCAAGGCAAGCGTCCGCAGGTGATCGACGCGGCGTCGCTCGATGACGATGCCTTCGTGCTGCCCATCGCAGGCGTGGGTGCTCCGACCGTCGGGGACGAGTATCTTCTCTCGATGCGCACGCTGAAGCGCCTGCTCGAAGAATGCCAAAAATTCTATGGCAGGCGCATCGACGCGCTGATCAGTGCGGAGATCGGCGGCTTCAACTCCATCATGCCGCTGGCGGCGGCGGCCGCCGCCGACCTGCCCGTGGTGGATGGCGACGGCAGCGGCAGGGCCGTGCCTCATATCGAAATGACCACGTTCTCGATCTATGGGTGCCGCGCCACGCCCGCCGTGGTCACCGATGATGCGGGAAATGTCGCCCACATTTTCGCCGTCAACGATCGAGCGGCCGAGGAGATCATCCGCGCCACATGCGTCGGAATGGGAAGCAGCGTGGTCGGGGTGTTCTATCCCATGACGGGCCGGCAGGCGAAGGAGACCGCCGTCTTGGGTTCACTCAGCCAGACCCTGGACATCGGCCGGCGCATCCGCACGGCGCGCGAGCGCCAAGCGAATCCCACCGAGGACCTGGTCGATTATCTGAACACTCCGTCGAAGCAGCGTTTCGCGCGCCTGCTGTTCGCCGGCCGCATCGTCGATGTGGCGCGGGAGACGCGCGATGGGTGGCACTGGGCGCAGGTGCTGTTGAGCCGTGCCGCGGGCGGGGAACCCGAATTCTCACTCGAAATTCAAAACGAGATCCTGGTGGCGCGCCAGAACGGACGCATCGTGGCGACGGTTCCCGACATCATCACGGTCGTGGATTCCGAGTCCGCCGAACCATTGCCCGCGGAATGGCTGACCTACGGCCAGCGAGTTCACATCGTCGGCTACAGCGCCGATCCCAAGGTGCGACGCCCCGAAGCGGTCGCCGTCATCGGCCCGCGGGCATTCGGATTCGACTTCGATTTCGTGCCGGTTGAGCTCCCGACATGAGGCGCGGCATGTGAGGATCAGCAGCTGCTCCTCGCCGGGCGGACGTTGACATGATCACCGTATTCTCGGATGCGCTGGTGTTCGACGGCCATTCCGAGGAAGTGGGCGAGCCTCGGCATGTGGTGGTGGAGGACGGCCAGATCCGCGAGGTGGCGTCAATCCCGCCGCGGATTGCGAACGCCCTCGAGGTGAAGTGCGGCCGCCGCCACCTGATGCCCGGACTGATCGACGCCCACTTTCACGCCTGCTCGCCGAGCTGGGACGTCGGGGCCTGCGGCAGGCTGCCTCCCTCGCTGATGGCCTGCCATGCAGGCCGCATCCTGTCCGATGCCTTGGATCGCGGCTTCACCACGGTGCGGGATGCGGCGGGCGCGGACTGGGGTCTGTACCGCGCCCTCGAGCTCAAGCTCATTCGAGGTCCACGCTTGCGCTATCCGGGCCGTGCCCTTTCGCAGACCGGCGGACACGGCGACCTGCGACCGAAAGATGAGACCGCACTGTGCGGCTGCCACGGCTATCTGGGCCTGCTGTCGCGAACGGTCGATGGCGTCGACGAGATGCGGCGCGCGGTTCGCGAGGAGCTGCGCCAAGGAGCACACCAAATCAAACTGTTCATGTCCGGAGGTGTTCTGTCGCCGACGGATCCCTTTTGGATGCCGCAGTTCTCGGACGCCGAGATCCGGGTGGCGGTGGAGGAGACCGCGGCGCGCGGAGTCTATGTCATGGCGCATTGCCACACCGACGATGGAGCGGCAAGATGCGCTGCTCTCGGGATTCGCTCGGTTGAGCATGGAACCCTGATAGAGCGCGATGAGACGGCACGCGCCTTGGCGGCGGCCGGGACCTTCGTCGTCCCGACGCTATCCGTCGGCGCGGCGCTCAACGACCCGGGAGAAAGCCGAATGCTGTCGGAGTACATGGCCGAGAAAAATCGAGCGATGGGCGACCGGGAGTTGCGCGCCATCGAGGTTTGCCGGAGAAATGGCGTGAAATTGGGACTGGGGACGGATCTATTCGACTATGCATCGCATCCCCGCCAGTCCGGAGAGCTGGCGCTGCGGGGCCGTGTGGAAAAGCCCATCGACGTCCTGCGCTCCGCGACCTCGGTCAATGCCGAGCTGTTGCAGCTCGAGGGCAAGCTGGGCCTCATTGCCGCCGGCGCCCATGCCGACCTGCTGGTGCTCGACTTCGACCCCTTTGCAGACTTGAGCCAATTCCAGCACCCACAGCGCATCCCCGTCGTGATGCAAGGCGGACAGTTCGTGCGCAATGCACTGTGAGCCCGGTGCCCAAGCAAATAATGGTTGAGAGCATGGATCGCGCCGGAGGAGGGTCCAAGTCGGGGGCCCTCTTTTGGATCGGATTCGCCAGCGCCGCCTCGATCACCGTCGGCCCCCTCATCGTCGGAGGGTTGATCGAGGGCTATCATTATTCCCCCCGCGATGCAGGATTCGTCGCCGGCATCGAGACTCTGGGTGTTGGCTTGGGCTCATTTCTGGTGAGCTCGATGGGCGCGCGTTGGAGCCGGCGTGCCACCATCAGCTACGGCACCCTGCTCGCCATCCTGGGCTCGCTGACGCCGCTGGTTGCCCACCATGAGGCGGCGGTCCTCGTGTTCAGAGGTCTTGCGGGCCTCGGGTGCGGAATGACCGCCGCGGCGGTCATTGCGGCCATTGCGCAGATGCACCGCCCGGATCGGCAGTTTGGCTTGTATTTCGTCTTCAGCTATCTGCTGAATGCCCTGTACTTTCCGGCTTCTCAGGGAGTGATGACCACCTTTGGCTTTGCCAGCATGTGCTACTTCGTCGCAGCGATCTTGCTCACGCCGTTCATGGCTCTTCGCTGGATCGCCTCCGGCCCCATCTCCACGCCCGACGTCCACGGAAGTCTCCCGGCATTTCCCTTATCCGTGGCGTCGATCAGCCTGAGCGTGTCGTTTTTCTTCTGGGTGGCGGACGGCGCCGTCTGGTCGTTCTCCGAGCAGCTCGGGCTGCGCTCGGGGGTCTCGCCACTACAAATCGGCCTTATCATCGCGCTGGGACAGCTGGCCTCCATGGGTGGCGCAGGGATTGCCGCCCTCATCGATATTCGATTCGGTCGGCTGATTCCCACGGTGGTATCAATCGGGCTGTCGATGCTGGGCGTGCTATTGCTCCTGGTAGGAAGCCCGGCCGCCTACTGCGCGGGGATATTGTTGATCTCATTCGCATGGACTTTGTTCTTGACGTATTTCAACGGCGTGATGTCCGCTCAGGACCCCGCCGGCCGGGTGGCCGCCATGAGCGTATTCAGCCAGACGGCCGGAATGGCCGTGGGGCCCTCGCTGGGCGGAGTACTGGTGGTCGCCTATGGATATGGGTCGGTCTCGATACTCGGAGTGGCCGCGTA
>Ga0134126_10013114_pt1 | contig 10470 bp, 9 predicted proteins | sample KB31752_FD_96881 | JGI IMG/M metagenome (GOLD analysis project Ga0134126, IMG submission 96881) | Terrestrial soil microbial communities with excess Nitrogen fertilizer from Kellogg Biological Station, Michigan, USA - KB3-175-2 | ecosystem: Environmental > Terrestrial > Soil > Unclassified ...
CGTCGCGGACTATTACCAGTTGCGCCTGTCGGACCTGCTGTCGCAGCGCCGCGTGCGCTCGCTGGCCCGGCCGCGGCAGATTGCCATGGCGCTGGCCAAGGAATTGACCGAACATAGCCTGCCCGAAATCGGCGAGGCCTTCGGCGGCAAGGATCACACTACCGTCATGCACGCTTGCAAGAAGATCCGCAGCCTCTGTGACACCGACATGCGCTTGCGTCAGGATTGGGACAAATTGATCCGGATACTGACCGGGTAAACTTGTGGATAAAAGCGGAATGCTCCCTTGCCGCCAAATCATCCACAATTCATACACCGGAAACGCAAGCTGGCGTTTTGAAGCTTTTTATCTTCAACCTGATGATTCATAAGGGTTAAATTCGAAATCCCAGTTATCAACCGGGCCTGCTTCTACCAGCTTGTTTACAAGTAAATCCAATTAGAGATTTCGCCTCGGGGACCAAACATGCGCTTCAGCACTCAGCGGGAAACCTTGCTCAAACCCATGCAGCAGGTCGTCGGTGTGGTTGAGCGCAGACAGACCTTGCCGGTTCTTGCCCACCTGCTTGTGCAAGTCAAGGACGGGCGTCTGTCGTTGACGGGGACCGACCTCGAAGTCGAGATGCGCGCCAGTACTGCGGTCGAAATGGCAGAGGCCGGAGAGACCACGATTCCGGCGAGGAAATGGTTCGATCTGGTTCGCGCCCTGCCCGACGGCGTGAACGTGAGTGTGGAGCTGAAGGGCGATCGAGCGGTCATGCACGCCGGCCGTAGCCGTTATACCCTGGCGACCCTCCCCGCGGAGGAATTTCCGAACAACGACGAAATCGAAATTACCGACAAGGTTTCCCTGCCGGAAGGTATCTTGCGGCGCCTGATGGAGCGTACGTCCTTCGCGATGGCCAATCAGGATGTTCGGTATTACCTCAACGGTTTGCTGCTGGATCTGCGGGGTGCCGAGCTGCGTTGCGTCGCCACGGATGGCCATCGCATGGCGATGGCACAGACGAGCCTGGACAAACCCGCGGGGAGCACCCGGCAATTGATCATCCCGCGCAAAGGCGTCACAGAGCTGCAAGGTCTATTCGAGAACGCCGACAACCTGGTCGAAATCGAGTTTTCGAACAATCACCTGCGGGTGCGCCGATCGGACGTGGTGTTCACGTCCAAGTTGATCGACGGCCGGTTCCCTGACTATGAAGCAGTCGTGCCGCTTGGCGCCGACAAAATCGTCAAGGTTGACCGCGACGGGCTCCGCAACGCGTTGCAACGCGCTGCCATCCTGTCCAACGAGAAATATCGCGGGGTGCGTCTGGAGGTCACGCCAGGGTGTCTGCGCATCATCGCCCACAACCCCGAACAGGAAGAAGCGTTCGAAGAGATCGAAGCGGACACCAAAGTGGCCGACGTGGCGATCGGCTTCAATGTCGGTTATCTGCTGGACGCACTCGGGGCACTGGATGAGGACAAGGTGCAGGTGCAACTGCGTGATGCCCAATCCAGTTGTCTCCTTCGGGGTGTCTCCAGTCAGGACGCCCAGCACGTCGTGATGCCCTTGCGTCTGTAAGGGCATTCCTGGGGGGACGCAGAAGACGCGAGTCCGTGAACATCCAATTGTTGCGTGCGGACAATCTGCGTTGTTTCGAGCACGTGAGTCTTGAGCCCGGGCCCGAAATCAACTGGCTGGTTGGCGCGAACGGCGCCGGCAAAACAACACTGCTGGAGGCCGCCTACATCCTTTCCCATGGCCGTTCCTTCAGGCCTGGCGGCCGGGCTGCACCCAGGCGTCAAGGGGCGAGCGAATATCTCATCTACGCCGAAACCCATAGGGCAGCGCAACCGGCGGTGAGGCTGGGCCTGGCGCGAAGGAATGACAGCTGGAGCGGGCGGCTCAATGGCGAAGATCTGCCGAACTTGGCGCCACTGTTCGAAGCTTGCCCCGTGGTTTATTTTGGGCCCGAAAGCCAGACGCTTATTCTCGGCCCTGCCGAGGAACGAAGGGCATTCCTGGATTGGAGCGTGTTCCACGTGGAACACACCTCCTTGGAGGTGTGGAAAGCATGGCGCCGGGCGTTGCGCCAGCGTAACGCCCTGCTTCGGCAAGGCGCGCCATCCGATATTTTCGTTCCCTGGGAACACGACTTGGGGCGATTGGCGCTAGAAATCCACGCGTTGCGTGCGCGCTGTCTCGTGGGGCTGGAGCATTGCATCGCCGAGGAAGCTGCTGCCTTGGTTCCGGAGCTGGGAAAAGTTCGCGTCGAGTACCACGCGGGTTGGGATGTGGAAAATGGATTGGAACGTCAGCTGGCCGCGACGCGGGAGCGTGACAGGGAAGCCGGATTCACCCGTTACGGAGCCCATCGCGCGGATTGGACATTGATTTTCGGTCAAATCGCCAAGCGCGAGCACCTGTCGCGCGGGCAGGCCAAAGCGGCTGCTTTGGTGTGCACTTTGGCGCTCGCGCGATGGCTCAAGGACAGCATTGGCGACCTTCCGCTGCTGTGCCTGGACGATCTCGAATCAGAGTTGGACGCGCCGCATGCCGGACGAGTGATCGAATGGCTCCAGAAGACGCCTATCCAGTGCTGGCTTACCGCGACGCGCGTCCCCCAACCCGCTCAAATAGCTGCCAGCGCGTGCCTATTCCACGTGAAACGTTCGGAATGTGAGCGCTTTGGGTCGTAACTCGCTGCTTTTTTGAGCGGGGTATAATGACTCGTTTTGTTCGCCCGCAGCACCTCAGAGATCCTGTCATGAATGAAAATTACGATTCCAGCAGCATCAAAGTCCTGAAAGGGCTCGAGGCAGTTCGCAAGCGTCCTGGCATGTACATAGGCGATACCGACGACGGAACAGGCCTGCACCACATGGTTTTCGAGGTCGTGGACAACGCGGTCGATGAGGCATTGGCAGGCTACTGCGATCACATTGAGGTCACCATCTACGACGATGGCACGGTGGGCGTGGCGGACAATGGTCGGGGCATTCCGGTGGAAGTCCACCCGGAGGAGGGTCGATCCACTGCCGAAGTCGTCATGACCGTCCTGCATGCGGGCGGCAAGTTCGACGCCAATTCCTACAAGGTTTCAGGTGGGCTCCATGGCGTGGGGGTTTCCGTCGTGAACGCGCTGTCCGAGCATCTGTGGCTCACCATTTACCGCAACAACCGGGAATATCGGCAGGAATACCGGCTCGGGGAGCCGCTGTATCCGGTGCTGGAGGTGGGTCCTTCCGACCGGCGCGGCACGACCGTTCGATTTCTGCCAAGTCCCGGGACGTTCACCCATATCGAATTCCAGTACGACATTCTTGCAAAGCGCCTGCGGGAACTGGCATTCCTCAACTCAGGCGTAAAAATAACCTTAGAAGATCAAAGGGTTGCAAAAAAAGATGTGTTCGAGTACGAGGGCGGAATTCGTGCCTTCGTCAAACACCTTTCCCAGCTCAAGACCCCATTGCACCCCAATGCCATCGGTTTCAGCGCCCAGTCGGGCGATACGACCGTCGAACTGGCCATGCAATGGACCGACGGTTACCAGGAATCCGTCTTCTGTTTCACCAACAACATTCCGCAGAAGGATGGCGGGACGCACCTGACCGGATTGCGCAGCGCCTTGACGCGAACGCTCAGCAACTACATCGAACAGACCGGATTGGCCAAGAATTCCAAAGTCGCGCTGTCTGGAGACGACATGCGGGAAGGCTTGATCGCGGTACTGTCGGTCAAGGTGCCGGATCCGAAATTTTCCTCGCAAACCAAGGACAAACTGGTTTCTTCCGAGGTGAAGAGCGTCGTCGAGCAGGCCGTCAACACAAAACTCGAGGAATACCTTCAAGAGAACCCTGGCGACGCCAAACTCATTGCCGGCAAGGTGGTCGACGCAGCGCGCGCCCGCGAAGCCGCGCGGAAAGCCCGCGAACTGACCCGCCGCAAGGGCGCGCTCGATATCGCCGGTTTGCCCGGCAAATTGGCCGACTGCCAGGAACGCGATCCCGCGTTGTCCGAACTCTTCCTGGTCGAGGGCGATTCGGCGGGCGGTTCGGCCAAACAAGGCCGCAATCGCAAGACGCAGGCCGTGCTGCCGCTCAAGGGCAAGATCCTCAACGTCGAGAAAGCGCGTTTCGACAAGATGCTGAATTCCGCCGAGGTGGGCACCCTGATCACGGCGCTGGGTACGGGCATCGGCAAGGACGAGTTCAATGTCGAAAAGCTGCGCTACCACCGGATCATCATCATGACCGATGCGGACGTCGACGGTTCGCACATCCGCACACTGCTGCTCACCTTCTTTTACCGCCAGATGCCGGAGTTGATCGAGCGCGGACACGTCTATATCGGGCTGCCACCGCTGTACAAAATCAAGCAGGGCAAGAGCGAGCTGTATCTGAAAGACGATGCGGCGTTGAATGAATATCTGATCGCCAGCGCGGTGCAGGACGCCGCCTGGATTCCGGGTGCCGGCGCGGCCGCCATCGAAGGCGCGGCACTGGAAACCCTGTTGCGCCAGTACCAGGCGGGCCTCGACCAGATCGGGCGGCTGGGGCAGCGGGGTGATGCCAGCGCATTCATGGCGATGCTGGAACACGCGCCGCTCGAGGACGGAATGTGGAATGACCCCGCGGCGATGCGCACGTGGGCAGATGGCTTGACGTCCAAACTCAACGCCACGGGCTTGGGGCGCCCGCAGTTTCAGCTGGATCTTCGCGAGGCTGCGGGTGAGCATCCGGCTGCGTGGTTGCTGCGGCGCACGCAACATGGCTCGGAGCACACGTGGGTGCTGCCGCGCAGTTTCTTTTCGGGAGCCGATTTCCGGCCGCTGCTGGAAGTGGCGCGTGCGCTGCACGCCCGCGATACGACCGGTGCGGAGATCCGCCGTGGCAATGCCCAGCAGATGGTGGGCAGCTTCGGTGATGCCCGCGCCTGGTTGTTCGAGGAAGCCAAGAAGGGTCGTCAGATCCAGCGCTTCAAGGGTCTTGGTGAAATGAATCCGGAACAGCTGTGGGAAACCACCGTCAACCCCGACACGCGGCGTCTGTTGCAGGTGCGCGTCGAAGATGCGCTGGAGGCAGATCAGATCTTCTCGACACTGATGGGCGACGTGGTGGAACCGCGACGCGAATTCATCGAAGCCAACGCGCTGCGTGTCGGCAATCTGGACGTCTAAAAGGCGCTGGACGGGCGCGCATGAACGACGAATTGTCTGGTACTTGAGCTTTGCGTATGGCCCGCGCTACTCTCACCCTCCCCGTTCACGCGCATACGACTCCTGCAGAGGCGTTCTGATGAAGGTCGAGTCCCGTTGGCTGGTACGTGGCATGTGCTCCGCTTTTGCTCTCGCGTTCCTGCCCGTTGTTGCCTCCGCGCAGATGGGCGGAACGAACGGCGAGCAGTGCTCCGACATCCAGATGCTGCAGCACAAATGCGGTCAGCAACAGCAACAGAAGTCGGCCAAGCAGGGCAAGCAGGAAACCAAATATCCCAACGCCACCCGCAAGCAGCCGAAGAACATCGGCGTCGACGCCAAAGAGGCGAAGGGTCTCAACGAGGGACTGGCTGCAGCCAACAGCGGAGACTCTGCAACGGCGCTCAAGGACCTGCAGCCCATCGCCGATTCAAGCAGCAGTGCCTACGCCAAGGCGCTGGCCATACTGGGCCTCGCACAGGTGAAATACCGCGGGGGTGATACCAAAGGCGCGATCGCGCTGCAGAAGCAGGCGCTGGACTCCAACGCGCTCGACAACGACAGCTACTTCCAGGGCCTCGAAACCCTCGCTCAGATGTACATCGCCGACGAAGACTACAGCGATGCCTTGACGACGCTGGACACCTGGAACAAGGAAAGCGGCGCGCAGTCCGCGAACGTGTACGCGCTGCAAGGCAATGCCTACTATCGCCTGCAGAAATATCCGCAGGCGGTCGCGGCCATCCAGAAGGCCAAATCGCTGAGCGACAAACCGCAGGCGAGCTGGGACCAGATCGAGATGGCCAGCGACTTCGCGATGGACAAGTACGACGATGCGGCCAAGCTGGCGGAAGCCGCGTTGGCCAAGGACCCCAACAACAGCACCCTGCTGCAGAACGTCATCGCGATCTACATCAACGCGCATCAGGATCAGAAGGCGCTGGCGCTGCTCGAACGCGCGCGCGCCAACGGCCAGATCAAGGACCAGGCCGGCTACATGAACATGGCCAAGATGTACGACAACCTGGGCCAGAGCAGCGCGAATCCCAAAGCCAATGCGATGAAGGCCGTGGGGGTTCTGCAGGAAGGCATCAGCAAGGGCATCATCCAGCCGGGTTACGACAGCTACAAGTTGTTGGGTGATTCCTACGCCATCGCGGGCGACTACAAGAACGCGGTGGAAGCCTACGGCAAGGCGGCGCCCGATGCCAAGAATGGCGAGGTCGATTTCCTGCGCGGCCAGATGCTCGAGCAGCTCGGCCGTCACAAGGAAGCGCGCGACGCGCTCAAGCAGGCGATCGCGAAAGGCAACTTCAAGCGCATGGGCGCTGCGTATCTCACTTTGGGCAATGCCGAACTGGCCTTGAAGGACAAGGCTGCGGCGCGCGCCGCATACGAACAGGCCGAACAGGATCCGGAAACGCGCGCCGATGCGCAGCGTACCCTGAAGCAACTGGGCCACAAGTGATCCTGCGCGGACGCCGAGCCCACGACGAGCAGCGCAACACAAATATTGGCTCTTGCCACTAGGCAAAGCCGTCACGCTGGTGTAACGTTTCAGACTTTTCCGCCGCCTTGGCTGCGGAAGCTGCTCCGGATCGGAACAGCTTCCTCGGTAGGGCCCTCAAGGTCAGCGACTGGTTCAATACACGATGGCACGTACGTCGGCTCGAGACCGCAAACGGTTCAACTGGTGGCGCACGATTGCGATCGCATTCGCGATTGCCTTGCACGCCGGCATCATCATCATGCTGCTCGCTCCGGCCGCTCCGCCGCAGGCGAAGGAGAAGCAACAGAAGTCGGTCACGGTGACATTCATTCCGCCGCCGCCGCCGCCGCCGCCACCGCCACCGCCTCCGCCGGAGCCGCCGAAGCAGCCGCCGCCGAAGGAAATCAAGATCCAGAAGCCGCCGCCGATGCCGCCGCCACCGGCACCGCCGCCGCCGCAGCAGCAAACCGTGATGTCGACTCCGGCCGCGCCGCCGCGTCCGCCGGCGCCGCCGCCGCCGCCGGCGGATGTCCAGGCGTCGATCGACATCAGCTACAAGAACCGCAATCCGCCGAATTATCCGATCCAGGCGATGCGTCAAGGACACCAGGGCATGGTGATCCTCGACATCACCGTCAATGCCGCAGGCGAAGTGACCAATGTCACCGTCGAAAAATCGAGTGGCTACCGGGAACTTGATCGCGCTGCCGAGGAAGCGGCGCGCAAGTGGAAGTTCAATCCCGGTGTCCATGCCGGCAAGGCCGCGGGCGGCGTGGTTCGCGTCCCGGTCAACTTCAGCCTGCAAGGCGTTATGTAGATTTCACGCTCTTCAGATTTCCATCCGTTAGAGTTCTTCAACCAACGTTCCACTTTGCTACAACTTGAAGGAAGGGTAGCGCCATGATCCAAGAAGCAGCCTCCGCCGCCGCCGCACCAGTCGGCAATGCCAACGCGCAAGCCCTCCAACAGGTTGGCGCGAGTCACTTTCTCCACGAAATCCTGTCCCATCCGCTGGACCACGCGATCGACTTCATCGTGCTGGTCGTGCTGGTGGTGATGTCGATCTCATCGTGGTACTTCATCATCGCGATCGCGATCCGCAACGCGCTGATCCGCTCCCGCATGGACAAGGTGATCCAGAAATTCTGGGATACGCCGTCCGCGCAGGACGCGGTTCGCGTGATGGAAAAGCAGCCGCGTTCCGAGCCGTTTTCCAAGATCGCGCTGGACGCCGCCTCGGCCGCCGCGCACCACCAGCGGCATGAAGGCAGCCGCATGGTCGAAGCGCTGAACCGTTCCGAGTTCGTCGACCGCGCATTGCGCCAGGCCGTCGACCGCGAAAGCCGCAACCTCGAAGGCGGTCTCACGCTGTTGGCGACCGTCGGTTCGGCCGCGGTGTTCGTCGGCCTGCTGGGTACCGTGATGGGCATCTACTACGCCCTGATCAATCTGGGTGCCAGCGGTGAATCCTCGATTTCCGCCGTGGCCGGCCCGGTTGGCCAGGCGCTGATCATGACCGCCATCGGTCTGTTCGCCGCCATCCCCGCGGTGATTGCGTACAACGCGTATTCACGCGCCAACCGCGTCACCATCGCGCACTTCGATGAATTCGCGCACGACCTGCACGACTTCTTCTCCACCGGTGCGCGCGTCGAGACCGGCAACACCGCCATTCCGCGCCAGACGTCGGCCACCGCCACTCCGCCTGCGGCCAAGAAGTAAGAGGGTTCGTTCATGGCCATGAGTACCAATAGCGGCGGCGGTCCCGTCGCCGACATCAACATCACTCCGCTGATCGACGTGATGCTGGTGTTGCTGGTGATCTTCATGATCACGGCGCCGCTGGTGCAGCACAACATCAAGATCGACCTGCCGCAGCCGAGTCAGAACCCTCCGAAGGATGACACCACTCCGCATACGTTGTTCATCCAGGCCGACGGCACGATGACCTGGGACAACGTGCCGATCAGCAATGTCGACCTGCAGGCGCAGCTGGCCACCATTGGCGCCAAGCCGCTGGACCAACAACCGCAGGTGCACATCAAGGCGACGGACGACACTCAGTACAGCTATCTGGCACAAGCGATGGCCGAGGCACGACGCTACAACGTGATCAAGATCGGTTTCGAGAAGTGAGGACCTGACGTCATGGCGATGAGTCTTGGCGACAACACGGGAAGCGACATCCCGCGCGCCGAAATCAATGTGACCCCGCTGGCCGACGTGATGCTGGTGCTGCTGATCATCTTCATGATCACGGCGCCGCTGATGTCGCACAAGGTCAAGATCGACCTGCCGCGTGCCGATCCCAACACCAAGCCGGTGCCGATCGAAGTTCCACCGATCGATCTGGCGGTGGAAGCCGATGGTACGCTGTACTGGAACGACAGCCCGATCAGCGATGCGATCCTGTCCGCCAAGTTGCGGGCCGAAGCGAGCAACACGCCGCAACCGGAACTCGACATTCGCGCGGACAAGACCACGCCTTACCGCATCATCTGGAAAGTGATGCAGGAGGCGAAGGACGCCGGGCTGGTGCACGTGGGCTTCATCACCCACGGCAAGGGCAAGAATGGATCCAATCCCGACTAAGGATTCGGCAGCGCCACGAAAATGCCGCGCATCGCGCGGCTTTTTTTGCGTCAAGCCAGGATCGCGAGATAGTGGCGCACGGTCGGGGCGAGTCCGTCATGCAACGCTTCGCTGATCAACGCATGCCCGATCGACACTTCCGCCAGTTGCGGAATGGCACGTCGGAACGCGCCAAGGTTTTGCTGGTTGAGGTCGTGTCCGGCATTCACCGCCAATCCTGCCGCGGTGGCGTGAGCGGCGGTGTTCGCACAACGCGCCAGTTCCGCATCGGCATTTCCATCCGCGAAGGCATGCGCGTACGGCCCGGTGTAGAGCTCCACGCGCGCAACGCCGACGGCCCGCGCTTGCTGCAAGCCATTGACCGTGCCGGCATCGACGAACAGCGACACCCGGCAACCGGTCGCGTTGAGTTCCGCGACCAGCGGCGCCAACCGGTCGAGGTCGCGCGTGAGATCGAAGCCATGGTCGGAAGTGATTTGGCCGTCCGAATCGGGAACCAGCGTCGCCTGCGCGGGGCGTGCTTGCCGCACGAGTTCGACGAAGCCCGGATAGCCGGGCCGCGTCGGCGCAAACGGATTGCCCTCGACGTTGAACTCCACGCGGCGCGCGCGTGTCAGTTCCGCCAGCAGTGCAACGTCCTCGGCGGTGACGTGGCGGCGATCCGGCCGCGGATGCACGGTGATGCCGCCGCATCCCGCGTCGATGCAGGTTTCGGCGGCCTTGCGCAAATCCGGTTCGCCTCCGCCGCGGGCATTGCGCAGCACGGCGATCTTGTTGAGATTGACGCTCAGGGTAGTCATCGTGTCATCGAAAAGGCAAAGGCAACGCAGCCGATCGCGCCATTGCGGACGCCGTACATCGCGCGATCGATGTCGTATCAGGAATGATGGCACGAGAACACAAAAAAGGCGCGGAGAGGACTCCGCGCCGGAGAGTGCAATCCACGGCGCTCGCTGTGCGCCGTGAATCTACGGGGAGACTACCCGTACTTTTGAGACCCTCCTGCCACGCTGAAGTTCCCGGTGCGAGGTCTTGTGGTCAGGGACCGCCGGCAACCGGCTGAAATGCGAGAATCCGGCGGCCGCCGCCGCGCCAAGCCACGCTGCCACGGTAATCCGGCGCGGGATCGAACCCTGAGACCTGCCAATCCCGCGCTTCGCCGAGCGCGGGATCGGTGCGCGCCAGTTCCCAATCCGCGCCGCCGGC
>Ga0134126_10013116_pt1 | contig 10469 bp, 9 predicted proteins | sample KB31752_FD_96881 | JGI IMG/M metagenome (GOLD analysis project Ga0134126, IMG submission 96881) | Terrestrial soil microbial communities with excess Nitrogen fertilizer from Kellogg Biological Station, Michigan, USA - KB3-175-2 | ecosystem: Environmental > Terrestrial > Soil > Unclassified ...
ACGTTGCCGTTGCCGTGCAGCATCAGCAGTCCCGGGTACTGCTGGGTGACGAACCGGTCCATGAACATGCCGCTGCCACCGTGCAGCAGGTTCACCAGGCCCTTGATCCGGACGAACGAGTAATTGATGGAGTGCGAGGCGAGCAGGAACGCATGCTCGCGGACGTCGAGTTCCATGCCGGGGTGCAACGGGAGAACCACAAGCTCGCCGGGCGCATCCCTGGAGAACGCGATCCGGCCAGGACCGCTGGCGACCGTCACGATGTGCGGCATGCCGCCCAAGAGCGTGCGCCGCGGGCCGTTCGTCGGCATCGAGGTAAGCGGGACCGACTCGTCCTTCCACAGCAGGATGTGGTGCTCGAAGTACACGCCGTCTCGCGGGTCGAGGGCGATCTCCGCCACCGGCACCAGTTCCCCCTCGACCTGGCAGGTGCTAGCCGAGAAACGGAATTCCGTCATGTCGCGCAGCCGCGGCGCCTCACGCCATCCGGAGTCGCTTACTTTGTCACGAACATCGAGCGGCGCACCGCAAGTCATACATGTGGTGGTTGTTGGCTGATTCTGAGCCTTGCACCACCCGCACTGGATTGCTTCCACGCATCGCAACTTAGCAGGACATGCGCAGCTTGCGCTGCTCGTAGGCCTTTACTAGGGCTTAACCTGTATCGTTCCTGCTATGGCACTGTTCTCGCGGGAATTTATCGCGGTACCTGATGACCGTAAGGGCCAGATTGTATTCAAGTGGCCCGATGTTACGATCCGTCGCTTCACGCACGCGATCGTCAACGCCGACGAAGTTGCGATGTTCGTCAACACCGGCCAGGTCGTGCAGACCATGGGCCCGGGTCGGCACCCGATCGACGCCGACGAGCTGCCGGGCCTGGGCGCGCTCATCGACTTCGCCACTGGCGGTAACGCGTACCGGGCCGAGCTGTACTTCGTCGGCACCCGCGAGTACACGGGCTTCCGTTTTGGCGGGCGCGTCGACGACGTGCAGGACCCGCGTACCGGCCTCGTCGTGACGCTCCGGGTATTCGGCGAGTACGCGCTCCGGGTCATCGACCCGCCGCGGCTGATCACCAACCTGACCGCCACCGTTGACGTGACCGACAACGAGCGGATCACCGGATGGGTCAGCGAGCAGTTGCTCAAGGTGCTACGCACGAACGTCACGACGCAGGTCGTTGCCAACGGGTGGCCGATCCTTGGGCTGTCTGTGCACTCGCCTGAGATCGAGCAGGCGGCGATCACCTCGACGAACGGGCAGCTTGAGGCCTACGGACTCGCGCTGACCCGGATGGGCAACTTCGACATCAACCTCGCACCCGAGGATGCGGCGCAGCTCAAGCAGCTCGCCAAGGACACCTCGTACTCGCAGCTCGCCGGCGGGTTCCAGCAGTACGCGGCGGGCGAGATGGCGCTCGGCGCCGGGCAGGGCATGGCCCAGGGCGGCAGCGCGACCGAGGGCGCGTTCCTCGCGGCGGGCTTCGCGCTCCCCGGGATGATCCAGCAGGCACAGCAGATGCAGCGCCCAGCGCCGCAGGCACCGCCGCCCCCGCCGCCCGCCGCAGCCGCGCCGGCCCCGACGGTCCTAGCCGGGCCCACGTGCGCGTCGTGCAGCACGCCGAACCCGGCCGGCGCCAAGTTCTGCATGGGCTGCGGCACCGTGATGGCCCCAGCGGTCAAGCACTGCACGGAATGCGGAAACGAGCTCCCCGGCGGGGCGAAGTTCTGCGCCAACTGCGGCACCCGGGCAGGCTGAGTCGCGCGCCCGATGGCAAAAACCGCCATTTTATCGGGCGCGCAACTCAGCAATATCTCCCGGGGGGACGACCCCCCGTACCCCCGATGTGAGGCGCAGAGCCCCTCACTGAAGCCGGGACTGCGCGGCCGCTAAAGAGTCGCCAGTCTCGGCATATCGGGCAGTATGCGCGGTACGTTCATCGGGTGGCCGGGATCACAATGTACGACAGCGCGTACAACAACCAGCTTCCTGTCGGTGCCGCCGCCTACGCGGCTTATGTAGACGGCGGCATCGGCGACCAGCCCAACTACGCCTACATCGTGAGCGCCTTCCCCGACGCGCAGCACCTGTCGATTGCGCTGTTCGCCCGCGACAACGCGGACGTGCTTGACGTCGAGCCCGGCGCCGCCAGCCCGTCCGACATCCCCGACTGGTTCGCCCGGCAGGTCGCGCGGGGCATCCAGCGCCCGGTGCTCTACGCGAGCGCATCGACGATGAACGACCAGATCCTGCCGCTGCTCAGCCAGGCCGACATCGACCGCGCGGCCGTGCGGCTGTGGTCGGCGCACTACGGGCTTGGCGAGCATATCTGCGGCCCGTCGTCCTGCAAGGCGCTCAGCGTCACGGCAGACGGCACGCAGTGGACCTCAAGCGCCCAGGGCCTCGTCCTCGATCAGTCGCTACTTGCCGACGACTTCTTCACGCCCACCACGAACAAGACCGTAACGGAGGCGGAATTGCAGTCAGGCCAGCTCAACATGGGGCACGGGGTATTCACCGTAATTGCTGTGCCGCCAGGTACCGCCCATCACATCGCGTTCGCAATCGATAACCATGCCCAGAACGTGCCGTACGCCCAGCTGCGCGTGGCGTTCTTCGACACGGCATGGCACGTCCACCCGGACGTCACCCTGGACGGCAACAAGGGGCTCGGCGTCCTTGCCTTCCCTAATGCCGCCAAGACCGGCGTGGTCTCCGTCCGCCGCAACGACGCAGGCAATCAGGCGGTCGGGTACGTGATCTACTAGCAAACACACGAAAGCTGCGGGACAACATTGGTCCCGCAGCTTTACGTTTAGACAGCAGCCGGAAATTAAGCGGCGTACTTCTGCACCAGCGCACCGAGGGCCGGGAGGGCGGTCTCGATGTTCTTGCTCGCGCCACCGCGCACCAGCTGGTACGCCTTGACAACCGCGCCACGGCCGGAGTTCGCGGCCATCTCGTCGGTCACGGCGAGCAGCGACTCGGACACCTCGCCGCCGCGCTTGGCCAGGTAGTCGCCGAAGACGGCGCCACCCGACGACTTGAAGTCCGCCCAGTACGGCTCAAGCTGGTGGACGATCCCCGGCAGCATGGCCGTGATCGCCTCATCGTAGTAGCCAGGGGCGAACGCCGTGACGGCCTTGTAGGCAGCCTTGAGCGGGGCAGCAGTGATGCCCTTGCTGTCGAGTTCGCTTTCGACGAGCGCCTTCGTGTCCGCGATCAGAGTCGGGGCGTTCGCAGGGGTGAGAAGCTGCTCCTGCAGCGTGGCCAAGGGGGCCTCCTCAGAGGTACGTGAGAGAAGAACAAACTTTCCGGTCGCTACCGTACTGGCCAAACCGGACTTAGGCGGGCCTTTTCATCAGACGGCAACGAACCAATCGTTACGCCTGTTGAAATGATCTTCTTTCCGAACGGAGGCGTGCCTTCACCCCCGCCGCCCTGTGTCTGTTTGTTGGGGCCGCCGCCAGCGTGGTGCCACCAACTGAGCCTGCCGGTATGGCAGGCTTACCACGCAGTTGTCCGCCGACTCCTCATCCCCGGCGGCTTTCCGGTTCCCCTCTGCAGACCCCAGGAGTACTTCCGCATGCTTGGCAGGGACCACGCGCTGAGCGGCGCGGTCGTATTCGCGGCGCTTGCGCCGTCACTGCACGTGACGGTCTCGCATTTGGCCGCTGGCGTGGCCCTCGCCGCCGGGGCCGGCGTGCTGCCGGACATCGATCACCCGGATTCGACCATCTCCCGGTCGTTCGGGTTCTTGACGGAGTGGTTCGCGTGGGTAGTGGACCGGCTCTCCGGCGGGCACCGGCATGGCACCCACAGCATCGTCGGCATCGCCGTGTTCACCGCAGGAGCGTACGGCGCCGGGCTCTTCCAGTTGTCTGGGCCGAAGTCCATAGCCAACGGTCACCTCGCGTTCTCCTGGCACATCGTGCCCGCCGCGCTGATCCTCGCGCTGCTCTACTCGTCTGCGCTGCGGGCGCTGAAGCTCGGCGGGCACCACGGGGACCTGATCGGCATCGCCGCGGCCGTTGTCACGTGCTTCACTGGCGCGGACCTAACCCAGCTCACCGTGGGCTCATGGCACGCCCCGCTGCTCGCGGTGGCGACCGCGCTCGGCTGCGCGGCGCACATCGCGGGCGACGAGCTGACCCATGGCGGCTGTCCGGTGCTCTGGCCGGTGAGCATGCACGAGTTCCACCTGCTGCCGCGCCCGCTGCAGATCACGACAGCGAAGCTCTGCGAGACCTGGGTGGTCTTCCCGCTGCTGCTCATCGGCCTCGCGGTGGCGATGTGGCACGCGACAGGCCACCCGTTCGCCATACCGCAGCCGTCAAAGTAGCGAGCGAAGCGCGCCCGGGTTAGCCGATCACCTCGTGCTGGCTCCGGGCGGCGGCGTCATGCTGATGCCGTGCGACTTCTTCCGCGGTGCCCGCAATGGACGCGTTGGGGTCCCCCGCGAAGGTGCGGCGGAGGCTTGCCCAGAGGCCAGGGGCCGGCTCGTTCCGCTCATAACCGAAGCGGTGCGACCACCCGTCCGGGACGTTAAGGCTCTTTATTACCTTGGCCGGGCTGCCCGCGGCGAGGGAATTAGGCGGAATGTCACGGCTCACCACAGAATGAGCGGCGATAACTGACCCGGCACCGATGCGCACGCCAGGGAGAACGGTGACGCCCCCGCCCAGCCACACGTTATCCCCGATGATGGTGGGGCCACAGTAAAGTGGCGAGCCAGGTTCAAGCTCGTGCCGGTTGTCATCGAGAATGGTGACGCTCGGGGCGATCATTACCTTGTTCCCGATGCGCACCTCATGCCACACGTCGATGTTGACCCCGTAGTTCATGGCCACGTGATCGCCGACCGTCAGCCGACCACGGTGTTCGACGGAGATGCGGACCGACGCTTGGTCACCGAGCACCGTGAAGCGCTCGCCAAAGCTGGCTTCGCCTCGCACATGGAACTTGACCTTGCCCCGGACATTCGGGAAGCGCCCAAAACGCGCAGGAACCAACTTAGTTCTTACGTAGCCGTAACCAGTTTGCCCAACGTAAAACGCGATATCGTAAATTCTGAGGTATACCCTCTGGAAATTCCTCATAACCATCCCGCCAAAGTGGTCATGTCAGGCCGTCATAATCTTTGCTGGCGCATCCGAGTGGTTAACGCTTCGCGATCATCCAATGGCAAGACTGGTTGCCAAACTAGGAGTTTGCCAAGAAACTTACCATCTAATCCGGCTTGTGATGACCGGCCGCAGGTCACAGTTGCCTCCAAGGCTGGCCAGCGCCGACCGCCTGGGCGAGCGGTCATGTCCGCGAACCGTCACGTCAGCCTCTGCGCGAACGTGCCACCTTGCTGCGAACCTGCAGATAGCCTGATATCGCCATGAATGACCAGCAAAGTTCCGGACCGTCGTCCAAGGTGCGCGACCTCTGGGAGCGGAACCAGGACCTGCTGCGCAACGCGGGTAGCCTCGCAGCCACCACCGGCCTGACCTCGATCTTCGGCTTCGTGTTCACGATCGTCGCCGCGCGGATCTTCGACCCGCACGCGGTCGGCTGGGGTAACACAGCCATCAACGAGATGCAGCTATTCGGCACGATCGGCATGTTCGGCCTTGGCACGATGCTGATCGGTGAACTGCCGAAGCGGGAGGGCGACCGCGGCGGCCTGTTTGCCGCCTCGGTATCCACTTCCGCCATCGGGTCGGCTGTGCTTGGGCTCGTCTTCGCGGTCATCGTCGGGCTGTACTTCAGCGACGAGCGGCACCTCCCCGGAATCGGGGGGACGGTCGGCCAGATCTCCCTCTTCGTGATCGGCACCTGCCTAACGGGCGCGACGCTGGTCTTCGACGAGGGCATGATCGGCATGCTGCGCGGCGGGATCCAGCTGTGGCGCAACATGGCCTTGTCCGGGATCAAGCTCGTTTCCCTGCCGATCGCGTTCTACATCCTGCTGGATAAGCACGACAAGTTCGGCGTGGGCCTCAGCGAGGCTTACGTGATCGGGATGATCGGGTCGCTGATCCCCGTCTCGATCATGCTCTCCCGCAGCGGCACCCGGATCTACCACCAGCCCGACTGGCAGTCGCTGCGCCGCCTGCTCCCGGTGGCGATCAACCACAACTGGCTGAACCTTGCCATGGCGACCCCGTCGCGCATCATCCCCATCATCGTGACGGTTGCTGTCGGGGCGGATAAAAGCGCCGTTTTCTACGTCGCGTGGATGATCTCGTCGCTCTTGTTCATGGTGCCTGTCCACTTGGGGACCGTGCTGTTCGCGCTCGCCTCGGCGTCGCCTGAGGTCGTCGCGGAAAAGCTCCGCTTCGTGCTCCGGGTCTCGGTGCTGATCGGACTGCCCGTAATGGCGGTGCTCGCGATCGGCGCGCACTTCATGCTGGGCTTTTACGACACTCCGCGGAACCACTTCATTTACTCGCATCTGGGCACCGTGCCGCTCTGGCTGCTCATCATCGGCTACATCCCGCAGATGCCGCGGGCGCAGTTCATCGCGGTCTCCCGCGCGACTAACAGGGTTGGCAAAGCCGCCGGCCTGGTGTGCTTTTTCGCGTTCTGCGAGTTCGCCTCGATTTTCCTTGGCGGCAAGTACGGCGGCCTCAACGGGCTCTCGTTCGCCTACCTCGGCGTCCTCATCATGGAGGGGCTGGTCACCGCCCCCACCGTGCTGCGCGCCGCCTACGCGCACACCGTCGCGGCGACCGGGTCCTTCCCGGCAGTCTCCGCCACGGCCCCGGCCGCCAGGGCCTCCGGCCCGCTGCGCAGGATCACTGGTGAGCTGACCAAGCTGACCGGTGCGCTGCCCCAGTTGCCTGGTGCGCCTGACCGGCAGGAGAATGGCCTCGCCGCGCTCTTCGCGATCGCCTCAGCCGCGGTGGCTTCCGATGGGAACACGCTGAACGTAGCGACCCAGATCTGGCGGACTGGCTCCTTCCCCGCGCTGCCACCCGAAGCCACCGGGCCGCGGAAGGTGGTTCCCCAAGCCGCCACCTCGTATGACATGTACGGCGGCCAGGCTGCGCCGACCGTACAGACCCCGGTACAGCAGGCTAATTACCAGCGTCGGCAGCAAGCGGGCATTGATGCGCTTCTGTCGATTGCCACCCCGGTAACTCCAGCAGAGGACAACCAAGGAGAAGAAACCCGCCGATAATGGGTCGTTCTGGTCGCAAGTCGTGACATATCAGGTTCACAACGTGTAACATTCCGCGCAGCGCCCACAACTACATCTGCAGGTTGCCTGGTGGAAATCGATCATGGCCGGCGGATTGTTGTTCTTTTGGTCGCATGGCGCGGCAACCCTAGCTTTTTCTAACGGAGGTTCGGCTTCATGACCGCGGCTTCACCGCACCGCGTGCCGGTTCTGATGTACCACGAGATAGCCGACGCCACGGCGACCTCTAGCCCGCTCGCAGTAGCCCCGGACATCTTCGCGGACCAGCTGGCCTACCTGCATGATGCCGGTTTCAACACGCTCACCGCGGGAGAGCTCGCCGCGTTCCTGGCTGACGGCGTCGGAGCGCTTCCTGAGCGGCCCGTGGTGCTGACCTTTGACGACGGTTACGGAGATTTCTACACCGACGCCTTGCCGGTGCTGAAGCAGCACGGCTTCATCGGCACGATGTTCCAGACGACGGGCTGGGTCGGGAAAGAGGGCGAGGCGATCCGCATGCTCAACTGGCGCGAGCTCACCGAGCTGCACGAGGCCGGAATCGAGATCGGCGCCCACACCGTCCACCACCCGCAGCTCGACCAGTTGCCGGAGAAGGAACTGCGCGACGAGCTTTACATCAGCAAGAGCGTGCTCGAGGACAAGCTCGGGTTTGCCGTTCCCGGCCTCGCCTACCCCTTCGGTTACTCCAACCGGAAGGTCAGGGAGGTCGCCCGCGAGCTTGGCTACACCTACGCCTACTCGGTCGACAACGCCGTGACGACGGACGCCGCGGAGAAGTTCACCCTCCCCCGGCTGACGGTCCGGCGCACCACCACAATGGACCAGTTCCGCAGGATGGTGAACGGCAAGGACACGCTGGCACTGCGCCAGGCCCGCGTCCTCACCAAGGGTTTCTCCGTGGTCAGGCGGGCGAAGTCCAGGCTGCACATCGCGCAGCACCCGGACTGGTACGAGGCCAAGGCATAACCAGCGCCGCCTACGGCGCCTAATAAGCAACGAGCGGCCTAGCCCCTGGGGGGCTAGGCCGCTCGCTTCGTTTGCCGGGTTAGCTACGCGGTAGCCGAGGCCGATCGCTGCGGGCTGGCATTCTTGTGGAACAGCCCTTCCAGCAGGTACCAGGCATACCCCGCGACGGTCACCGTGAAGGCGGCGATAATGGCACCGCTTCGCCCGAGTCCGGAGAAGTCACCGCGCAGCGTGTCCTTCAAACCCCGTCCAACGCCGGCGGGGAGGATGCGGAGCGCGTAGTGCCGCTCGCTCGAGGTGCTCTCGTCAAAACCGTCCATATGCGCCATCGCGGCCTTGCCCCAGCCCTGGAGGAAGCACCGACTCATCAGGTACCCGAAGGTCGCCCGTCCCGCGGGAACGCGGTGCTGCATCACCTTCTCTGGGTCCCACATCCAGACGGCGTCCTCCTTGACCGTAGCGGCGATCCGAAGGCACAGGTCCGTGTCCTCAGGCAGCGACCGGTTGCCGATCTTCCCGAAGTCCTCACGGAAGCCGCCGACCTCCTCGAACGCGCTCCGCTTAACGAGCATGGCGCTCGTCCACACGTTGCGCACCGCCGTCGGCTCCTTCGGCAGCCCCGAGTACGACACACCGATGGTCCAGCTGAACTCGCCGGGGAACCACGAGGGGCACGGGGTATCCCAGAGCCCGTCGCTGTAGCAGCCCACGCCGACCACGCCTGGAGTCATGATGTGCCGCAGCAGGATAGCCAGCCAGTCGTTCCTGGCGATCGAGTCGTCGTCGAGGAATGCGACGATCTCACCGCGGGACGCCTTGACTCCGCTGTTCCGCGCGCCGGACACCCCGCGCCCGCCAATGTTAGGTACCGCGATGACGTCAGAGAACTCGCGGGAAATCTCTTCAAGCAGCTCCGGGTTATGGTCAACGACAACGATAATCTCCGTGGCGGGCACCGTCTGCGCCCGCACCGAGGCTACGGCCTCTTCCAACCAGTCCCAGCGGGCCTTCGTATAAGTCGGAATGATCACCGAGACCGTGGGATAGGTCACTTCAGCGTTCACCTTAGGCTCCCCCACCACAGCATCAATGATGCTGTCCTCAATCACGGCAAACCCAGGCCTGTCGCCGAGAATCTTTTCGTTGCTTTCTAGGTCATAACTCATAACGGATCCTCAGTGCACTACAAGTCAGCTGGCTTAGCCCCAGCCTTAGCCTTGATCCGCTTCCGGCCGGCAACGCGGGTCCGTACCAGGATCCAGAGGCACCGCACCGCGTCACGCCAGTTGATCTTCTTGCCCTGCTCGTGTGACCGGCTGTAGTAGCTCACCGGTACCTCAAACGGGCGCACCCCGCTCAGCAACAGCCGCGCCGTCACCTGAGTGTCCAGGCCGAAACCCGTCTCAGTCAGGTTCAGCGACCGCATCAGCGGCAGCGGGATCAGCTTCAGGCACGTATTCATGTCATTGAGGGCTGAGTTATACAGGATATTGGCGAAATGCGTCATCACCTTGTTGCCGACGGCATACCGGTACGACTGGTACACCGTGTTGCAACCAAAGAGCCGGACGCCGTAGACGACGTCTGCGCGGCCCTTGATGACGGGGACAAGCATGCTGGCGATGTCCTCCGGCGCGTACTCCATGTCAGCGTCGAAGGGGACCATGTGAGTTCCCGTTGCCAGGGATGAGGCGGTGAGGATGCTCGCGCCCTTGCCCGAGTTCTTGGCATGCCGGTGCACGATAACCCGCGGGTCGTCGATCTCCTTGAGCAGATCAGGCGTGGCGTCCGCACTGCCGTCGTCCACGACGATGAGCTCGACCTCGCAGGGGAAGCTAGCCTGCAGGATGCCGTGCACCACCCTCATGATCGTCCGCTCTTCGTTGTAAGCGGCCATAAGAATGGACAACTTGACTGGCACCGGCCGCCCGTCGTCACTACTTAGCAGAGGCATATCATCCACGGAACGTAGGTGAGCAGCTGGCTCCGCAGAGCCCATTCGGAAAGACGACTCCTCACGGTCGGCCTCAATCGCCACGCTCGGAGTCTCAATGCTTACCACGGGTATCCCCTTACCTCGGTCCGCCCAGACCCGGTTAGCCCAATCCCTTGTTAACGGGCATCTCACAAACCCCTAATGGCAGGTGTCCCACCAGCTAGTTGCCACTGCCACCATCGTTGCTTCTCGGCTGGGCGATCCGAACAAAGTAACGCGGTCATGGCTCCAGTGTTAGACATTTCACCTGTATCAGGAGTCTACACAGACAAGACTCAGCTTCGCTGAAGTTTAAGACTCTACACATCGATC
>Ga0134126_10013117_pt1 | contig 10469 bp, 8 predicted proteins | sample KB31752_FD_96881 | JGI IMG/M metagenome (GOLD analysis project Ga0134126, IMG submission 96881) | Terrestrial soil microbial communities with excess Nitrogen fertilizer from Kellogg Biological Station, Michigan, USA - KB3-175-2 | ecosystem: Environmental > Terrestrial > Soil > Unclassified ...
GGTGCAGGACAAAATCATTCAATCCATCACTTCGTTTGCACTGTACGGATTTCCGGAATCGCACGCGGCAAGCTTTGCGCTGATCGCTTACGCCAGCGCGTTTTTGAAATGCCACTACTTGCCGGCGTTCACCGCGGCGATGCTGAATAATCAACCGATGGGATTTTATTCTCCGGCGACGCTGGTGAAAGATGCGCAACGGCACGGATTGAAGGTGAAGCCGATTGACATTACCTGTTCAGATTGGCTATGCACGCTGGAAACCAACGGAAGCGATTTTTGCCTGCGGCTGGGATTGCGTTATGTGAAAGGATTGCGCGAGAGTGTGGCGATGGAAATCGAGCAGCAGCGGAGGATTCTGGCGTTCGCGTCGGTGAATGATTTGAAGCTGCGCGTTCCGGCGATACAAAAAGATGAACTGGCGGTGCTGGCGGAAATTGGAGCGCTCAATTTTATCGGAAAAAAGCGAGGGCACCGGCGAGAGGCGCTATGGCAAATCGAGCGCGTGGCACGAAACGCGGGGCCGTTGCTTGAAATGCTTGAGCCGGAGAAATTGCGGAAAGGTGAGTCGCGCGAAAATTTGCCGCTGCCGCCGATGAATATGGAAGAACGGCTGGTGGCGGATTTCAGAGGCACAGGGATGACCGTTGGGCCGCATCCGATGGCGTATCACCGCGCGGAGATGCGACGGCAGGGCGTGCGTTCGGCAATGGAGCTCGAGCGTTTGCCGCATGGAGTTGCTGTGCGCGTGGCGGGATCCGTGATTGCGCGGCAGCGTCCGGGAACGGCGAAGGGATTCGTGTTTCTCAGCCTGGAAGACGAAACGGGAATCGCCAATGCGATCATTACGCCGCAGGTATTCGAGCGGGACCATCTGACCATCGTGCATCAGCAATTTTTGCTGATTGATGGCCAGCTGCAGAATCAGGACAACGTGATCTCGGTGAAGGCCTCGCGGGTTGCGCCGCTGGAAATTACCAGGGCGCAAACTTCGTCGCACGATTTTCATTAGCGACGCGGTTCAAAGCAATTCGAATCCGAATTTGTGCAACAATCGTATAGGAAAGTCGTTTAAACCCCTAAAAGGTCGTATATTTTAAAGATTGTTGTCCTGCATTTGTCGGGCTGCTCGCCGGTCATTCTGCGTGAATCAACCTCGGGATCTCGTCGCGGATTTTCGCGCCGATGACTTCCGCTTCCGAGGCGGTCGCATATTTGTGACGCGGCCACATAAAGCCGCGCAGGCCATCGCCTTTGCGGCGCGGGACAATATGCGCGTGAAAATGCGGAACGCTCTGGCTGACGACGTTGTTGATGGCGATGAAGGTTCCTTCGGCGCTCATGGCATTCTGCACAGCGATGGCCAGGGTGCGCACGTTTGTGAAAACGGCATCGGCGAGCGCGGGCGGGAGATCAGCGATTGTGCGCAGATGTTGTCTCGTAATCAGCAAGCAATGGCCGGGGAAGAGCGGGCGATGATCGAGGAAGGCAAGTGTGTTTTCATCTTCGAAAACGCGGACGGAATCGAGTTCGCTGCGGGCGATTTTGCAAAATGTGCATGCATCGATTGTTGCCGCGTGAGCGTCTGGTTCGGAACTGGTATGCCTGCTTTTGCGCTTCACTTATACCTCTGAATTGACGCGACCCTCGAGCTGAGGCCGCTTTGCAACTTGCCGAATCCGATGGATAATCTTCTCGCGCATACAGCCTCTCAAAGACCGCGCGATCAATCGAGATGCCATCGCTCGCCGAAATTATTCAGTCGTATGATCCCCGCGCGCCGCTGGAACTCGCCTCAACAATACCAGCGCCATGGTACACCGATGAGCGCGTAGCGGAACTCGAGCGTACTGCAATTTTTGGCGGGACATGGCAGGCAGCGGCGCGCGCGGACCAGCTCGAGCATGCCGGAGATTTTGTCACCACGGAAATCGCGGGCGAGCCGATTGTTATTGTGCGCGGCACGGATGGGGCACTGCGCGCATTTTACAACGTGTGCCGGCATCACGCCGCGGCGGTGGTGACGGAAGCATCAGGGCAGGCGGCGAATTTCCGCTGCCCATATCATGGTTGGACTTATGGAATCGACGGCTCGCTCAAGGGCACGCCGGATTTCGATGGAGTATGCGGATTCGATCGTGCGCAGAATGGGCTCGTGCCGGCGCGCGTGAATGCGTGGGAAAATTTGGCGTTCGTGAATCTCAACGCGGATGCCGAGCCGCTCAATTCGTTTCTCGGGCAGCTGATCGAGCGCGTGAAGCCGCTGAAGCTGGCAAATCTGCATTTTTTCGAGCGGCGTTCTTATGAGCTGAACTGCAACTGGAAAGTGTACATCGATAATTATTTGGACGGTGGGTATCACGTTCCCCATTTGCATAAAGGATTGAACAGCGTTCTGGAATATGCGAACTACACGATTGAGAACGAGGACCGTTATTGCCTGCAGTCGAGCCCGGTGAAGGCATCGACTCCCGGCGCGGATGCGGACGCGGCGGCGACGCGGCAGGGCGACCGCGCATATTATTTCTGGCAATATCCGAACTTCATGCTGAACTGGTATGAGGGGTACCTGGACACGAATCTGGTGATGCCGCTTTCCGTGGACCGGTGCCGCGTGATTTTCGATTTTTATTTTGCGCAAACGGATGATGCAGCGGCGACGTATAACCGGCAAAGCATTGCGGTGAGCCATCGCGTGCAGGAAGAAGATGTGGCGATTTGCGAGGCGGTACAGCGAGGGCTGCATTCTCGCGCGTATCAAGCAGGAAGGCTGTCGGTGCGGCGCGAAGCGGGAGAGCAATTGTTTCATCGGCTGCTGCATGCAGACCTGAGCGCGGCTCTGACGCGTGAACGGGGCCATTCTTCTGCACACGCGCTGTGAGCGGCGATTTGGAATCGGCAATCGAGGAACGAAAATGAACGCGAAGCAGGGTTCGCAGGAGCGGATTAAACAAGGCAGAGAGAAACTGCTGGCGCTGAGCCACAGAATTCATGCGCATCCAGAACTGGGATTCGAAGAAGAAAAAGCGTGCGCGTGGCTGTGCGAAGATCTGGCGGATGCGGGCTTCGAAGTGAAGCGCGGAATTTGCGATTTGCCGACGGCATTTTCGGCGCGAGCGGGACAAGGGCCGCTGCACGTTGCCATTTGCGCGGAGTATGACTCACTGCCGGAAATCGGGCACGCGTGCGGGCACAACATGATTGCGGCGATGGCCGCGGGAGCGGGAATGGCGGCAGCGCGCGTGGCAGACGAGGCGGGTTTGACGGTGCACGTTATCGGCACGCCGGCGGAGGAAGTAGGAAACGCGAGCGGGAAAGTTCTGCTGCTGGAGCGCGGCGCGTTTGCGGGAATGCATGCGGCGATGATGGTGCATCCCGCGCCTATAGAAATCCTGGAAGCGCATCTGATTGCCGCTTCCATGTTCGACGTGCACTACACTGGCAAAGAAGCGCATGCTTCGGCTTTTCCGGAGATGGGCATCAATGCGGCGGATGCGCTGACCGTTGCGCAAACTTCGATTGGGCTGCTGCGTCAGCATTTGCGGCAGACCGATCGCGTGCACGGCATAACCACACACGGCGGCGACGCGCCGAATGTGGTGCCGGCGCACACTTCGGCGAGATACCTTGTGCGCGGAGAAAATCTGGCGGAGCTCGAAGAGGTTCGCGCGAAGGTTTACCGGTGCTTCGAAGCGGGCGCAATTGCCACGGGCGCGAAGCTGGAAATTCGCGGCGGGGACAAGCCGTATGCTGACGTCCGTTACGATCATGAGATGAGTCGGATTTACAAGCGCAACGCGGAAGCTTTGGGCCGCAGCTTTCCGGAGTTAGGAGCGGCGATGTCGCGGCTTGCTGCTTCCACGGATATGGGAAACATTTCGTATGCGATTCCGTCCATACATCCGATGATCGGAATCAATTCGCTGCCCGCGGGGAACCATCAGCCGGAATTCACCGCGCATTGCGTAACGGCGGAAGCAGACAAGGCCGTCATTGATGGCGCGCTGGCAATGGCATGGACGGCCATTGATATGGCGCAGGACGCGGACACGCGAAACCGATTGATGAACGCCGCGCGAGCGTGAACGCTTAATTCTGCTCGAGCAGTTTTTTCCAATGCGAAAGGTGATTGAGCGAAGGCCTGTCGGTGTGGTCAATCACAAGAGGCGTAACGGAAATTTCTCCGGCGAGAATTGCGGCGTGGTCGGTATCAGCGGCGATGTCTTCGGTGAGGCGCTGCTCGCTGAGCCAGTAATACTTGCGACCGCGCGGGTCTTTATTTTCCTGCAACACGTTGCGTGTGATTTTCGGCGACTGGCGCGTGAAGCGGACTCCGCCATTCCATTCGACGGGCACGTTCACGTTGAGCAAAACGCCTTGCGGCAGCCCTTCTTTTAATACAAGTGACGCGATTGTTTTTGCGAAACCGGCAGCGGCGGAAAAATCGGCGTTCTGGGCTTTGGTCGTTAGCGAGATAGCAATCGAGGCGACACCGTTGATGGCACCCTCCATGGCCGCGCCAACGGTGCCTGAATAATAGACGTTCTCGCCAAGATTGCTGCCGCGATTGATGCCAGAGACGACGAGATCGGGCTTGCGAGCGAGCAGCGAATGAAATGCGAGAATCATGGCGTCGGCCGGTGTGCCATCGACAGACCATTCGCGGTCGGCGATTTGCTCGCAAAAAATGGGATGGCGAAGAGTGAGCGACTGCGCGGCTGCACTACGCTCCTGCGACGGAGCGACGATGGTTACATCGCCGATTTCAGCAAGCGAATCGGCCAGCGCACGCAAGCCGGGAGCGGCAATCCCGTCATCATTGGTCACTAAAATGTTGGGCATGAATCCTGAATTTCTGCAGCCGCGAGTTTCCGATGGCAAGCTGGCGATTTGGAAGCAGATGGTCGGGACGACTGGATTCGAACCAGCGACCTCACGCACCCCAAGCGTGCGCGCTACCAGGCTGCGCCACGTCCCGACTGTTTCGGCAAATTCAGCGTATCACTCAGATTCGAGGAGGGTCAAGATGGCGAGCAGTTCTTCGCGCAAATCCAGCAGGCATTTACGCTGGGTGCGGGAAAGATCATGGTCGCGCTCGCGGATTACGGGAGCGGCTGGCGCGTGCTCTTCACCAGCGATTGCGCCGCTTCGTTCCGCCAGATGGCGGCGCGCGCCGGCAATCGTGAAACCTTCGTCATAAAGAAGACGCTTGATTTCAAAAACCGTTTCGACATCTTCGCGCCGGTATAGCCTGTGGCCGCTGGAATTTTTCACAGGGCCAAGCGTCGGGAATTCCGTTTCCCAATAGCGCAGCACAAAAGCCTTGGTTCCGGTTAGGCGGCTGACTTCGCCGATGCGGAAAAGGCTCTTATCGGGAATTGCCGGCGCTGTTTGCGTTGCAGACATTTGCTCCAGTGCTCCTTTTCCACATCGTTGGAGCGAATCTTGAATCTCTTTTGTGGCGGTGTCAACCCCGCGATAGCTGTAGATTTTCTATTTGTACCTGGTGCCGTTCACATGCTTTGTAAATTCGCGGTGCTCAGGAATTGCGGCGGCTTCCGCAAACGCGTGGCTTGCTCGAATGCATAGGCAATCTGGATGAGTCTCGGCTCGCTCCATGCGCGACCAAAGAACGAAATTCCTACGGGCAGGCCAAAAACGAATCCGGCCGGCACATTGATGTTCGGGTAACCCGCGACTGCCGCGGGAGATGAACTGCCGCCAGTGTCGTGATCGCCGTTCACGAGATCTGTAAGCCAGGCCGGGCCTCCCGTTGGCGCAATCAGCGCGTCGAGGTTGTGCTTGTCCATCACCGCGTCGATTCCTTCGGCTCGCGCGAGCCGGTGATTTTTCGCCAGCGCATCCTCATAGGCCTTGTCCGTGAGCGGCCCGCGTTTATCAGAGGCGATCATCGTCTCCTGGCCAAAATACAGGAGCTCCTTTTCGCGATTGCGGTCGTTGAATTCAATAATGTCCTTGAGCGAATGCACCGGCGCATTCGGAAATTCCGCGAGATAGGCACGCATGTCGGCCTTGAATTCATATTGCAACACGACGTTTTCAGAGCCGTCGAATTTTCCTAAGGTCGCAATTTCCACTGGGTCGACAAGAATCGCGCCTTCGTTCTTCATCGCTTCCATCGCGCGATTCATCAGGGGATCAAGTTTTTCTGGTGAGAAGAAAAGTTTGCGCACCACTCCAATGCGCGCGCCGCGCAATCCGTCGCGTTTGAGAAATCGCGTGTAGTCGGCGAACGCTTTTCTGCCCGGCGCTTTCGTCGCCGCATCGGCAGCATCAACGCTGGCGATGGCTCCGAGCAGAGCCGCCGCATCCGCAACAGTGCGGCAGATTGGCCCGGCGGTATCCTGGCTGTGCGAAATGGGGATAATTCCCGCGCGGCTCACGAGTCCAACGGTTGGTTTGATACCGACAACTCCGTTGGCCGAGGATGGGCAGACGATCGAGCCATCCGTCTCCGTTCCAATCGTAATCGACGCCAAATTGGCCGAGACGGCCGCGCCTGAGCCGGAACTCGACCCGCACGGATTGCGGTCCGTCGCGTACGGATTGTGCGTTTGTCCGCCGCGTCCGCTCCATCCGCTCGAAGAATGATTCGAGCGAAAATTTGCCCATTCGCTCAAATTCGTTTTGCCGAGAATCACTGCGCCGGCCGCGCGCAGCCGCCGGGCGACTTCGGAATCCTTCGTGGGCGTGAAACCGGAAAGCGCCAGCGAGCCGGCGGTGGTCATCATGCGGTCCGCCGTGCCGATATTGTCCTTAATGAGGACCGGAATTCCGTGAAGCGGCCCACGCGGCCCTTTGCTCTTGCGTTCCTCGTCCAACGAATCGGCAATCGAGAGCGCGTCGGGATTCGTTTCAATGACTGAATTGATCGCCGGGCCGCGCTTGTCGATTTCGTCGATTCGCTCCAGATATTTCTGGGCAACGAAATGCGCCGTGAACTTGCCCGATTTCATTCCCTCCTGCAATTCCGCTACGGTGATCTCGTCCAGCTCGAATGGTCTTACCTCAGATTGCAACGCGCCCAGCTCGCTGGCTCGCGCAAGCTCTATCGGAGCCACTGCCGCGGCGCCGAGCAGCGCGGCCGAGCCCAGAAAATTTCGCCGGCTAAACTCTCTGTGTTCGTTACTGCTGTTTTTAGAAGGCATGAACAGCTCCTTAGTCAATATTTTTCAGTGCTGACGAATTTTCCGCAATTTAGCCGCAGATTCTATGGGAACGCGCCGGCGAATTCACGGCATTTTCTTCGCGCAATCTACTCGCCTCGCGCCGCGCGCCTCGCGCGCCGCTTCACGCGTTGCTGAAAGCGAATGGGCGTGCCGGTAAAATCGAATTTCTTGCGCAACTGATTCTCCAAGAACCGCTCATAACTGAAATGCAGCCTCCGAATCTGATTGGTGAACAGCACAAAGGTCGGGGGCGACGCCGAGGCCTGCGTCACATAATAGATTTTGATTTTCCTCTCCGCCGGGGATGTGCCACGCTCCAAATCCACGGAGGCCAGCCATCGATTCATTTCTCCAGTCGAGATTCGCCGCTGACGCGCTTCGATGACTTTATTGATTAATGCAAAAAGCCCGCCGGTGCGCTCGCCGGTCAACGCGGAAAGAAAAATGACCGGCGCGTAATCGAGAAACTTCAGCTTGCTGCGAATCAGCTTTTCGTAATCCGCCATCAACTTCATCGGATTTACGCGCGTCGCTGGCTTCGATTTGCTTTCCTTCTCGGCATGAGTCTGCGCGGTCTGGAGCGCCAGGTCCCATTTATTCACGATGACAATCAACGCGCTGCCTGACTGTTGCGTGTAGCTGGCAATGGTCGCATCATGCGAAGTCACGCCCATCGAACCGTCGATGACCAACAGCGCCACGTCTGCACGTTCCATATGACGCCGCGCCATAACGACGCTCAGTTTTTCTGCGACCATCTCCGTTTTCCCTTTGCGCCGAATTCCCGCAGTGTCCAGGAAGCGATACATCCCTCCACTGTGCTCGACAACCGTATCCACCGAATCGCGCGTCGTTCCCGGCTCCGCTGATACGATTGATCGTTCCTCTCCTGCCAGCCGATTCAGCAGTGTGGATTTTCCGACGTTTGGCCGGCCGACAATCGCAATGTTAATTTCTTTCGGCTCTTCGATCTTCGTATCTGTGGGAAAATCCGCCGCCAACGAATCCAGCAGTTCATCGATTCCAAGTCCGTGCTCCGAGGAAATCGCGAACACCTTGTCTCCGAGCTCATAGAACGCGCCTGCTAACGCCGTTTGCTTGGGCGTATCTACTTTGTTTGCGACGATTACAGGCGGTTTACCCGCTCGACGCAAAAGCTCAGCCAATTCGAAATCGAGCGGCACCGGCCCGCTTCGCGCATCCGTCACCAGAATCACAGCTGTCGCGTTGGCGATTGCCACGCGAGCTTGCCTTAAAATTTCTCCGGGAATTCCCGCCTTTTCCGCCGGAACGATTCCGCCGGTGTCGACCACCTCGAATCGCTTCCCTTCCCATTCCGCAATGCCGTAAATGCGGTCGCGAGTGATTCCCGGCTCGTCGGTGACGATCGAACGCCGCGTGCCGGTCAAACGATTAAACAACGTGGATTTGCCGACGTTGGGCCGGCCCACGATCACCAAAGACGGCAATTTGTTTTCTGTGGCCATGAGTTGAAATCCGAAACTGTTACGCTATCACGTTTTTGCATCTCTTACTGAAACGACCGGTCCTCTTCAGGCCCGCGACAAACTTTTTTAAGGCTGAAATTTAACTTGCGCCGCGCCAAGTAACACGCGTACATTTTGATTAGCTGCCAGTCGCAACAACATTCGTTTAGTGCCTTGCGCGGAGGGCACGAGAATTGAATACAACGAATCACAATCATCACCCCCGTCCACCTATTTTGCTCACCATTGCCGGATTCGATCCTTCTTGCGGCGCCGGTGTCGCCGCAGACCTGAAAACTTTTGCGGCGCACAATTGCTATGGCGTCGCCGCCGTGACCGCGCTGACTGCGCAATCCACGCAAGGCGTTATCAACGTGCATCCCACGCCTGCGGCAACCCTCCGCGAGCAACTTGAGGCTCTTGCGACCGACGTGAAAATCGACGCGGTGAAAATCGGCATGCTAAGCAATCGCGCCAATGCCGCGGCTGTCGCTGAATTTCTCGATAAGCATAATTTTATGCATGTCGTTTTAGATCCCGTCGTGAAGCCGTCCGCGGGAAACGCCGAACTATTGGATGCGCCGGGAGTGAAGTTCCTGCGCGACGAACTTCTCAAGCGCGCGACCGTGATTACACCTAACATGGACGAAGCCGCGCTCCTCACTGGTCTCGAGGTGAAAGAGTTGAATGGGATGAAAGCCGCCGCGCAAAAGCTCGGTGAAATGGGCGCCAAAGCTGTGATCGTCACCGGCGGGCATTTGGAGAAACCCACGGACTTACTCTGCGAGAATGGACAAGTGAATCCCTTCGGCGGAGATCACGCGAAAAGCGAAAACACGCACGGCTCAGGCTGCACACTCTCCTCGGCTATTGCTGCGCAGCTTGCTCTGGGCCAGCAACTTCGTGAGGCGTTAATTTTGGCGAAGGCATACGTTTTTAAGGCTATCGAGAAGAGCTACGGAATCGGCAAAGGTTCAGGGCCGCTCAATCAGCTTTTCCGTTTTTATCAAGAGCCGCCCGCGCGCGGCGTCCACGAAATTCCTCAGCACGGAATGCATCCCGCCGCCGAACCTGCCGCACACTAAGTTTTCGTCCAGCTCTGTTTCGAATCGGGAGTTGAATCATGCCAGAAGTCAAAACTGACGTTGTCACTTTGAAGGTTTCCGATCGCACGGAGATGCGCGCGTTTTTGGCCTTTCCGCCAAATGTTGCAAAATCGCCGGGATTGTTCGTTTTCCAGGAAGCCTTTGGCGTGAACGAGCACATCCGTGATGTAACCGCGCGTTTCGCGGAAGAAGGTTTTGTGGCCATTGCGCCGGAGCTGTTCCATCGGACCGCAGCTGCGGGATTTGAAGGCAGCTACTCAGATTTTAATTCGGTGATGCCGCACGTATCCGCTCTCAAAGACGCGAGCCTCGAAGCGGACATTCGCTCGGCGCACGATTGCCTGTTGCGCCAGAAAACAATAGACCGCAACCGCTTCGCTTCCGTCGGGTTTTGCATGGGAGGCCGCGTTTCGTTTCTGGCGAATTTGGTTTTGCCGTTGCGCGCGGCAATTTCTTTTTATGGCGGCGGCATCGCCCCGCGCGATGGCAGGCCCGGCCTGCTGGAACGCGCTAAGGAAACTCACGGCCCGCTTTTTCTATTTTGGGGAGGTCTTGACAAACACATCACGCCTGACCAGCGTAGCGCTGTCGCTGAATCGCTGCGTGAAGCGCGCAAGACTTTCGCCAGCATGGAATTCGCCGGCGCTGATCACGCCTTCTTCTGCGATGCTCGGCCTTCTTATAAC
>Ga0134126_10013118_pt1 | contig 10469 bp, 10 predicted proteins | sample KB31752_FD_96881 | JGI IMG/M metagenome (GOLD analysis project Ga0134126, IMG submission 96881) | Terrestrial soil microbial communities with excess Nitrogen fertilizer from Kellogg Biological Station, Michigan, USA - KB3-175-2 | ecosystem: Environmental > Terrestrial > Soil > Unclassified ...
CGAGCATCGAGCCATTCCGCAAGATCGCCGCGCCGTTGGATTTCCGCAATCAGGTCACGGCGCGCTAACTCCTCGGTCTGTGCGGTCATTCTTGACAAGGATGGTCGCAGCGCCCGAAATCGCGTCGGGGAGAGCGCCGCCATGCCCTTCGCGCGCGCCGACGATGGCGTCAGGCTGCATTACGAGGAAATCGGCGACGGCCAGCCGCTGATCTTCGTGCACGAGTTTGGCGGCGATTTGCGCAGCTGGGAGCCCCAACTGCGCTACTTCGGACGCTATTACCGCAGCATCGCGTTCAACGCGCGCGGCTATCCGCCATCCGACGTGCCGGAGGACGTAGCCCACTACTCGGTCGAGCGCGCCGCCGACGATATTGCCGCCGTACTCGATCATCTCGGCTTCGACGAGGCACACGTCGTCGGTCTGTCGATGGGCGGCTTTGCAACGCTGCATTTCGGACTGCGCCACCAGGCACGCGCCCGGTCGCTGACGATTTGCGGTTGTGGCTATGGCGCGGAGAAAGACAAGCGCGAGCGGTTCCAGCGTGAAAGCGAAGCGCTCGCCGACCGGTTCGAGCGCGAAGGCAGCGCCAGGGTCGCCGAGCAATACGCCGAAGGCGCGGCACGCGTGCAATATCAAAACAAGGATCCGCGCGGTTGGCGCGAATTCGCCGAGCGGCTGGCACAACATTCAGCGAAAGGCGCGGCGAATACGCTGCGCGGCGTACAGGCCCGACGGCCGTCGCTTTACGATCTCGTCGAGCCGATGGCGCGGATCCGCGTTCCAACCCTGATCGTTGCCGGCGACGAGGACGAGGCCTGTCTCCAGCCCGGCATCCTGATGAAACACGTAATTTTGACGGCCGGCCTGGTTGTGCTCCCAAAGACCGGCCATTTGGTCAATCTCGAGGACCCGGCACTGTTCAATCGGATATTGCGTGAGTTTCTGCTGGCGGTCGAACTCGGCCGCTGGCCGGCACGCGATCCCCGCTCCCTCGGCAGCGACGCACACGGCGTGCATTAACCATTTGCTAACCTTAACCGACCGAGAACGAACAACGCCATTTTAAGGATTTCCTCAGCCTATCACTCCTTAATCGGGCGAGTTTCCCCACGGACGCAGGCGATGCCGGATCAGGACACGACCGCATCACGATCGACGTCTGTCGCACCCGCCCGGATCACGATTTCCGCGCGACCGATGACATTTCTCGTCGCCAGCAGCGTCCTCGTCAGCGCCGCCGTCATCCTGATTGCCGGGCTGCTTCTCGTGCACCTGCGGGACAACGCAACGGAACATACGCGGCAGACCCTGTCGAGCCTCGATATCGTTCTCGCCGAACAGACGGAGCGGTCGCTCGATGAAGTCGGCCTCACGCTCAAGGATACGGGCACCCTATTGTTGCAACGGTACGGCGCGCCGAACCCGCGGACCATACGGACGATCTATGGAGGCCACGGCGTGGCGCAGTTGTTGCGCGCCGAGGCCGGCGGCGTTCCGCAAGTCACCAGCATCTCGCTCTTCGACGCGCGCGGTCACCTGATCAGTTCCTCCGAGGCCGCCGCGCCCGCGGACCTCGACATATCGTTCCGCAAATATTTTCAGCGCGCACGCGACAACCACACGCCGACCCGGTTTATCAGCGAGCCGATCAAGTTCCAGGGCAACGGTATGCCCGCCGTTCTGATGGTGCGCCGGCTGGAAGCGCCGGACGGATCCTTTGCTGGAGTCATGACCGGCGCCATTCCGCTCGACTATTTCATGCGCCTGTACCACGACATCTATCTGGGTCCTGGTACGGCAGTTGCACTGTTCCAGCGCGATGGGCTTCTGCTCGCGCGATATCCGCCGATTCCCTCGATCGGCAGCAACGTCGCCAGTCAAGTCGCGTTTCCCGAAGTTCTCGAGCACGCAGCCGCAGGCGTCATCCATAGCAACGGCCGCATACTCGGCGCGCCGCTGTTTATCGCGACGCACACGCTCAACGATCTGCCGTTGGCGGTCAACGTTGTCATGTCGGACAAGCGCGCTTATGCGGATTGGTACAACGAGCTCGTCGGTGTCATCGTCTCATTGGCGATCATTCTCGGCATGATCGGCCTGTTGACTTTCTTCGCCGTGCGGCATTTCGGGTCGTACATCAACCTAGCCGAGGCGAAGCTCGAAACCACGCGTGCGACCGAAGCCCGCGCCCGCGCCGAAGCGATGACCCAGGCGAAATCGCGCTTCCTCGCCAACATGAGTCACGAGCTGCGGACGCCACTCAATGCGATCATCGGCTTTTCCGAGATCATCGAGACCGCGATGCTCGGCCCGCTCCAGCAGCGCTATCGCGAATACGCCCACGACATCCGTACAGCCGGGTCCCACTTGCTCGAAATCGTCAACGACATTCTCGACTTGAGCAAAGCCGAAGCCAATGCGCTCAAGGTCGGTCGCGAACCGATCGACATCGCAACGGTCGTGAGTGAAGTCGACAGTATCGTCCGCGCCCAGGCCGAGCGCGCCAAGGTCGCGTTCCAGACACAGCTTGATCCTGATCTGCCGCCGGTCATCGGCGATCAGACGCGGCTCCGTCAGATCCTGATCAATCTCGTATCCAACGCCCTGAAATTCACGCCGGCCGGCGGAACGGTCACAGTGTCGGCACGCAAGGTCGGCGGACGCATGGTGATCGAGGTAAAGGATACCGGCATCGGCATGGCTGAAGAGGACATTCCCGCCGCGCTGCGTCCGTTCGAGCAACTCGACAACAGCGTCGCGCGCAAATATGAGGGCGCCGGCCTCGGTTTGCCGCTTACCAAGCATCTCGTCGAGCTGCTCGGCGGTCAGTTCTCGATTTCCAGCGTCGTCAACCGGGGCACGACCGTCGCCATTGAATTCGAGTGCCAGCGGCGCGCCGCCTGACGACGACGCGAATCCCCGCATTTGCCGGCCGCCGATTTGGCGTCCTCATCCGGATGGAAATCCTAGTCGCTCCAGCCGATGGAGCACGAAACTATAAACCGGCCCGCTTAAGCCAACAGAACCGCCGGTTCGGAGCCGTTCCCCGCTTCGAACTACGGAAACGGCGAATAGGAGTCAGGCGGCTGAACAGGCGGCAGCCGCCACGGACTCGCCGCTGGACGCGGGTTTACGCAGCACAAAGAAAATCCAGCCCTGGAGGCAGTGCAACGGCGCAATGCGCTCGATCACCTTCTGATAGGCGGTCGCCAATAAGAACAGCGCACCATTGAACATGAAATAGCTCGGATACTGGCCGATGTACCGGAACTCGGCGACTTCCAGCCCGTGGCGGGCGGCGTAACGCGCAACTGCGCGTCGCGTGTTGATGCGATATGCCGTCGGAAACACGTCCTGCTCGGCGCGGCCTTCGATATGACGCACAATCCACGGATGGAAGCGGTTCGGAATGATCCGCGCCGCCAGAGAAGCGTAATCCCATTTATTCGCGGTGAGACCGATGTAGCAGCCACCGGGCGCCAACACGCGGGCGATCTCGGCGAAGACCGAATCGGGATCGGTGACGTGTTCAAGCACGGCCTGGCTGTACATCAGGTTGACCGAGCCGCCGGCGACGCCGGTATCGGCAAGGTCACGCTGCCGCAATTCCAGACCGCCCGGCGCGCCGGCGAATTCGACCAAGTCGACGCCGATCAGTCGCCGCGCGCGGCCGCGGAAATGTGCCAGCGTCGGCGCGCTGCGGCCACAGCCGGCGTCAAGCAGAGTCGCATCGGGAGCAAGCAGCTCCTCGATTCGCCGGCGCAGCGCCGCGTACGGATGAAGATAGCGGCCGAAATAGCGGTGCTTTAGACGTTGCGATAACGACGACATCGGTTTCCCCGGTTCTTCTTTTTTGCAGCCACGAAAAACACACTCCCGGTCGGGAGCGCGTCAGGCGTTCTGCCGGCCGTTCTGGCGACGATCGCAAACGCGAGTTTCGTTTTTGAGGTAACGCCTTTTTCACGGTGAATACAAGTTTAACGAGCCAATTCTAACCTTAACATCAATGACTTGTCGGTGGATTTTACATTCCGAATGCCGCGAGCGCGCCATCGGCTAGCACCGAAGCATCAGTTGTTCGATGATGCCGCTGCCATGCCGTCGACAGATCGCTATTTGGTTCTGCTGCGCCGTGAACTCGTGCGGGCGCAGGCGAGACTCAAACACGCTGAACGCGCCCGAGACGACGCGCTCGCTGAGAACGCCAGACTCAAGGCCGCGATGACGCGCGCACGTCGGCACCATCCACCGAAGAAAAAATAACGGCCGCCAGCTACGCCACCACCGAATACCCACGCCAGCCAATTTAACCATAACTTGAGACATTAACTATAGTTTATTGTATTTTAATATTCTTTTAGAGTTGTCGCCGGCGGGACCTGCACTTATTTTGGCCGGCAACAATTGTGCAAGAAAGAGCCCGAGGAGAGATCATGGTCCGCCGCACGCATGCTTATGCGCGCCCGGGTTGGACACCGGGTACCGGTGACGAATCCGCCGCCGAAGTCCTGTCGCAGCGTCGCTGGCGCATCATGCAGAGCGTCCTGCCGTTCGACAATTCGCTGGATCCCTTGCCTGCTTGGGTTCGTACACCCGATCAATTCGTCGGCTGGCTGTCGTGTCGGATCGATCAGGCCGGATTGCGTGCCTACTTCCACGAAATCCAGACCGTCGCCAAACAGACCAGCGACCTCGAACTGCTGCGCTTCGCGCGCAAATATCTGGGCGAAGTCTGAACCGGCGCACGGCGCCGACACCGCGTAAACGTTTTTTTAACCATACGAGTCCAGTTTGGGCGCGCGCTGTTTTACTCCGGCGACGCCGGAGCGATCAGCCCCCCAACTGAAAGAGTCCCGGCTTTGGCCGCGGACTCTTTTTTTTCGTCGGCGGGATTTACGGGCACGCGCATCCCGAAACCACGCGAATTGGCTAATCCATTGTAAAATAATGCCTTTCAAAACATGGCCCGGCCATTGCAACGGGCAAACCAGAGGAAAAGCAAGTCCGCACAAACCGGGCCGTTCGGGACAGACGATCGAAAAAAAAGCAGGGTTCCGCCCCCGCGATGTCTCCCGAACGAGACTTCAGTTGGCGGACGACTTGACGGCGGCTCCGCGAGGATCCGCCGTCTTTTTTTGGTCTGTCCAGGCTGCCGGCGCTATCGGTTCTTTAGCCATTTTCCGCCACCATCCGGGCCATGCCCCAAACTCTGTCAATGCTCTGGCCGGATCGGCACGACACTGCCGACACGCCCCTGCCCGTTAGGCAGCGCCACGTCTTGCACGTGCTGCCGGGCTTCGGTGTCGGCGGCATTCAGGTGCGCTTGGCGCGAATCATCAACGCGCTTGGGCCGCACTTCCGTCATACGATCGTGAGCCTGAGCGGCGACACCGGCTGCGGCGAACGGTTCGACGACACGGCCAACGTCGCCGTCGAGGTCGCGACGCCGCGCGGCGGCCTGTTGGCGCGGCTCGGCGCTGCGGCCCACCGCATCCATGCCGCGGCGCCTGATCTGCTTGCAACATACAACTGGGGCGCAATCGAATGGGCAATGGCGAACCGCCTGCGAGTTGGCGCGCGCCACTGCCATTTCGAGGATGGGTTCGGACCCGACGAGTCCGAGCATCCGCTCTGGCACCGCGGCGTGCTGCGCCGACTGGCGCTGGCGCAGACCGAAGCGGTAGTCGTGCCGTCACATACGCTCGAGGAAATCGCGATCAAACGCTGGCGCCTGCGGCAGGCGCGCGTGCTCTATCTGCCGAACGGCATCGAAGCCAGCGAATTCCGCCAGCCCGTTGGCGGCGCATCACCGTTTCAGCGCCGCGCGGACGAGATCGTCATCGGCACCGTCGCGCCGTTGCGACCGGAAAAAAATCTCGGCCGCCTGCTGAATGCCTTTGCCCGGCTCGACGATCGGACAACGCGTCTGGTGATCGCCGGCGACGGCACCGAGCGGTCGGCGCTCGAGGCCGTTGCCCAACGCCTCGGCATTGCCGATCGCGTGCGCTTCTTGGGCGCAGTACGCGAGCCGCAACGCGTGCTCGCGTACTTCGACATTTTCGCGCTGTCGTCCGACACCGAGCAGATGCCGATGACGGTGCTCGAGGCGATGGCCGCCGGCCTGCCGATCGCCGCGGTCGAAGTCGGCGACGTCAAGCACATGGTCGCGCCGGCCAATCGCGCTTTCATCGTTCCGCGCGGCGACACGACGCTCGCGACGGCGCTGGCCACGCTGATCGCCGACGCCGGCCGCCGCCACGCGCTCGGCCGGATCAACCGCGCCCACGTGACCGCCGTTTTCCCGTTCGCGCGCATGATCGAAGCCTATGCGCGGCTGTTTGAAGGACAGCCATGAGTCCCGATACCGCGGCGCGTGCGTTGGCATTTGACCGTCCAATGCCGTCTCTCGCTCCAGTCGATATCCGGCCGCTGCGTGATGACGACGAAGCCGCGTGGGAAGCCTATGTCGAGCGCGCACCGCACGCGACTTTCTTTCATCGCGCCCGTTGGCGTCACATCGTCGAACGCACGCTCGGTCATGCCACGCGCTACCGCTGCGCCTGGCGCGGGCGCGATCTCGTCGGCATCTTGCCGCTCGTGCACGTTAAATCGCTTCTGTTCGGCGATGCGCTGATCTCGACCGCCTTTACCACCGGCGGCGGCATCGTCGCCGACGACGACGAAGTGGCGCGCGCGTTCGCCGACGACGCTACCGAGCTCGGCCAACGCTTCGCCGTCGATTTCGTCGAGTTGCGCCAGGGCGCGCCGCTGCCGCTTGGCGCCGCGTGGCATGCGAAAACCGGGCTCTATTTCGGCTTCGAACGCACCATCGCCGTCAGCGACGCGGACAATCTCAAGGCGATACCGCGCAAGAAGCGCGCCGATCTGCGCAAGGCGATCGACGACCGCCGGCTGGTCGCCGACGCCAACGCGCCGGTGGAGACGTTCTTCCGCATCTATGCCGAAAGCCTGCGCAATCTGGGCACTCCGGTGCTGCCGCGGCGCTTTTATGCGGCGATCAAGGCGACGTTCGGCGACGCCGTCGAGATTTCCACCATCAACGGACCCGACGGTCCGGCGGCGGCGCTGATGAGCTTCTTTTTCAAAGGCCGCGTGCTGCCCTATTTCGGCGGCGCCGTGCCGGCGGCACGGCGGCTACACGCTTACGATCTGATGTACTGGGCGCTGATGCAGCGCGCCGCCGCCCAGGGCGTGCGCGTGTTTGATTTCGGCCGCAGCAAACGCGGCACCGGCTCGTTCGATTACAAGACCTACTGGGGCTTCACGCCGGAGCCGCTCGGCTACCAGTACCGGCTGGTGAAGCGTGCCAACCTGCCGGACATCAACCCGCTCAACCCGAAGTACCGGCTGATGGTCGGCACCTGGCAGCGGTTGCCGTTGGCGGTTGCCAATCAGCTCGGTCCGCTCGTCGCGCGCCAGATCGGCTGACCGCCGCCGGTTGATCCATGTCAATGCCGCGGCCGCGGCAACCTCCCTACGCTCGACCATTGCCGAACGCAGAGGAGAATTCGCATGTCCAAGCCCGCCCGATGGATTACCGCCGCTGGCCCAATGACTCTGGTTTCGTTGCCGGCTTTGGCACAGACCGCATCGGAAACAGGACCGCGCTACGGCTACGGTCCGATGATGTGGCACGGCTGGGGATGGTGGTCGCCCGGCATGATAATTGGCCCACTGATGATGCTCATTATCGCTGCCGGCGCGATCGCCATAGTCATCTGGCTGGTACGGAGTTCCACCCAGTCCAGCCATACCGCGCTCGACATCTTGGAGCAGCGTTTCGCACGCGGTGAAATTGGCGAGACCGAGTTTCAGAGTAAGCGCAAGCTGCTGCAGTCCTGAATCGGTGCGCCACTTCCGCAAACCTAAGACAGCACGTCCATTGCAGACACGTGGGCGCACGCGGTCAACCAGCGGAGTGACAATCGATGGCCAGCGAAGCCTCCGTCACCATCACGCGCCAGGGTAAGTACCGGTTCCTCGTCGATTTTGGTCCCAACCTCGCGGCCGGAACTGCCGACGAGCCGCCGCCCCTGGGCGACGGCGCCGGTCCCTCACCCGTCCAGTTACTGGCGGCCGCCGTCGCCAATTGCGTGTCGGCGAGCCTGATCTTCGCCAATGCCAAGTTCAAGGAAGATCCAGGCGCGCTGACCGCGACGGCGACGTGCGAAATCGACCGCAACGAGCGCAATCGCCTACGCGTCACGGGTATGAACGTCAAAATCGTACTCGGCACGGCGCCGGAATCGCTCGCTCATCTCGATCACACCCTCGCGCAATTCGAGGATTTCTGCACGGTGACGCAGAGCGTCCGCAGCGGCATACCGGTCGCGGTGAGAGTCGCGGCTCCGGACGGACGAGTGCTCAAGCTTTGACGATCAACCACGATCGCCCGCCGTCAGATCGCGTTGACCGTCCGCAGCGCCCGCACGGTTGCGTCGAGCCCGGCTTCGAGGCTGGTCCCCGCGGTGAAACCAAGATGGCGCGCGGCAGCGGCCGGATCGCCGACTGAATACCGCACGTCGCTGACTCGCACCGGCAGGAAAGCGGTTTCGGCCTCGATGTCGAAACGCCGCGCCATCGACTGCGCCAACGCCGTGACGGTCGTCCCCTGGCCGGTGCAGACGTTGAAGATTTCAGCACCGGCGTTGCGGCCCATGGCCGCGAGGAGCGCTGCGACGGCGTCGTCTACATAAACGAAATCGCGCACTTGGCCACCATCGCCGAAAATCGAAACCGGCCGGCGCCCAGCCAGCCGCGCGAGAAAGCTCGGCACGACGCCGGGATAAGCGCAATCCGCCGACTGGCGCGGCCCGTAAACGTTGAACAGCCGCAGGCCGACTGTCGGCACGCCGTGGGCTGCGTGCGCGATCCGCGCATGCAGCTCGCAGCCGACTTTATCGGCGCCGCAGATCGAAATCGGCTGTGGCGCCAGCGTTTCGCTCAATGGCGCCATGCCGCGATTGCCGTAAAACGCAGCCGACGACGCATAGACCACGGGGATCGCCTTGCCGGGCTGCGCGCGGCGCGCAGCGTCGAAAATATTGATCGTGCCCGTCAGGTTGGTGCGATGCGCCTCGAGCCAGCGGCTCTGACATTCGATGACCGACGGCACCGCCGCAAGATGGAAGCAACCGTCCACATCTTGAATGGCGCGGCGCACGGCCGCCGGATCGGCGACATCGGCCTCAATGAATTCAACGCCGCGCGGAAGGTGCTCGCGCCGGCCGCGCGACAGATCGTCGAGCACGCGCACGGTATCGCCGCGTTCGATCAGCGCTTTGACGAGGTGCGAGCCGATGAACCCGCAGCCGCCAGTGACCAGGTACAGCCGGCGCGCGTGCGGCGCGGCGACGGCACGAAACAGATCTGGCGCGGAATAGCCGTCGAGCATCGTCGAGAGTCCCGTGCATCGGCCGCCTGGTTAACACCGCGCGGCAGATGCTCGACGATTTGTAGCATTCTCGCTAAATGCTTTCAGTAGCGAGCTACGGTTAACGGACGGATTTTTCGTGCATACACTTTCGAACGCTCAAAAGGCGCTGGCGACGCTGCTGAACATTCCTTTGACCTCGGTACCGACGGTGCCGACGGCAACGGCAATTACGACCGCGATCAGGCTGGCGATGAGCGCATATTCGATCGCCGTAGCGCCGCGCGTGTCGCGGATAACTGAGAGAATGAATGCGTGCACGATCGTCTCCGGTGATGAGCCGGCGCAAGGCTAAACGATGCGCCATTAACTCGTTATTAAAAACCATGAATGTGGTTAACGCCGGGTTTACTGCGCCGCGGCAGCCGGCGGCCGCAGGATTTTCGCGCCCGGCCAGGTATCGCGGGTCGCCCGCTGATACTGCGGCGGCGCCGGGATGGGCTCACCCAACGCCTCGGCAGCGTGCCAGCCCCAGCGCGGATCGTCGAGAAACGCACGCGCCAATGCCACCATGTCCGCTTGCCCCTCAGCAACGATCGTTTCAGCCTGCCGCGCCGTCAGAATCATGCCGATAGCGCGCGTCGCAATGTTGGCATCGCGCCGGACGCGGGCGGCGAATTCCACCATGTAGCCGGGCGCGACCGGAATCTTGGCTGTTGCAACGTTGCCGCCGCCCGAGCAGCAGAGATAGTCGACGCCGCGCGCCTTGAGCGCCCCGGCGTAGACCACAGCGTCGTCGGGCGTAAGTCCGCCGTCGGTCCATTCGTGGCAGCTGATCCGCATGCCCAACGGCTTATCCTCGGGCCAGACCGCGCGCACGGCCTCGACGACGCGTAACGGAAAGCGCATGCGGTTCTCGGCGCTGCCGCCCCACTTGTCCGTCCGCTTGTTCGACAGCGGCGATTGGAACTGATGCAACAGATAACCATGCGCGCCATGCAGCTCGACCAGATCGACGCCGGCGCGCAGCGCGCGCCGCGCCGCCATCGCAAAGGCGCCAACGATGCGCTCG
>Ga0134126_10013119_pt1 | contig 10468 bp, 7 predicted proteins | sample KB31752_FD_96881 | JGI IMG/M metagenome (GOLD analysis project Ga0134126, IMG submission 96881) | Terrestrial soil microbial communities with excess Nitrogen fertilizer from Kellogg Biological Station, Michigan, USA - KB3-175-2 | ecosystem: Environmental > Terrestrial > Soil > Unclassified ...
GGAAGGCGAGGAGCCGAAGCCGATGATGCACGGGGGTGGGGAGTCAGACTCCGCCATAGTAGCAATGAAGCTGACGAAGAAAGCGGAGCCATCTGTGGAGCGATCTGCTGGGGAGCCCTACGCAGCGAGTCGGTGGAGCAAAGGGCAGGGACCAAGGGGAATGCGGGCCAGCAAAGCACGCGCCGGACGCGAGGGGATCAACCAGAGGCGGGAGACTTCTTGCCTGGTAGGTAACGCAACAGCCACTGACAGCTGATGCGGTAGGAACAACCTAACATTCGAGGCAACTGGTTGCAACTTGTCTTAAAGCAGCTTGCAGGCGAAGTCATCTAACGATCCGCGGAAACAATAGGTCAATAGGTGGAAGGGTCGTTCGACAAACTAAACCTGAAATGGTCCTCGTGTTCGCGTGTCGAACACATCTGGCTGCACCTGATACGAGCGTGATGCCCGGATCGCCTCGATGCTCGTTAGTGGTGAGCCGGGCACAGTTGATGCCCTTGTCGCGAAGTCGGCCATGGCGGGAGCTGTCTCAGTGACGGTCAATGGCTTACGGGTCGTTCGTGATCTGAGGCCCTAGCAAAAAAGAGAGAGAAAACTCTTGTTTGAACCTGACGCCGCTGGCCGGAGACCTACCTTTGCGACCTTGGATAATCGTTTCCAAAAGACCGCAATCTCATGATCGCAGCAAATCTTTTGTAGAATGAGCAATTCTGAGGTCCAAGAAGCGAGCGGAAGCTCAAGGAGTGTCTGAGGGAGGAGAGGCCACATGAAACCCATATTGAAATTCAGCGTCTGTGCACTGTCGCTTGTGATTGCTGCTTACGGCACCGCTGCTTATATGGTAGGGGCACACACGGCGTCGGCTCAGACCCAGTCTCAGGCGCAGTCGACGCCTCAACCGCCTCTGCCCGGTCCTCCCGCCCCTGAACAAGTACAGCCTTGGAATCTTCCACCACCGCCGCCCGGCATTGGACCGGTCACTCTGTTTGCGGACATCCACGACCAGCCGCAGGGCAAGTTTTTGGAAGGGGGCGCGTTCGATAACGACGGCAACTTCTGGTTCGTAGCCATCGACAGTGGTTGGGTCTCCTATCTGACGCCGGAGGGAAAGCTCGTCCCCGGATTCAATTGCAACCCACCGCCAGGAACTCCGGGTCCGGCGTGCGAACCGCAGGGCACGCGGTGGCATGATGGAAAGCTTTACCTTACCACGCGCCATCTTGGCATTCTCGTCTATGATCCGCAGACCAAAAAAGTAAGCTCGCTGGTATCGACGTTCCACAACGAGCTTTTCAAAGGTCCCAACGACCTCGACTTCGACGCCGAGGGCAATCTGTATTTCACCGATCCTTGGGGCACCGGCCCCGGCCCCGACGCAGCGGACAAAGCAGGGGCCGTCTATCAATATTCTAAGGACGGGATCCTGCGGCGCATTATATCCACCGGCAGTTTTCCGAACGGCATCGCGGTGTCACCGGATGACAGCACGCTGGCCGTCGCCGACTACGCCGCCAACCGGATGCTCTATTATTCCTTTCTGAAAGGACCGAGACCGGCGTGCAGTGAATGTGCTAATGATCCATCGCACACCACTTTCTTCTTTGCCACTACTGGAAGCTACAATCCCGGCAATGGTGGGCCTGACGGCATCCACTATGACGTGCACGGCAATCTCTGGGCCGCATGCGGCATCGGCGGAGTCATCGAATACGATCCGCGTGGCTTCATAGTCGGTTACGTGCCGCTTCCCAATGGTGACGCGGCAGCAACGAATTTTGCGTTTGGTGGCGAAAACAATCAGTACATCTATATGGAAGGAGCAGTCAGCGGCACCGTCTACAAGTTCAAGGCGCCTTACCCGGGATTGATCGGACCAGGCGGTGTGAGACGAACAGCGCAACATTGATTTCCAACTGATAGTGAAGGTGCGCCGGGCCCAGCAGCTTAGCTGCTAGGCGAGCGCGGATATTGGCGACAGCCGGGCTGCTTCGTCTCGTTATTGGGCTGCGTCGTTCTCCTTCACCGCCACAATCTCGAGCGCCTAGCCGCAACGCGCGTTACTTTTTCCGGCCTCATTCGTCGCCCTCGACCGAACACAACGCGCGGTCCGAAAGCTGGCTCCATTCCATGGAGCAAAAATAGCTTTGCCTATACAGTAATCATCGAGCTGTACGGGCAACTTAGGGCATCAGCCAAAGGGCGCTGCGTGTTCGTGACGCACAACAAGAAGGATTTTAGCCAGCCCAGTGGCGATCAGCGGTTGCCGCATCCCGATATCTGTTCTTACTTCTCCCGCATCAACTCCCGCTACTTCATCAAGCTAATTGACGCTTTGCGCGCTCTCCGACCACAAAAATTTGCGGAAGCGATGTACGAGCAAGAATTCACGATCGAGCAGCGTCGAGCCAGCGAGATTTCAGACGCGGTTGAGGAGCTCACGGACCGGGGTTTGGTACGACCGCCACATGTCATGCGGCATAAGATCGAGACAGGTAAATGCAAGGTGATCCCAAAGAACGAATTTGGATGACAGCACTATCGTGCGAGCGGTCTCGGAAAGCTCCTGGTTGATGATATTTTAGCCGCTGCCATCAGATCAGCACAGCGAGTTGAAAGAAGTACGGCGAGGACAATCTTGGGCCGTACTCAAAATTCGAGTGAGGCATGATAAACGGCAAGTTATCCGCATTGCGTTGGGTCTTCGGTGAGGACTGAGACGACGACTTATACACCTGATCTGTCTCCAGCGCGCCGATCAAAAAGGAAAAGCCACCCCCGAAACATCGAGAGTGGCTTTCGTGGAGTTGCGCGCGGCACTTGCCGGTTAATTCAGCATCTATAGCCGTGGAGCGTCTTTGGTGATCGCAACCGAGCGGCCAGCAGCAAGTCGCTCAATGAAGTAGGTCGTGGCGATGCTCGCGATCTTCGAGAACACCCGAACGTTTCGTCGTCGATCATGGTTTGTATCACCTGTTGAGGCGTCTTGTTCTTGGGACGCGGTTCGCCGGTCCACGGTTCGATAAATCGGCACATCAGCTCATGCTCGTCAATTGACAGAGTAGCCAGAGAACACCTTTGTTTCAAAAATGCTCAAGACGAGATCGAATGAACGTTCAACCTAGGGGGCGAAACTTGGCGTCCTCTGCCAAGGCGCTCAAGTCGCGCAAACCGATGTAGACGTTACATGCGCTGCAAAGACTGCTCCGAAGTGCGGGCTATCCGTACAAACGCAGCCCTGTGGTCGCGCCTCGGCGCACCAAGATTTCGGCGAGTGATCCGCCATCGTATTGGTGGCCGGGCGAGAGATAAAGCGATGCCGGTGCGGTTTTGTGCGCGTTGTGATAACACCCGCTGGGTCTGCGAGGCCCATCCCGAGCGCCTTTGGATAGATAGCCCGCGCGGCTGCCAGTGCGGTGCGGCTGGTGAGCCTTGCCCCGTGTGCAACAGCCGGATCGATGAAGACACCGAGCCAGAGCTGCCGGAGGATTTCGAGGTAGATAAGCGACGGAAAGTGCGGGACTACGATTGATGCAATGCCTACAAGGGCGACGTCCTTGCAGCCCTCTCGGCCATCCTCGTCGCCGCGCTCGTCGCTTCGGAAGGGGACGGCGCGCTCGGTCGCGCCCGGGTGCCCGCCAACGCGCCGGCAGGGTCGCAAGCGGCCCGAGCAGCAGCGGCGATGTAGAAGTGCTCCTCGACTGACAGCGACCAGGTGTGCGCGACGGGGCTCACGTCGGAGTAGCGGCTCCCGCACCAAGTCCATGAGGTAGGCGAGCGCGAAGGCCGCACTGCCGGTCCTGTTGGGGTCCGGATCGCCGAAGGCGAGGCCCCAGGCGAAGGTGACCGCGACCATGACGGCGAGCGCGGGCACGCGGCGCAGGTAGAACGCCGCAAGCGACACTTGCCCACGCTCAGCCCGCTCGCGCAGCAGGATGCCCGTGATCAGGAAGCCGGAGAGCACGAAGAAGACGTCGAAGCCGATCCGCCCGCCAGGCAGCGCTCGGTAGCTGAGGTGGTGGCCGACTACGAGTGCCACCGCAAAGGCGCGCAGGCCGTCGAGGGCCGGGAGGTGGTGCTTGCGCGCCATCGGGTGCTCCTGGCTCTAAAGCGCGGATTAGATGGACGGAGTGGGCGACCTGCTTCCCCCTGGAGAGACCATGGGAACGCAATTCCTTTCACCATTGCGTTGAGAAGCGGCACCAACAAGGCTTCACCCCCGATGAGGGCCCGATGAGGGGGTAGGCTGAGCGCGAGCGAGAGAGCAACGAGCATAAAACTGCGGCACGAATGCGGTTGAATGTCGCACAGCAACGGTTCGGCGAAAATACCAGATCGCTTTGTTACATTCTGGACAGACGAAACGGGGAAAAAACTGCGCAATCTTAGGCAGCTCAAAGGAGGACCTTGCTTGCACGGCGGCTTGCTTACCAGTAACCGGCCGCCGAAAATGAGTTTGCGCATCTAAGCAAGTTGACCAGAACGCACTTGGATGAGCCGAACTGCTCGGGCCAAAATCAAAGATATCGCCAGACGTAATCTACAAAAATATCTCCAGACGTAATCTACAATGCCGTACACGATCCGCTTTGCCAGTAGGAACACGCGAGAGATTTCGAGTGCCAAAGCGGCAACGGCTCTCGAAGCGCTCGCGTTAGTTCACGCGCGTGGCTCGCGCGGCGACGAAATCGAGTTCATAAGATCACCGCAAGAAGGCGAAATCGGTGTCGAGATGCTTCGGGTTTTGGCGAAAGAGGAAGGAGAGGAAGTGACCTTAAGTGCGGACCGCGAGCATGCGCCTACTACGATGCTTCGGAAACTCTGGTTGCGAGCCAGTCGTTTATTGAGTTCCTAACGTCTAGGTTCCAAGACACGCGCTGCGCTGATGGCTGGTGGCTTCGTCAACTTAGAACGGATGACAATGACCCGCGACCATATTTTCGCAAGCCAGCGCAGCGTTAGCAGGTTGGGCTCGACCAAGGTAAATAGCCGCCCATCAGGAAGAAGAACCAGTGCCTCCCACAGCAGTTGCTACCACAATCAGCTTTAACGGCTCCGCGATGCATATTGGCACTGCCAGCAGCGCGAGAGACTGGTAGGTCCTCATCCGGGTTTGTGGCCGCATCGGGGACCACGACGTCAAATCGGATGTCGGTTGCATGAATGATCTTGTTGCAGGCCTCGCGCAGCCGGAGCACATCGGCGTTGTTTGGACGGTCGCCCAATTTGGAAACAGCTTTCCGCAGTTTGATCTCTGTTCGATTGATCCATGCAGACGTTGATCGAACTGGATGCGCAAGCCAGCCGCACAAGAGATCAAAATCCGCGTCACCTCGGACCTGAAATAGTCACCCTGCAATGTTGCGATGGCGAGAAGTTCTGCCACCTTGGACAAGAGATCAACGAGGCGCTGAACGAAATCGAATCCGAAGAGCTCGACGACGCGCCCATCGCGCCATACTGGCCGTCTAGGCCTATGGTGGCACGTCAACCAGCGTGCCGATCAACCGCAACAAGGCTTGCTGCTCAGGTCCTTTCATCCCGCCTCGCAAGAACTCGCCTAGCTCGATGTGCGACAGTCGACCACCGGAAGGCGCGTTTGGCTGATGGATGATGAACGCATTGCCGTTGGTCGGCTCGCGCCCAAGGAACCAAGTATCACCATTTGGGCTGCGCTACAGTTCTCGTCTCTCGGGAATGGGAAGCTCCCTAGTCTCTTGCAAGTATATAGGAACCTAACCCCCGAAGGGCTATTCCCCAAAGTGGCTCGAGTCAGGGGTCGAGGGCGAGCTCACTGAACTGATCCCGACGTGGTGCGAGGCCGGTGATCCCGGCGTCACTCCTGCTGGGAGCGTTTGATCTATGAGATGGCCGTACCCTAGGCGATCCTCAATGGCGACACGCGCAACTGTTCACGCACTGCCTCGGCTCGAACCTCGCCGAGCGAGGAGAGATCGCCCTTTGTTACCCGCCTTCGATATTGATGAGGTCTAGGGTGCCACGATCATTATCCCCCTCCGATAGGCAGAAAAAGCAGCTGATCATCGCAGCGCTCTCAAGAGGCTCGTTCTGCGATCTGGGATTTCGGCGAACCACCTGGCGCACCCTCACGCCGTGTGGGGTATGCCGCAGGCGAGGCGCATGAAGAACATCACCAAGGAAACCATGGATCTCGCGGCAGCGCGCCGTTTCGCGGATGGCTTCAACTTCCGCGCTTACACGGTCCATAAGATTGCCCACGACCTGATGCGTTGGGATCAGGAATTCAAAGACGCCGATTACACGCAGCTGGTTGCGGCGGTGACGCTTTGGCAAAGTAGCTCGCGTGACTAGGCGGAGGCGCTGCAGCGGCCGTTGCCGAATGATGCGCTCGGGACGTGGATGCGCGGGCTGACAAAGGAAGATCGGGCCGCGCCGGTCCGGCTCTGTCCATCAATGGAATGCGCTGACGTATCTGACAGATTGTTAAGCTGTGGAACTCATGGACGCTTGATGAGTTGATGTGCATCGGCGACGCCGGGAACGAGCGCCGCAACCAGCCACTTCGTTTGGCTCATCTCGATCACGGCGATGATTGTGGTATCCTGCGCGAGAGCGGTGAGGGACCTGCTGGCGTCAAGCCGTGAATGTTGCGACATGGGCGACTCCATGGGTAGCCGTTGAGCAGCGCCTATGGTGCCATGGTCCTCGCCGCTCGCCCCATATCATCTACACATAAGCAGTCATTCCGCCTTCTGTTTAGGGGGAGTGCCGTTGTCGCGCGGCAGGGTAACGATGAACTCGGTGAACTCGCCGAGCTTGGTCTGAACGTCAATCCTGCCGCCGTGCTGCTTTGCAATGATGTCATGAGCCATCGAGAGGCCGAGTCCTGTCCCTTCCCCGGTCGGTTTAGTGGTGAAGAAAGGATTGAAGATCTTCTCTCGGACCTCAGGTGGGATGCCGGTACCGTTGTCCCGGATGCGGATTTCGACCGTCTTCCCGAGATTTTTAGTGGTAGCGGTGAGAACCGGCTCAAAGGCCTCGTCGCCTGTTTCTGTCTTACGCCGGATCAACGCGTAAAAGCCGTTGGCGATCAAATTCAGGAGGACGCGCGTGATCTCTTGTGGGAATGCTTCGACCATGCCGGCCTCGGGATCGAGCTCGCATTTGAGCGTGACGTTGAACTGCGGCTTCTCGGCGCGGGAGCCGTGATAGGCGAGGTTGAGGCTCTCTTCGACCAGGGTGTTCACGTCGATCGGCCGGTGCTCGCAGCTGCCTTCGCGCGAATGCAGCAGCATGTTCTTGATGATGGAATCGGCGCGCTTGCCGTGCTGGACGACCTTCTGCAGATTGTCCTTCAACAGGCCTGTCAATTCATTGACTTCGTCGCGGATATTACCGGTGAGACTGGCCGACTTCAGGATATCGTTGAGCTCGTCCGTCAGTTCCGATGACACTGCGGCGAAGTTGTTGACGAAATTGAGCGGGTTCTTGATCTCATGCGCAATGCCGGCGGTGAGCTGGCCGAGTGAGGCGAGTTTTTCGGTCTGGATCAGCCGGTCCTGCGCGGTGCGGAGGTCGTCGAGTGAGGCGGCAAGTGCCTGGGTGCGGGACTGGACTTCGTCGAAGAGGCGCACATTCTCGATCGCGATGACGGCCTGGTCGGCGAAGCTCGCAACGAGTTCGATCTGCTTTTCGCTGAAGGGCCGGACTTCGCGACGTGCGAGGACAATGGCGCCGACCGGGCTGCCTTCGCGCAGCAACGGCACGCCGAGAAAGCTGCGCGGATTGCCGCTCAATTCCTGGCCTTCAAAGAAGTAGTCAGGGTCTTCGAGCACATCGGTAACATGGACCACCTCGTCGCCGAGCAAGGTCCGGCCCGTGATGGTGCGCTTGTCGGGCCGGACCGGGAGATCTCTTACATATTCGGCGAATTTGATTGGAAAGCCATACGAACCGGCCCGGAAATAAACATTGCCGGTCTTGCGGGTGATCGCCGCCATATCGGCTTCGCATAGTCGTGCCGCCGATTCGACCAGTGTATTGAGCACGGCCTGCAAGTCGAAGGCCGAGCGACTGATCACCTTGAGCACATCGGCGGTCGCCATCTGTTGTTGCAGCGACTCGCTCAAATCCTCGGTGCGCTCGCGCAATTCCCTGAGCAACCGAGTGTTCTCGATGGCGATGACGGCCTGGGCAGCAAATTGCTGCAGGAGCGCGATCTGCTTTTTGGAAAAACGCCGGTTCTCCTGCCGGAAGATCATGAGGTTGCCGACCACTCGCTCGTCCTTGACTAGCGGCACCGCTAGTAGGCAGCGTGCGCCGCCGAGGTCGACCAGCGCCCGACGGTTGGACTCCCCGCTGCGATAGGCGTCCGACTCGAGCAGGTCGGCGATTTCGACGAACGCTTCAGCTCTCAAAAGACGCGCGGGCGCGGTGGCCGGACCATAGTTGAGGGGTTGCTTGCGCCGGAACTCATCGTAAGCGGCAGGCAGGCCATAAGTGGCCGCTGTATGGAATTGCCCGCCATCATAGGTGTTGAGCACGCCGAAACTGGCGCCGCAGAGCTGCATCGCCTTGCTCAGCATCGCGTCGAACACCGGCGCGAGATCACCGGCCGATCGGCTGATGACGCTCAGCACTTCCGATGTCGCGGTCTGCTGCTCCAGCGATTCGGCCAACTCGTGCGTCCGCGCCTGCACCTGCTCGAATAGGCGGACATTGCCGATGGCGATCACCGCCTGGTCGGCGAAGGTTTGCAGCAAGGCGATCTGCTTGTCGCTGAACGGATGGACCTCCGCCCGACGAAGCACGATCGCACCGATGCCTTCGCCATCGCGCAGCAGCGGCGCGCCAAGGAGTGTGTGGCAGCCATCAACACGCGACATTTCGCGCGCATTCGTAAAGTCGGTGCCTTCGTCGGAAAGCACGTCGTGCACGTGGACCGGGTGCCTGTCGGCCACGGCGCGGCCTGAGATCGAGGCCCGGTCGTTGGACCAGCGCTGCTGCGTCATCGAAATCGGGCCGTGATGGGCGCCAACGCGCAGTTCGCCGCCGTCCTTCAACACGACGACGGCATCATAGGCTTCACAGAGCTCGCAGGCACTTTCAACGATCGCGCTGAGAACCGGCCCGACATCGGTGGGGGAGGAGGCGATGACGCGTAGTATGTTGGCGCTGCCCGTCTGGTGCTGCAGCGCTTCGCCGAGATCATTCGTGCGCTGGCGCAATTCTTTCAGCAGCCTTGCGTTCTCGATCGCAATGACAGCTTGGGCTGAGAAATTCCGGACCAGCTCGATCTGCTTGCTTCCAAAAGGCCGGACCTCCCGGCGATAGATGGCGAAGGCACCGATCAGTTTGTCATCCTTGAGCATCGGTACAATGAGAAGGGTGCGCGCTCCGGCGACGTCGACAAGCTCGCAAAATCGAGGGTCGCGATCGATATAGCTTCGTTCGTTTCTGACGTCCGCAATGTGAATAACCTCTTTCGTGCGAATGACGCGGTTTAAGGGAACATCCGGATGGGGGTGACGGACCACCCCGCCATGACGTCGCGCCTCAGCATAGGCCGGCGGCGCGCCATGCAGCGCAGCCGTCGCAAAATCCTCGCCATCGTAAAGAAACAAATTTCCGAACTCAGCTTGACAAAGCCGGAGCGCATTTTCGACCATTGCGTGGAATACCGGTTCCAAATCGCCGGCCGATGAATTGATGACCCGCAGCACTTCGGCGGTGGCTTTCTCCCGCTCGAGCGCCTCGTCGCGCTCGCGTCTTAAGCGTTTTTGCTGAGCGGTCGTCGCCGAACGATCACCGGGCATCGCTTTGGAAGTCGCCGCCTTGTCGCGCGCCGATTTACCTGGTTTGCAGCCCGCGCTTAAGCGCCGCTTCATTGTCTTCCTCTGTGCCCGGCCAAAGCTATCCTAACCGCTCAGGCCAACGTGCCGGAAGCCCCATCGCAGTGCAGCAAATTTGCCTAGCCCCACTTCCGTTCTGGGTCTCATCTTCGACCATCATCGGAGATCGCGACTAGCGGCAGCTTATCCTCCGATAGCTGCCGTACTAGCCGGATGGCGGCGACGGCAGAGCAGGGCCGATTCCGTTGAAAAAGGCGGCTGTTGCCACGAGAGATATGAGTGATTCAGTCTGTCTAGTTGGCAGGACTGAAGGTCATGATGCATCAGCAAGTCGAACAGGCTGCCGCTGTCCCGGCGGCAAGATCCTCACCACGACTGGAGCGCTGGTGAACGACGGTGCCACGATGCTTTACGTCGCCAGCAAGCGCGATTGCGATCGACGCGTACTGAAGCCCCGGTGCTGTCCCAAGCAGGCTTCAGGGAGGGTACCGCGCTCGATCCACGAGGGCGCTCGCGACATGGCGCGCCAGATCGCAAGATCGTGGGAGGGCCGCACTTCGCGCCGGCTCCGCAAGAAGATCGAGATGCTGTTCGCGCACCTCAAGCGCATTCTCAAGCTCGACCGTTTACGGTTA
>Ga0134126_10013120_pt1 | contig 10467 bp, 9 predicted proteins | sample KB31752_FD_96881 | JGI IMG/M metagenome (GOLD analysis project Ga0134126, IMG submission 96881) | Terrestrial soil microbial communities with excess Nitrogen fertilizer from Kellogg Biological Station, Michigan, USA - KB3-175-2 | ecosystem: Environmental > Terrestrial > Soil > Unclassified ...
TCGCCCGCGTCTTTAAGCTGATCGGAGTTGATTTGCCCTTGCCGTTCCCGCGTTTCACCTACGCGGAGTCGATGCGGCGCTGGGGTTCGGATAAGCCGGACCTGCGGATCGAGGGCATGGAACTTCAGGACCTTTCGCCGGCGCTCGCGGGGACTGATTTTGCGCTCTATGCGGCTGCGCTCGACGCGGGCGGCGAAGTGAAAGGGATGGTAGTCAAGGGTGGTGCAGGACTTTCGCGAAAAGTTCTGGACGAGCTGCAGGAGTTCGCCAAGCGTTATGGCGCACAAGGACTCGCCTGGATCAAACTTGGTGACGAAACCACCTCTTCATTGTTGAAGGTGCTGGGTGAAGCAGGCGTTGCTCAACTGGCGTCACTGGCAGGCGCCGAAAAGGGTGATGCCGTTTTGATCGTCGCCGGAAAAGCGAAGACAGTCGCCGCAAGCCTGGGCGCGTTGCGCAATGAAGTGGCCCGTCGTGAGAAGTTGATACCGTCGAACGTTTACGCGCCGTTGTGGGTGACAGAGTTTCCGATGTTTGAGTATCACGAAGATGATGATCGTTACTATGCGATGCATCACCCCTTCACTTCGCCGCTTGATGAAGACCTGGAGTTGCTGGAGCGCGCCGTCGAAGGCGGTGAAACTGCGCTACTCGGTAAGCTTCGGACCAAGGCGTACGATCCGGTGATCAATGGAGTTGAGCTGGCGAGCGGCTCCATTCGTATTCACCGGCGTGACGTGCAGCGGCTGGTGTTCAAAGCATTGGGCATGACAACTGAAGAGGCCCGTTCACGTTTCGGTTTCTTTCTCGATGCGTTGGAGTTTGGCACTCCTCCCCACGGCGGCATCGCGCCGGGAATTGAACGGCTGTTGATGGTGCTGGTGCCGACCGAGAATATTCGCGACGTAATGGCGTTTCCGAAGACAGCTTCAGCTACGGACCTGATGATCGATGCGCCTGGGGAAGTGGACCAAAAGCAGTTGGAAGAATTGCACCTAAGGATCGTCGATAAGGAATAAGCTTGCGATTTGTTGGGACCGCGGGCGCCTCGCCCGCCACAAGCATTGGTTCATGCAAGACCTAATGAATCTGGCCTCCTGACAAAGTGGCATTCCACGAAAGCGGGCGAGGCGCCCGCGGTCGCAGGATGAGGTTGATCGTCAGAAGCGAAGGCGTAATACCGACCTATCGATCCCTTAAATGATCACCCTTCAAACGTCACATCGCGATCAGATTTTTGCGTACGCGCTCGCGGCTGTCCCCGCCGAATGTTGTGGCTTGATTGGCGGAACCAACGACGGCACCGCAAAAAGCATTTATTCCCTGCGCAATCTCGCGGCCGACAAAATAGTCTCTTACGAAGCGGCCCCCGAAGATCTCTTCGCAGCGCAACGCCAAATGCGCGACCGCGGTGAAAATCTGCTGGCCATATATCATTCCCATCCCCGTTCGGCTTCGCCGGCCCCATCCGAAACCGATGTCCGTTTGGCGTATTACCCTCAGGCAGTTTATTTCATCATCGGACTGGGCGGTCCACAGCCGGTGGCTCGCGCTTTTCGCATTTCCGAACGTGAGCAGTGTTGGGAAGAGGTTGAGTATGTAATAGCGGGCGAGTAAGATTGAACCATTCAGACAAACACATCGTAGGAATTGTTGATGGAGCCGAAGAAGAGCAAATACGACACCAACCCACTTGATCCGGACTTCGTGAAGAATGCCGAAGCTGGACGTGACAACAGCGGGCCCGAGACGCAGGAGGTGAAGGGCGCAACGCGTGAAATCGGATCTTCCGCGAACGAGAACGCGCGCCGCAACATCTATTCGGAAGCTCCCACACGCCGCTACGATAACGTAAACCCCGAGGCCCCATATCAGTCGATTTTTGTACCACCTACTCATTCGCAACCTGCACCTTATCAACCACCTCCCGCACCATTTCGGCCAGTTGAACAAAGGCCAACTCACCGAACCGTGGCCGGCATACACTTACCAGAAAAGTGGGCCATGGTTCTGCCCTACGCTCCGGCTTACCTCGGGCTCGTAGTTGCGATAATTGAGTTGTTTCTGGTACCTCGTAAAGAGCCGAGGGTCCGTTTTCATGCCGCCCAGGCTCTTTCGTTGCACCTGGCCATTATCGTGGTGCAAACCTTTTTAGGGGTCATTGGCGCAATCACAGACAACCGATTCGGAGGCAACTTGTTCGGTGCCGCCGCTACTGTTTTCCTCATAATTTCGATGGTTCGCGTTTGGAAAGGCAAGCCACATCACATAGCGCCACTGGCGGATCTCACCGAGTGGTTCAACGGACACATCGACCCACGAAACAAATCCTAGCAATTGAGTCTATCTGGCACTGACCTTGCTACTAGAGTTGCGGAGGGTTCGCCAATAACCAATTTGCAGCATCTTCGAACCGAAATCATTCTCAGCGACGCAGGTAATGTTGCGTTTTGGTTCAGCTTTAGTTTTCGTATTGCAACGACTCAAGCACGGAAAACCGGCAAACGCTGCTTTCCGTCAAGTCATCAAACGCGATTCAGACCAAAGGCTCTCTTCCCTAAGTGGCCGGACTGCGATGAAAAGATAAGATCCGGGGAGGACGACTGAAGCAGACTAAAGAAACTGCAATCCTCGCTGGACTGGAGATTCAAGAGCGCATATGAGTATTGTTGGCGGATGGGTAGGGAGGAAAAGAAATGATTAGAAAAAATTCAAATGGAATACAGCGGCTGGTGTCGTGGCTAACAGTATTCGCAATTTTTGCGATGCCTGTTTCGGTTTTCGCCCAGACCCAGATCAAATATCACAGTAACAAATACAAACCTGCAGATGATGTGAAGGTTGGACGGCAGGCGGCTGCGGAAGTAGAACAGAAGATGCCGATCCTAAACGACAACGAAGCGACCAGCTATGTCTCGCGCGTTGGCCAGCGACTAGTGAATGCGATTCCGTCGGAGTTTCAGCATCCTGAGTTCCAATATTATTTCAAAATAGTAAACGCACGCGACATTAACGCGTTCGCCTTGCCGGGCGGCCCAATGTATGTGAACCGCGGCATGATCGAAGCGGCGCATAGCGAAGGTGAGATGGCTGGAGTCATGGCCCACGAATTGGCCCACGTCTTTCTTCGGCATGGCACTGCTCAGGCTTCGAAGGCGCAAAAGTATAGTTTGCTCGCCGGGATTCTCGGCATTGGCGGCCAGATCATTGGTGGCGTGCCGGGAGCCGCCGCGCAGATTGCCGGGCAGGGAGTGGGTGTTTACTTTCTGAAGTTCAGCCGCGAATATGAAACTGAAGCTGACATCATGGGTGCGCAGATAATGGCCCGCGCCGGCTACAACCCGCGCGATCTGGCCAATATGTTCAAGACCATTGAGCAGCAGAGCGGCGGTGGGGGTGGCGGCTTCCTGAGCGACCACCCGAGTCCCCAGGATCGTTACGCGCGAATCAACCAGGAAGCGCAGTATCTAAGAGTCAGCGAATCCAGTCGCGATTCGCGTGAGTTTTTGCGAATTCAGTCGCGCCTGCGCGGTATGGGCCGCGCTCCGTCAATGCAGGAGATTGCACAAAGCGGCAATCGTTATCCTAACGGCGAGAGGAGCGGAAACTATCCGACCAGTGCACCGCGCGGTCGGGTTGAGTATCCCTCGACGCGCTATCAAACATATTCCACGCTGGGCGGAATCATACGCGTGAGTGTGCCCAACAATTGGCGGCAATTGAGCGAGAGTAATTCCGTTTGGTTTTCTCCTGAAGGCGCCTATGGGCAGTATCAGAATCAGGTGATCTACACCCACGGCGTCAACTTTGGTTTGGCCCAAACCCAGAGTCGTGGTCTGCAGCAAGCTACTCAGGAGTTTTTGAATAGTATGGCCCAGGGCTCCAACTTGCGGCAAAGAGGTAGTTTGGTACGCACGACAGTTGCAGGCCGAACTGGGTTAACTACCACTTTATCGAACACTAACGAGGCCACTGGCCTGCCGGAATCAGTAACGTTAATAACAACTCAACTGCGCAACGGCCAGATCCTTTACATGTTTGCCGTGGCGCCGGAAAACGAATCAGCAAGTTACCAGGCCGCGTTTCGCAACGTACTTCGGTCGTTGCAGATTAGCGATTAGCAGTAGTTGAAGTGTCATTAATTCGCGATGCTAAAGGACCCACTCTTTAAGCGGGTCCTTTTTCGCGCCAATTCGTCTCGAACATTGGAATAGTGTGAGTATGAGTTCCGCGAAACTAGATAATTTGAATCTATCCGTTTCCGGAAAAATGATCAAAGTTTGTAACGCAGATGAAAGAACCCTTTCTCATAATTAAGCTTTACAAGAAGCATTTGAATAAAAATTCCTTAGTTAGTATAGTAACTTTTCAAATAAGTTCTTAAATATCGTTTCTAGAGAGCTCAAAAAATAAGTGGTTAATAAGAATATTAGCCTGAGCCCCATGGCTAAATACGAAATAGTCGAAGATCACCTCATAACTCTCTCAAAAAAAAACAAGAACATTGATGAAGAAATCTATTTGAAAATAAGAGATTTTCTTCTTGAATCAGAATCAATTTATCCTTCTATAGGAGAATGGTGGAAAACTCGAGTCGTGCCAGGCTTGAAGAGTGGGGAAAGAATTTGTGAGGCAGTAATCAAAAATGATGAAATAGCCGCTTTGAGTATTGTTAAGTATTCTGACAAATCCTCTAAATTATGTACTCTCAGAGTTCGCGAAGACTATCGAGCGTTAGGATTTGGTCAACAATTATTACGACGAACTTTTAAGAATCTCCTAGCTCATAAGTGTAAAGATATTCACTACACTATCAGCGAAGAGATCTTAAGCCATTGCGGAGAGTTTTTTGCGCCTTATGGTTTTTGTTTAGCCACATGGACTAAGGATAGATATGTAAAAGGTAAAGATGAGCTAATCTTTTCTGTTAAGTCGCAATCCCTCTTCAATAGATTAAAGGTTGGGAATATTTACGAAGCGACAAGAAAAAAAGCAGTATTATTTTCGATAAAGCCCGAATATGCAGATTTGATTGAGCGTGGACAAAAACGAGTGGAATTTCGTCGGAAATTTGGTGCAAACTTGAATTCTACTCTTGTGTTTTTCTATGTCACATCACCTGTGAAAAAAATTAAGTTTGTTGCGCGAATAGCGCAAACGGTAAAATCGGAGCCGTCAAAACTTTGGAATCAATTCAAAGAAGAAGGTGGCGTAGACTACCATTCGTTTTGTAGATATTTCGATGGCGCGACGGAGGGTACTGCGATTCTCCTGTCAGACGTCCAAAGCTTGCCAAAGCCATTCAGTCTAGGTGAACTAAGTTCAAACGGTATCGCCCTTACACCTCCTCAGTCGTATAAATTTCTTTCAGGTAATGATAATTTGTATCAATTAATCTCACAGTTCAAATTCGATAAGTCCGGAGTTTGAGATGTCTGCTGGCGTCCTAAATCAAGATGAGATTCAGCAAAAATTCATAGACGCCGACCCACCTCGTATTAAATCCACTGGTGATATTCGGATAAAGCCTGATCCTTCTTCTATTGATTTACCTCTTGGCGTTGATTATTACGAAATGCCTGCAAGCTGTCGGCCAAGCAGGGATTACAGCGTTGCGGATTTGATTCGCACACACCACGGAATTCATCATCAGCTTGAAGCTGGAACTGTATTTCTCCCCAACAAGGTCTATCTGGTAAGACTCGCTTGGGGGTTGGAGTTGCCTGAAAGTATATGTGCCAGAAGCACCGCTAAGAGTTCAATAGGACGTCTCGATACGTTGGTTAGACTCGTGGCTGATCATCAACCTGAATTTGACAGAGTCGCCCAAAATGTCACAACCGACTTGTACTTAGAGGTGGCGCCTATTACGTTCCGATTGCAGGTCGCTCCAGGAATGGCACTATCACAAATTCGGTTTATTAAAGGCACCGAGGACTTGTGTACCGTACCAGCTCAGGCGTTACTGTTTGAGGATCCTCCGGTTCTAGTTAATCGTGATGGAACGCCTGCACTTCTGAGACCTTCCGAGGGCGGCGATTCTAATGCAGTTCTTCTCAGTCTAGATCTTTCGCCCGATCCGGAACTAACCTTTGCGGGCTTTGTAGCCAGACAGGATCAAACTAAACCGATTGATCCCTCAGTAAGAAGACCAGCTGAAGGCGAAGATGATAGACGTTACGATCCTAAAGAGTTTTGGGAACCCGTCAGTGTGGATGCCGCAACTCGGACAGTGACCATTGAAAAGGATCGATTTTACATTTTCAGATCCAAGGAACGCTTCAGAGTCCCTTCCTTTCTGGCTGTTGAATGCCAAGCTTACTCCGAGAGTTTAGGGGATATTCGCATCCACTATGCCGGTTTCGCACATCCTTTCTTTGGCCTTGAGAGAGACTCCGGAACTCCACTGATCTTCGAAGTACGTGGGCACAGCGTGAGTACCATTCTTCGTGACGGCGATCCTCTTGCTAAGGTCTACTTTAGAAGAATGACCAACCCTGCAGAAAAGGATCCCACTCAGATTTACAATAGGCAGGAACTACAATTATCCGGCTGTTTTAAGGAATGGCCCAAATAGCCGGTGTTTAGGCCGTCATCTTTCGCCAAAAATCATTCAACAAGTTTTGCTTCCCGCCAAATGGCGTCTAGTTCTTCGGGCTCTGCCGATTCGAATGTTCGGCCGCGTTTTGCCAATGTCTTTTCGATGTAACCAAACCGTTGGCGAAATTTTCGGTTAGTTAGCTTCAAAGCAGCTTCGGGTTCGACTTTTAGATGGCGCGCGATGTTAGTCGCCGCAAACAGAAGGTCCCCTAGTTCTTCGCGTATTCGAGTGTGATCAGCTTCGGTATTTGATGAAGCATGAGTCTGAATCGCTGCGCGAAGTTCGCCCACCTCTTCTTCGAGTTTGGCGAAGATGTCTTCGAGTTTCTCCCAATCAAAACCAACGCGCGCGGCCTTGGTTGAAAGCTGATGCGCCTCCATTAGTGCCGGCGCTTTCGACGACACGCCACCAAGCAGAGACTCTTCGCGTTCGCTCTTTCCAGCCGCGCGTCGCTCGTCCTGCTTCATCGCTTCCCAATTGCGGAGGACCGTTGCCGTATCGGCAGCGTTCGTGTCGCCGAAGACGTGCGGATGTCTACGAACCATCTTTTCGTGAATTGCGCTGGTAACGTCGTTGATGGAAAAGTCGCCCTGTTCCTTTGCGACCTGAGCGTAGAAAACTATCTGGAAAAGTAGATCGCCCAGTTCATCACGCAATTCGTTTGGCTGACCTGCGCGCGCTTCCTCAACCGCCTCGAAGGCCTCGTAGGCTTCTTCAAGCAGCATCGGCGCCAAAGTGGCGTAGGTTTGTTCGCGATCCCAGGGGCACCCGTCGGGCGAACGCAGCTTCTGCATTAGTTCGATTAGGTCTTCAAAGTTGGCTGGCATGGAAACAGTCTAAAGTCCAACGTCCAAAGTCCAAAGTCGAGAAATGCAGGCTGTCTTGCAGGCACAAGATGCGGGTGCTAACATCGGTTTACATTAAACAAGCTGCGAAGAATTTCCTGAAGATGGAAGATTTTCAGGAGTCTAGTCAGAGATAGGCAGGGGAAATGAACGAGGAACAGACCAGCTACAAAGTTACCGACAGGCGACTGTTTAATCCGGATGGCACGCCGCGTGACGTACCCGAAAATGAGAGGCCGGAACCAACTCCAGTGAAGCCTGAAGCCGCGAGCGCCACCGCGAGCCCGACGCCTGAACCACAGGTTGCAACAGCCGGCGCCGCAGGTGCAGGCGAGACTGCGGCCACTCCAGCACCAGCTCCAACAGCAGTGAGCGAAGAAGCCATACCTGCGAGCGACGACCTGGCGGCGGACAGCGAGGCAGCCCAGTTGCCGGATGCAGACGACCCGGCGAGTTTCGCCAGCTTCCTGATGTCGATCGCTTCCAATGCAGCGGCTTCGCTGGGGATGATGGAGCATCCTGTAACTCGCAAACGCGAAGTCGATTTAGAACTCGGCAAACACTGGATCGATGTATTGGGAATGCTGGAAAAGAAAACGCGCGGCAACCTGTTGCCGCAGGAACAACAGATACTCGAAGGTCTACTGGCCGATTTGAGAATGCAATTCGTCTCTTTGAGTAACGCAACGCCGAAGGCCCGGAGTTTTTCCAGTCAGGACATAACCGGCGGATAAAGATAGTCCAAAGTCCAATGTCCAAAGTCCAATGTCCGATAATCGCGAATATCTCGGCGGCTGATTCAGAATCGGCCCCAGAAATTGCTTTGACTTTGGACTTTGGACGTTGGACATTGGACTAGTAATGAAGCTTACGTTCTTAGGTACTGGAACATCGACCGGCGTTCCCTCCATCGCCTGCGACTGCGAAACCTGCACGTCAAACGATCCTCGCGACAAACGTTTACGAGTTTCTATTCTCATCGAACATGCCGGCCAGTCAGTTTTGGTTGACACCTCTTCTGATTTCCGCCAGCAGGCCTTGCGGTTTGGCCTGAAGCGGCTCGACGCCGTGTTGATTACGCATTGTCACGCCGATCACATCTTCGGTCTTGACGATATACGTCCGCTGAATTTTCGCTACGGTGCCCTTGGCCTTTACGCGAATGAACGGGCCTGGGTTGATATTCGACGAATCTTCAAATACATCTTTGAGCCTTCACACTTCGGGGGTGGGCTACCGCAAGTGATTCCACACACGGTGGTGCCTGGCGCGACGTTTTGTCTGGACAAAGACTTTCTGATCACGCCGCTCGAGGTAATCCACGGCCGTTTGCCCGTAATGGCCTACCGCTTTAACGATTTCGCATATGCAACCGATCTTAGCGAGATTCCAGCGGAAACCATGGATCGCCTGCGGGGTCTCGACGCGCTTGCGCTTGACTGCCTGCGATTCAAAGAACACCCAACGCATCTTTGGCTGGACAAGGCGCTTGAGTACATCGAGAAGATCAAACCGCGGCGCGCTTACCTGACACATATTGCTCACGACGTGAAGCACGCGCGTGACTCGGCACGACTGCCGGCGGGGGTCGAGTGGGCTTATGACGGGCTTGTCGTAAAGGATGAGGGATGAGGGATGAGGGATGAACAGGAGAATCATGGATTGAAGACTTCTGGCATGTCTGCTTCATCCTTCATCCTTCCGCCTTCATCCTTGTGTTTGTATGCGCTTATTTCACGGAACGGATAACGCTGACATCCAACGTCCGACGGTGCTGACGCTCGGCGTTTTCGACGGTTTACACCTCGGCCATCAGTTGATCATGCGCACCGTAGTTGAAAGGGCGCGTGAGACTGGCGCGATTCCCACCGTCATAACTTTCGATCCGCATCCGCGCGCGGTGTTGCATCCTGAATCGGCGCCGCCACTTCTGCAAACTCTCGATCAAAAAGTTGAAGGCTTTGGCGTGCTCGGTATCGAGCAGACGATCGTCATTCGGTTCGACGAGGAGTTTTCGCAGCTTAGAGCTGAAGATTTTCTGGCGGATGTTGTCAAGGATCGCCTACACGCGAAAGAAGTCTACCTCGGGCGCGGCTTCGCTTTCGGTCACAACCGGGAAGGTAATATCGAATTGCTGCGGCGCGTTAGCGCGGAGCTCGGATTTTTCGCAGACGAAGTTCCCGAGGTGCAGTTTCGCAGTCAACGCGTGAGCTCTAGCAAGGTGAGGAAGCTCCTCCTGGAAGGCAGGGTGAACCTCGCGCGAAGGCTGCTGGGTCGTCCCTACGGCGTGGAAGGCCGCGTGGAGCGGGGTGCAGAACGAGGCGCCGGTCTCGGGTTTCCAACGGCCAACTTGCGCCCTCACAATCGCGTCATACCTCGCAACGGAGTCTATGTGACCGGGACTCTGATTGACGGGCAATGGCGCCGCAGCGTAACGAATGTGGGCTTGCGGCCCACTTTTACGGCTGATACGGAACCTTCAGTGGAGACTTTCGTAATCAACTGGGCGGGCGATCTTTATGGGGACGTGGTGCGGGTCCGGTTTCTGCACCGCTTGCGTGACGAGCGGAAGTTTGCTTCCCTTGAGGAATTGATAGCGCAGATTGGCCGGGACGTGAAGCGCGCGGAGAGTTTTTTTGAACGCGCTGGCTCGCGCCATACACTGGCTCTGATTTGATTATGTCCGACAAGCTTTAGCTTGTCGCAAGGAGAGTTGGTTAGGGCTCACAGCGCCAGCGACAAGCTAAAGCTTATCGGACATTCGATTACAAAGATTATGAGTACCACCCTGGCATTAGTTCCGTCATCAGGCTCAACACCGAGAAACGGCGAGGCATTAAGTAATGTTACCGGCAAAGATCCGTCGTCCGCCATTAAGGGCAGTGCCGCCCCGGCGCCGCTAACAGACGAACTGGTAGCCGGGATTCTTAAAGGACGCGGCCTGCGCGGTTGGCTACGACTGGCCAGAGTGGCTCGAGTGCTCGGCTTATTCACGCTCTACCTGTTTCTCGACACTTACGA
>Ga0134126_10013121_pt1 | contig 10467 bp, 8 predicted proteins | sample KB31752_FD_96881 | JGI IMG/M metagenome (GOLD analysis project Ga0134126, IMG submission 96881) | Terrestrial soil microbial communities with excess Nitrogen fertilizer from Kellogg Biological Station, Michigan, USA - KB3-175-2 | ecosystem: Environmental > Terrestrial > Soil > Unclassified ...
CGCGCCCGTAGCTCAGTTGGATAGAGTACCTGGCTTCGAACCAGGTGGTCGGGGGTTCGACAAAATCGCCTGGAGCGATTTTGGACGCGCGCAGCGCGGGCCCGCAGGGCCGAGGCCCAGGAAGGGCCGAGCAATCCCTCCGGGCCGGACCGGATGCAATAGAATGTCGTACGAGCCGCGCGCCCGTAGCTCAGTTGGATAGAGTACCTGGCTTCGAACCAGGTGGTCGGGGGTTCGAATCCCTCCGGGCGCGCCAATTCCGATCACATGGGTAACACTCGCCTATTCGGGGCCGAGCAGGGCGTAGCGTCGTCCATGCGGCGACTCATAGCGGCGCACGATACGCACTTTCCCCTCGGCCCGTAGTTCCCCTACTACCCCGTCACCGGCACGCCGCCCAAGATGCGCGCGCTCCAGTAGCGGCGTGAGCTCACCCCGCGCATGCCCGGGCAACAGGACGAGCACGCGCGCGCGATTACCTTGCGCCGCGAACCAGTCGCTTATCACTTTCTGCGGGTTCGTATCCGTCGTCAGCACGGTGAACGGCGTGCGCAGCCGGCGATCGAGCATCGCGACGGTCGTTTCATCGGGATTCAGCAGAGCGAGACTGTCATCCTGGGTGTCGGCGTGAATCTGCGCGGCCAGCCGGGGAAGGTCCTGCCAGCGATCTATGGTTGGAAATAGGACGAGCGAGGTGATGCAAAACACCGCCGCGTATGCGGCGTACGTCCACTGGAAGCCCCGTAACGTGTGCCCCTGACGTTGCACGGCGGCTGCCCTCCACAGAGCGTATCCGGCCAGCATCAGCATCACCGCCGCGGCGCCGAAGTATTCACTGATCGTGGCCGCGTTGGGATGCGCTGCACTGTTGGATACCACGTCACCAATGCAAAGCACGGCCAGCGCCGCGGCAAACAGACACGCGATCGTGCCAACCAGAGCGCGTGTCCAGAACAAGGGATCGCGGCGAGGCTGACTCCCGGGCCGCTGCATCTCGCCGATGTAGAGCGCGATGAGCAGACTCACCCCGAGCAGTGCCGGCGCCGCATAGATGTCGCGCGCGGTTGTCGCGAGGCTGAGGAGCACCAGGAAGGGGAGTGTGGCCGCAAGCGCAAATCGCCAGGCCGTGCCCGTCGCGCCTTGCAGCCGCAGTTGCTTGCGCGCATGCCAGGCGGCAGCAGCCGCGAGCGCGGTCCATGGCAGGAGGTAGACCGGCAGCTCGAGGAAATACTTGCCGATGGAGTTGGGATGTCCCGCGCTGTAGCGATATGCGGCCGGGGCCGTCACATGAGCGAACCGACCCGCGAGGTTGTACCAGAAGAGAATGCGCAGCGATTCGGCGCCATGCACCGTATGCGCGACGGCAAGTATCCACGGGCCTATGACGATCGCCTGCAGGAGAAAGCCTGCATGGAGCTCCGGGCGCCGCAGCTCCGACCAGCGCCGCTCCCACGCGATGAGCGTGAGCAACGCCAAGGCCGGAACCAACCATCCGGGCGCGCTCTTCGCCATGAAGCCGACGGCGGCGCCGGCGTGCAGCAGCAGATACCCGTAGAGCTTGCGCCGGCCCGGCGCGGCGGTGTAGCCGAGATAGGCTCCAAGGAGTGAGACGGCGCTGCCGGCCAGGAGACAGGCATCGGGCGCCAGCCACATCGTGACACGGAAGGCCAGGAGCGCGGTGCCTGCCACCAGCCCGGCGACGACTGCCGCGGCGGCACCGTCCATGGCAAACGCGAGAGCGCCTATCGCGACGGCCGTGATCGCGGCATAGAGCAGGTTGGGTGCGCGCGCCGCGCGGACGGAGGGTCCCAACAGGCGCATCGACGCGCCCGACATCCAGTACGACAGAGGGGGCTTCTCGAGAAAGGGCTGGCCCGCAAGCTGCGGCAGCACCCAGTGGCTCTGCCGGCTCATGCGCCAGGTGATGTCAGCCTCGCGCGGCTCATCCGGTGTCCAGGCACCGCGATCGAGCGTGCCAATGAGCCACATCGGCGCGAGAGCGAGGAGGACGACGAGGATCCAGCCATGAGAGCCGATGATGGGGAGTGGGCGCATGAGTCTCGATGATGCGCCAGGCGGCGCTCAGCGACCGACGCCTGCCGAAGCCTGCGCTGCGCGGTGCGCCAGCCAGTTTTCGAGCCGTGCGACCCCTGCCGCTCCGAAACGCAGCCCAAGCCGCGTCCGCCGCCAGAGAATGTCTTCAGCGGTGCGTGCAAACTCCACACGACAGAGGTACTCGACCTCTCGCTCGTAGAGCTGGGGCAGCGGCTCTTCGCCGAGGTCCGCCAGTGAGCGCGCGTCGCGAAGGATGTCAGCGATGCGAGTGCCGTATGCGTGGGCGTACCGATATCTCAAGTCGGCGGGAAGCCAGGGGTACCTGCGCTCCAGGCTGCGCAGGAATCGGGCATAGGCGCCGCCTGGCAGGTCGCCGCCGGGAAGCAGCGCATGAGCCGTCCAGGCTGGCTTCGGGGTACCGAGCTCGCGCGCCAGCATGTCGACGGCGCTCTCGGCGAGCTTGCGGTAAGTGGTGATCTTGCCGCCGAACACCGTGAGGAGTGGGGCAGGGTGCCGGTCGAGCTCGAGAGCATAGTCGCGCGTGACGCTCGCCGGGTCGGCGGACTCGTCATCCAACAGTGGCCGAACACCGCTGTAGCTCCACACCACGTCCTCGGGACGCACGGACTGGGCGAAATAGCGGCTGACCGCGGCGCAGAGGTAGGTGACCTCGTCGGGGCTGATATCGACGGCGGCCGGATCGCCCGTGTACTCGACGTCCGTCGTGCCGATGAGGGTGAAGTCATGCTCATACGGAATTGCAAAGACGATCCGGTGATCGTCGTTCTGGAAGAGATAGGCGAAGCGGTGCGCGAAGACCCGCGGAACCACGATGTGACTGCCCTTCACCAGCCGGACCGAATGGCAGACGCTCACCGGCGAGGCTTCGCGCACGAACCGGCTCACCCAGGGTCCCGTGGCATTGACTGCCGCTCTGGCCGTGACGCTTTGCACCCCGGAGGACGACGCGAGGGTGGCGACCCACTGTCCGCGCGATCCGTCCAACCTCTCACAGCGTGTGCGCGTCAGGAGATCCGCGCCGCGCTCGCGCGCATCCAGCGCGTTCAATACGACGAGCCGGGCATCATTGGTCCAGCCGTCCGAGTAGACGAACCCCTGGCTGTATTGCGGCTTGAGCGCCGCGCCCGCCACGTGACGCCGCAGGTCGATGCGGGCGGACCCGGCCAGATGGCGCCGGCGCGCGAGATGATCGTAGATGAAGAGCCCGGCCTCGATCATCCATGCCGGGCGCAGGTGCGCATCGTGCGGCAGGACGAAGCGCAAGGGCCGCATGAGGTGCGGGGCGGACGCCAGCAGGATCTCGCGCTCGATGAGCGCCTTGCGCACCAGCGAGAACTGCATGTGCTCGAGGTATCGCAGGCCGCCGTGAATGAGCTTCGTGCTGGCGGATGAGGTGTGGGCGGCGAGGTCATCCTGCTCGCAGAGCAGAACCGAGAGGCCGCGGCCGGCGGCATCCCGCGCGATGCCGACGCCATTGATGCCGCCGCCGACGATCAGCAAATCGTATGTGCCAGAATGCCGCATGGCCAGATCATATCGGGACAAAGGCGCCCGGAGCGACTCTACTCGGCGCGGGGAGGGGGCCAGGCATTCCCGTTACATCGAAGTACGCCTGGAAGGCGTGCGCCTCGATCGGAACGCGCGGCGGGTACTCGAGAATGTCAGCTGGACCGTCCGTCCCGGCGAGCGCTGGGTGTTGGCCGGCGCGAACGGCGCCGGGAAGACCCAGCTGCTGAAACTCATCGCCGGCTCGGTATGGCCGACGCCCACCGGTCGCGAGGTGCGCCACTATCGCTGGGGGGGCGAGCTATGGCGTACTCCCTATGAGATACAGGATGAGATCGGATATGTCGGGCCCGAGCGTCAGGACAGATATACGCGCTACGGCTGGAATCACACGGTCGAGCAGATCGTCGCGACCGGCGTCCATCGCACCGACATCCCGCTCCACGCCACCAATGATGCGGACCACAGGCGCGTCGGCGCGATTCTGCGGCGGCTTCGGATCGAGCCGCTGGCCAGGCGCCGGTTTCTCACGCTCTCCTACGGTGAGCGGCGGCTCACCCTGCTCGCACGAGCGCTTGCCTCCCGGCCGAGGATGCTGCTGCTCGATGAGCTGTTGAACGGACTCGACGAAGCGAACCATGACCGCGCGCTGCGTTGGCTGGAGAGCACCGCCCGCTCCCCGCTGCCGTGGGTGTTGTCCACTCATCGCGTGGAGGACGTTCCGGCCAGCGCCACACACGCTCTGGTGCTGGAGCACGGACGCGTCGTGTACCGCGGCGGTATTCGTCGCGCGCCGCTGACTCGGTGGCTGGACCGGCGAGTGCAGACTCGCGCGACGGTGCGGCCGCGCGCGCGTCCGTCCACGTCCTCCGATCGAGCGTTGATACGACTGACCAACGCGCATGTGTACCTCGACGAACACGTTGCTCTGAAGCAGGTGACAATGGCGGTCCATCCGGGCGACTGCTGGGTCGTGCATGGACACAACGGCTCCGGCAAGACGACCTTGCTGCGCACACTCTACGGCGATCACGGCGTGGCGGTCGGCGGGCGCATCGAGCGCGCGGGGATCGAGCCGGGCGTGCCATTGCAGGTGTTCAAGGAACGCGTCGGCCTCGTTGCGGCGCACCTGCAGGCAGACCACCCCCAGGACCTCACCGCCAGCGCGGTGGTGCAGTCGGGCCGCCACGCGAGCATCGGCTTGAACGACACACCGAGCGCCGCGGATCGCGGCGCCGCCCGCCGGGCGCTGCGGGCGTTTGGTCTGGACGCCCTCGCGGCCCGCTCGCTGCGCGAGCTCTCCTACGGCCAACTGCGGCGGGTGCTCTTCGCGCGGGCCTGGGTGCGGGACCCCGCTCTGTTGCTTCTGGATGAGCCGTTCTCCGGCGTGGACGGGCCTACGCGGCGCGAGCTGTCGGAACGCATCGAGGATCGGGTCGCCGGCGGCACCGCTGTCGTCCTGACGACCCACCGCCGCTCGGAATGGCCGCGCTGCGCCAGCCACGAGCTGGAGCTGGCGCGCGGCGAGGTCCGCTATGCGGGTCCGGTCAGAGAGCGATCTCGGTCTCGAACACGGAGACCGCCTGCCCGACGATCCACACCCCGGCGACGCTCCCCTCCTTGAGGTCCAGCTCCACTTCCACTCGTCCCGGGCGATGCTGGTATTGACCCTGCACGCCGCGGAAGGACGCGCGGCGCAGGTCGTGCGTCAGAAACCCGTAGTGGGCGAGATACGCACCGAGCAGGCCGTGAGCGTTGCCGCTCACGGGGTCCTCGCCGATACCGAGCGCGGGGCAGAACATCCGCGACTCGGTGAGATGGTCTTCCTTGTCGGGTGTCAGGGCGAAAACGAAGAAGCCCGCGGCGCCGATCTGGGCCGACAGCGTCGTCAGGCGTGTCATGTCGGGCTTCAGATGCTTCAGCGGCTCCGTGCCGCGCACACCGATGAGCAGGCGTGTACTGCTCGAGCCGGCAATGCGCAACGGGCAGCGGGTGTCGAGGTCGTCCGTGGCAAGGGCCAGCGCATCCAGCACCGCGAGCCGCTCGCGGTCGTTGAGCTCCCGCCCGAGGGGCGGTGCGCTCTGGCGGACCGCGATCTTGCGGTCCTCGCCGCTGCCGCGGATCTCGACGTCGACGATGCCCGCCTTGGACTTCTGGCGCAGCTGCCGGGGCGCCGTGTGCCTGCGGGAGAGCACGTAGTGCGCGGCTACCGTCGCATGGCCGACGAAGCCGACCTCGGTGCGCGGCGTGAAAAACCGCGCCCGCAGGTCGTGGCCCTCGCCGTCCGGGGCGAGAATGAAAGCGGTGTCGGCGTTGTTGAGCTCGCGGGCGATGGCTAGCATCTGCGCATCCGTCAGCCCGTCGGCATTGAGTACGACACCGGCGGGATTCCCGGTGAAGCGGTCCACCGTGAAGGCATCCACCTGATGCACCTGGATTTTTTGAGTCATCGCTCCCGTTCCACGTCCGTGACCATCTGCCGAAGGGGTCGACCGGTCACGGACGGTCGGCGGTGGCCGAGGGCCGCCATTCTAGCCCATGAATTACAATAGCTCCCATGGAGATCGGCGTCGAAATCAGTCTGTACCCGCTGGCGGAACGGTTCGCTCCAGAAATACACGATTTCATTGCCCGGGTAGCCGCCGCGGGGGAGCTGAAGGTCGTGACCGGCAGCTTCAGTACCCAGATCTTCGGCGAGTACGAGCGCGTCTTCGAGACCCTTCGCCGGGAGCTGCGCGCCACTTTCGACAGCCGGGCAGAGCAGGGTGGCAGGGCAGCGTTCGTCCTGAAGGTCCTGGGTCCGCTGTGACTCGCTGCTGCGCCCTCGAAGTGGCGCGCCAGGCCCTGAAGCGGCAAACTAGACGGCTTGGCCTGCGGCGTGCGCCGGGGCTTTTCGTGAGGTGCAGAGAGGTGGATCAATGGCGTTGTTGCGCGTAATCGACCGCGACGGTCAGGAGCATGAGGTCGAGGCAAAAGCCGGTCTCAAGGTCATGGAGAACCTGCGCGAGCTCGACTACGGCGTCGCGGCGATCTGTGGCGGAATGTGCTCGTGCGCAACCTGCCACATTTATGTCGATCCCGACTGGCAGGCGCGGCTGCCGGCGCCGATGTCGGATGAGCGCGAGCTGCTGACGGAGCTGGCGCACACGCAGGACAACTCGCGCCTGTCCTGTCAGATCGAGTTCACCCAGGAGCTCGCCGGCCTGCGCGTCACCATTGCGCCGGACGAATAGAGCGGGAGACTGCCATTCGCGTCATCTGGCTCATCCTCATTTGTGCCGCCGTCGCAGCGTTCCTGCTGGCGCGCCTCTATTTCACGCTGCGCAAATTACGTCCGACTCACCAGGAAAGCGCGGACGAGAAGATGATCGCGCGCCTGCGGTCCAAGGGATACGCCCCTTTCAACGAGTACCCGATCGCGTTCTTCCTGGCATTGCCCGACGAAGTCTCCTGCGGCGCGGTGCGTACGCGCCTTGAGCGGGATGGCTTCAGCGTGGACGTCAGGCCGATGACGGCGCAGCTGTTTGGCGAGTCTCAGAGCGGCGGCTCCCTGCCGCTGAGCCTGCACGCGACCCGATCGATGCGTCTGATCCTCGCGGACGTCGTCGAGCAGAGTCGGCGGTTCAGCGAGATTGCAGCCGAGTTTCAGGGCCGCTACGACGGATGGGCGGCCTGACCGTGCCGGTCTATTTGCGCTCGGTCTGACGGCGCACCGCCTCGGCGGCGGCAGCAACTGCGGCGGGATCGCCGAGGTAGCGGCTCTTCAGCGGCTTGAGCTGCGCGTCGAGGTCGTAGAGCAGCGGCACTCCCGTCGGAATATTGAGCTCGACGATATCGCTCTCCGACACGTTGTCCAGCATCTTCACCATGGCGCGCAGACTGTTGCCGTGCGCGGCCACCATCACGTTGCGTCCACGGCGCAGCTCAGGCGCGATGCGGCTGTGCCAGAAGGGCAGCACCCGCGCGAGCGTATCCTTCAGCGACTCGGCGGCCGGCAGCTCCGCGGCCGGCACCTCGGCATAACGCGGATCGAAGCGCGGGTGCCGCGGGTCATCGGCTGCCAGCGGCGGCGGCGGGATGTCGTAGCTGCGGCGCCAGATCTTCACCTGTGCCTCGCCGTGGCGCGCGACCGTCTGCGCCTTGTCGAGACCCTGCAGCGCGCCATAGTGGCGCTCGTTGAGGCGCCATGAGCGCTCGACCGGAATCCACATCCGGTCCATCGCATCGAGCATGATCCAGAGCGTGCGGATCGCGCGCTTCAACACGGAAGTAAATGCTACATCCACCAGCAGCTTCTCTTCGAGAAGCTGCCGTCCCGCGCGCGTGGCCTCCTCGCGCCCCTGGTCCGCCAGGTCGACATCCGTCCAGCCCGTGAAGAGGTTCTCGAGGTTCCAGACACTCTGGCCGTGACGGACCAGGATCAATTTTCCAGGGGTGCTCATGAAGGTTGGATCCCGTTTCTATTCCGTGAGTTTCCGCAGCGATTCGACGCCGACCGTGAGCGTCGCGAAGTCGGCGGCGCCGGCCGCGCGCATTTCCGCGAGCGTGCGCTGCCAGTGCTCCAGCTCCTGGCCCGCGGACTCCTGCCATGTATCGACGCGCTCCTCGGCAGTGCCGCCGCGGCTGTGGCTCAGTACGCGCTCGGCGAGCCTGCGGTGCAGACGCAGGGCGGCGTCGCGCAGGCCCGTGCGCGCCGTCGCCTGCCAGGGGCCCTCGACCGGCAGCCGATCGATCTGCTGCCGCAGCCAGTCGAGACCCGTGCGGGCGCCGGCCTCGAAGTACAGGCGCGCCGCTTCCGTCACGCCGATCCGCTGGGAGCTGGCGAGCTCGACGATATCGAGCGAGGCGTTGTGCGCCTCGAGGCTGGCCACGCGGGCGGCGAGGTCGGGTGGCAGGCCCGCCTCGAGGTGCTGCGCGCGCACCTGGTCGAACTGCTCACGCCAGGAGCCGCAGAGCACGTGGCCGATGCGTGACTCGAGCTCGTGCACGCCGGTGCGAAATTCCGCGACGGCGGCATCGACCTTGAGCGCGCGTCGGCGGGCCAGCAGCCAGTAGGTCGCGTGGCGCAGCAGCCGGCTGGTCTCGAAAGCGGCCGTGTACTGCACTTTGGCCGGTACGCGGTTGTCGAGCTCCTCGATGCGCGCCCAAACGGTGCGCACTTCGAAGATCTCGCGCGCCGCGGTGTAGGCACGCGCGATCTGCGCCGGTTCCGCGCCCGTATCCTCCTGCGCGCGCGGCACGAACGTCGGCCCCATCCGATTGATGAGGCTGTTGGTGGTCGCCGTGGCGATGATCTCCCGGCGCAGACGGTGGCGGGAGATGGCGCGCGCGAATCGCCGGCGCACCGGGGCGGGGAAATAGCGGTCGAGCTCGGTGGAGAGGTAGGGGTCCTCCGGCACGTCCGAGTCGAGAAGATGATTGTTGAGCCAGATCTTGCTGTAGGCGAGCAGGATCGCGAGCTCCGGGCGGGTGAGGCCGGCGCCCGCCTTGCGCCGCTCCGCGAGCTCATCGTCCGTGGGCAGGAATTCGAGCGCGCGGTTGAGCTCGCCCGAGCGCTCGAGCGAGCGGATCAGATGCTGGAACTCCGCCAGCCGCGCGCGAGCCTGCAGCTCGAGGGTGCTGATCGCCTGGCTCTGCAGATAATTGTTGCGCAGCACGAGCGAGCAGACCTCACCCGACATGCTGGCGAGCAGGCGATTGCGCTCGCCCGCGGTCAGGTCGCGCGCCTGGACGATCGGGTTCAGCAGGATCTTGAGGTTGACCTCCACGTCGGAGGTATTGACGCCGGCGGAGTTGTCGATGAAGTCGGTGTTGAGGCGGCCGCCGGCGAGCGCGTATTCGATGCGTCCGCGCTGCGTGAAGCCGAGGTTGCCGCCCTCGCCGACCACCTTCGCCTTGAGCTCCCGGCCGTTGATCCGCAGCCCGTCGTTGGCGCGATCGCCGACCTCGGCGTTCGACTCCCGGCTCGCCTTGACGTAAGTGCCGATGCCGCCGTTCCACAGCAGATCCACGGGCATGCGCAGGATGGCCCGCATGATGTCGGTCGGCGTGTTGGCGGCCGTCTCCAGACCGAGCAGTGCGCGAGCCTCGGGCGAGAGGGTGATCGACTTGGCGCTGCGGGCGAAGACCCCGCCGCCCTTGGAGATGAGCTTGCGGTCGTAGTCGTCCCAGCTCGAGCGCGGCAGATCGAACAGGCGCTGGCGCTCGGCCAGGCCCAACGCCATGTCGGGGCTGGGATCGAGGAAGATGTGGCGATGATCGAAAGCGGCCTGAAGACGGATGTGCGGCGAGAGCAGCATGCCGTTGCCGAAGACATCGCCCGACATATCGCCGATGCCGACAGCCGTGAAGTCGGTCTTCTGGATATCGATGCCGAGCTCGCGGAAGTGCCGCTTGACGCACTCCCAGCCGCCGCGGGCGGTGATGGCCAGCTTCTTGTGATCGTAGCCGGCCGAGCCGCCCGAGGCGAATGCATCACCCATCCAGAAGCCGTACTCGGCGGAGATGGAGTTGGCGATATCTGAAAACGTCGCCGTGCCCTTGTCCGCCGCGACGACGAGGTAGGCATCGTCGGCGTCGCGGCGCACCACCTGAGGCGGTGGCACCAGGTGGCCGCCGACGATGTTGTCCGTCAGATCGAGGAGGCCGCGGATGAAGGTGCGGTAGCAGGCGATGACCTCGGCCTGCACTTCCTCGCGGCTGCCGCCCGGCAGCCGCTTGGGGACGAACCCGCCCTTGGCGCCGACCGGCACGATGAGCGTGTTCTTCACGTTCTGCGCCTTCATCAGACCGAGGACCTCGGTGCGGAAGTCCTCGCGGCGATCGGACCAGCGGATGCCGCCACGTGCCACATAGCCCATGCGCAGATGCACGCCCTCGACCCGC
>Ga0134126_10013122_pt1 | contig 10466 bp, 8 predicted proteins | sample KB31752_FD_96881 | JGI IMG/M metagenome (GOLD analysis project Ga0134126, IMG submission 96881) | Terrestrial soil microbial communities with excess Nitrogen fertilizer from Kellogg Biological Station, Michigan, USA - KB3-175-2 | ecosystem: Environmental > Terrestrial > Soil > Unclassified ...
GCCCTTCAGCGTGATGACCCACGGACCGCGCGCCGCGGCCGGCAGATACGGGTTGATCGCGTCATCCGGATAGAAGTTGACGAAGCCGGACTGCGCCTGCGCGAGCTGCTCGGCTTCGTCCAGTTTCAGGAAGTCGGCCATGTCGGCGCGCAGCTCATGGTGGCGTGCCACGGCTTCGGCGACCGCCTGGCCCAGCAGGGGATCGTTTGCCGCCATGCGCTCGATGCTGGCGTCGTCCAGGCCGGCGGTGCGCGGCTTGCCGCCGAATTCGCGCAGTTCGCGCAGTTGGTTGATGATGCCCATGGTGAATCCTCCTCAAGCTGCGCCGGAAGGCGTGGCCTCCGGGTGGCAGGTGGTGAAAGCGTGACGGGGAACCCGCTCTGGCGCGTGTTTCCTCAATGTTTTCAGCCCGTTCAGGCTGCGGCTCACGAGCGTTTGCGGCCGTTTTATCCCTTACAGGATACCTTCCCGTGCTGACCGCCGTAACCCCCGAGCGCCCGTGGGTGACGCCTGTCATCCCCGATGGTTGACGCCAGGGACTGCCGGCGAGCCCCCGTTTTGCCGAGGATGAACGGCACTGGAGGAGCTCCCATGCCACATCTTCGTGATCCGATCGCCCACCTCGATGCTGCCGTCAAGCGCTATGGCCAGCTCACTGCGCTCGATCGGGTCGACCTGTGCCTGCGTCCCGGCGAGCTGCTGGCCCTGCTCGGCCCCAACGGTGCCGGCAAGACCACGGCGATCGGGCTGTTGCTGGGCCTGATTCGCGCCGAAGCCGGTGCGGTCGGACTGTTTGGCCAGGATCCCCAGCAGATCGGGGCGCGCCGCCGCATCGGCGTGATGTTGCAGAACGCCGAGCTGCCACCCACGCTGCAGGTAGGCGAATTGCTGCGACTCACCGCCAGCTATTACCCGGCACCTCGTACGCTGGCCGAAACCGCCGAGCTTGCCGGTGTCGCCGACCTGTTGAAGCGGCCCTATGCAAAATTGTCCGGCGGCCAGCAGCGGCGCGTGCAGTTTGCGCTGGCGTTGTGCGGCAGGCCGGAGCTGCTGTTCCTCGACGAACCCACCGTGGGCATGGACGTCGAGGCGCGCCAGAAGCTGTGGGCGGCGATTCGCCAGTTGCTCGCCGAAGGTTGCGCGGTGTTGCTCACCACGCATTACCTGGAAGAGGCCGAGGCACTGGCCGACCGGGTCTGCGTGATGTCGCGCGGCAGGGTAATCCACGAAAGCACGGTGGATGCCTTGCGCGCGCGGGTGGCGCTCAAGCGCATTCGCTGCATCAGCTCGGTGGATGCCGGCGTGGTCGGCGGCTGGCCGTCGGTGAGCGATGCCGAGCAGCGCCAGGGTCGTCTGCACGTGACCACTGCCGAAGCGGAAGCCGTCGTCCGTCGCTTGCTGGACGCCGATCCGCAACTGAGCGAACTCGAAGTGCAGCGGGCCGGGCTGGCCGAGGCGTTCACCGAACTCACCCGCGAAGCCGAACACGCATCGCCGGCATCACAACGCGAGGTGGCCTGACATGGAAACCGTGGTTTCGATCCCGCTGTCCCGAGCCGGCGTCCCGATGTCGCGTCGGCGTGTGCTTGGCGCGTACCTGGCCGAAATGCGCAGCGAGTGCCTGCGCTACCTGCGCGCGCCGGGATTCATCCTGCCGATGACCCTGTTCTCGACGGTGTTCTACCTGATGTTCGGCGTGCTGCTGAACCACGGCGAGGCGTCGCGCTACCTGCTGGCCAGCTACGGCGCCTTCGGCATCATGGGACCGGGCCTGTTCGGTTTCGGCGTCTCGCTGGCGATCGAGCGCGATGGCGGCCTGCTGACGCTCAAGCGCGCGCTGCCGATGCCGCCGGGCGCCTACCTGCTGGGCAAGATGGTGATGGCGATGATCGCGGCCACCCTCGTGATGGTGCTGCTGTTGCTGATCGGCGTCGCGCTGGCGCATGTGGTGCTGTCGTGGGGCCAGGTGCTGGCCATGCTGCTGACTGCCATGTTCGGGGTGCTGCCATTCTGCGCACTGGGCATGTTCGTCGGCACGTTGCTCAAGGGGCAGGGTGCACCGGGGCTGCTCAATCTGGTCTATCTGCCGATGGCTTTCCTGTCCGGCCTGTGGTTGCCGTTGTCGATGCTGCCCGGCGCGTTGCAGCGGATCGCGCCGATCTGGCCGAGTTACCACTTGAACCAGTTGACCCAGGCAGCGGTGGGTCTGAACGACGCCCCCTTGCTGGGTCATGTGCTGGTGTTGGTTGCCTTCGCCGTCGGGTTCCTGCTGCTGGCGGCGCGGCGCCTGCGCCGGTACGGTTGAAGTAGGATGCCGGCCATGTCCAACATCAAGCGCTCGGCCACGGCATGATTCCCGCGTTCATTGCCCGCTGGTTTGCCCCGGCACCGGATTCCGCGGCGGCCGACGACATTCGCCGTGGCAAGTCGCCATGGGCCGACAGCGTGCACTTGCTGTGGTCGTTCTGGATCTTCATCACGCCGCTGTTCGATAACGGCCTGCACGGCTACACCCTGAGCTGGCTGCTGTTCACGCTGGGCTCGTATCCGGTGTTCCTGCTGCTGTTCGCCAAGGTCCAGTTGGCACCGCGGCGTACGACGCATTTCTATGCATGGGGCATGGCGGCGTTGTGCTTCGGCTTGATGCGCTGGTATCCGAGCGGTCTCAGCTATTTCGTGTATGGCTGCATCATGTTGTGCCACTGCGACATGTGGCGGTTTCGCATTTATGCGTACCAGGTGGTGCTGCTCAACGCGATCTACGTGGCGCTGGCCTGGTGGGTCGGCTTTCCGCCGTCGCTGCTGGTAATCATGCCGGTCACGGTTTTCGCGATCTGCACCATTGTCGCGGTCGAGCATCTCAACAAGATGAAAGATGCGGCACTGAGCCTTTCGCATGATGAAGTACGCCGGCTTGCCGCCACCGCGGAGCGCGAGCGCATCGGGCGCGATCTGCACGACCTGCTCGGGCATACGCTGTCGTTGATCACGCTGAAGCTGGAGTTGTCGCGCAAGTTGTTCGACCGCGATGTCGATGCGGCCAGGCGCGAAGTGGAGGAGGCCGAAAAGGTTGCGCGTCACGCGTTGGCCGAAGTGCGCAGTGCCGTCACCGGCATCCGGGCCACCGATCTGGCCGCCGAACTGGCCTCGGCGCGATTGCTGCTGGAATCCTCGCGGGTGCATCTGGAATACGGCACCCTGCCGGTGGATCTGCCGGTCGAAGTCGAGCGCGGCCTCTCGCTGGTGTTGCGCGAGGCAGTCACCAACATTGCCCGCCACGCCGCTGCCAGCCGCGTGCAGATCGAACTGCTGCGCGAACACGCCAGCGTCTGCATGCAGATCGGCGACAACGGCAAGGGCGGCGTTTCCAGCGATGGCAACGGCATCTGCGGCATGCGCGAACGTGTACGCGCCATGGGCGGCAGCCTGACCATCGACTCGCCGCGCGGCAGCGGCACGCGCCTGCGGGTGGTGGTGCCGGTGCCGATACTGCGTCTGGTGGAGACGTCGCGGAATTCCCATGTCGCGATGTCGCCGGCGCATGCCGCGCCGGGATATCCTGCGGCCTGATCGGCGCGACGCTGGTCCCGCGCCAGTCCCTTTCGATGAGCAGGTACTTGCATGATTCGTGTGTTGCTGGCCGAGGATCAGGCGATGGTGCGCGGCGCGCTGTCGGCGTTGCTTGGCATGGAATCGGACATCGAAGTACTCGGTTCGGCGGCGGACGGCGAAGCGGCGTGGCGTGAAATCCAGCGGCTCAAGCCCGACGTGCTGGTTACCGACATCGAGATGCCGGGCCTGACCGGGCTCGAACTGGCCCAGCGCATCCAGCGCCAGGAATTGCCGATCAAGGTGATCATCGTCACCACGTTTGCGCGACCGGGTTTCCTGCGTCGCGCACTGGATGCCGGCGTGTCCGGTTACCTGCTCAAGGATGCCCCCGCCGAGAATCTGGCCGAGGCATTGCGTACCGTGCACCGCGGCGGTCGCTCGATCGATCCGCAACTGGCGCTGGAGGCATGGTCCGAAGCCGATCCATTGAACGATCGCGAGCGCCAGGTGTTGCGCCTGGCCGGCGAAGGGCAGTCTGCCGGCGACATCGCCACGCAGTTGAATCTCTCGCACGGCACCGTGCGCAATTACCTGTCCGAGGCGATCGGCAAACTCGGCGTGGCCAATCGCATCGAGGCGTATCGGCTGGCGCGGCAGAAAGGCTGGCTGTAAATATTTTTCAAATATTGAATGAAATCGCTTGCATCGCATGATTTACCCGCGTATCGTTCGCATCCTTCGCCATCCCGGCGATAATCCGATGAAGTAACTTTCCATGTGCTTCCGCCTCGCCAACTTGAACAAGCCGTATACATCGCGCAAAGGCCGTGATGCGGGCCTGTTCATGCGTGGTGAAAGGCACGACCTGGCAACTGTTTTCCAATAATCGACTGATCCCTTCGTGGAGATCGGTCACCCCGATCTCCCGAGGCAACGCGAACGCCCTCGGGTCGCCATACCCGGGGGTGTTTTGTTTTTGGCGTTTGCAAGGGATACCCATGTATCGAAACACGCTGCACAACAGCAGGTTTGCGGAATTCGTTTCGCCCTGAAGCATCCGGTTTTTCGCAACCGAAGCAGGGGCGCGGCTGCGACAGGCGCATTGCGCTGCGTCCCGGTGCTTCGGCGCGGGCTGTGCGGGAAACGGGTACCAACAGATCGGGCATGAATGCCCACACCTATTGCCGGTTGGTAGCAGCCGGCAATCTTCGAGCATCGAACCAACAGGCTCCAGCGGCATGGGCTCTAGCCCATCCGGTGCGCACGGCTTTGCCGGCAGCGTATGCCGGGGCCTGGAAGGCGGTGTTCCACAACGATGACGTTAGCTCAGCGGTAGAGCAGCAGCCTCGCGGTTGCCGGTCGCCGGTTCGAATCCGGTACGTCAGCCACTGGATAGCTCAGATGGGTAGAGCATCGGACTGTTAATCCGAGTGTCGCGGGTTCGACTCCCGCTCCACACCATGACCTGTCACGTCATGACCAGGAACGAAAGTTCCGACCAGGAAACGCCTCGTGCGGTGCGCGACATGCAAGCCAGGATGGCGGTGTGTCACGCAACGCAGCGGTGGCGGGGCCGGGCCTGCGTCCCGAAGTCGGGCGATCGGGTGTCGAGAAGAGTGCCTTGCGGAGCAGTGCAGGTATTCAACGAGATAGTCGATTCCCTATCAAGGCACGCTGGCTTCGCCACATTATCGCCAAGAGGCGTTTCCGCCTTATTTTTTAATCGACGCTTTGGATCTCAAGTGCGTCGATTATCCCGCGAGGGAGGGTCTTTTGCGGACCGATTATATGAATGGACGAATACGCCGTAATGATCCGGTGGCGTATCTGGATTAATCGACGGATCAAAACCAGAATTAATAAAAGGAGTATCACCATGTTCTGGATCAAGCAAGTCGTGATTGGCGACGGCGAGCGCGGCTTGCTGTATCGCAACCGTCGTTTCCAGCGGGCATTGCCGCCGGGCGTGTACCGCTACGTCGTCCCGCGTAGCCGAATCACCGTCAGCGTGCACAACCTGGCGACGCCGGAGTACGTCGGTGCGGATGCCGAGGTGCTGATGGCGCAGATGGAGGGCGAGCTGGCCGATTGCTTCACCGTGGCCGACATCGGCACGCAGCAGGTCGGTCTGGTGCTGAAGAACGGCAAGCTGGAAGACGTGCTCGCACCGGGCACCCGCAAGCTGTACTGGAAGGGCCTGGTGCCGATCGAGGTGCAGGCAGTGTCGCTGGCCAACACGCTGGACATCGATGCGCGCGTGACCAGCCGTCTGCGTCAGCTTGGCGTGCTCGGCAAGGTCGCGGTGACGGTGGACGTGCCGGTCGAGTCGGCGGGCCTGTTGTTCGTCGACAACAAGCTGGTGCGCACGCTGGCGCCGGGTGCCTACGCGTTCTGGAATTTCCAGAAGAACGTGGCGGCCGAGGTGATCGACCTGCGCGTGCAGTTGCTGGAAGTGTCGGGTCAGGAACTGTTGACCCGCGACAAGGTGAGCTTGCGCGTGAACCTGGCTGCCAGCCTGCGCGTCACCGACCCGGTCGCTGCGCGTACCAAGGTGACCAAGTACGGCGACTACCTCTATCGCGAGCTGCAGTACGGCCTGCGCAAGGCGGTGTCCGGCAAGACGCTGGACGAGTTGCTCGGTGACAAGGCGTCGCTGGACGCGGACATCTTTGCCTACGTGCGTGGCCGTGTCAGCGAGCTGGGCCTGGAAGTGCTTGGTGTCGGCGTGAAGGACGTGATCCTGCCGGGCGAGATGAAGGACATCCTCAACAGCGTGGTGCAGGCGGAGAAGGCGGCCCAGGCCAACGTGATCCGCCGGCGCGAGGAGGCGAATGCCGCGCGTTCGCTGCTCAACACCGCGCGACTGATCGAGGAGAGCCCGACGCTGATGCGCCTGAAGGAGCTGGAGGCGCTGGAGAAAGTCACCGAGAAGATCGACAAGCTGACCGTGTTCGGCGGCCTGGATGGCGTGCTGAACCAGTTGGTCACCCTGAAGCAGTAACCTCGTGGCGAGAGCACGGACGCGACCGCCACGATCAATCAAAGGAAGGAAGCATGAGTACCTCAAACTACGAATGGCTGCATGCCGAAGGCAGCGCCACGCCAATAAAGGGCTGGGTGCACGGCGTGCCGCTGGAAGATTCCGCGAAGCAGCAGCTGCGCAACATCGCCGCGTTGCCGTTCGTCGGCCCGTGGGTCGCGGTGATGCCGGACGTGCATCTGGGCAAGGGCGCCACCGTCGGTTCGGTGGTGCCCACGCGCGGCGCGATCATCCCGGCTGCGGTCGGCGTCGATATCGGCTGTGGCATGGCCGCGGTGCGTACCACGCTGCGCGCGAACGACCTGCCGGACAGCCTGGCGCAACTGCGCTCGAGCATCGAGCGCGGCGTGCCGGTCGGCAGCGGCCGCGGCGGCGATCATCGCCAGCTGTCGGACAGCATCGAAACGCGTCTGGTCGAATCGGGACTGGTCGCGCGGCTGGATGCGATCAAGGCGAAGCATCGCAAGATCCGCAGCGACAAGCTGGACAGGCAGATCGGCACGCTCGGCGGCGGCAATCACTTCATCGAGGTCTGTCTGGACGAATCGGATGCCGTGTGGGTGATGCTGCACTCGGGTTCGCGCGGTACCGGCAACCTGATCGGCAGCTACTTCATCGAGCGTGCGCGCGAGGAACTGGCGCATCGCGTGCTGGGCTTCCAGCTGCCGGACAGGGACCTGGCCTTCTTCATGGAGGGCGAGCCGCTGTTCGACGACTACGTCGAAGCGGTGTCCTGGGCACAGGATTACGCCCGCGCCAACCGCGAGACGATGATGGCGCGGGTGCTGGCGGAAATGCGGCACCGGTTGCCCAGGTTTCAGCTGGAAAAGCTGGCGGTGAACTGCCACCACAACTACGTGCAGCGCGAGACGCATCACGGCGAATCGCTGCTGGTCACCCGCAAGGGCGCGGTCAGTGCGCGTGAAGGGGAGCTGGGCATTATCCCGGGCAGCATGGGCACGTGCAGCTACATCGTGCGTGGCAAGGGCAATCCGGACAGCTTCCACAGCTGCAGCCACGGTGCCGGTCGCGTGATGAGTCGTACCGCGGCACGCCAGCAGATCACGCTGGCCCAGCACCGCGAGGCTACCGCGCACGTCGAGTGCCGCAAGGACGCGGCGGTTATCGACGAATCGCCGACGGCGTACAAGTCGATCGACGCGGTGATGGCTGCGCAGTCCAACCTGGTCGAGGTGGTGCACACGCTGCGTCAGGTGTTGTGCGTAAAGGGCTGACTCACCATTCATACGAGTTGGGCGCCGCTCCGCGAGGGGCGGCGCTTTTTTGTGGGCGTGCTCCGGCGCGCCGGCTGCGGGATAATGCCGCGTTGCCCGTTCGCTGTCGGGCGTTGGCCGAGTCTCCCTTGAAGAAATCCGATTTCGATTTTGAACTGCCACCCGAGCTGATCGCGCAGGCGCCGCTGCCTGAGCGCTCGGCCAGTCGCATGCTGCTGCTCGACGTGGCGGCGCAGGCGCGGCAGGACCGCATGTTCCGCGAGTTGCCGGACTTCCTGCGGCCGGGCGACCTGCTGGTGTTCAATGACACCCGCGTGTTGCCGGCGCGGTTGTACGGACGCAAGGAAAGCGGCGGCGCGGTGGAGATCCTGATCGAGCGCATCACCGGCTCGCACGAGGCGATCGTGCAACTCGGCGTCAGCAAGAAGCCGAAGGAAGGCGGCCGGATCGAGCTGGCCGACGGCAGCCATGCGGTGGTGCTGGGCCGCGACGAGGGTTTCTTCCGGCTGCGTTTCGAAGCGCCGGAGCCGCTGGAGAAGCTGCTGCTGAAACTGGGCGAGATGCCCTTGCCGCCATACATCGAACGGCACGCCGACGCCAGCGACATGGAGCGCTACCAGACCGTGTTCGCGCGCGAACCCGGTGCGGTGGCGGCGCCGACTGCCGGGCTGCATTTCGACGAAGCGACCCTGGCCCGGCTGCGCGAGCGCGGCGTCGAGTTCGGCTACGTCACCCTGCACGTCGGTGCGGGCACGTTCCAGCCGGTACGCGCGGACAATCTCGAAGACCACCACATGCACCGCGAGTGGCTCAACGTCGGCGCGCACCTGATCGGGCAGGTCCGGCGTACCCGCGCCAACGGCGGCCGGGTCATCGCGGTGGGTACCACCGTGGTACGCGCGCTGGAAAGCGCCAGCAAGGACGGCGAGCTGCACCCGTTCGCCGGCGAGACGCAGATCTTCATCTTCCCTGGCTACCGTTTCACGAGCATCGACGGCCTGCTCACCAACTTCCACCTGCCGCAATCGACCCTGCTGATGCTGGTGTCGGCGTTGGCGGGGCGCGAGTTCATGCTCGAAGCGTATCGCCATGCAGTGGAGCAGCGTTATCGTTTCTTCTCCTACGGCGATGCCATGCTGATCCTGCCGCACGGCCTGGGGTAAAACCCGCGATAATGGCCGGATGACTTCCCTCCGGTTCGACCTCCAAGCTACCGATGGCGCTGCCCGCCGCGGCCGCCTGACCTTTGCCCGCGGCACGGTGGAAACGCCGGCATTCATGCCGGTGGGTACCTACGGCTCGGTCAAGGCGATGACGCCGCGCGACGTCACCGAGATCGGCGCCGAGATCATCCTGGGCAACACCTTCCATCTGTTCCTGCGGCCGGGGCTGGAGATCGTCGAGCAGTTCGGCGGCCTGCACAGGTTCATCGGTTGGGACAAGCCGATCCTCACCGATTCCGGCGGTTTCCAGGTGTTCTCGCTGGCGCACAAGCGCAAGATCACCGAGGAGGGCGTGACGTTCGCTTCGCCGGTCGACGGCTCCAAGGTGTTCCTGTCACCGGAAGTGTCGATGCAGGTCCAGACCACGCTGGATTCGGACATCGCGATGATCTTCGACGAGTGCACGCCGTATCCGGCCACCGGGAAGGTAGCGTCGGATTCGATGGAGTTGAGCCTGCGCTGGGCCGGGCGCTCGCGCCGCGCCTTCGATGACCTCGAGAATCCCAACGCGCTGTTCGGCATCGTGCAGGGCAGCGTCTACGAGAACCTGCGCCAACGTTCCGCCGCGGGGCTCGTGAACATCGGCTTCGACGGCTATGCGGTCGGTGGCCTGGCGGTCGGCGAGCCGGAAGCCGAGCGCAACCATGCGCTGGACTTCACCGTGCCGCTGCTTCCCGTCGACAAGCCGCGCTACCTGATGGGCGTGGGCCGGCCGGAGGACATCGTCGAGGCGGTGCGCCGCGGGATCGACATGTTCGATTGCGTGATGCCGACCCGCAACGCCCGCAACGGCTTCCTGTTCACCGCCGAAGGGACGCTGCGCATCCGCAACGCGAAGTACGCCACCGACACCGCGGTGATCGAGGAAGGCTGCGACTGCTACAGCTGCAGTCAGGGCTTCAGCCGTGCCTACCTGCGGCATCTTGACCGCTGCAACGAAATCCTGGGCAGTCAGCTCGCCACCATGCACAACCTGCGCTACTACCAGCGTCTGATGGCCGGTCTGCGCGAGGCGATTGCCAGGCGCGCGCTGGATGCCTTCGTGGCGGAGTTTTACGCGCAGCGGCAGGTCGACGCTGCGGCATCGCCGCGGGCCTGACGCCTCGCGGCAACGGGCTGCCGCATCCGGCACGATAAGTCCTCGCCGGGGTTGCAATGGGCCCGGCCTGCCCTCAATACGGCACGGATACATGGCTCGGGGAGCCATGGGTTGCCGTGCACGCGTTGAGGGTGCATGGCATAATCCAGAATCTTTTATCGGGCGTTCAGCTGAAATCCTCAGCTGGCGCCATCACTTGCGAGACAAACCGATGAGTTTTCCGATCTCTCCCGTGCTTGCCCAAGCGGCGCCGGCTGCCGGCGCCCAGGGTGGCGGCATGTCCATGATCATCATGATGGTGGTGCTGTTCGGCCTGA
>Ga0134126_10013123_pt1 | contig 10466 bp, 10 predicted proteins | sample KB31752_FD_96881 | JGI IMG/M metagenome (GOLD analysis project Ga0134126, IMG submission 96881) | Terrestrial soil microbial communities with excess Nitrogen fertilizer from Kellogg Biological Station, Michigan, USA - KB3-175-2 | ecosystem: Environmental > Terrestrial > Soil > Unclassified ...
CGCCGCAAACGGCGCCGGCTATGGGCTTTGCCTTGTCGCCATCATCCTCATCTTCGTCAGCCTCAAGCACTATTTCGACCGGCGCGCCGGCCACCCATAAGCGCGCTCTGCCGGCCGCGGCCTGCTGGCATCGGGCAGAGCGGCGTGCTACGCCCCGCCGAACGAATTGGGGGAGGGGAAACGTGGCACGGCTGAAGCTTCGGTGCCTGGTCGGCAATTACGAAAGCACGCGCGCGGTGCGCGAGCGCACGGTCGAGGCCGAGGGGATCGAGTTCGAATTTCCCAACTATCCCGGTTATGAGGACATCCACCGCCAGGTCGCGCATGACGACATCTGCGACTTCGGCGAGTTCAACCACCCGGCCTATGTCGCGGCCGCCAGCCGCGACTGGTCCTTCACCGCCTTGCCGCTGTTCCTCCATCGCCGCTTCCGCCACGGCTTCATCTTCATCAACAAGGACAAGGGCATCAGCAAGCCGGCCGATCTTGCCGGCAAGAAGATCGGCTGTCCGATCTATCAGCCGGCGGCTTGCGTGTGGTTGCGCGGCTTGCTGCAGAACGATTACGGCGTGCCGCCGGAATCGGTCACCTGGGTGACGAACGATCCAGAGATCATCGAGTTCGAGCGCCCGGCGGGCTTGCGTATCGAGAAGATGCGCCCGGCGAAGAATGTCGACGACATGCTCACCGACGGCGAGATCGATGCGATTTTCTCGCCGAACTTCCCGAAGGCTTGGCTGGCGAAAAAGCCGAACATCGCGCGCCTCTGGCCGAATTTCAAAGAACTCGAGGTCGATTGGTACAATCGCACCGGTCTCTTCCCAATCATGCATTGCACGATCGTCAAGCGCGACATCGTCGAGAAGAATCCCTGGGTGACGAAGAGCCTGATGGACGCGTTCGAGAAATCGAAGCAGCTCTCCTACAAGCACCTCACCAATCCGCGCATTGTGCCGCTCGCCTGGTATCAGTCGTATTGGGAAGAAGAGCGCGCTTTCCTCGGCCCCGATCCGTGGGAATACGGCGTCACCTCGGTTACCAACCGCAAGAATGTCGAGCTGATCTGCAAATATGTGCATCAGCAGCACATGTCGACGCGGCTGATGACTGTCGATGAGCTTTGGCCCAAAGAAGCGCGGAGCTGGACCGCGCCGAAGATTTGACGCCGGTATCGTAAAAGGGGGACCGCGTGCTCGGCGCCTTGTTGGCTTTGACCTCGGCAGTGACCTTCGCGATCACCAATGCCTCCGTCCGTCGCGGGGTGATCAGCGGCTCGGCGGTGCAGGCGACGACGCTGTCCATCCCGGTCGGCGTGCCGTTGTTCCTGCTGGCGCTCGCGGTGGGTGGCGGTTTCGGCGCGTTTGGAGAGTTGCCGCATGCCTCGGTGATCGCCTTTGCCGTCACCGGCGTCACGCATTTCGTTATCGGCCGCTACGCCAATTACCGGGCCATCGGCGCGATCGGCACGAACCTCGCCGGCCCGGTGACGCAATTCAATCTCGTCGTATCGCTCGTCTTCGCCATCCTGTTCCTCGGCGAGACGCTGACCATTCCGCGGCTCATCGGCATTCTTCTCATCTTTGTCGGGCCGGCGGTCGTGTCGCGCGAAGGGGCGAAGCGCGCGCGTGCGGCGGCCGCGGTCGCGGAGTTCAAGCCGCGCATGGTCGAAGGCTATATCTTCGCGGCACTCTCTGCGTTCTTCTACGGCCTGACCCCGGTGCTGCTGCGCTATGCCGGCGGCGGGCGCGGCCTTGATGCTGCGCTCGCGGGCGGCGTCATCAGCGCGTCGATGGCGACCGTCGTCATCCTGCTGCTGCTGTCAGCCCCCGGTCACTGGCGCGAGGTCCGCAGCGTCACCCCCGAGGCGACGAAGTGGTTCCTTTTCTCCGGCGTGATGGTCTACGTCTCGCAGATTTTCTATTACATGGCGCTCGCGTTAGCGCCGGTGACGATCGTCTCGCCGATCATGGCGCTCAGCAATATCTTCCGTATCCACGCTTCGCGCTGGCTCAACCCTCGTCACGAGGTCTTCGGCCCGCAGGTGATGATTGCCACCGGGGTTTCCTTCCTTGGCGTCGTGGTGCTGTCGATCAGCGTCGACATGCTGCCACTGCCGCCGGCCTGGTCGGCGTGGCTGAATTGGCATTGGCCGTGAGGCGCTAGCGCCTCAGCCGACGCCCAAAGTCTCCGGCGCGAACAACTCCTCGACCGCGAGCTTGCGCGGCGAGAGATGCTGCTCGAAGGACCAGCGTGTCACCGCTTCGAGCGTCGGCCGGTTCTTCTCGATGCCGTAAGGCCAGAAATCCTTGCCCATGGCGTGGCGCGTCGCGTCGAGCTCGGGCCCAAGCCAGGGCACGGTCGCTTTGACCGCGCCGCCATCGCCGTCGAGATCGGCGATGCAGATATCCTTGGCATCGCAGAAGCCTTTATAGACGCGCAGCGCCAGCGACGGATCGCGCTCCAACACCTCGGTCTTGATGCCGAGCACATGCATGATCGGGAAGATACGCGTCTTCTTGTAATAGGCCTGCTCGACAGTGCGATAGTCAGGAAAGAGCCGCCCGACATTCGGCGCGTTCATCGCTTCACGCGATGGCGAAGCGGCGGTGATGAGCCCGTCGATGCCGCCTTCGATGAGGAGCTGCGACAGGCTTTTCTCGGTCTCTTGCTCGATGCGGATCGAGGCTGGGAGGCCGAGATCCTGGGTCAGCCGCTCTTTCGGATTGAAGAGGCCGCCATTCACCCAGATCAAATCTTCCGGCTTCACGCCGTATTCGTCGGCAAGGATGCCGCGCGCAGTCGTGACCGCGGTGATGCCGTAGAACGGCACGCCGATGCGCTTGTCCTTCATCTCCTCCGGCGTGCGAATGCGGTCGGTGCGCACATAAATCGCCGAATGGCGGAACATGCGCGAGGGATAGATCGGGATCGCCGTGTAGGGCACCCTGCCGCGCGAGCGCCGCGTCAGATAGGACGAGAAGGATTGCTCCATCACGTCGTAGGGCGGCGATTCGCCGGCGCGGAAGAAGAAATTATGCGGCGCGTTGACCGTGAACTCGATGTCGCAGCCTTCGATCTTGGCGCGGCCGTCGCGCAGCGGATTGACGCGATCGTAATCCCAACACGCGATCTTCAGAAGCTGACCCAACTGACGCTTCTCCTCAATGCTGCGCGGCTTTGCGCATCTCGCCGACTTCTGCGATCGCCTTGTCGAGCGCCGCCGAATTCGCTTCGTCCTGCGGCGCGACATAATGCGCGCCCGGCACCGGCGTGCCATCGGCTTCGGCGACGGAAGGGACGTCGGTACGGCGGGAATTCTGCTCGGTCGCTTTGGCGAAACCTTCCTGGATATCCTTGCTCAAGAGCCAGTTGATGAAGAGCCGTGCGGCGTTCGGATGCGGCCGGTTCTTCATCACCCAAATGGTCGAGCCGCCGAGGGTGATATCGTTGAGTTCCGGCGCGTTGCCGAATTTCCTGAGATCGATCGGCACGCCGGCCTTGATATAAGGCTCCATCAGCGCGTGCGAATTGCCGGGGCCGAGCGCAAGCCACGCCGTGCCATGCGCGAGCGCATCGATCACTTGATTCTGGTCGGTGACGAAGACCGGCTTCTGCTCGGTGATAAAGCGGCGCAGTTCGTCTTGGCTGAGGCGCCGTGCGAGGTAGAAGGCGAATTGCGCGCCGGGGCCGGGCACGTTCGGATCGTGCCAATAGATTTTGCCCTTGAGGCCGGGATCGAAAAGGATGTGGACGCCCTCTTTCTTGACCTTGTCGGGCGAGAGCTTCAGCGCGTTATAGACCGGGCTTTTCAGCGCGAAATTGGTGGAGAAGACATAGGTGTTGGCGTTGTCGACATAAGCCTGGTCCCAGCCGCCCCAAATCTTCGGGTCGTTGACCGCGGGATCGCGCAGTTCGGGCGCGAACGGATCGACGAAGCCCTCCTTCACCATATCGAAGCCGATATTGGAGCCCGTCATCACGACGTCCCATAGATATTTCCCCGATTGCCGCTCGAGGCGCACGCGGCCAACGATCTGCGAGCCCGGCGTCGCGGTGATCGATAATTTGATCTTGGGGAAATCCTTGGCCCAGGTGGCCGAGATGAAATTCCGCGCCGCGAGGTTCGGTTGCGAGAAGAGTTGTATCTCGCCTTCCTGCTCGGCGGCGGTGACGAGCTTGGCACGCTCGGCACTCCAATCTTCGGCATGGCTTGCCGCGAAGGGCGCTATCGCAAGCAGCGCCGCAATCGCCCAGCACGATAGTCTCGAAATCCCGCCCGAAATCCCGATTGTCACAGCCCCCTCCCGTCCCAAGCGGCGGCTGGTGCCGGATGAGGGGATTGAACCCCCGACCTTCGGTTTACAAAACCGCTGCTCTACCGCTGAGCTAATCCGGCCTGCCGCGTTTGCGCTCTTTTAGCAAAGGCGGAGGAGGGAATCACGCGGTGCGCTTGAGTTCTGTATGGAGCCGGGCCATGGCGGCGAATTCCTCAAGGACGTTGGGCTCGCCGGTCTGTTTCTCGAATTCGCGGTAGAGCGCGCGGACATTGGCGGCCATGCGCTCGCGGTCGAGCCATTGCGTGTAGCGCGCGCGGACAAGCTCGCGTGTCGCTTGTTCGGCCGGCATCTTGTCCTGCCAGCAGCGCCGGACCTCGCTCTCCAGCCAGCGGAAATAATCGCGCGTCTCGCGCACCCCGTCCTTGTCGGTGATCGGGCCGTGTCCGGGCACAACAATATCGACATCGAGCGCCAGGATGCGCTCGCAAGCGGCGATCCAATTGCCGACCGGGCCCGCCCACATGATCGGATGGCTGCCGATGAAGAGAATGTCGCCGGTGAAGACGGTCCGCTCCCCTGGCAAATAGGCGATCGCGTCGCCTTTGGTGTGCGCCGGGCCGACCTCGATGAGCTGCACCTCTTTCTGCCCGACATTCAGCGTCAGCGCGCCGTGAAAGGTGCGATTCGGCGGGGTCAGCGTGATGCCGGTGAAATCGAATCCGCCCATCACCTCATGCGCGAAGGCGGCGCCTTCGCCGAGCATCTGGTAATTCGCCATCATCGCGGCGAGAAGCTGCGGCGTGGTCGCCTTGATCTCGGCGGCGCAATGCTCGGTCGCGACGATCGTCGCCGCGCCCGTCAGCTCGTTGCCGAAATAATGGTCGGGATTGCCGTGCGTGTTGAACAACAGGTCAATGCGCGCGGAGGCGGGAACGGCGGCGCGCATGCTTTCCAGCATCACGCGCGTCAGCTTCAGGTCAAAGAGCGTGTCGACGAGCAGAGTCTGTCCGCTATCGGTCACCAGACCGGCATTGCTCCAGCCCCAAGTGCCGTTGGACTGGAGATAGGCGTAGCAGCCATTGCCGATGTCGTGCAGACCCTGCGAGTACGCCCAGTCCATCGCCTTAGCTCCCTCTGACGGCGGGCGACTTTAGCACGCCGACGAAAGGCTTTGCGCAGCGCTGAGTTGTGACTCTTGGCGCGCTCGCTGTCGGCGATTAAACTTCGAATTATGAAAGCGCTGCGACTCTTTCCGCTCGGTCTTGCGATTCTTCTCGCCGGCTGCAGCTCGGCGCCGGTTCTGCTCAACGGTTCGGAGCAGGGCGTCGTGGTGCGCTATAGCCAATCCTCCGGCAGTCCCTCCGCTGCTACCGCCGCCGCCGACAAATTCTGCGCCCAATATGGCCGCAAGGCCGTGGCAGGCGAGGGCAACGCCTCGACCGGCGATACTTTCGTTTCGTATAGTTGTGAGAAGCCGTAAGCCTTCGCGCGCGGCACGAAGTTTCCCTTAATTCGCCCAAGATTTTCCGGAAAGCGCGCCGAGATAGAACGCGCGCGCTGGCCGCTACAACGGCGGCGCACCTCGCAGGAGAAAAAGCAGCATGACCCTCGATGTCGTTTTGATTACGCCGCTCGTCGCCCTGGTCGGCGGCATTCTCATCTTGTTCGTGCCGCGGCTTCTCAACTACGTCGTCGCGCTCTATCTCATCATTGTCGGCGCGACCGGACTCTGGCCTCACTTGCTGCGCTGAGTGCCTGCTTTCTGAGTCAGGGCGTACAGCGCGACCGCCGCAGCGTTCGAGACGTTGAGCGAATGCAGCGCGCCGCGCACGGGCAGCCGCGCGAGGTAATCGCATTGCTCGCGCACCAGGCGCCGCAACCCGGCGCCTTCTGCCCCGAGCGCTAATGCGATCCGCGCCGGCAGATCGATCGCGGTAAGCGATTCGGGCGCGTCGCTATCGAGGCCGACACACCAGAAGCCTTCGGTCTTCAGCCGCTCGATGGTGCGCGCGAGATTGGTGACGCGAACGAGCGGCACGGTCTCGAGTGCACCCGACGCCGCTTTGGCGAGCGTGCCGGTCACGGGTGGTGCGCCATGCTCGGGGACGATGACGGCGAGTGCCGCGAAAGCCGCGGCCGAGCGCAGGATCGCCCCGACATTGTGCGGATCGGTGACCTGGTCGAGCAGCAAGAGGATATGTGGCTCGCCCTCTTGCGGCAGCGCGGCGAGCACATCGTCGAGCTCGGGGGCGGCGAGGGGCTTGGCTTCGAGCGCGAGCCCCTGATGCACGGCGTCGGGCGGCAGCAGCATCTCGAGCGCGCGGCGCTCAATCGGCTCGGGCCGCCCGGGCCGCTCGGTGGCGCGCGCCTCGGCGAGGAGCAGCGCCGCCTCTTCGATACTCTCGCGCAGGCAAAGGAAACGCTGCACGACGCGCAGTGGATTGGCGAGCGCCGCGGTCACTGCGTGGCGGCCATAGACGAATTGCGTGCCCTTCGCCGATGAAGCCGGTGCAGCGTCGCGATGCTCGCGCCCGCCCGCCTGACGCTGATCCTTGCGTTGATCCTGGCGCTGGTCGTGCCGCTGATGGGATGCGCGGCGCCGCTGCGCCATCGAAACGCCTAGCGCTTGTGCTTCAACGGTTGGAGCGGCTTCGAGCCGTCCGGCGTCGGCACGCCGGCGACATTGAGGATCATCGAGATCATGCTGTAATGGCCGTTGATCCCGATGAGATCCATCACGCCGCGCGTGCCGAAACGCGAGCGCACGGCTTCGAAAGCCTGATCGCTGACATTATGTGTGCCGTTGAGCTCGACACAGAAATTGTAGATGGCGGCTTGCGCCGGCGTCAGCTTGTTCGGTGCCTCGCCCTTGCGGATCGCCTCGACGATCGCCGGATCGACCCCGGCTTTGAGCGCGAGATTGGCATGCGCATACCACTCGTATTGCGCGCCCCAGAAGCGGCCGACGGTGATTGTCGCCAGCTCCTTCAAATCCTCGGGCAGCGAATTCTCGAACCGCACATAAGCGCCGGTCGCCTCGATCGCGCGTAGAATGCCGGGGCTGTGAAGTGCCGGCACGAACGGTCCGCGCATGGCGCCGCGCGAGCCCGCGACCCTTTGCGCGAGCTCGCTCTGCTCGTCGGTGTAAGCGTTGGGCGTGATCTCAGGGAACCGACTCATGGGCGTTCGCTCCTGGCTTTTGCACGTATTCTTGGGCGACTGAGTAGACAAATCCGGCGCGAAATACCACTCCGAAATGCCACGCCGATGTTGACGCCGCGGCGCGGTTTTTTGTAAGACCGCCAGCTTCTTGGCTCAGCCCGGTGGGGTTGCGGAGCGGTCAAACGCACCAGACTGTAAATCTGGCGACTTCGGTCTTCGAAGGTTCGAATCCTTCCCCCACCACCAGCCTTCGCTCGCTTCGCGAGCTACGGCTTGGCAAGCCGGCTTCGGGCCAGATTTCGCGAAGCGAGCGAAGGCTGTCACGCCGAAGCCCGCAGGGCGAAGGCGGACTTTCTCAGGGAATGATCCCGGCTCGGCCGGCACCTCATTTCAGCGCATCGGCGTATGGATAGATCAGCGTGCCCGTCTTGAGCTTGTCGGGCCAGACGATCGGATAGCGCGCGACATTGCCGACCTCTTCGAGGCTGCCGTTTTTGATCCCCTGCATCTGGTAGAACATCGTGTCGGAGGTGGTCCATTCGCCATCGGGGCCGAAGCTGAAGGTGGCGAGGATCGTCTTGATCGGATGGCTGTGGAGATAGTCGGCGATCTTGGCGTGATCGAGGCTTTGCGCGCCGTTCACCGCCACAGCAATCACTTCGCCCGTCGCATAGCCGAAGGGTGCGAAGGTCCAGCCCAGCGGATCGATGCCGAGGGTTTTAGCGCGCTCCTGATATTTGTTCATCAAGCTGCTGAGCGCCGGCGTCATCACACTCGGCGTCGGTAGCAGCGCGCCATAATTGACGATGCCGTTCATCAGCGGCCCGAGTTGCTGTTTCATCGCGGCGATGCCGACGCCGATGAAAAAGCCGCCGAACAGTTTCGGCTTGAGTCCGACCTGGTTGGTCGCGCGGATGAAGCCGATACTGTCGGGTGGATAGGCGGCGACATAGACGATGTCCGGATTGGTCGCCTGGATCGCGCGCACGATCGGCGTGAAATCGCTGGTGGGCGGCGGATAGGCGCGGTCATAAACGATCTGCAGCCCGGCCGCTTTCGCATTGGCGCGAGCGCCCGCAAGCGCGTTCTGGCCGAACTCGGCGTCCGAGCCGGCGAGGGCGACGGTCTTGGGCTTCGGGTTCTGCGCCATCGCGATCTCGAAGAAGCCGGCCGAGACGGCACGCTCGGGATCCGGTCCCGTGTTGTTGATCGAGAAATAGCCCGGATAATGGAACTGGCTGTTCGCGGCGGTGGCAAGAATGCCGAAGCTTGTGCGCTTGTGTTCGATCAGGGTCGGTATCGCCGCCGCCGCCATATTCGTCGCATAAGGCCCGAGCAGCAGATCGACTTTGTCGACTTCGATCAGCTTCGTGTAGATGCCCGGCACGGTCGTCGGGTTCGTCTGATCGTCGTAATAGACGAACTCGACGGGCCGGCCGAGCAGCCCGCCTTTGGCGTTGACGTCCTCGCGCCAGATCTGCAGCGCGGCGAGGATTTGCTGACCCGCGCCGGCATTACCGCCGGTCAGCGCCATGCTGAAGCCGATTTTGATCGGATCGGCGGCCCGCGCCGGTGTAACGCTCGCCCCGAGAAGCAGCGCGGCCGCGATCGCGAGCGCGCGAAAGATCGCCTTGGTCATTTGCCCATCCTCCCCAGCCGGCCGTCATTCTTCGCTGCGGCCGCCCCACACAGTCTGGCGGCCCCGCACCCAAAAGCAACGGCTGGGGGCCGCGCCGAAGCGGTGCGGCGGAGACCCTTTTCGCGCGCGGAATTTCGCGATATATCGAGGCCCCAGCGGCGCTGATGCGATGTGACGGCTTGGCCGGCCGCGGGTGTAGCTCAATGGTAGAGCAGAAGCCTTCCAAGCTTACGACGAGGGTTCGATTCCCTTCACCCGCTCCAGCCCGTATCGGCGACATGGGACCGAGACAGGGACAGCAAGATGGCGAAAGCAAAGTTCGAGCGGAACAAGCCGCACTGCAACATCGGGACGATCGGTCACGTCGACCACGGGAAGACGTCGCTGACGGCGGCGATCACGAAGATTCTGGCGGAGACGGGCGGGGCGACGTTCACGGCGTATGACCAGATCGACAAGGCGCCGGAAGAGCGGGCGCGCGGCATCACGATCTCGACGGCGCATGTGGAGTACGAGACGAAGAACCGCCATTACGCGCATGTCGACTGCCCCGGCCATGCGGACTACGTGAAGAACATGATCACGGGCGCGGCGCAGATGGACGGCGCGATCCTGGTGGTGTCGGCGGCGGACGGCCCGATGCCGCAGACGCGCGAGCACATCCTTCTGGCGCGCCAGGTCGGCGTGCCGGCGATCGTGGTGTTCCTCAACAAATGCGACATGGTCGACGATCCGGAGCTGTTGGACCTGGTCGAGCTGGAAGTGCGCGAGCTGCTGAGCTCCTACCAGTTCCCGGGCGACAAGATCCCGATCATCCGCGGCTCGGCGCTGATGGCGCTGGAAGACAAGGACAAGGCCTTGGGCCATGACGCGATCCTCAAGCTGATGGAAGCGGTCGACAGCTCGATCCCGCAGCCGGAGCGCGCGAAGGACCGTCCGTTCCTGATGCCGATCGAAGACGTGTTCTCGATCTCGGGCCGCGGCACGGTGGTGACGGGCCGGGTCGAGCGCGGCGTGATCAAGGTGGGCGAGGAAGTCGAGATCGTGGGCCTGCGCCCGACGATCAAGACGGTGGTGACCGGCGTCGAGATGTTCAGGAAGCTCTTGGACCAGGGCGAGGCGGGCGACAATATCGGCGCGCTGCTGCGCGGCACGAAGCGCGAAGAGGTGGAGCGCGGCCAAGTCCTGGCGGCGCCCGGCTCGATCACGCCGCACACCAACTTCCAGGCGGAGGCCTACATCCTGACGAAGGAAGAGGGTGGCCGTCACACGCCGTTCTTCACCAACTACCGGCCGCAGTTTTACTTCCGGACGACGGACGTGACCGGGACGGTGAAGCTGAAAGAGGGCGTCGAGATGGTGATGCCGGGGGACAACGTGTCGATGGA
>Ga0134126_10013124_pt1 | contig 10466 bp, 10 predicted proteins | sample KB31752_FD_96881 | JGI IMG/M metagenome (GOLD analysis project Ga0134126, IMG submission 96881) | Terrestrial soil microbial communities with excess Nitrogen fertilizer from Kellogg Biological Station, Michigan, USA - KB3-175-2 | ecosystem: Environmental > Terrestrial > Soil > Unclassified ...
CCTGGATCTTCAACTGCGTGGCGCGCATCGGCTGGCTGAACCGGATGACGCAGTTCAAGGAGAAGGCCGGCAAGGACCGCGAAAATGCGTCCGTCGGACTCTACGACTATCCGGTGCTGATGGCGGCCGACATCCTGCTTTACCGCGCCACCCATGTGCCGGTCGGCGAGGACGAGAAGCAGCATCTCGAACTGTCGCGCGACATCGCGCAGAAGTTCAACAATGATTTCGGCGACTCGATCCGCGGCCACGGCTTCGCCGACGGCCAGTTCTTCCCGCTGCCGGAGCCGATGATCACGGGACCGGCCACGCGGGTCATGAGCCTGCGCGACGGCACCAAGAAGATGTCGAAGTCGGACCCCTCGGATTACTCGCGCATCAATTTGACCGACGATGCCGACACCATCGCGCAGAAGATCAGGAAGGCGAAGACCGATCCGGAACCGCTGCCGAGGGAGGAAAAGGGGCTGGAGGCGCGGCCCGAGGCCGACAACCTCGTCGGCATCTATGCGGCGCTGTCGGACAAGACCAAGGCCGACGTGCTGCGCGAGTACGGCGGCGGCCAATTCTCCACCTTCAAGAATGCGCTGGTCGAACTTTGCGTCACCAAGCTGGCGCCGATTGCATCGGAAATGAAGCGGCTGGTCGCCGATCCCGGACACGTCGATGCAATCCTTATCGACGGTGCCGATCGCGCCCGCGCGATTGCCGCCGAAACGATGAAAAAGACGAAGGACATCGTCGGCTTCGTTCACAAGCACTGACACCTTGCACTGCCGAGGCCTTGCGCCGCTTGAGGCCGCGACGTGCTGGCGAAGCTGCTGAGTGACGGAGGGCGCAAAGGCCGGTCGTTTGGTTGCTGGGCGGCTCCCCCTCACGGCGCGGCCTGCCGTGAGGGCCCGAGGAACCGCTGTTTCCGGGCCCTTGATCGTGCGTTTGCCGTCGCCATCTGCTAAACAGCCCCCACGCGCCGGCCTTGAACCGGCGACGCCGGAGAAAATCATGTTCATTCAGACTGAAGCCACCCCCAACCCCGCCACTCTCAAGTTCATGCCCGGCCGTGTCGTGCTCGACGGCGGCACCATGGAATTTGTAAACCGCGAAGCCGCCCAGCGCTCGCCGCTTGCCGAGCGCCTGTTCGGCGTGCCCGGCATCACCGGCGTGTTCTACGGCTCGGATTTCATCACGGTAACCAAGGACAGCGGCGACTGGCAGCATCTGAAGCCGGCAATTCTCGGCGCCATCATGGAGCATTACATGTCGGGCGAGCCTCTGCTCGCCGACGGCAGCGCTGATGGTGGCGAGGCGCTCGATGAGCAAGGCGAGTTCTTCAGTGAAGAAGACGCCGAGACCGTCGAGATGATCAAGGATCTGATCGAAACCCGCGTGAGGCCTGCGGTCGCCAATGATGGCGGCGACATCACCTTCCGCGGCTTCAAGGACGGCATCGTCTATCTGAACATGAAGGGCGCCTGTTCCGGCTGCCCGTCCTCCACCGCGACGCTACAGCACGGCATCCAGAACCTGCTGCGGCATTTCGTGCCCGACGTGGTCGAAGTCCGGCCGATGTGACGACCTTCGGATTGCAAAGAGCGTGAGTCTCCGCATCAGCGGAGATGGTCATTCCGGGGCACATGAAGCGTGAACCCGGAATGACGACCCCAAAATTAAAGTCTACGCCGCCCTGCCGCCGATGCCGGCAGCTTCCTTTGCTGCATGCTGGTAGATATCTCGCCTCTCCAATAATTATCATATTTTCAAAGAGATAGGCCAGGTCCAGCTTGCAGCCGATCGCGTAGGCTCCGTTCTGGAGTGCCGCGCATCGAGGCCGAGCCCCCCGCTCGGCAACACGGACTTAGGTCGTGCCCAGCCTTGACGTGTTCCGCCGCAAAGCGTGGTAAGAGCGGAACATGTTGATCCTCGCCATCGATACGGCACTCGATGCCTGCGCCGCCGCGGTCCTTGATACCGGGACCGGCAAACCGATCGCACAAGTGACGCAGCCGATGAAACGCGGGCATGCGGAAGCCTTGATGCCGCTGATTGCCGCGGTCATGAAGGAGGCGGCTTTACCCTTTGCCGCGCTGGACCGCATCGCGGCGACGACGGGCCCCGGCAGCTTCACGGGCCTGCGCGTCGGACTGTCGGCTGCGCGCGGCATCGCGCTTGCGGCCGGTAAGCCGGCGGTCGGAGTGACGACGCTTTCGGCCTATGCCGCACCTCTTGTCAGCGAGGACGGCAGCCACCCGATCATTTCCGCAATCGATGCACGGCACGATCAGGTGTATTTTCAGGTGGTCGGCGGCGACGGCAGCTCGCTCATCGAGCCAAGGGTCGCGACCATTTCCGAGGCCCTGCAAGCATCGCAATTCGGTGCACCTTGCCTAGTTGGCAATGCCGCACAGATTCTTGCCGATCGATGGCCAGGCGACGCACCGCCACCGGTCAGGGTTGACGCGCAGCCGGCGCCCGACATTGGTTGGGTGGCCTGGCTCGGCGCCGCCGCCGATCCTGCGACAGCCCCGGCGCGCCCGCTTTATCTGCGCGCTCCCGATGCCAAGCCAGCCTCCGATCCGCCGCATCGGCCGGCGAAGACGATCGCCGTCTCATGAACTGGCTATCCGATTTCTGGGGTGGTGGCGGCCTTACCCTGGTCGAAACGGCGACGCCGGCGGACGCGCCGCGGCTCGCCGAGCTTCATGGCGCCTCGTTTCACCGCGGCTGGGGCGAAGGCGAATTCGAGAGCATGCTGGGCGAATCGAACACGCTCGCGCATCGCCTGAAGCTCGGCCGAAAAATCATCGGGTTTGTGGTGTCGCGGTTCGGAGCGGACGAAGCGGAGATATTGTCGATCGCAATCGATCCACGCCATCGCGGCGAGGGATTCTCACGTAATCTGCTCTTGACCCATCTCGGCCATCTCGCGACCCGTGGTGTACGAACCATATTTCTCGAGGTTGAAGAAAATAACCGCCCCGCGCTCCGACTCTACGAAGCGGCTGGATTTGCCGTCGTAGGCCGCCGCGAAAGATACTACCGGGACGCTTCCGGGGAACAATCGAACGCGCTTCTGATGCGTCGCGAGTTGTCGTAACATGAGCGTGGTGGCACAAGGCGCCAGCTCTCAAGGCAACAATCCATGACCGTATTGAAATCGTCGTCGGCACCAAAAGCCTCGGGCATCGAGGGACGATGCGCCGCTACCGGCATGCGGATGACTGAACAGCGCCGCGTGATCGCCCGCGTGCTGGCGGAAGCCGAGGATCATCCCGACGTCGAGGAACTCTATCACCGCTGCGTCGCCGTTGACGACAAGATCTCGATCTCGACCGTCTATCGCACGGTGAAGCTTTTCGAGGATGCCGGCATCATCGAACGGCATGATTTTCGCGAGGGCCGCGCGCGCTATGAGCAGATGCGCGACAGTCATCATGATCACCTGATCAACTTGCGCGACGGCAAGGTAATCGAATTCACCTCGGAGGAAATCGAGAAGCTGCAGGCCGAGATTGCCCGCAAGCTCGGCTTCAGGCTGGTCGATCACCGCCTGGAACTGTACTGCGTGCCGCTGGAAGAGGATAATTCCTCGATTTAGGGGTTATTTGATCTCATCATTCCCGATTGCGAATTGGCGATCTTTTGATGCCACGCGGCGATTGCCGGCCCTGCCTGGTCAAATTGAGCAAAAATCGGCCGCTATCGCTGGATTTTCACCCATTTAGCCTATATCTGAGCCACGCGCGTCGACTGTACGATCTACCCCGGTGTTCCCAAGGATCACGCTTTCGACAAACGCGCCGGTGCCGATACTTAAACCAGGGTTCATGAGTCCCAAGCGCAAGCTCCACATCAAATCCTACGGCTGTCAGATGAACGCCTACGATGCCCAGCGCATGGTGGATACGCTGGCAGTGGAAGGTTTTGTCGAAACCGACAGCGCCGATGATGCGGACCTCGTGATTCTCAACACCTGCCACATCCGCGAGAAGGCCTCCGAGAAGGTCTATTCTGAACTGGGGCGGTTGCGCCTCACGAAACAGGAAGCCGCGGGCGAAGGCCGCCAGATGCGTATCGCGGTGGCCGGCTGCGTCGCGCAAGCCGAGGGCGACGAGATCATTCGCCGCGCGCCCGCCGTCGATATCGTGGTCGGGCCGCAAAGCTATCATCATTTGCCAAAGTTGATCGAGCGGGCGAACAGCGAAGGCCGTGCGATCGAGACCGAATTTCCGGCCGAAGACAAGTTCGCCTCCCTGCCGCAGCCTGCGCCCGCGGCGATCCGCGCGCGGGGCATTTCCGCTTTTGTCACGGTGCAGGAGGGCTGCGACAAATTCTGCACCTTCTGCGTGGTGCCCTATACAAGGGGCGCCGAAGTGTCGCGCCCCGTCGCGAAGATCGCGGACGACGCGAAGCGGCTGGCCGACCACGGCGTGCGGGAGATCACGCTGATCGGCCAGAACGTCAACGCCTACCATGGCGAGGGCCCGGATGGCGCGACCTGGTCGCTCGGAAAGCTTTTGCATCGGCTCGCCGATATTCCCGGAATCGCGCGGCTGCGCTATTCGACCAGCCATCCCCGCGACGTCGACGACAGCCTGATTGCGGCCCATCGCGACCTGCCGGCGCTGATGCCGTTCGTGCACCTGCCAGTCCAGTCCGGTTCCGACCGGATACTGGCGGCCATGAACCGCAAACATACCGTCCGCGATTATTGCGAAACCATTGAACGTTTCCGGCGTGCGCGCCAAGACATTGCTTTTTCGTCAGATTTCATCGTCGGCTTTCCGGGAGAGAAGGTCGAGGATTTTTCCGCCACCCTCGCGCTTGTCACACAAATCGGCTACGGTGCGGCCTATTCGTTCAAATATTCGCCGCGGCCCGGTACGCCGGCGGCGGAGATGCAGGAGACGGTGTCGACAGCTGAAATGGACGAGCGTTTGGCGCGGCTTCAGGACCTGATCAACAGCCAGCAATCGGCCTTCAATGCGGCTGCCATCGGCACCACGACCGACGTGCTGTTCGAAGCCCCGGCGCGCTATCCCGGACAGATCGTCGGACGCAGCGCCTATCTGCAGCCGGTCCATGTCATGGGATCGGCCGAGATCATCGGCCAAGTGTTACCGGTGCGGATCGAGAAGCTCGAGCGCTTCAGCCTGCTCGGCACGCTTGCCGCCCCCATCTCGCACGATCGGCCCGCAGCTTCTCAAATGACCATTGGAGCCTGAAACCCTTGCCAAAAAGCGCATCGGATTCACCTTCGCTCGCTCCCAGCCGCAAATTTGATCGCGACATGCAGCTACCGCCCGAGACGCAAGTCGTCATCGACTTCGACGACAACCGGGCCGTCTCCGCGCTGGTCGGCCCTTACGGCCAGAACCTGGCGCAGATCGAGCGCCGGCTCGGTATCGTCGTCGATTCGCGTGGCAACCACATTACGATCGCAGGTTCCCGCGACGGGTGCGACGCGGGCAGACGCGTGCTGGAAGCGCTCTATGCCCAGGCCGTGCAAGGCCATGATGTCGGGCAGGGCGAGGTCGAAGGCGCGATCCGCGCCGTGATCGCGCAAGGCTCGCTGTTCGAATATGACGCCAAATCGGCCAAGAGCGCGTTCGAGATCATCAACCTGCGCAAGCGCCCGGTGCGGGCGCGCACTGCCGCGCAGGACTCCTACATCCGTGCGCTGAAGCGCCATGCGCTGGTGTTCGGGACCGGTCCGGCCGGCACCGGCAAGACCTGGCTTGCGGTGGCGCATGCCGCGCAATTGTTCGAGCGCAAGGAAGTGGATCGGATCATCCTGTCACGGCCGGCGGTGGAGGCCGGCGAGCGGCTCGGATTCTTACCCGGTGATTTGCGCGAGAAGGTCGACCCTTACCTGCGCCCGATCTATGACGCGCTGTACGATGTGATGGATGCGCGGATCGTAGAGCGCGCGCTGCAGACCGGCGAAATCGAGATCGCGCCGCTTGCCTTCATGCGCGGCCGCACGCTGACCAATGCCGCCGTCATTCTCGACGAGGCGCAGAACACCACGTCCATGCAAATGAAGATGTTCTTGACCCGGCTCGGCGAAAACAGCCGCATGATCGTCACCGGTGATCCATCGCAAGTCGACCTGCCAAACGGCCAGATGTCGGGCCTGGCCGAGGCCACCCGGCTGCTCGACGGCGTCGAGGGCGTGGCGCAGGTGAGGTTCACGGCGGAAGATGTCATCCGGCACGAATTGGTGGCACGAATCGTCGCAGCTTACGAAGCTCCGCGCGCAAAGCAGGCAGCGAACTAGCTCGGATGGGAAGATCGCGCCGCGCCTGAAGGCGCGATTTCCGGCCGAACATGTATTCCACTTGATCCAACAATATGCCGAACCCAACCGCCCCCCTCACTGAAGTCGTCATTGCCGCCGAGGGCTGGCAGAACGAACCGGATGCCGAAGCCGTGATTCAGCGCGCGATCGCGGCGGCGGCCGCTGCTTCTGGGGCCGAGGCCGGCGATGCAGAACTCGCGGTGATGCTGACCGACGATGAAGGCATTCGCGCACTCAACAAGGATTTCCGCGGCATCGACCAGCCAACCAATGTGCTCTCATTTCCGGCTCCGGAGATCGGCGGCAGGGCAGACCGTGCGCCGCGCCCGCTCGGCGACATTGCGATCGCCTATGAAACCGTGCGGCGCGAAGCCGATGATGAGCGCAAGCCGTTCGCGGACCATTTGAGCCATCTCGCGGTGCACGGTTTTCTGCACCTGATCGGCTATGATCATGAGACGGACGACGACGCGGACGAGATGGAAGCTCTCGAGACAGAAGTTCTGGCGCAACTCGGGATACCCGATCCTTATGCGGAAAGGGAATGGATGAACTGAGATGCCGGATTCCGACCCAACCCAAGACAATCCGCGCAACACGCGCAACCTGCCCGCCGTGCTGCCGTCGCACGAAGTCGGCAGGCCCGCGTCCGAGAGCTGGCTGATCCGCGCGATCCGAACGCTGTTCGGCTGGAAAGCCGGTTCAGTGCGCGACGATCTTCAGGTCGTGCTTGACGCGTCCGCGCCCGACGACGTCGGCTTCACCGCCGTTGAGCGCACCATGCTGCGCAACATCCTGTCCTTGCATGAACGGCGCATCGCCGATGTCATGGTGCACCGGGCCGACATCATCGCGGTCAAGCGCGACATCCAGCTCGGCGAATTGATGGACCGGTTCGAAAGTGCCGGCCATTCGCGCCTGGTGGTCTACAATGAGACCCTCGACGATCCCGAAGGCATGGTCCACATCCGCGACCTTCTGGCCTTCATGACCGCGAAGGCCCGCCTTCGCGATCCCACCAAGACGCGCCGCAAAAAGCCCTTTCCGGCCGGCCTCGATCTGCGCTCGGTTGATCTCGCCCTGCCGCTGGCGGACGCCAATATCATCCGCAAGCTGCTCTACGTGCCGCCCTCGATGCGCGCGATCGACCTCTTGGCGCAGATGCAGGCTTCTCGTATCCACCTCGCGCTCGTCGTCGACGAATATGGCGGTACCGACGGCCTGGTCTCGATCGAGGATATCGTCGAGCAGATCGTCGGCGAGATCGATGACGAACATGACAGCGACGAGCCGCCATCCATCGTGCGCCAGCCGGACAATTCCTTCATCGCCGACGCGCGCGCGAGCCTGGAGGATGTCCGTTCCGTGATCGGCGAAGACTTCCTCAACGGCGAGGCCGGCGAGGAAGTGCAGACGCTGGGCGGCTATCTGGTGAGCCATCTCGGCCGCCTGCCGGTGCGCGGCGAGGTCATTTCCGGTCCCGGCAATTTCGAGGTCGAGGTGCTCGATGCCGACCCGCGGCGGGTGAAACGGCTGCGCATCGGCGTCCGGAAGGAGCGCCCCGCACCGCGAACGCAGCGCGAGAGCCGTCGCCGCGAGGCTTCGCCTGACACCGGTTCGCCCCAGGCGAACGACAATTCACCGTCGCCCCCCGGCGAAGGAGCCGGCCCCCAGTGAGCGTCTCAACAAAACTGCGCGCGGCAGGCCTGTCGATCATTCTTTCCTGGGGCTGGAAGCGAGCGCTGATCGCATTCGCCGCGGGCAGCCTATCGGATCTGGCCCTGGCGCCATTCAACGCCTGGCCGGTCCTGTTTGTAACGTTTCCCGTGGTGGTCTGGCTGATCGACGGCGCGGGCGCGGGCCGCGCACAAGGACTGCCGGCGGCGGCGCTCGCCGGCTTCTGGTTCGGCCTCGGCTATTTCGTGCCGGGCCTGTATTGGATCGGCGATGCCTTTTTGGTGGATGCCTCGACTTTTGCCTGGCTGATGCCGTTCGCAGTGCTGGGGCTGCCGGCTTATCTCGCGCTCTTCACGGCGTTCGGCTTTGCGCTGGCACGTCTCGTCTGGACCAAGAACGGCTCGCGGGTGCTCGCGCTGGCCGCAAGCCTCACGATCGCGGAATGGTTGCGCGGCCATCTGCTCACTGGTTTCCCTTGGAATGCGTTCGGCTATGCGCTGACCGAGCCGCTGGCGCTGGCGCAGACGGCCTCGCTGATCGGAATCTGGGGCCTGACTTTTCTGACAGTCGTGATCTTCGCCGCACCGGCGGTGCTGATCGACGGCAGCCCACGTCGGGGGAAATCATGGATCGCGCCGCTCGCCGCCCTCGCTCTGTTGATCGCGATGGGCGTTTTCGGCGTCATCCGTCTGTCACTGCACCCGACTCGGATGGTTGCGAATGTGAAGCTCAGACTGATGCAGCCCAATCTGCAGCAGGACGAGAAATTCAACTATTCCGCCAAGGCGGCGGTGATGCAGAAATATCTGGCGCTATCCGATCGCGCCACGGGGCCGAACACGTCAGGGGTGCGCGACGCCACCATTCTGATCTGGCCTGAATCCGCCTTTCCGTTCTTCCTCACCCGCGAGCCGGATGCGATGGCGCAGATCGCGGACTTGCTCTCGAAGGGTTCGAAAACGGTGTTGATCACCGGGGCCGTGCGCGCGCCCGACGTGCCGCCGGGCATGCGCATCACGCGAGCGTACAACTCGATCTATGTGATCGGTCACGACGGCAGCGTGCTGTCGGTCTATGACAAGTTGCATCTTGTCCCATTCGGCGAATACCTGCCGTTTGAAGATTGGATGGCAAAGCTCGGCTTTGAGGAACTCACCAAGGTCCAGGGCGGTTTCATCCCGGGCAGGGTGCGCCACACGCTGCAGATTCCGAATGCACCGCGCGCGCTGCCCTTGATCTGTTACGAGGCGATCTTTCCCTCCGGTGTTGACACTCCTGACGCGCGTCCGGGCTGGATGGTGAATGTCACCAATGACGGCTGGTTCGGCCTTACGACCGGTCCGCACCAGCATTTGCAGCAGGCGCGGCTGCGCACCATCGAGCAAGGCCTGCCGCTAGTACGTGCGGCCAATACCGGAATTTCCGCCGTCATCGATCCGGTGGGACGCATCGTGGCCCACCTCCCGCTCGGCGTCGAAGGCGTGTTGGATTCCGCCCTGCCGGCGGCCATCGCTCCGACCGTCTATGCACGTGTGGGCAATATTCCCGCCGCGATTTTCGTCGCCATCGCGCTGATATTCGTCATCCGACGCCGCTTCTCGCGCCATTGACGTCGACACAGTCTGCCGACTGTTGCTTCAAGTCCTGCGAGGCAAAGAATTTTTGCGACCGGGCGACCCCACCAGTTGACAGATCGGCACCGCTCTTCGCATTTTCTGCGCACGATAAGTCCGATCAGTCCAGTTCCCCGCATCACCTCCCCTTCCCCCGGTCAGGTTTGACGCTGCTGGCGCCCACGGGCCATTCGTTTTGTTTGCCCCGCTGGCTCAAGTCTGATCGCAAAGGAGCATCGGAGATGTCCACCAAAGCCCCGAACCCTGTTGACAGATATGTTGGCAGTCGGGTGCGGATGCGCCGCATCATGCTGGGAATGAGCCAGGAAAAGCTCGGCGACGCGTTAGGCCTTACCTTCCAGCAGATCCAAAAATACGAGAAAGGGACCAACCGCGTCGGCGCAAGCCGGATCCAGCAGATCGCGGAAGTGCTGCGGGTCCCGGTCTCGTTCTTGTTCGAGGGCGGCCCCACCAGCAGACCGGACGGCGAAGGCTTCGCCGAAGAGGCTTCGCCGGCCTACGTATCGGATTTCCTCGCCACATCCGAAGGGCTGGCGCTCACCCGCGCCTTCACGCGCATCACCGAATCCAAGCTCCGGCGCAGCATCGTGGACCTGGTCGAACAGATCGCCGCGCGCGAGGCCGCCGAGAAGCGCTAGTGCATGATCCGGAACCGCAGGCCGCGTTAGCGCAAAGTGGGCACCGGTTTTCCGATACGATCATGCGCAAAGCAAAGACCCAGCTTTGGATTTGAGCCGGCGCGAAATCTGGCCTATGTCGTGAGGAATACGTCCCTCCTCGCAAGGCCGCACGATGCTCGAGACTTCCAACCCGTTTGACGCCAGGACCATCCTCGACGGCATTCGCCGCTGGGTCGA
>Ga0134126_10013125_pt1 | contig 10465 bp, 8 predicted proteins | sample KB31752_FD_96881 | JGI IMG/M metagenome (GOLD analysis project Ga0134126, IMG submission 96881) | Terrestrial soil microbial communities with excess Nitrogen fertilizer from Kellogg Biological Station, Michigan, USA - KB3-175-2 | ecosystem: Environmental > Terrestrial > Soil > Unclassified ...
GATGTTCGGCATGCCCGTCGACTCGGCGCCGAGGTCGAATTCTGCCGCGGCCGGCCGAAACGGGGCCCCGAAGATCATCATCCCGACCACCTTCGACCTGGACCGAACTGGAGATCCTCGGGCCGCTCAGCTGCGGGCTGTCGAACACGGAGATCGCGGATGAACTGCGGGTCGGCGAGAACACGGAGAAGTCGCACGTGGCCCCGTCTCCGCGAAACTCGGCCTGCGCGACCGCGCGCAGGCCCTGGTGGTCGCCTACGAGACGGGCTGATGGGGCCGGCCGGCAAGTGACGCGCCGTCGAACACGAGGTGAAATGCCATGCTGTTGCGCGGGGGTGATGGACTCATAATCTGCGGGTTGTGGGTACGAGCTCCACCCGCCCCACTCGAAAGCACTCGAAAAATTGTCCTTGACCTGCGGTGACATTTGGGGACCGCCCTACCGGGAACCCGGCGTGACGAGACCACTTTCATAGGCGACCACGACCGCCTGGGCCCTGTCGCGCAAGCCGAGCTTGGCGAGAATGCGGCCGACGTAGGTCTTGGTGGTCTGATCGGCGATCACGAGGGCGTCGCTGATCTCGGCATTGGACAGGCCGCGGGCGATCAGGCGCAGCACCTCGGTTTCCCGCTTGGTGAGCACGTCGAGTTCGGGTGCGGGCGGCTGGTCCTGGCGGGGCAGCCGTGCGAAGTCGGCGATCAGGCGCCGGGTCACCGACGGGGCGAGGAGCGCCTCACCCCCTGCTACGACCCGGACCGCGTGCACTAGTTCGGCGGCGTTGGCGTCCTTGAGCAGGAACCCGCTCGCCCCGGCGCGCAGCGCCTGGTACACGTAGTCGTCGAGGTCGAACGTGGTGAGCATCAGCACCCGTGGCCCCTCCTGCCCAGCAGTGCCGTGCAGGATCTCGCGGGTCGCCTGGAGCCCGTCCATTACCGGCATCCGCACGTCCATGAGCACGATGTCGGGCGACAGGTGCCGCGCCTGGGCCACCGCCTCGGCGCCGTCGGCGGCCTGGCCCACGACCTGAAGACCTGGCTGGGCGGCGAGTATCGCGGCGAAGCCCTCGCGCACCATCGCCTGATCGTCAACGATCAGGCAGCGCGTCGTACCGGAGCTCATGCGGTCCCGCCTAGCGGTAGCACCGCAGAAACTGCGAACCCGCCGGCCGACGTCGGCCCCGCAGACAGCGACCCGCCGAGCAGTTCCACCCGCTCGCGCATCCCGATCAGGCCGTGACCCGGGCGGCGTTCCTTCTCTGACTGGGGCGCGATAGCGCCGGGGCCGTTGGCCACTCGCAGTTCGACGGCGCGGGCACCGCGGTCCACCGACACCTTGATGGCGGCGCCGGGGGCGTGCTGGCTGGCGTTCGACAGCGACTCCTGCACGATCCGGTACGCGCACACCCCGATGCCAGCGGGTACCTTGCCCAACTCGTCCGGCACGGACAACTCGATGTCCACGCCTGCCCGCCGGGCAGCGTCGACGAGCGCTGGGAGGTCGGTCAGCTTGGGCTGTGGCGCGAGCCTGGCAGGCTCGTCCTCGCGCAGGACGCCGAGCAGCCGCCGCATTTCCGTCAGGGCCTCGCGGGACACCTCGCTCAGCGAGCCGAACTCCGCGCGGACCAGTTCAGGCAGGTCGCCGAGCCGGTAGGGCGCGCTCTCTGCCCTGACCGCGATCAGCGACAGGTGATGGGCGACCACGTCGTGCAGTTCCCTGGCGATCCGCGTGCGCTCCTCCAGCGCCGCACGCTGCGCCCGCTCGGCGTCGGTTTGTGCGGTCTGCGTGGCGAGCGCGCGCCGGGCGCGGAGCTGGGAGCCGACACTGTCCGCCACGATCGCGACGGCAGTGAACACAATCGTGGCGCCGGCCGGGCCGTTCAGGTCTGGGATGTCCGTCACCAGCCACACGCACCACGGGATGAGCGTCAGCGCCCACATCCACCACAGCGCCATCCGCCGCTGCCGGACCGCCGCGAGGCAAAACGCCCCGACCAAGGCGATCACCTGGGGCGGGTCCCACGGCCAGCCGCCCCACCAGGCGGCGTGCAGTAGCGGAGAGAGCAGCAGGAGAAGCCAGCCGGCCCGCCAGGCCAGCATCGGGTACTTCGCCGCGAGCGGCAGCGGCACCACTACGACAAGGGCGAGCATCACCTGCAAGGCGCTGACGGACTCGGTGCCGCCCGAGTCCTGACGCACGCTGGTCGCGCTGATGAAGCAAAGCGCAATCGATACCGCGGCGAGCACGGCCCATGCCGACCGGCGCTCTTGCCGCGAGCGCCAGCGCCACGCCGGGGCCGGGTCGGGACCCGTCAGCACCTGGATGAGGGCAGGCCAGGCCGATGACGCGATCCCTGACAGCCGTTTCACGGTCTCAGCGTAGGTGGCCCGGGATCCTCAGGACATCCCGCCTGGAGTGTCATACCCAGGTACTACTCCGCCCGCCTCAGGGCCGGGGCGTCTCCGTTGGTAGCACCGCGGATCCCGCTCCCCGGGGTGATGACCCGGGTCCGGGCCGCAGGCCAGCCTTTGCACAGTCTCACCGATCTGAAAGGCAGGAGTGCGATGAACGTCGAGATCGCCGGCCTGACCCGGCGCTTTGGCTCGGTCACGGCGGTGGCGGGGGTGGACCTGCAGGCGGGGCCCGGAGTCTTCGGGCTGCTCGGGCCGAACGGCGCGGGCAAGACCTCGCTGCTGCGGATGATGGCGACGGCGATGCGGCCGTCCTCGGGAAGCCTGCGGCTGCTCGGCCGTGATCCTGGCAGTTACGGTCCGCGCCGCGAGATCAGGCGCAAGCTCGGCTACCTGCCGCAGAACCCCGGCTACTACCCCGGGTTCACCGTGGCGGAGTACGTCGAGTACTTCGCGCTGCTCAAGGAAGTGCCGTCGGCCCGGATCCGTGTCGCGGTCGCGACCGCGATCGAGGCGGTCGAACTTGGCGACCGGAAGAAGGCCAGGCTGCGCACCCTGTCCGGCGGCATGCTGCGCCGCGTGGGGATCGCGCAGGCGATCGTCAACGAGCCGGAGCTCCTGCTGCTCGACGAGCCGACCGCCGGCCTTGCCCCGCAGCAGCGGGTCTCGTTCCGCGCGCTGCTGCGGAACCTGGGCGAGCGGGCGACCGTCGTGGTGAGCACGCACCTGGTGGAGGACGTCACGGCAGCCTGCGCCCAGGTCGCGGTGATGGACCAGGGCAGGATTGTCTTCCGCGGCACTCCTGACGGACTCGCCGCCCGCGGCGACGGCCAGGACGCCGGGGACACGCCCATCGAGCGCGGGTTCAGCGCCGTCCTCGCGCAGGCACAGTCATGACCGCGGCGACAACAACTCCGGCATCAACCCGGCAGCCGTCGGCCGTGGCCGGGGCGGGCCTGACGATGCTGCGGCTGCTGCGACTGGAACTCCGCCACAACGCGATGGCGTGGGCGCTGCCGGTCGCGATTGGGTTGTTCTGGCTCATCACCTACCGCAAGGACATGGCCATGCCGCCCATGTGGAGCCTGCGCACGGCCGGGCTGCAGAGCGGCGCCGTGCTCGACTTCGCCATCCCGGTGACAGGCGCCGCAGCCTGGATGGGGTCGCGGGAAGTCCACCGCCGGGTCGCTGACCAGGTGACGACCACCGCCCGGGCGCGCTGGGCCCGGCTGCTCGTCCCCTGGGCCGCCACCACGATCTGGGCCATGATGGCCTACCTGGGCTGCGTCGCCGTCTTGTACGGGGTAACGGCGCACCAGGCGGGCTGGGGCGGGCCGCTGTGGTGGCCGGCCGGGGTGGCCGCCGCGAGCCTGCCCGCGTTCTCCGCCCTCGGTTTCGTTATCGGGGCCTTCCTGCCCAGCCGCTTCACCCCGCCGCTGGCGGCTATCGCCGCGTTCTTCATCATCGCGCTCAGCACCGAGCTGATCCATGGCGGTCAGTCGCCCTGGCAGGTCTCGCCGATAGTCACCGGGCCGTGGGACCTGAGCCCGCAGGCGGGGGTGGCGACCTTCTACCCGTTCCTCCCCGACCTGTCCATCGCGCAGGTGATGCTCCTCGCCGGGTTCACCCTTGCGCTGCTTGGCGTGCTCGCGCTGCCCGCCGGGTCGGGCAGCCGGACGGCGCGCGCGGTCGCGGCTGGTGTCACAGGGGCGGGACTGCTGGCGGCCGGAACGGCCGCCGGGCTGACCGGGACCGGCACCATGGACGCGCACGGCATGATCAAGATCCCGGCTCTGCACGACGCCGCCGCCGACAGGCCGCTCCAGTTCACCCCGGTATGCAGCCGCACCGCGATCCCGGTTTGCCTCAACCCCGCCTACGCCAGCTACCTGCCCGTGACGGCGAACGCCCTGGCGCCAATGCTCAGCCAGCTTGCCGGCCTGCCGGGCGCACCTGCCAAGCTCGTGCAGGTGAGCGTCTCCTTTCAGCAGGACGCCCGTGAAGGCATGATCGTGCGGACGGACGGCCTCAGGCGCGGTGGCCCGCAGCCGGCGGTTTACCTAGTACTGCCCGATCAGCTCGCCGGTCCCGCCATGACATCGGAGCAGGCGGCTGGCCAGCTGGTCGCGGCCTACGATCCGCGGCTCGTGGCCAGGGTCACCGGCGACGGGCCCGCCGCGTCCCCGGCACAGAACGCGGTAGCCGCCGCGCTGCTGCTGGCGGTCGGCCAGGGCAAGCTGACCACGGACCAGCCCCCCACGACACAGGGCAGAATTGACCCGGGCCAGTCACCGGGCGTTGCGCCCGGTACAGCGGAGTACGCGGCGGCTGAGCGGTTCGCCGCGCTGCCGGAAGCGGAGCGGCGCGCCTGGCTCCTTCAGCACTTGACGGCGCTGCGTGCCGGCAAGATCACCCTGGCGCAGCTCCCGTGACCGGCGCTCGCCTGGTGCGGCTGTACGCCGTGGGCCGCCGTGTCCCGTTCGCCGTGCTGGGGATAGCGGCCTGCGCCATCGGGCTGCGGCTGGCGCTCCTCGGGCACTGGGACGACTACGGCGCGCTGCAACTGCCGCTGCTCTTCGAGGCAGCCGCAGCGGTCAGCGTCGTGGCCACCGTGGCAAGCCCGTTCGGTGAGCAGGAGCGCGCGGCGGGCCGGTGGCTGCCGCTCCTGCGGCCGGCCGTCACGGTAGCGCTCACCGCGGCGGCGATCGGCCTGCTGTCCGCCGCCGGAACCGGCGCGCACCTGGCGGGCGGGGTGCTGGATGTGCTGCGCAACATCGCCGGGATCACCGGGATCGGCCTGCTGTGCGCTGGCGCCCTCGGCGGCGGCCTGGCCTGGACCGGCCCGCTGGGATACCTGGTGGCGGCCGTGTACGCGCTCTACACACTGTGGCACCCGCCCGCCCTGACGACGCCGTGGCTATGGCCCGCCCGGCCACCCCACGACCTGGGCGGCGCGCTCTGCGCCGGGCTGGTATTCACCTGCGGGGTCGCGGTTCTCACCGTGCGCGGGGCCCGTGACCGCCCAGGCGATCCAGCCGAAGCGTAACCCGACGAGATGTCGGGCTTCGAGCTGAACAACGACGCCCCTATGCCTGTTTGAACAGCGCCCAGGGACGGCGGCCGACGAAAGAGGCCACCCGCCGATCCCCGGGCCAGATGCCGGTCACAAGGGAAGAGCGTTGATGATCATGGTCCCAACTACCGTGAGCAGGTCGCAACTATCATGACCACAACTCAATCGACGACGGCTGGTCCAGTCCTGACGGTCGTCACCTGACCGAACGGAGGCATCGGTCTCTGCTACGGAAGGCCGATGGAGAAGGTGAAGTCCATCGTCTGCTGCGCGATGGGAGCTTGGCCGTCACGCACGGTGATCCGTGCCAGGAACGTTCCCGCGCTTGTGGGTTTGCCGCTCACTACGCCAGTAGAGGCGTTGATGGTCAGGCCAGGAGGCAGGAGAACCGCGCTCCAGGTGTAGGGACCGGAACCGCTTCCCAGGTAAAGGTTGCCGAGAACGGCTCATTAAAGGTTCCGGGTATCCAGCCGTCGGCGTCCTGCGGTGTGACATGGATGAGCACCACGGTCGGCGCTGTGGGCGGCCAGGACGGCGTGCAGTTCATAGCGAGCGGCAGGGACCAGCTTCCCTTGACCGGGCTGGTGAATACCAATCATGAAGCGTGAACCTCTTCGCTTAGCTGCCCGCCGCTAGGAACCTTATGGGTGGGCCAGCCGATGATGCTTTAGCAGCGATAGATAGCGGATCACGCCAAAGTTGCAGTTTGATCTTGATGATTCTCGTGGTAACGAGCCACCGATTACCAGCCGGAGCTGAGCCGCCGATGGCGCACCCGATGTCCGGCCGTCAGTACTTCGGTACAACCGGCATGACATGCTCGGCGACTGCCCCGGCCCAGCGAACGGGTCGGCCCCGTCGACCAGCAGCGTGGGCGAGCCGTGCATCCCCCATCGCTCGGCTTCGCTTTCATCGGTGATCAGCTCGTGCGACACCGAGACATCCTCCCGGCCATGCAGGACGGCGGCGAGCCTTTCTTCCAGCACAGGCGCGTTCGGGCAGTCAGGCACGGCCAGAACTGTCAGGTGCATCTACATCTCCTGTCGTCTGGCTACCAGGGCAGGTGCCGGTTGAGCCACTGGAGCGCAGGCCCGATTACCCGGCGCCGATGCCATCCTCGTGCCATGACTTCACTGCGGACCGACTCCCCGGCACCGCGTAGCCGCTGGCGCAGCACCGTCGCCTGATAATCTCGCGCCCGGCGCTGCAAGAAATGCACACAGCTCACGCAGATGCCAACTTCAGGATGGTTGCCGAGATGGACCAGGGCGTCCTCGGAGCTTGCCCGGCCGCAGCACCAGCATGTGCTCTCGTCGGTGTGACCTGCCGCTGGCTGTGCCTCAGTGCTCATGGCGACCCCCGTCTGCTTGCACCGAGTCTAGGCCGCCGGGAGCCAGCCAACGATCCGGCCGTGGCCACGTCGGCGAGCATACAAGGCTGCGAGGTCGCCGGGTCGTTCCAGTGGTTACCGCCTCCAAGCAGGGAAGGTGACCCTAGGTGAACATCGATCACCTGATCGCCAGCTACGGGTACTGGGCGCTGTTCGCCTTGGTCGCCGCCGAGAGCCTGGGAGTGCCGCTCAGCCTTCCCGAACAACGCCCTGGCCGATCCCACCACCAAGGACCGGCATGACGCCCACCCCGCCACCGTGCGCCGGGCGGTGGCGTTCATCGACGACAACCCCAGCCACTCCCTCCACCACGACTAGCCCCCACGCCTGCGGCGAGGAACCCTCACCCGGGCGGCGGTTTCAGCGTCGAGCTCCGTTATGGAACGGTATAGGCCACTAGCTGGGGGGTGCCGTTGCTGCCCGTGGCTGACGCTCGCGGGGCGCCGGCTGGGACCAGGATCGTGGTGTGCGGGATGGCGATGGGTGAGTTCGTCGTCGCGGGCAGCTTCTGCTCATGGATGATTGCCCCGGTCGAGCGGTTCAGGGCGAGCAGCTCGCCGCTGTAGAGCGTGGTGAAGACCAGGTCATTCGACACGGTGGCCGCGCCCAGCGGCAGCGTGGCTACGTGGGTATCCCATTCGACCTTGCCGGTAGCCAGGCTCAGCGCCTCGATCTCGCCGGTGGGCGCGACGCCCGCCGAAGACCCTCCGTTGACGGCGGCCGCCGTCTTCGCGGTGAGCGGCAGGTCGATCGTGGCCAGGTAGACAGAGTCGTCCGCGACGGCCATGTCGGTGAGCACGCCGCCGAGCGGTCCCGGCTCGAACGTGTACGGGAACGTGATCGTGAGCTTGTGGGCGAGCAGCAGCGCGGAGTCGTTGTCGTGCCCGTTGTGCGCGCCCACCGGGGTCTTCCACAGCAGCGCGCCGGTCGCGGCGTTGAAGGCGTAGACGTCGCCCATCTTTCCGCCGGCGATGATCGCGGGTTCCCCGTGCACTGTGGCGGCGATCGGCGAGAGCTGGATGTCGTAGTCCTTGAAGTCGTTCGGCACGGCCTGGTAGTACCAGCGCAGCTTCCCGGTCGCGCCGTCGAGGTTGACCTCGCTGTCGGTGTAGAGATCGGCCGATGGGTGGCTGATCGCCTCGCCGATCGACTGGTACGGGTTCCCCGTCCCGAACGTCACCGACCCGTCGGCGCCCGCCAGCGGCGTCTCCCACGCCCCGCCGGAGCCGAGTCCGAGGGCCTTCACTCCAGCCGCGACGCCCCCGATCACGGTGTTGAAGCGCCAGAGCTGCTTGCCGGTCGCGGCGTCGAGTCCAAGCAGGACCCCGCCGCCGGGCCCGGACCCGTACGCGCTGGCCAGGTAGACCCGCCCGCCCGCGACTGCGGGCTGGATCTCGAACGCCCCCTCGCTGCTGTTCAGCAGGCTCTTGTCGTCCCAGATAACAGCTCCGGTGGCGGCGTTCAGGGCGAAGACGGCGGTCGAGGTGTCCCCGTACACGACGCCGTTGGCGACGGCCACGCCGTCGGGGCCAGGCCCGCTCTTTTCCGCGAGGTTCGCCTGGTACTCCCACTTGAGCTGCCCGGTGCCAAGTGAGATCGCATACACGTTGGCGTACAGGTCCTGCAGGTAGACGACACCGTTCACGACGACCGGGTTGGCCGCGAACGACCCGGCGTAGGTCACGCTCTGCGCCGCGGCACCCGACAGCTTGAACGACCAGGCTTCCTTCAGGGAAGCGATGTTGGACGACGAGATCACCGAGGACACGGCATCCCGGGTGTTGGCCAGGTCCCCGTTCGGGTCCGCCCACGACCCCGTTGGCCGCGCCGCGCCAGAAAACGTGCTACTCGATCCGGTCGGCTGCCCGCCAGTACTGCACCCGGCGACGATCCCGCCGGCGGCCACGCTCGCGAGGGCGAGCGCGACCGGGCCAAGGCGGCGGTAGCTGGCAACGCGCTGTCTCATTAAGACCACCTTCTATTTCCTGAAGTCTCCCATCTAATCTGATATCAGAATGATAGATCTATGAAATCACGAACGTCAACGGCGCCACATCGACCCGGGGCGTCCCCGGAGATGTGGGCACCGCCGGTTAGAGGACTGCCTTCCCGGCGTCCGGGTAGTCCGTGGTCGGTGCCACGTTCGCGCTGCTTTCGAACTCGGCCTGGAACATGGCCAGCTTGGCGCTCATCCGCCGGTAGGCGTCGCTGCCCAGGATGAGCCAGTGCGAGGGGGTGGGAGATTTCACGGCCTTCCAGATCTCCCGGGCGGCGCGGACCGGGTCGCCGGGGAACATCTCCGGTGTGACGGTCCCGGCCACGCTGCGGAAGGCACCCGCGGTCGCCGCGTAGTCGGTGATGGACTCTCCGGACGGCAGGGTCCGGTTCTCGATGCCGGTGCGGAAGGAGCCGGGCTGGACGATAAGCGCGTTCAGGCCGATTGGCTCGATCTCCTGCCACAGCGCCTCGGTCAGCCCTTCGAGTGCGAACTTGCTCGAGGAGTAGAACGCGTTGCCGGGCAGGCTGGCGAAGCCGTCCATGGAGGAGACGTTGACGATCATCCCCTGCTTACGGGCCCGCATGCCCGGCAGCGCCAGGCGGGTCATCTCGACGGCGCCGAAGTAGTTCACCTCGAACGTGCGCCGGTAGTCGGCCTCCGCCTGCTCCTCGATAGCGCCGACGTAGTCGATGGCGGCGTTGTTCACCAGCACGTCGATGCCGCCGAACCGGTCGAGCGCCTGCTCGATCGCGGCGGTGCGCTGCGCGGCGTCGGTGACGTCCAGGCGCACCGGGAGCGCTTGTCCCTGGTACGGCGCGGCGAGCTCGCGCAGGGCGTCGATTCCCCGGGCGGCTACCACGGCGTTGTCGCCGGCCTGCAGCACGTGCTCGGCTAGGGCCCGCCCCAGCCCGGAAGACGCGCCGGTGATCAGCCAGGTTTGCCTGGTCATGACGATGGTTGTCCTTCCGGTCAGTTCGCGGAGCCGGGGTAGTCAGTCGAGCGGCTGACGTCAGCCCACCGCTCGGCCTCGGCGTTGCGGGCGGCCCCGGCGGTCAGCGCGGTGGTCAGCGCGTCCGAGCCCAGCGGCAGCCGGCGCGGCGGGTCGTCACAGGCGACGACCCTGACGATCGCGGCCCCGGCCCGGTCGGGGTCGCCCTGCTGCGTGCCCTGCGAATCCGCGCGGAACTGGTTGATCTTTCCGACCGTCGCTTCATAGTCCGGCCCCACCTCGTGGCGGACCATCGATGATCCCTGCCACTCGGTGCGGAACGCGCCCGGCTCGACGATGATCACCTTGATTCCGAACGGAGCGACCTCGCTGGCCAGTGACTCGGAGAAGCCCTCGACGCCGAACTTCGCCGTCTGGTAGGCACCCATGCCTGGCGTGCCGCCAACCCGGCCGCCGATCGACGACACCTGCACGAAGACGCCTGACCGCTGCCTGCGCAGGACCGGCAGCGCCGCGCGGGTGACGTTCACGACGCCGAACAGGTTGGCCTCGATCTGCCCGCGGAAATCGTCGTCGGTCATCTCCTCGATCGGGGCGCTGTTGGCATACCCGGCGTTGTTGACCACGACGTCGAGGCGGCCGAAC
>Ga0134126_10013126_pt1 | contig 10465 bp, 7 predicted proteins | sample KB31752_FD_96881 | JGI IMG/M metagenome (GOLD analysis project Ga0134126, IMG submission 96881) | Terrestrial soil microbial communities with excess Nitrogen fertilizer from Kellogg Biological Station, Michigan, USA - KB3-175-2 | ecosystem: Environmental > Terrestrial > Soil > Unclassified ...
AACCCGCAGCGTTTCGTGCCGAGCATCTACGACGCGAAGGCAAGCGATTATCAGAAGGCTACGCAGCGAGTGTATGCGTCGAAGGCGCTGCCCTCGCACCTGGTGCTGCCGGTTGTCGGTGGTACGCAGTAGCGTCCCGGGACAAAACGTACGAAGGAGCACGCGTGACAAGACAACCCAGGTTCGCCGACATCGACAGCTATCTCTCATCGCTGCCTCACGATTCGCGACTGATAGTGGAAGAGATTCGACGAATCGTGAAAGCCAGAGTTCCGGCGGCAACTGAAACGATCAGTTATCAGTTGCCCGCGTTCAAGCTGGACGTAGTGTTCTTCTATTTTGCTGCGTTCAAGAGACACATTGGCATTTACCCACCGGTAAAAGGCGACAGCGAGCTGCGCGAAGCGCTACTTCCCTATCGCGGCGACAAGGGCAATCTCAAATTCCCCTTGAATGAGCCGATGCCTTACGATCTCATTGGTCGTGTCGCAGTCGCCCTGTCACGGGAGCGCTCCTGACCTGGTGCTCGCCTTCTCCAGTCTCACACCAGTAGTTCCATCGCGCACGGCAAGGTAGACCACACCTCCCTTGCCGAAGCCCGCGATCGTGCGGCCGGCGGGCAGCTGGACGCGATCGACCAGCTGCCCGCTGCTGTTCACGACGTCGTACACGGGCGCGCCCTTGAACACTGTAGAGGTATGGATCCACAGATTGCCCTCCGCATCCGCGCGTACCGCGCCGGCGGAGAATGCGGGTCGGTAATCCGGCATCTCCGAGATTGGCGCGAACTCGACGGGTGGGAGCTCCACCGACGTTCCACCTGACCGCGTCGCCGGTGCGCCCGCTGGCGGCGGCCCACCTTCGACGCGCATCTGGAACACGGCCCCTCCAGACGGCGCCGCGGTGCTCGTGGCTCCCGGCGTCGCTGGTGCATTCCCTTGCATGATGGCGAGCTGACGCGTGCGCGCTTCCTCCACGATCTTGCGCGTGGAATCGACGATCGCCTGCTTGCTCGAGTCGTTGAGCCGCTGCCATTCGAACGGGATCTTCTCGCCCTTCACCAGCGTACCGTCCGGCTTCAGCAGATCGACGCGAAAGTCAGCGCCGCGAACCACGGCGATGTTACCGTCAGGCAGGAGCGCCCAGTCGTCAGTCACGCTCAGCGGGTTCATCTGCATCGTTACACGCACTCGCCCTTCGCTCGAGTTGATGCTCACGCGCGGCGCAGGAACCTTGATGTAACCAGCCGTATCCGCACGTCGCTCGGCAAGATCGAACCGGATTATCGGCGCGGAGTCTGCAGTGACGGGAGCCAATTTACCGTCGGCGCCAGGCGCGACCGACGGCCGCAGCATCGTGCGATAGACGAGGTGGCCTGATGGATCCATACCGGGATTGCCGAACGGTCCGCCAATCAGAAATGTCGCGTCCTGCGCCTTGGGTACGGACATCACGCGTGCGACCTTGCCGGCGGCGTCCAGCACCAGCATCGACATTGACTGCGGATCCACGAACAGCGTCGTATCGCCGTGATAGGGGATGATGCCGCCGAGGCGCGAGCTGTAGGCCATCGACGTCGCGCTCGTCGAATCGGCTATGACCGTGCTGTGCGCGAGCGTGGGGTCCAGAAGCGCGACCTTTCGGCCAGTCAGATCGTTCACCAGTACGCTCCCGTCCGACAACGCGCGCACGGAGGCGATGCTCGCAAACTCCGACGGAGACGCCGCGACGACGGGCCCGAGTGACCGTACCGCTGGTAGTGTTGTCTGAGCGCCAAGATTGCCGCTGATCAATGCAAGGATGACCGCAATGCGTGACTGTACCGACATGATCGTGCTCCAGTGAACGATGACGCGTTTCGTCATCGAATGATGAACGTCTGACCGCCGCCCTGTGGCGATGGGAAGAGACTGGCATTGCCACCGACTCCCATCGTTCCCGAGCGAATCGATGAGAGATACTGCGTGTCGAGGTACGCGCGTATGTAATCCGGGAGCAGCCGGAACTGCGCGGGTGTGAGCACGCCGCGCACCTTCGGAACCAGCGGAAGCAGCAGATCCACCGACGCCTCGCGTGCCTTCCGGTACCGCGCGTAGGCCTCGCCCTGATCGTAGTGATCCGGCAATGCGGCGAGATACTTCGAAACGGGATTCCAAACGGAATCTCGCTTTATGGAGTACCAGCGATTCAGCGTGGCCAGACTGTCCGCCTGACGTCCCGTGAGATGCAATGTATCGGCCTGCTGGAGTATCGACGTCATCGGATTGGGAACGTCGACGCTTCCATGGGTGATCTTGAGGATAGTTTCACTCACCTTCTGGCCCGGTTGTGTTCGTCCGCGGTCGAGCTGCTGCGTGAGTATCTGGCGCTCGCGAGAAGGGCCGACGTCGACCCGGAGCATCGCCGTCAACGTGACCGGCGCGCGAATCGCGGAGAACGCAGCGTTCGTCGCACCGAATCGCTGATTCACGTCGTACGTATACCGGCGCGACACCGGATCGAAGCCGCGGACGTACAGCAGCGTCTGATCGGGAACCGCAAACTGTCCCCAACCGTGCAGGTTGTTCTCGCCGTGCAGCAGCAGGTCCGCTGCGCCCAGTGGATTCGAGACCGCGAACGAAAGCTGCGCGCGTTGCGGGAGCCTGACCTTGAGTGGATTGAACGCGAATGAGAACGACGCGGTCGAAGTCCACGGCCCCTCGCAGCTGTTTCTCCCCGCGATCCGGCCCAGCTGCGAAGCAAGGCAACGACGCGCCTCACTCGATCCGCTCGTGACGAGCGAGTGTATCGCGGCCGCGACTGGATCGCTACTCCTCGCCGGATCGAAGATGAACGCACGGTCGTTCGAGTATCCGTCTCCGTTTATGTCTCCAGCTACCTGCGGAGTGAACGGCGTTCCCGAGCGAAGGTTCCCGAACCATGTCATGCGGACCCAGTCGAACGCATTGTAGACGAAACTGTACGTGATCTGATGCCGCGAGTCGAATGCCGATCGGGATTGCACTATGTCGCGCGGATCACCCGACGCGCTCGTGAAGCCGCGCGTCTGTTCGCGCACATCCGAGAGAACGTACGCCAGGCTCCAGGAAAAATGAGTATTGAAGCCGACTGGCGACAACCGCAACGTGAACTGCCGGCTCTGCGACGTGAGATCGGAACGGAGTGCCGTCACGTGCGAGAACAGTGGCGACACGCGGCCGTCCGTTCCACCAATGGACCCTGTGCTCGTGACGATGCTCGCCGGCGATACGTACACGGGCCGGTTCCCCTCCTCCGGCAGCACGAACTGCTGTACGCCGGTGAAATTCAGGTCCACGAAGCTCGGCTGACGCTGATTCACCGAGAGTACCCCTTCGATGCTTGCGTTGAAGCGGTTGTTCAACACCGCCCCATTCCACTGCAGGTTCGACCGAACGCTGCGCGGCGCCGTGTAGCTCCTGTCGAACAGCGTCACCGACGGCGCCGTGTTAGCAAATGGAGTGCCGCTACTGCCGTCCGCGCACGCGGTCGGTATGCTGTTGGTGCTAGCTACGTATGAAGACCAGTCCGGGATCGGTGTTGCCGGACCCACGCAGAACACCTGCTGAATGCTCGACGGAAGGCCGGTGTTGTCCAGCGCGCCACCGATGAGTGTCGCCTGTGGTACGCTCTGAAACACACCGACGCCGCCCCTCACGACCGCGCGCGGTCCTCGTGCCGCGCCAGCGAAGGCCGCGACCTGCGCCCCGGTTCCGTACGCCCACGAGAAACCGAGCCGCGGGCTCACGTACGCGTGACTCGGGACGTGATCGTTCGAGGTTCCGAAGATTCGCGCGACGTCGGGATTCTCGACCGGTTGCGTATTGAACTGGTTCGCATCGAGACGTAATCCATACTGCAGTTGCAGCGTGCTGGTCGGCCTGTACGCATCGCCAAGGGACAACGCCTCGACACGATCGTTGCCGCTTCGCACGCGCCGCGACAGCTGACGCGTGAACGAGCTGGGCTGGTCCGCATCGAGATCGGCAAGCGAGTTGAACGTGAACGTACCCAACGCGTTCGTGGTCTGGTCCTGCGAGTACGCGTCGTTGCGAAGCTCGCTCGTGAGCTTGATTCGGTGCTTGTTGTTTGTGCTGAACCACGAGAGCTGGTTCATGAGTCCGGCGGTCGTCGTGGATTGTCGGGTGCCAAGGAAAGGATTACCGCCGAACCCGATGTTGCGCACCGCGCTGCTTCCATCGGCGAACGTGGATCCCACCAGCACGCTCGCACTCGGCAAGGCCGTGAATGGATCACCGTGATTCGCGGAAGTCGAGACGCTCGCCTGCGTTTCCGACAGGACGCCAACACCGAAATACGTGCTGTGTCCGACCTGAAGCGCGCCCTGAGCAGACTTGCGATCCCCGCCGTGCGCCGGCACCTCGGTGTTCATCGCGCTCGCAGGCGAAAGGCTCGTCAGGTTGGCGCTCACCGTAACGTTGATCGCAGTTCCGCGCGTGGAGCTCGGAGGCGCGAAATCGAACGATCCGAACAGCGAAGCCTGATCCGTCGCCCGGCTGGAACCGATCTGCGACGCGGTGAGCGGAACTCCGGCACTATTCAAGACGCTGACGAGACGCGTCACGGAGTCGAGACTCACACCCGCCGATTGCAATCCCAGCGCATCGGTGCTGATGAGTGAGCGAAGGTCACTCGCTCGTCGCCCTGCCTGGAACGCAAGATTGTAGAACGCCTTGTCGAAGACCAGCGGCCCCGACACTCGGCCGCCAAGAGACACGTTGTTGTACTGCTGCCCCAGCGCGCGCCCGGATGCATCGGTCCACTGCAGCGCCGGTGCGTCCACGTTTGCGCTGGTGTAGCGCGTGATGTAATTGGATCCCGGCTGCGAGCGTACGTTGAGCTGCGCGCCAGCGAAGCCGCCACGCGACACGTCGTACGGATTCGTAACTACAGAGGTGGAGATGCCAGCGTCGCGCGGAACGTTCGAGCCGTTGTACGACATTCCGTTGAGTGTCGTGGCGTTCTGGTCGGGCGTGAGACCGAGCACGGAGAAGCCGGATGGATCACCGTCCGCGCCCGGGACCAGTGTCACACCTGGAATGCTGGCTGCCATCGCCGCGAGATCGCCCTGCTGCGCCGGATCGACGTTCCGGACGTCGACGTTGTGCTCGGTCCCGCTGATGTCCGGTGTCGCAACTCCACGTGGGGGTGGCTTCCGGCCGGTGCCGACCTGTACCGTGTCGAGCTGCGTGACGGCGGTGTTCATCGTCGCGTCGGCGATGAGAATCTCTTCGTCAGCCGATCGCTTGATCTCGAACCGCTTGGGAGCGAAGCCGAGGATTGCGAGGCCGACGAAGTAGTCACCCTCGCCGCCAGGAAAGATGACCGTGAAGCGCCCGTTGTTGTCGGTTCGGGCGGTCCTGCTGACGTTTCCTGAGACCGAAGTCACGGTAACGCGAACGCCGGCTATCGCGACGCCGTCGCGACCTGTAATCACCCCGCGAATGACGTCCGCTTGCTGGGCCGCAGCGGATCTGGCTCCCAGAAGGAGGGGAATCGCAAGGATCAGGGCTATCGCAAATCGAAGCAGCGACGGATGGGTTTGCATTCGGTCGTGCTTTCGAGTGATGATCGAGCCCGAGGGTCGGTCCTGTCAGCGCATACAGTAGGGCCGCGTAAAGATCGTGTCAAGAAAAGAATGCGCTCCCCCGCCGTGGAGGGCATCCATGCCCTGAGAGCCCCATCTCAGGTCCCAAAACACCCGATTTTGGACCATTCCTGTCCCAGGGTGTAATATGAATGAGGCTTCGGTCGTCATCCCCTGACGGCAAGGCTTACTATTGCCCCGACAATCGTCGCGGGCCCGATCGCGCTTCTGGAATCTGCATGGCATCACGCAAATACCTCAACCTGCTCCCCACCCTGCTCATCGCAGCGACCGCGGTCGCGTACGTGGGGTCCAATGCCAACCCCGCGTATTCCGCGTCGCGCAGGAGCGGCCCCGTTCTCCGTTCGTCGGCGACGCTGGCTTCGATCCACACGGGGAATGTGAGCGCGGCGATCGGTTCGGTGTTCAGCGGCCGAGCGGCATCGAAATCTGCCCGCAACGAGGAAGTCGAAACCAGCACGCGGAACGCGCTCCAGGTGCTCGCGTCGGCGGTGCGGCCCCTCAGCAATCCGAGCGCACTCCCCGACGCGTTCGAGAGCTACTTCGCGTTCAGATCCGCACATCCTGACAAAGTGCGCAAGCCGTATCTGTATTTCGTCGATTACGGTCTACCGAGCACGCAGCCGCGCGGCTACGTCTTCGACATGGATGCGCTCTCGATAGTCGACGGCCCCTTCATGGTGGCGCATGGCCGCGGATCGGCGGCCAACTCGAAAGGCATCCCGACTCGCTTCTCCAATGCCTTCGGCGCAGCCACCACGTCGCTCGGCCTCTACGTCGCACAGGAGCTTTACGCGTTCACAGGCCACGCCGGCGGCCAATCGTATCATTCGGTCGGCTTGAGACTCGCTGGTGTTTCGGGAGACTTCAACGACAACGCGCGTGCGCGCGGCGTCGTGGCGCACGGCGCACCCTACGTCACCCAAACGCGCGCCGGACGCAGCGAAGGCTGTCCAGCGATGGAAACGACGCGCGCCAAACAGTTGCTGCCCAAGCTCGCGAATGGCGGCTTGGTGTTTCTATTCGCGCCGGACAGCAACTGGATGACGCACGACCCCTGGATAGACGCCGGCTGACCGCGCGTTGTACGTCAGTCATGCAGCCGCGCCGTCAACTCATCACGTCGCCGGAACGGTAATGACTTTCTGCATGCCGAGTTGGAAGTGCGTTTTGTTGTCCGTCTTCATCCAGCAGACCAGGACGTAGGTGCCGGGAGTGAACCGCGCGTTCACGTAAGCGCGCTCATTGAGATGCAGCGCCGTAGTTCCACCTATCGCCTCCGCGGCCGGCGCACCAACCGGCGGATTCCCGAACCACTTGAGCGCCTGCGCGACAGTGTGTCCCGGGAGCACCTTCAGGATCACCATGTCGTGAGGCTGCGCCACCGTATTGCGCACCATGAAAACGTGCGCTCCCTTGCTTAGCGTACCGCCATCCATCGCGATGTGATACGTCGAGAGCAGGATATTCCTGTCGCTGACCGGTGCGACCCCGGTGTCCCTGGCTGCGACCACCTCGAACGAGCCCATCATGCCTTTCATGAAGTGGGTCTTTCCATCCTGGCTCGTGACGAAGCAACCCACGACATAGGATCCCGCGGGAAGGAACAGGGTTACCGTGTTGGTATCGCCCGGCGCGACCGCGTTGGGCCCGCCCCATTCCTTGAAGTCCTTCGGTACGTGCTCTTTCATGATCGAGTCGAGCACTGCGCTGGTCGTCATGCCGCGCGGCACGCTCGCACTCGCGAACATGTGCATCTCCTTGCCGGCATTGATCATCCGGATCGTCACCCACCCCGCCGAAACGCGCGCGGTCATACCTGTAAACGCGAAGTCGTTCGCGGTGAGCGTGAGAGTGCGACCTGCAGCCGGTGCTGATGGAGTCTTCGACGGCATCGGAACTGTGGGGGGATGCATCGTAACAGTGGCCATCGTGATTCCTGCCATGAGCGGAATCAATGCACCGACACTGCGCATTCTGTCCTCGTTGAAGTTGGGAGTTCAGCAATAGCTGAGAACCACAACCGCCGTCAGCGCGGCGGAGTCTGCTTCATACAGCTGAAGGTGCGCGCGCGGAATCTCGACACTCGGATCGTGCCGGACGAAGCAAAGAATAGCACTTCCGGGCGAGGGCCGAAAGACCCGACGGCAGCGACGTCGAGAGAAACCATTTGACCGGCCGACCGGACCAACCTTGTGTGGATCGGGCGATGGCGTAACGTTGAGCGCACACTGCATCGCCCTGTTTCAGTACCAGCGATTCAAACAGGACGCTTCCGGAGAAACCGTGCCAGAGCTAGCCGTGGATGCAACCCGGACGGACCCACCAATTGCCGCCATCGCGCGTCGTTCCCGGCTGCTGTTCATCGACAACGTCCGCTGGGTGATGATCATCCTCGTCGTCAGTATGCACGCTGCCGACACCTACAGCCCGCTCGGCAATTGGTATTTCACCGACCGAACAGCAGTCTCGCCTGCGACGCTCCTCACGTTCGCCGCATGGCAGATGTACCTCCAGGCGTTCTTCATGGGCCTGCTGTTCTTCGTCGCCGGATACTTCGTCCCCTCGTCGCTGCAACGGAAGGGAGTCAGCAAGTTCGTACGCGATCGCGCCTATCGACTCGGCTTGCCGGTGTTGTTCTACATGTTCGTCCTGGGGCCCGTCATCGAATATTTTGTCGCGCACTCGTGGAATTCGACAGAGCCGACGTCCTTCGCCAACGAATGGATCAAGCACATCAGGAACGGACAGTTTCTCCAGGAGAACGGGCCGCTCTGGTTCTGTCTCGCGCTGCTGATCTTTTCGGTCTGCTACGCGGCGATTCATCGGACTCGGCCACCCACGACCGATACACCCAAGCATACGGCGCCGGACAACAAGCGTCTCATCGCATTCGCGCTGGTAATGGCTGCCTTCACATTTGTCGTACGTCTCGTCTTCCCCGATGGCACATCGATCTTGAACCTGCAGCTGGCGGATTTTGCCCAGTACATTCTGCTCTTCATCGCCGGCACGTACTTCGCACGCGGACGGTGGCTGCAGAAGCTCGACTATTCGCTGGGCGTGCGTTGGCTGGCGATCGTACTCCCAGCAGGATTCGTCGCATGGCTGGCAATCCTGATACTTGGCGGCCGGCTTTCGGGTGACGGCTCGGCGTACGCGGGTGGATGGCACTGGCAGGCTGCCGCGATGAACCTCTGGGAGTCGGTCACGTGCGTCGCCATCTCGTACGGCGTACTCGTCATCTTCAGCAGACGCTACAATACCCAGGGACGCTTCGAGAAATTCATGTCGGACAACGCGTTCAGCGTGTACGTCTTTCATCCGCTGTTCGTAGTACTCGGCGCGCGCCTGCTTCACCCGATCGTCGCAGCACCGCTGTTCAAGTTTGCGCTGCTGACACTACTGGCATGCGTTGCGTCATTCGTGCTCAGTGCCGCGGTATTCAGGCGGATCCCGGTGCTTCGCGCGATCCTGTGAGCTGGCCGTCAGCTAGGGCTCGTACGGCTCCATGTGAATCAGGACCCCATCCACAGACGGCATCGCCGCCCGAATCGCGCCCTTGACCTTGCCGCTCACGATGTGCGCGTCGTGAAGTGACATGTGCGAGTCAGCCTGAACGTGCAGATCGACTGCGTACTGTAATCCAACCTTCCGCACCTTCAGCTTCTCGATCGCGCACACTTCCGGCACGCTCGTCGCTGCGCTGGCGATCCCCTGTACCACGCTGTCATCGGGAACGCGGTCCATCAGGTCGTCCACCGCCGGCTGCAGCATCCGGAGACCGTTGTACGCGATCACGGCCGACGCCACGAGCGCGGCCCAGTCGTCCGCCTGCTCCCAGCCCGGACCGCCGATCACGGCAATGCTTATCCCGATGAACGCCGCGGCCGATGTGATGACGTCGCTGCGATGATGCTGCGCGTCAACCATCACGGCGGTGCTCCCGGTCTCCGATCCGATGCGAAATATCTGGCTCGCCAGGATCTGCTTGACGACGATCACGCCCACAAGCACCCCTAGCGTCCAGGCGTGCGGAGTATGATGTGGAGTTCTTATCTCGCGCACGGCCTCGATCGCGATTCCAAGCGCGGCCGCGAGCAGCATCAGTGCAACCAACGCGCCGGCAAGCGCCTCTGCGCGTCCGTGACCGTATGGATGATCATCGTCCGCAGGTTGCGCCGCGATGCGCAATCCGCCGTACACGACGAGCGACGAAAATATGTCCGCTGTCGATTCGACTGCATCGGCAACCAGTGCATACGCATGGCCGACGATCCCCGCGATCAGCTTGATGACCGCGAGGATCAGATTTACTGCCATTCCGACCTGCGCCGCGCCCATCGCACGGCTGGTGGCTGACTTCACCCCGCGAAATCTACGGCGTCGGCTCGCCCATGGCTGGTCTCGGCGGCGCTCCCATGCCAGGCTCCCCCCGCGGCGCATGCTCCGGCACGTGCGCACCCTCGGTGCCACGCCCGAACACGTGCACCAGCTTCTCGCGCCATTCGTCCAGAATCTCGTAGAACGTCGGGATGACGATCAACGTGAGCAGCGTCGATGTTATGACGCCACCTATGACCGCGCGCCCCAACGGCGCACGGAAGTCGGCACCCTCGCCGATCCCGAGCGCAACCGGTATCATGCCGGCGATCAGCGCGAATGTCGTCATGAGAATCGGACGCAGGCGCACCCTTCCAGCTTCGATCAGCGCCTCGCGCAACGTGATTTTCTTGGACTCACGCGTCCACTTGGCAAAGTCCACCAGCAGGATCGCGTTCTTGGCGACGATTCCCATCAACAGAATCACGCCGATCA
>Ga0134126_10013127_pt1 | contig 10465 bp, 10 predicted proteins | sample KB31752_FD_96881 | JGI IMG/M metagenome (GOLD analysis project Ga0134126, IMG submission 96881) | Terrestrial soil microbial communities with excess Nitrogen fertilizer from Kellogg Biological Station, Michigan, USA - KB3-175-2 | ecosystem: Environmental > Terrestrial > Soil > Unclassified ...
GATGAGCGCAGGCGCTGCTCTCTCAGGATGGTTCCTGACTTCTCCTGATGGTGGCACGACTTTTGAAAGCGCAACGGTTGTTCCTCCTCGCCCAGCAGATTTCGTTGTACCTCTCGATGCCACCACAGGTAACAAGGTTTACAAGACTACAGGTCTGATTAGACTTCCTGCTTTGAAGTTTAAGGTTCTAGTCCAGAATAATTCCGGGCAATCCTTTACCGCAACCGGAAATACGCTTCAGGCTGCTATCTATACGATCCAGTACTAATGACCCAATTATCACTCCGTCCTAGCTTGGCGCTGCCAAACTCAGCGCCTGGCTGGAACCCAAATCACATAGCATCAGGAGGAACTCCTAGATTTTCAGGAGTATCTATAATTCCTGGAAGCGCAGGATTTCTTAATGTTCTTAACGGACAACGTGGTGTCAGAACAGGAACCACTCCCAGCGGAGGGTACGACGGAGTAATAGGTTCTTATTTTTCAACGGGAGGTTCAGGTCAATATAGTGCTTTCGCTGGATTTGCAGGTGTTGAGCCGACAGGTCAATACACTTTTGCAGCAATAACTCGGCAATTGACTAACAGTAATAGTGCTATTTTTAGTAATGATAGTAGTGGAACGAATGGTATTTCTTTCGGAGTATCTAGCGGCAATACTTGGTTAGTGCAGTGTACTAACAATTCATCGTTTAAAACTATTCTGGGAGCTAATCGTCAAGTAGGTGTTCCGTATTTTGGTTGCATCTCATTTAACGGAACTACTACAAATGCTGTTCAAACTAACTTAATTACAGGTCAAATTCACAGCACTACTACGGCATCTGCAATAACTGTTGCAGGATCTCCGAATGGAACCTACCAAGTCGGTGCAGGTTTCACTCACGATAACAATTCTCCGATTGCTGCTGTGATGTTTTCTGGTAATTATATGTCACAAGCTGAACTTATCTATTGGGCTCAAGCTCCTTGGAGTTACTGGTATCCTGACGAAGCTACCGGAGATGAAGTCGGTTTAGCTCAAATCATAGCTGCTCTTAAAGCAGGTAATCTCATGACCATGGGTGTTGGCTAGTGGTTCTTTCTAGACTTATGCTCCATCCCCCAGTAACTGGTACTACGCCTACTGCTCTCACACAAAGGCTTGTTATCAATCCTTTCAGTGGGAATGATTATGCATTTATTAATCATTTGAAGTATGGTGATGGAATATTAAGTCCTGCAGGAACGGGTTTTCAAGACCCTACTAAACCAAGTTGGCCTCAACTTATTGATGCCCAAGGCTACCCAAATACAGATATTACCGTTCAAGCTAATCATGGCTGTGGAGGTGGATTACGACTTCCAGATGCTACTGGGTATGGAGGTCCTATATTAAATACATTATCACTATCTTTTTCTAGTAATATTGTTACTGTTCAGACTTCTGCAGCTCATACTTTTAAAGTAGGACAAGATGTAACAATAGATAGTGTTACACCAGCAGGGTATAATGGAACATTCAAAGTTCTAACTGTCCCCGATAATACCCATTTTACCTACGGACTTGCAGGGAGTAATCCCGGAACTGTAACCGTCCAAGGTCACGCCGGACAATATTATGTTGTAAGTTGGACTGGAACCGGATCGTGCAGTCTTTCCCAAGGGAATCTTGTTGTTAATTCAGCTCTCACTACTTCTGGAACTCTTAGTGGCGGGGCAACATTTACTGGCACCAATGTAAGAATTGTTTTCTCTTTTAATGTTCCTCCTAGCAGCCCTAATTTTGAGCAGATGCATCTCTGCAACTTCAATGTAGTTACTACTGGAAGTGGTGGAACTAACTTTATTACAAATCTAGCTTGGTATAGGCTGGGAGATGAACCAGATTATCTAGCTGGTAAAATTATGCGCAGAGACTTCTTAAAGCATATAGCAGCCATAAATCCTGGTTGTATACGCTTTATGGGGACTCAAGGATTTTCTACAGACGGTCAAATTCGTTGGGAACACAGAGCTACTCCAGATAATGCTGGATGGGGCGGTGGATTTGGCATGAATTGGTTGACTTCTCCTAAATATAATGCAGCTACCCAGGTAAATAATGATTATTCTTTAGCTGCTGTTACTACAGGAACTCTTCAAACTCCGGGGGCAATGCAACACGGAGAACGCTGTACGTTTTTAAATACAGTTACGACTACAAGACCTATAAATTTAACAACCACAGGTGTTACTAGTTTTGCTGTTTTAGATGGAGTTACTGTGCAAGTAACTACGGTTGCAGCACATAATCAATTAGTCGGAGATAAGATTTATATTAGCATGCCTAATGGCATGACTAAATTACATAAGTATGTAGCAACTATTTCAGCCGTACCTAGTTCTACTACATTTAATTTTACAGTTCCTAGTACTGCTGGATACCCAGCTTACAATGGAACTAGTATGCGGTTGCAAAACTATATCAGTTTGAATGTAGGCGGTCGTGGAGCTTTCCCTGTATTAGGTCCAGATGGTTCAGATGGGTCTCAGAATGCAACTGGAGGTATAGGTTCTGGCTACCAGCATATGTTTTTCGATAAGTGGACAGGTGTTACAGATGGTAATGGTAACTACGTCTATGGTGTATGGTGTAATGGCTTAAGTCATTCAGGATCACCTATCGAGGTCTTGGTTAAGTATATTAATGAATTGATGGCTTATTACGATAATCAAGGCATTTCTAAACCTACCCATATGTGGATAAACGTACCTCCATTTGGTTTGTCTTCCATGGACCCTGACTATAGACCTGGTTCTAATTATGCAATTAATATGGTTAACACCATTCTTAATGGTTCTACTATAAATGGGGTAACTTGGCCAGGATTAGATTCCAGATGTACTTTATTTGTAGAAAAGGGCAATGAGTGGTGGAATACTGCTGGCCCCGGTTTCTGGTGCAATAATAACGCGGCTAATAAATCTCTTTTAAGATGGCCTTCTTTACCTAGCGGTCAATTAGCTTGGTCTACTCTACTAGCCTCTGTTAATGGTAATGATCTTAAGACAGCCTTCCCCGGTAATACTAGAGTCCAGATAGTTCAAGCTGGGTGGTTTAATAACGCAGGAGCTACTTTAGCATCTTCCTCAGGTAATAATAATCAACGACTAATGGCTGGAAATAACACAGCTATTATTCTTACAGACCCTCTTTGGCCAGTACCTGGTAAACTTCCTAAAGATTTTTTTGATTGTTTTGCTATTGCTCCTTATCTAAATAATAATGGGACATACTATGGAAATACTGTCTCAGGTCTTAGAAATGATGCTGCTAAATATTTTGGAACAGATAATTCAGGAACTCTAACTTTCACTATGGATAATGGTGGAATATCTTCTAAAACAGTAAACATAACAGCGCCTTCTTCCACCATAGTTCCTATGCAGACGTTTGTTTATTCAGGATCTCCTACTAACCCTCCTTTAACAATTACAATGCAATTGTCCGGTACACCTGGGGGAGCGGGTTCTTATTATCTTTCTTCGGCTGTAGCAGCAAGTTCTTTAGCTTGCACCTCTACCGCAGGAGGTGGAAATTATATAGGTTTCCCAGATACTGCTACTTCTGTAACGAATTTCTTTAATACTTTTGACACAGCTAACGCAAATAGTCCAGTAGCCGGTGGACCTAGTGCACAAATATCAAACCATGCAACTTATTGTGCAACCATAGGCTTAAAGTTGGTTGAATACGAAGGCGGTCCAGATTGGACGTATTCAGGTAATCCCGGGGGCACTCAAAATATGTCTTTAGCAGACGGTGCTTTCATGAATGCGATTGTAGATAGTCCTCAATTTTTTACTAGGTATATGATTTACTTACAGAATTGGAATGCTAATTCTAATCATTTCATGCCTGCTATTTTAACACTGGTTAATTTTAGATGGCAGTGGAGTACCATATCTAATCAGAATTGGCTTAATGCAGGACAATCTAACGTAGGTGTGGACCCTTATGCCAATGGTATTGAAAACGGTGGTTTCAGTTTTGGGTATGCAGGTTTAGGCACGTTTAACTCTAATTATACATGAAGAAATCTGATCTGCAGATAGCTAGAGATGAAAAACGTAAGCAAGCTGAGCAAGACTTAGAATATTTCATTACTCTTGTTCACCCCAAACGTATGCTTGGAAATATCCACCGTGAGGTGATATCATGGTGGACTTCAAGCAATGCCAAGAACCATCAACTGCTTCTTCTTCCTCGCTACCACATGAAGAGTGCTTTGATTGCTTACCGTTGTGCCTGGGAACTTACTAAAGACCCTACACTACGGATACTGTATATCTCTTCGACTTCTAATCTTGCTACTAAGCAATTGAAGTTCATGAAGGATATTCTTACTTCCGATACTTATCGACTATATTGGCCGTCTATGGTTGAGAAGGAAGAAGCTAAGCGCGAGAAGTGGACGGAACGGGAAATATCCATTGACCACCCAAAACGACGGGAAGAGTCAATCCGCGACCCAAGTATATTCACTGCAGGGCTTACTTCGAATATTGTGGGTATGCATTGTGATATCGCTGTACTTGATGACGTCGTGGTGTCGAATAATGCTTACCTTGAAGATGGCAGGGAGAAAGTTAGGGACCAGTATTCGCTCCTTTCTTCGATTGAAACAGTAAACGCAAAGGAATGGGTCGTCGGCACCCGTTACCATCCCAAGGACCTATACGCTTCATTAGCCGAGATGGAGATAGATAGCTACGATCAACATGGTAATAAAAAGCAAGAAGAAGACCGACAACTCTTTGATGTTAAAGAATATCCTGTCGAAACTGCAGGAGATGGTACAGGAGAATACCTCTGGCCAAGAAGTCAGCGATCAGACGGAAAGTGGTTTGGATTTAACCAAGAAGTCCTTGACACCAAGCGAAGTCAGTACCTCAACAAAGTCCACTTCCGAGCCCAGTACTACAACGATCCCCACGATATCGACAGTTCCCCAATCCAACGGGATTTATTCCAGTACTACGATCAAAATTATATCTCCAAGCGGGACTACACTTGGTATTTTAAACGTGAACGACTCAACGTCGTCGCAGCTGTGGACTTTGCATACTCCACCGGAAAAAAGAGTGACTTTACGTCAATTATCGTCGTCGGAGTCGATGGAGTAAACAATTACTATATCCTTGAGATCGACAGGTTTAAAACTGATAAAATCTCTGATTACTTCGCACGAATACTCAAGTTATATGAAAAGTGGGGATTTAGAAAGATACGATGCGAGGTCTCGGTTGCTCAACAAGTTATCGTTAAAGACCTTAAAGAGAATTATATACGTCCTCACGGGCTATCGCTTACGGTAGATGAGTTTCGTCCTAGCCGTTGGCAAGGTTCTAAAGAAGAACGCATCATGGCTGTTCTTGAACCTAAGTATGCCAACAGGCAGATATGGCATTACCAAGGCGGTAACACCCAAGTTCTTGAAGAAGAATTGATTTATCAAAACCCTGCACACGATGACGTCAAAGACGCACTAGCTTCTGCAATAGACTTCGCAGTAGCTCCGATGAACGTATTTGCAATGAAGAAGATATTAGAACCTACTATGCAGTATAACAATAGATTTGGCGGCTTTTAGTGACTGGCAAGGTCTTAGAACTAGAAAATATCCTTTCTCCTGACTTGTTAGCTACTAGGCTTACTGAACGATGGATTGCATGGGATACTCTTCGGAATAACTGGAAAGTCGATAAAGAAGAGATACGGAGGTATGTCTATGCGACAGATACGTCACAGACTACTAATAGTAACAATCCTTGGAAAAACCGTACTACGATACCTAAGCTCTGCCAAATCAGGGATAATCTCTACAGTAACTACACTGCGACGTTATTTCCGAAACGTAAGTGGCTAGTATGGGAAGCCAATGAACAAGACGCTAATGAAGTAGCTAAGAGAGATTCTATTGTTAATTATATGTCTTGGTGCATTGAGCAGCCTACCTTTAAGCATGAGATTGATAAAATCATTCTTGATTACATCGACTTCGGGAATTGCTTCGCTACTGTCGAATGGGTAGATAACCGAGTTCAACAGCCCGGTATGACACAGGCAGGATACCTCGGTCCTGCTATTCGCCGTATCAATCCATTAGATATGGTGATGAACCCAACAGCCGAAGACTATATGTCTTCCCCGAAATTCATTCGTAGCATCGTCTCGATGGGTGAGCTGCGTGATCATCTTGAGAAAATGAGCAATGATGAGAATAGAGCAGAATACGAAGAGTTATACAATTATCTCCGAAAGGTACGTCTACACGCACGAACCTTTCAAGGCGATTGGTCTCAGCGAGATCGCTTATACGCTATGGATGGCTTCAGTTCTTTCCGTGCTTATCTGTTGTCTGATTACTGTGAGGTTCTGACATATTACGGAGATTGGTACGACCATTATACAGACGAGTTTCAAAAGAATAGGGTTATTACTGTCGTCGATAGGCATAAGCTTATTGGCAACAAGCCTAATCCTTCCTTCTTCGGACAACCTCCGATTTATCACGTGCCTTGGCGGAAACGACAGGATAATCTATGGGGCATGGGGCCGCTGGATAATCTCATCGGGATGCAATATCGGCTAGATCACCTTGAGAACATGGCTGCTGATATCTGGGATTTCTCTGGATACCCAGTTCAGAAGGTAAAGGGATTTGTCGAAGATTATGTATGGCAGCCAGGCGAGAAGATATTCACTTCAGAAGAAGGTGATGTCGAAGTAGTCCAGCCTAACATTTCAGTGATGCAATCTGAGTCTAAGATGGCCATGTTAACTGAGACTATGGAGAAGATGGCAGGTGCTCCTGGAGAAGCTATGGGCTTCCGTTCTCCCGGTGAGAAAACCAAGTACGAAGTCCAGCGTCTTGAGAATGCCTCTGCACGTATCTTCCAGAATAAGATCAATCAATTCGAAGAACAGATGGTAGAGCCGTTGCTTAATGCAATGCTAGAGCTTGCTAGACGAAACCTCACAGGTGCTCTCACAATTAAGGTGTTTGATGACGAACTTAAGACAGCTTCCTTCGAAACCCTTACGGTTGAGGACATTACAGGCGTGGGCAGGATCAAACCTATTGCCGCTAGGCATTTCGCCGAGCAAGCCGAACTGGTCCAAAATCTCACAAGCCTTACAGGCTCTGGATTATGGCAGACCGTCGCACCTCACTTCTCAGGCATCAAGCTTGCAAAGATACTAGAGAATGTCTTCGATTTGACTGACTACGAAGTCGTTCTACCATTCGTTGCTCTAGCTGAACAAGCAGAAGGTCAGAGCCAGATACAGGCATTGACTGAGCAGCTTCATCAACAGATGACGACAGCTACCGGAATGGGTGAAGACTACGACGTCAATCCTCAGACTGGACAGCCAGCATCTCCTCCTCCGCCTCCTGGGCCTAAAGGAGGAACTATGGGTCTTCAAAGAAATCCTCCCGCTAACGCAACTCCGACCGGAACATTAGGAACACAGTAATGGCAATGTCAATAGCTAAGAAAGCCGATATGGCTCGCGATAAGAAACTTGGTATCAAAGAAGGTTCCAAGAAAGATAAGAAGAAAGACAAGAAGGTAAAGGGTTATTAATGCCTGACTACCCTACACAAGGAACTCCGCAAGACCCTGCAGATCATCCTGCTACAAATATGCCTTCAGCTACACAAGATTATTGGGCAGACAAGCCACCTTCAGAACGTCCAGCTAAACCTCATAAATCTAATATCCCGGAGTATGACCCTCATCTGCATGACGCCGATCCGTGGAATGCTCCGTTTCAACCAGGAAACACTTAATGATAACTGCTTGGACCAAGCACTTACCAGAAGATCAAAAAGAGAAATTTAAATCAGAAGTATTAGGTTCTAAAAGAGTCTTAAATCGTCTCCAAGCTATTATAAATGAAATGAAAGAAGACGCAGATAAGTCCGAACTTGATACTCGAATTTACGAAGTCCCTAACTGGGATTACCGCCAAGCAGACACTAACGGTTTCAAAAGAGCACTAAAGCTCGTGTCTAAAATAATTAACCTAGACCCAGAGGTAAAATGAACTTACTAGAAGACCCGGTAGACCAGCCGGATGAAAGAGAAGCTATTCTTAATAAGTGGAAAGACAAACCATTAGAAGAACTTCTCAAAGCAAAGGTAGACTCCGATCTCTACATTAAAACACTAGAACGTCAGAAGGATGAACTCCGTAACGACTATCTATCCCAGAGAGAGGAACTCCTAGCTAAACAGAAATTTGAAGAACTCATCGACCGATATGAGAAAGCACCAAAAGACTTGCAAGAGCATACCCCGCCAAAAGAAGTCGAAACTCCAAGGTATGATCCTAAAGAAATTGAACAACTGGTTCTTAATAAGATTCAGGAAACTGAGTCCCTTAAGAAACAGACGGACAACTTCAATAAGGTTCAGACTAAACTCCAAGAACGCTTTGGTAATAACTACAGCAGCGTTCTTAAGGAACAACAGAACACACTAGGTCTATCTGACAGTGAAATCAACGATCTCGCTAAGAAATCTCCCGAAGCCTTCTTTAGGATTATGGGTTTGAACGAACAGCAAAATCGAGAATCCTTTCAGACACCTCTTCGCAGTAACCAGAGAAACGACCAGTTCTCCCCAAAGGTTCAGAAGCGAGATTGGAACTTCTATCAAGAAATGAAAAAGAGTGACCCAAGAGTGTATCTCGATCCTAAAATTCAAGTCCAAATGCATAACGACGCCCAAGAATTAGGTGCCGCTTTCTTTGGATAAACGTAACTTAACCTAAGGAATTTCATTAATGGCCGGTTTTACCGACTCCACTAATCAAACTCTGATTAGGACTAATCTTTGGTCGCGTCAGATCAAGGAATTGCTCCTAGACGAGTTGAATGCGATGAAATTTGTCAAGGTTCTTTCCGACTTCCCAGATGGCTATACTCTGAATATCCCGTCGATTGGTGAAGCTGAGACTGCTGATTACGTCGAAGGTCAGGCCGTGAAATACAACCAGTTCGATACTGGTAACTTCACGTTCTCCTTTGATACGTATAAGTACTCTGCTAACGCAATCTCCGAGAAGTTCAAGCGGGATAGTTTCTATGCCCAGGATGTTATCGCGGCTTTTGTGCCCCGTCAGCATCGTGCGCTTATGGAAGCGGTTGAAACCAACATCTTTGCCAAAGGCAATGCTGGACAAGCTCCATCAAATAGTAACGTAATCAACACTGCTTCCCACCGTTGGGTAGGAAGTGGAACTGGTCAGAGCATCACTCTGGCTGACTTCCAGAAGGCTCAGTACGCCCTCACTAAGGCTAACGTCCCTATGACGAACCTCTGTGCGGTGGTTGATCCTTCCGTTGCTTACACTCTCGCGACCCAAGCTAACCTCGTCAACCTGTTGTCGCCAATGCCCATGTGGGGATCGGTGGTTAACGACGGTATTATGACTGGATTTAAATTCAAGTTTAATATCTTCGGCTTTGACATCTACACCAGCAATTACCTCCCGGCGATTGCTTCTGAGACTGTCAACTCGATCACAGTGACGACTGGTGTGGCTAACTTCTTCTTCTCTGCAACCCCTGGTGACACTACACCTTGGATTGGTGGCTTCCGCCAGCAGCCCACTGTGTACAGTGAATTCAATAAGGACCTGCAGCAGGAAGAGTATCTCACCATAGCTGAGTGGGGCTTCAAGCTCTACCGCCCTGAGAACATGGTCATTATTCTCACCGCAACCGGCGTCGTGCCAGTTTAAGAAAGGAATAATATTATGGTTGGTGGTTCATGGCTTGATCCGGATGGCCTGTATAGGCAGTTCGGAACCCAGAAAGCCGTTCCCGAAGTCGGTGGTGACTTTCTATCTTACGGTGCAAACCGTCTGATCGAAGTCCGCATTGACCTCACTAAACTTACAAGCACGGCTGCTATCCAGTCGAATACGCTGTTCTTCCCGTCGCCTCCGTCGGGTCAGCTGTATATCGAGTCGGTAGAAGTCGTTGTCGAAACTGCTTCGACAGGTGGTACTTCGTTCTCGGCTGGTCTTATCCAGTCGGATCGTTCTACTATCCCGTCGAACTACAGCACTGCTTTCGTCAACGCGCTTGTTAACGCCTCTACTAACGCAGTTGGTGACAAACTCACTCTAACTGCTGGCAGCACGTCTGCTGGTGGTCTGATTGGTTCGTCTCCTGCTAACGCTACTGGTCCTTATTACATTACGGCTCTGTCGAGTGGTACGTACACTGCAGGACTCGTCGTCCTCCGTGTCAACTACCACGGTATTGGTACTATCTCTCAGTAATGGTTATGGGGAGGCGGATGCGGCGTAAAACCTCTACCCGGCTCCCCATTTCTATAAGGAAAACAAATGGCTATTACTTCTCCAATTCTGAATGAAGCTGGCAATCAGGCGGTGCTTGATGGCGTCCAGTTGGCATTCGATA
>Ga0134126_10013129_pt1 | contig 10462 bp, 8 predicted proteins | sample KB31752_FD_96881 | JGI IMG/M metagenome (GOLD analysis project Ga0134126, IMG submission 96881) | Terrestrial soil microbial communities with excess Nitrogen fertilizer from Kellogg Biological Station, Michigan, USA - KB3-175-2 | ecosystem: Environmental > Terrestrial > Soil > Unclassified ...
GTCGAAGTGCGCAATCTGGTTGAGTTGGAAGAAGCGCTGGCAAACGGCGCAGAGGCTATCCTGCTCGATAATATGCCGGTGTCGGAAACCCGGGCCGCGGTTGAGCGCTGTTCGAAATCGGAGCGCCGCATTCCGCTGGAAAGTTCGGGCGGAATCAATCTAGGAAATGTCCGCGCGTATGCCGAAACCGGCGTGAACTTCATCTCGGTAGGCGCGCTCACCCATTCGGCTCCCGCTGTCGACATAAGCCTGCGCATGGTCACGGCCTGAACTCAGCAGATTTGCAGTGACGACTTCTGTCCCGCATAATTCCAGCATCCCTAAAGCAAACTCAATTCGAAGCCCGCGCAAAGCCTCGGCCGCACAGGCCGCCGAACATCAGACCGACATTCGTCTGGGACGCATTATTCGCGTGCTGATGAACTATTCGACTACAGTAGTGAGCGGCACCAAACTGGCCCAGGAGATCGGCACAACCCGTTCTGAAATTTGGCGGTTAGTGCAGCAGTTGCGAATTTTTGGTGTCGAAATCGCCGGCCATCCTTCAAGCGGATATCAGCTAACCGCCGTTCCCGACCTACTTTTGCCGGAATTACTGCACCCGCTGGTGCGACGCACCGTGTTCGGCGAGAACATTCATCATTATTATCGCGCTGGTTCGACCAACACGCTTGCAATGGAGGCCGCAAATGCAGGCGCTTCCGAAGGCATTGTGTTCCTTGCCGAGCAACAAACTGCCGGGCGTGGACGGGGCAATAATCAGTGGCACTCGGCGGAGTCGGCGGGAATTTATTGTTCCGTGATATTGCGGCCTGCTCTGCCCCCCTCAGAGGTTCTGGTGTTGTCGCTGGCGGCGGGATTAGCGGTGCGGGCCGCCGTGCAGGAAATCGATTCGCAGGTTATTCCTGACCTGAAGTGGCCGAACGACGTGCTGATCGACGGCAAGAAGTTTTGCGGAATCTTGACCGAGATGAACGCGGAGGCAACGCGAGTGCGCCATATCGTGATCGGTGTGGGCATCAATGTGAATCAGGCTGCGTTCCCGGATAATTTGCAAGAAACTGCAATATCGCTGCGCATCGCCACGGGAAACAAATGGTCGCGCCTGGACTTGTGCGCGGCTTTGCTAAAATCGCTCAACCGCGAATACCAGAATCTGATCTCGCAGCCCGACGCGCACAACGATATTTTGAAACGATTCGAGGAACAATCTTCAATGGTGCGAGGCAGAGCAGTGCGAGTCGAGGAAAATGGCGGATTTGAAGGAGTGACGGAAGGGCTCGATCCGCGCGGGTTTCTGCAGGTCCGCACGAACGCTGGATTAAGAATTGTGTACAGTGGGACAGTAAGACTGACCACTAACCGCTAGTTACTGCTTATGCTTCTTGTTCTCGATGTCGGCAATACCAACACGGTGCTCGGCGTATTCACTCGATCTGCGGCAGATGCGCGCGGGAACTACGAGAAGCTCGCCGCCAACTGGCGCGTGACCACCCGAGCCGCGCAAACCATCGACGAATATGGCGTGCTTTTCCGGAATTTATTCTCGATGCAAGGGCTGGAGCCGAAAGATATTGGGGGCATCGTGATTTCGTCAGTTGTGCCACCGCTTGATTCCACATTGCGGCGCGTATGCGAGCGCTATTTTGAACGCAAGCCCCTGTTCATAGAGCCGGGAGTGAAGACCGGCATGCCGGTACTCTACGACAATCCGGCGGAAGTGGGCGCCGACCGGATCGTGAATTCGGTAGCCGCGTTTGAGAAGCATGGCGGCCCATGCATCGTCGTGGATTTCGGAACGGCCACAACATTCGATTGCGTCACCGCGAAGGGCGAATATCAGGGCGGCGTTATAAGTCCGGGAATCGGCATTTCGGCTGACGCGCTTTTCACCCGCACCGCGCGCTTGCAGCGGGTCGACATCCGAAAGCCTACCCGCATCATTGGGACCACCACGGTTGGAAGCATGCAGTCGGGTCTTTATTATGGCTATCTCGGTTTGGTGGATGGGATCTTAGAGCGACTGCTCAGCGAACTGGGGAACTCGACTAAAGTGATTGCGACCGGAGGTTTGGCGCAGTTGATTGGCTCGGGATCAAAATACATTCAGAATGTCGACGAATTTCTGACCCTCGACGGCTTGCGAATTTTGTGGGAACGAAATGCTCCCGATGCGAAGGGGGACGACCGTGCGTCGAAACCTCGATCCGGAAGTCTCAACCGACCAAAGAGCAACTCTCAGCCTTAGAAACCAATTTATTCTCCGTTTGCGTCATCTTTTCTCTGAACGAAAAAGCATCTACCACAGCGGGCATTGAGGTGCACAGAGAAAAGCCCCGGCGTAGACCCCTCGAATCTGCTTTAAGCTAAAGGCTAACAGCTAAGAGCCAAGAGATTCTTTTGCAAAACTACTTCAACTACTTCACCGAAATCGAGGAGCACTTCCAGCGCGGACGCGGCACCATCCTGATGCTATCAACCCTTGACTGGGCGCTGATCGAGACATGGAAAGATGCCGGTATTCCGCTCGAGGCGGTGCTGCGCGGGATTGACGCCACATTTGAAAAGTACAACGCGCGGCCTACAAAGAGCAGGAAGGTCAACGGGCTTGCTTATTGCTCCCAGGAAGTGCTGGCCGCGGCAGAGGACATGAAAGAGGCGTCGGTGGGCACTGCGAAGGCGTCTACGACGGTAAAAGGCTTCGACTCTGCCGAGATTGCGGAATTCTTGCGGCAAAATGCAGCTGAACTGGAATGCGCCAAACTGCCCTCGCAGCCTGGGATCTCACCCAGTACCGTGGCGCACGAAATTTCTTCGACCCTGCGGAGCATGGCGGCAGAAATTGAAAATAAATCGTCAACCTCCCGACTGGAAGACCTGGAACGAAAGCTCACTGTGCTCGAAGAAAAACTGTTCGCAGTGCTTCTCGCCGCCATTCCTGACGATGATGCGGTTACGGTGCGCGCCCAAGCCGACCGCGACCTCGCCCCTTATCGCGGCAAAATGCCGGCCGCACAGATCGAGCAACTGCAAAAGCAGTATGCGCACAAAAAGCTGCTGGAAAAGTACGGCCTGCCGCGGCTGAGCTTGTTTTATATGTAAAGACAACTGATTTGCGTAATCCTTAGCGATCGATGATTACGCCCGGCGACGAGCCTCCAATTGCAAGTTGGCCGTCAACGTATGCTTCATAGAGATATAAACCTGGTTCGGCCTGCGCCCTTACAGTGGCGGAGGCTGTCTCTGGGTCTACTAGGACCGGTTCGTCAAACACTGCGGGCAAATCTAATTCGAGCTTATGACAGTTTCCCACCACTTGCCAGGTAACGGTCTGGCCCGGGGAAACTGGCTTACGGGGTTCGGCGACAATCCAATCTCCGGCGGCGGTGTGCCCTTTGGACGCAGGAGTACCCCGTGGCGAGAAATAGATAAACACCTTTTCCTCTCGATACTGCGGAACCTGCTTCGGGAACTCGATCTTGCTGACTGGTTTTGCTGACATAAAGTACCTCCTGATTTATCGGGTTTTACGGTGTCTTCTGTTCCAGTAGCTTCTGGTAACGCGAATCTTTATGTAACTGCTGCAAAGTCGGATCGCGTCGAATGTCCGCCACAGAGTACCCCATATGCACTGCCAGCGCCAATTTGTTGAGTGCGGCAGCATGGTCGCCACCCTGCAGGTATATTTCTGCGGCGCGAAACTGTATCTCAGGGTCGGATGGCGACTGCGCCGCAGCCTCTGAGATAAGTGCCAGAGCTTCCTTTTGTTTGCCGAGCATGGAATCACAAAGAGCAAGTTCGGTCATGAGATTCGGATCTCGGGAGCTGATCTTGCGTTGTGAAACGAGTAGTTCGGCGGCCCGCTGATAGGCTGGCGCTGCTTTGGGGCGCTGTTCCTGCGACCAATAGTATGCGTCCCCGAGATTTCGCCAAACCCGAGGGTCGCGATTATTCAGTTGTGTCGCCTTTTCAAACATGGTGCTGGAATCTAGGTATCGGGCTTGAGAGAAGAACAAGACTCCCAAATTGGTATATGCACGATAGTTCGGTTCGATGCTCAACGATTTGCGGAGAAGTTCTTCTGCCTGCCGCGTTTTACCCTGAAGAACATAAATTCCACCCAAATTTGTGTATCCACGAACGTTCTCCGGCGCCAGGTCGATCACTCGTCGAAATTGGGCGGCAGCATCTTCGTAGCGTGCTCGGTTGGCATAAAAGCTCCCCAGGGCAGAGTATCCTCCCCAGTAATCCTTTCGCATTTCGATGGCCCGACTGTACGTATTTTCAGCATCTTCAGATTTTCCAAGCGCTTCGTAGGAATAGGCCAATCCGCGGTAGGCTGCGACGCTGGTGTCATCGAGTGTGATCGCTCGTTGAAATTCTGTCGCCGCCTCCTCATATTTGCTTTGTCCCTGTGCGATCAGTCCAAGCGTGTTGTGGACCGACGCCAGATTGTCATTCAGTTGGCGCGCCAGATGGCATGCTTCGACTGCTTTTGTGATGAAGCTCTCATCTTTGGTTTCCTGAAACAAGCTCCAATAAGCTTCGCCGGCGCCGGCCAGCGCTGCTGCAAAAGAAGGATCGCGATCCAACGCGGAATGGAACAGAGTGATAGCGGACTGCAAGCTGCCGATGTTTTCGTAGTCTTGCAAATAACCCATTGCGCGCACGTAATACTGATACGCATCAGGTCGAGAGCTGGAATCCGCGACTTTGGAGTTTTGGTTTTTTGGCCGAAGCTCGCCAGCCACCATGCTCAGCAGATTGTCCGCCACCTTGTATTCGACCGACAAAAGGTCATCGATGTTGGCTTTAACGAACTCGGCATTCACGTTGCGGCGGCTCTGCGCGTCAACCAGGCTGTACATAACCTGTTTCCCGACGAAGTCCCAGCTGCCTTCCACTACCAGGGTTACGCCTAATTTTTGGCGCGCCGTAGTAATGGAATTCACCCCCTGGGTCCGCACCTCGCTCGCGGGAACTACTTCGACACCGTACTGCTTGCTGATCTGAGTCAAACGCGTGGTAAGCAGGTCGGTGAGTCCTCGGCAGAGAATCTGGTTGTCGCTAGCCCCGCCGACGGCTTCGAAAGGGAGCACTGCCACAACCCGCGGAGCAGTCACGACGGGATACGGCGCCCGGATTTTCCACCGCAATATTGCTCCTGCGAGCAGCGCCAGAAGCAGCAACGGGACCATGAGCCAACGCGATTTGAGAAATGCGCGTGCTGGCTCAATGGGGCGTTCGATTTTTCTGGCGAATGCCCGGCGCTGCAAATCCACCTTCAACTCGCGTGCGCTTTGATAACGCAAGCCCGGGTTTTTGTCCATTGCTTTGCGAATGATCGCTTCCAGTTCAGGCGAGATTGCGGAATTCACAGATTGCAGCGGGACAGGCTCGCTTTCCAGGATGGCGCGCAGTAGTGACGCGACTGAATCCCCGGTATAGGGACGGAGGGCGGTCGCCATTTCGTACATCACCACGCCACAGGAATACAGGTCAGAGCGCGCATCTACAGCGTGTGATCCTAATAAATCTTCAGGAGCAACGTATGGCAGCGTTCCGGAGATTCCCGGCAGGTCACTGGCAGTCGTACTCTGCCAGTGGGTGGTCAGCAGGCGGGCCAGGCCGAAATCGAGCATCTTCAATTGCCCGCCAGGAGTTATCAGGATGTTAGAAGGCTTCAGGTCCCGATGAATCACTCCTTCTTTGTGGGCTGCCTCTAACGCTGACGCGAGCTGCGCCGCATACTCGACAAGCTCCGGTTCACCTAATGGTCCAGCAGTCAGTTTGCTCGCCAGGGTGACCCCGCGAATGTACTCCATTACCAGAAAATCTTTATCGCCGTCACTTTCAAAGCTGTAGAGGGTCTCTATGTTCGAATGGTTCAAGCGGGCAAGAGTCAGAGCTTCTTGCCGAAAACGCCGGCGCGCGGATGCGTCATTCGTGACACTTTCAGGTAGCAGCTTAAGGGCAACTTCACGTTGTAAGTGCTCGTCGCGGGCACGGTACACGATCCCCATGCCACCCTGGCCGACCCGCTCCAAAAGGCGGTAATGACCAAGTATCTCGACGAAAGCTGGCTTCGCAGGCATTTATGCCGCCTCGGCAGAAGGGGTACTGGAACAGGGCGCGGGCAACTGAAACTGCTGGGTGAATTGTTATCCCAGGCGTGGGTAAAAGCAAGTCGAAATATAAAACGGCGTGGTGGGCCTGCCACTTGCGATTCTACTAGTGCGAATAGAGATATCTCAGATACCGAACCGCGAAGTATTCGTTGGTCGGACGATCATCGCGCAGCGGAGGCGCGGTTGGGGAGGCAGCAATGATGTTGTCCACACTGAATTCGTTATTAAGCAAAAGACTGAATTGGTCAGCGGACGTTGCTTCAGGGCCCCACTCTACGAAATCCGTTGCTGCATTCGCGCCGAGTTTTCCCGCCATATCTTGTGCGGTGCGCTCGGGAATCGGCCAGTCACTCACCAGCAAATGAACACCCCACCCTTCGATAGAACGAAAGGCTCTGACGTAAGTGAACGAGAGCTTAATTGCTTGAGCTATTGACGAGCGAAGGAGCGGGTCGCCAGAGTAGGACGGTAGCCATTGTTCAAGGATCCCGTGTGGCTTGAGGTGTTTCTTAGCAACCGCGTAAAACTCTTTGGAATACAGGAGGCTGGATGCGGCAGCGGAAAGCGGTGGCGGCGGATCGATGGTGATCACATCAAACTTATCCGAGGTGCGATCAAGATATCTTCTGCCATCGTCAATGATGACGCGTGAGAGCGGAGAGCGCAGCAATTCCGGCGCGTCCGGGTGGTAATACCAGAATAGTTTCGGAACACTCGGAACCAGGTCGACCGCAGTAACGTGGACTCCCCATGAGAGGGCAGACCGGAAGGTAGTCCCCATGCCGAAACAAATCACCAGAACGCTGTCAGGCGAGTGATCCAAAAAAGCCATAGGCAAATGAGCCATCACTTTCGTCGTAGGAGTCAAGGTTGTAATTCCGACCCCATTGACCAGCAAACGGCTACTCACACCCTTGCCGGTAGCAATCACGGTAGCTGTGTTATCTCGGAGGAGGACGTGTTGTGGATATATGCTTTCGTAAGCTTTGGGCTTCAGCGTCATAAACAGAGTGAGCGCCAGGAAACAGATCGCCGCGATTCGTTTTGTCCAGACAGCGGCATTGGAATAGTGGCGGACGAACTTTGACAAACCGAACAATATCCACGGAGCAGCAAACAAAAACAGGCCCCAGCGCTCGCTAGTTAAGGGAAGGAAGATGAATCCTGCGAGTAGTGGACCCAAAATGCATCCCAAAACATTCACCGCATAGGCATGGGCTGCCCGGTCAGCATCTCCTTGGGACCACAGGTCGACTAACTGCGGCGTAAGATAGCCAACCGCCGCGGAAAACGGTGCTATACCCAGGAGCACTCGCACCAAAAAATTCATGTTGCCCGGCTGGCAGGCGAGCACGGGCAAAACGGCCAATAGGGACAGCGCCGCCAGAGGAATCCAGGTCTTCGATTCCGGAGTCTGGGCAAAACTGCGGTACGAGAAGGAGCCCCAAAAAGTGGCGCTCAGATACGTGGCCAGGATTAGTGCGAATGAATAGACCATCACGCCGATAAATGGCGTGTATAACCGAATCCAGATGACCTCCATTCCCATGCTGGTAAGGCCGGTCATAAAAAGCACGGCAAGAATTCCCTGATTGCTGCCGTTGCTAACCGGCGCATTCAGTTCTGGCGCAATCTCCGAGCCTATTTTTCGCGCCTGCGCTATTGCGAAAGCGGAAAAGGCAATGAGAAAGTTAAGCAGCATGCCTACTAGCAAAGTGAAATGGAATCCTCTGAACTCGATGATGGCCAGCGGAAGGACTGCGCCTAGTATTGCCCCTAGCAAATTGGATACGTATAGAAAGCTGAATGAACGGCGCGACGCCAATCGAGGATCGCTGCGGACCGCAAACATTGCCAGAGGAATGGTCGCTCCCATTAAGGCGCACCACGGCACCAAGGTGAGCGCGATGCATATTCCGGAAATCAACGAATACGTAATGGAGGAGAACTCGGTGGAACTCGCGAGATGAGAGAGGATGCGGTGAGCGATAATCAACTCAGAGGGAACAGCCAGAGCAGAAATTCCAATCAGCAGTTCCGATCCCGCATATAACCACAATGGCGGAAATGAAATTTTCTGCCCGTATCGCCGGATGAATTTGCCCGCGGCAAGAGAGCCGATTCCCAACCCACCCATGAATGCTGAGAGAACTATCGAGACGATGGGAGTAGTCACTCCGAACTGCGCCATTGCGAGACGCAGCCAAACCAGCTCATACAATATTCCGCAGAAGCCCGAGATCAGAAAGAAAGAGAAATACCAAAGCATAAAGTGTTTATCTCTTATAGCTGAAGTCGGCACGAGCGAGAAGTCATCACATGAGAAACATTGCTTGTCGCATACTCAGCTAGAAAATTAGAACAGTGCAACTGAAGATTGAAAAACTTGTGTATGGCGGAGATGGACTTTCACGCCTCCCTGCCGACGAACATGGAGCCGGCAAAACTGTGTTCGTGCCGTTCACGATCGATGGCGAGCAGATCGAAGGTCAGGTTGTCGAGCAGAAGGCGGGGTTCGCACGGGCCCGACTGGATCGAGTAATCGCTCCCTCACCTGACCGGATTGAGCCGAGCTGCCCATATTTCCTGCGATGCGGAGGCTGTCACTATCAACATGCCAACTATGCGCGCCAGCTCAAAATCAAATCGACAATTCTTCTCGAGACACTCAAGCGTACAGCGAAGATCGAATTGCCCGGCGAGCTGCAGGTCCATCGCTCGCCAGAATGGAACTATCGCAATCGGACGCGGCTCAAGCTGCAGGACACGCCTGAGTTCGCGCTGGGCTATTACAAGTTTCGATCGCATGAGTTTTTGCCGATTGAGCAATGCCCTATCAGCTCGCTGCTGATTAACCGTGCGATAGAAGAGATATGGGCTGCGGGTCGGAGTAGGAGCATTCCCGCAGAAATCAGAGAAATCGAGTTATTTATCGATCACGCGGACGAACACCTGCTGGTCGAAGCCTACTGCGGGCCACGTACCCCGAAAACAGCAGCTCAGGCAATTGCCGGCATAGTGGGGAAAGTTTTGCCGAACGCGATCGGCGTAACCGTCTTTGAACAGCCCCCAGCAAACCAAGTGATTGAGCCGAAACCATTGGCTGGCTTTGGGGAATCCGCGCTGGTTTACGAAACAAAGTCGGCAAGTTACCGGGTAAGCGCCGGAGCTTTCTTCCAGGTGAACCGGTTCTTAATTGACAAACTGATTGCGCTGGTGACGGACGGGATATCGGGCAAACTAGCGCTCGACCTTTATGCCGGAGTCGGGCTTTTCTCGACCGTCCTAGCGAGGAGTTTTGCACAGGGAATCGCTGTGGAATCGTCACAGACTTCACTCGCCGACCTGCGTCACAATGCGCCACCGGAGGTAAAGGCAGTTTTGGCGACCACCGAACAATACTTGGGACAAGCTTCCGGCCTGCGCCCGGATCTGATCGTAGTTGACCCGCCGCGAGCTGGATTGGGAGAAGCAGTGGTTCGGAGTCTGGCAAAGCTCGAGGCGCCGAAGATCACGTACGTTTCCTGCGATCCCTCTACGCTGGCACGGGATCTGAGGTTGATGAACGATCTGGGATACCGGATTGAAGAAGCGCACCTGATCGATCTGTTCCCTGAGACTTTCCATATCGAAAGCGTCTTCAAATTGGCCCGTAAAACTGCCGTTTAGAATTGACATCCGCAAACATCGCAGCCCCGCTTGGATCTGCAAGCATTCATGCCCCGGTACGTCTAGTCCGGCCTGCAGCCTTGAGCTCGCGAAGTAGGAATCAACTCTCCGCACGGCAGCCACTCTTCTGGGCCGCGCTGTTTTTCTCCCTTGGGATTGTGCTCGGCAATTACGCATGGCGACCGGCGAGTTGGTGGGTGATTGCGGGAATTTTTTTTGTCGCGTCGGCAATTTGCACGGTCAGAAAAAGAATTCTGTCGCCGAACATTCTGGCTTGTGCGGCGCTGATTGCCGTGGGTGCACTATCCATTCAAATGCGTAAAAGCTCGGCTTCGCAGCAACCACTTTGGTTCGGCGCCGGCGAGGTGCAGGTCACGGCTCACGTCGTTGCCGAAGGCGAAATTCAAACCGGAAGCGATACTTCTTCCCGGCAGCGCATTGACCTTGAAACTGAGACGATCGATTCCGACTCTCATATTAAGAAAATTGCAGAAGGAATCAGGCTCAGCATTTACCAGAATGATCGCGGAGTTTCGCGCCATCACATGCCTCTGTTTTCATACGGCCAACGCATTCGATTTCGGACCACCCTCGTGGCACCACGCAATTACCGTAACCCAGGCGCCTTCGACTACGCCGGATACCTTCGCGATCACGGCATCGCA
>Ga0134126_10013131_pt1 | contig 10462 bp, 8 predicted proteins | sample KB31752_FD_96881 | JGI IMG/M metagenome (GOLD analysis project Ga0134126, IMG submission 96881) | Terrestrial soil microbial communities with excess Nitrogen fertilizer from Kellogg Biological Station, Michigan, USA - KB3-175-2 | ecosystem: Environmental > Terrestrial > Soil > Unclassified ...
AGCGGCTGTTGCTCGAGAGTGGCTACTTCGTGAGCGTGCAGGCCGACGTCGATCGAAACGAAGGCAGTACCGACAGCGCCCTTGTGCGCGTGGTCGTCATCGAGGCCCCGAAGCACCATGTCGAGGCGGGCATCAACTACGCCACCGATACCGGGATCGGCGGGTTGTTCAACTACACCAACCAGGCGCTGTTCGACTCGGCGTGGCGCTTCCGCAGCACGCTGCGCGTGGACGACACGACGAAGACCCTGGAATTCAACCTGGATTCGCCGCCGCGGCCGGGCGGCTACTGGAACAGCTACCTGCTGCGGCCCTACCGCGAGACCGACATCCAAAACGTGCGCACGCGCGAGGCCGTGGCCGGCTTCTCGCGCAACTGGGGTGCCGAGATCCCACCGAGCGCGGTGATCGTCTCCGCGAACTGGGAGGAGGAAAGCGTGAGCGGAGGCGAATTCACCGACCGTTACGCGCTCTACTTCGGCTATCGCCGCACCTTCCGCCGGACCGACGACTTCGTTTCGCCGCGCCGCGGCTATCTCGCGATGTTCGAGCTTGGCGGCTCCCCCGACGCGCTCGCCACGCGTCCGTTCCTCCGCGGGATCGCCAGCGGTTCGCTGTTCTTCCCTGTGAGGCGGGATGGCGACCTCCTGCTGCGAGGACAGGTCGGGCGCGTGATTTCCTCCAGCCGCGACGAGATCCCGAGCAGCTTTCTCTTCCGCACCGGCGGCGACACGACGGTGCGCGGCTATGATTACCTCAGCCTCGGCGTGCAGCAAGGCGACGCGGTCCTGCCCGGACGGCGTTTGCTGGTGATGAGCTCCGAGTACACCCAGTGGATCGGCGAGAGCTGGGGGATAGGCGTGTTCGTCGACGCCGGGGACGCCTGGGACGACAACACGCTCTTCAAGGCCAAGGTCGGCTACGGCGCAGGCCCGCGCGTGCGCACCCCGATCGGACCGATCCGGTTGGACGTCGCCTACGGCCAGGCTGTCTCGTCGTGGCGGCTGCATTTCTCCGTAGGATTCACCTTCTGATGAAGTGGCTGCTCGCCGTACTGGTCGTGGTCGGCTGCGTCGTCCTGGCCGCGGCCGGGTGGCTCCTCTACAGCGAGTCCGGGCTGCGATGGGCGGCGGCGCTGGCGGAAGAGGCGCTCCACGGCAAGCTCAGTCTCGAGGGCTTGCGCGGCGCGCTTGCGCGCGACATCGAGTTCGGGTCGATCCGGTACAAGGACGAACAGACGCGCGTCGACCTGCGCGACGGCATGGTCCGCGTCGAGCTCCTGGCCATCCTCGGCGCGCGCGTGGGCCTGCGCGAGCTGCGCGCTAAGTCGCTCGAGGTAGCGCTCGCACCTGGCCCATCTGACGGCAAGCCGTCCGCACCACCGCGGATTCCGTTCGGCCTGCGCGTGGATCGCGCCGATCTCGAGCGCATCTCGCTCGAGCTCGGCGCGCAGCGCTACCTGATCGAGCGATTCGAGCTGCGCGACGCAGTCCTCGTGCAGACCGGCGCGGTGTCGGCGAGCGTGGGGTTCGACCTGCGATACGAAGACTACCCCGTGAGCGCGCGGCTCAAGCTCGGCGGAACCGTGGAGCGCCTGGACGTGGCCTTCGACGGCCGCGTCGCCGAGGTGCCGGCGAAGGTCCGCGCGCTGGTCACGGCTTTCGCGCCGCGCCCGCTCGCCGAAATCGACGCCCAGGCCGGACCGCTCGACCTCTCCAGGCTGAACCGCGACTGGCCGAGCACCAGCCTCGGCGTGAAGCTCTCGGGCAAGGCAAGCCCCGCCTACGTCCTCGCAGGAACCATCTCTGCGCGCAACAGCGCGCCCGGACCGCTCGACAAGAAGCGAATCCCGCTCGCGAGCCTCGACACGCGCTTCGCCGCCAAGGACTTCGAATCGGCCTTGCTGCAGGACCTCAGGATTGCGCTCGCCCCGGGCGGAACGCTCGCCGGCAAGGGCGCGCTCGAGCGTGGCCGCGCCGAGCTCGACATCCAGGTCGTCGATCTGGATCTACGCTCTTTTCGCTCCACCCTTAACTCCACCAAGCTCTCCGGACCCCTGAAGCTCGCGGCGGGCGCGAAGCAGACGCTGCAAGGCACGCTCTCACAGGACGACATGCGCATCACCGCGGACGTACTGCGCGACGGCGAGCTCGTCGAGATCCGCAGCGTGCGCGCCGAGGCGCAGGGCGGTGCGGCGACCGGCAGCGGGCGGCTGCGCCTTTCCGAGCCGATGCGCTTCGAGGCGAAGCTGAATCTCGAGCATTTCGACCCGGCGAAGTTCGGGCAGTATCCGGGCGGAGATATCAACGGGGCCTTCGCGGGCACGGGAACGCTCGGCGCGCAACCCGCGATCGACGCACGCTGGAGCGTGCGCGACAGCACACTGGAAGGCGAGCCGCTCGCGAGCCAGGGGGCCGCGCGCCTCTCCGGCTCGCGCGCCCAGCGGGTGGTCGCGCAGGCGAGCCTCGGCGGCGCGCGGCTCACCGCGCGCGGCGATTTCGGCCGGCCCGGTGACGAGCTCGGCTGGGCGCTGGAGGTGCCGAGCATCGACTACTTCCTCGGCGATTTCACCGGGGCGCTGCGCGCGAGCGGCACGCTCAGCGGAACCTTCGAGGAGCCGCGGGCCGCTTTCACCGCCGACGCAAGCGACCTCGTCCTGCCGACCGGAATGGAGATCAAGAGCGCGCGCGCGAAGGCAAGCGGCAGCCTCGCCGAGCATGCCGGCGAGCTCTCGGTGAAGGGTGAGGGCCTCGACCTGCAGGCGCGGCTGCGCGGCGGCTGGCACGGGGAAGCCGGGTGGTCGGGCGAAGTGCAAGCGCTGCGTAATTCGGGCCCCTATCCACTCGAGCTCACGGCGCCGGTGGCGCTGCAGGCGGCAAAGGGCCGGGTGCAGCTCGGCCGGCTCGACGCAACTTTCGCCGGCGGGCGCGTCACCATCGCCGAGCTGACCTGGTCGGGCGAAAAAGTCGTCTCGAGCGGGGAATTCCACGCGCTTCCAACCCAGTGGCTGGTCACCCTGGCGGGCTTCGCGGAGAACATGCGCTCGAGCGTGCTCCTCGACGGGCAATGGAACGTCGCGTCGAGCCCGCAGCTCAGCGGCACGGCGACGCTGCGGCGCACGGCGGGCGACCTGGCGCTCGCCCAGGGCGACGCGGAGAAGCTTGCCAAAGGGGGCGCGAGCGAGCTCGCCCAAGGCGGCGCAAGCAAGCTCGCGCTGGGCCTGGAGAAGGCCTCCGTCGACGCGCGCTTCGTCGACGGACGAATCAACGCCAGTGCCGAGGTCGCGTCGCGCTACGGCACGGCGACGGTGACGGGCGACATCACGCCGGAGCCCGGCGCCCCGCGCTTCGGCATCACTCCGCGCTCGGCGCTCGCTTTCGTCGCGCGGGTGAGCGGCGTCGACCTGCGCGCGCTCGCCCAGCCCTTCCTCACCGATCAGCGCATCGATGGCCGCCTGTCCGCGGAGCTGAAAGGCGGCGGAACGCTCGGCGAACCCACGCTCACGGGGACATTGCGCGGCGAGGCAATCGGCCTCGAGGCGCCCCCGCTCGGCGTGTACCTGAAGGGCGGAGTTCTGCGCGCGGCGCTGGAAAAAGACGTCCTGCGGGTCGAGGAGTTCTCCATCCAGGGTGGGGAAGGCAAATTCACCGCCACTGGCGCGCTGCCTTTGCGGCTCGCCGAGGGCGGCGCGCGCCTTTCCTGGCGCGCCGAGAAGTTCGGGCTCCTGCAAAGGCCCGACCTGCGGCTCGTGGCGAGCGGGAGCGGAGAGGCGCAGATCGTCGAGAAACGCCTTTCGCTCAGCGGGTCGCTGCGTGCCGACCGCGGCTACTTCGAGCTCGACAAGGGGCGCATGCCGAAGCTCGGCGAGGATGTGGTGATCGTGGGCGAAAAGTCTGCCGGTCCGCGCGAGGCCGCCAAGGTTCCGGTGGCGCTCGACATGCAGCTCGACCTCGGCGACGACCTGCAGGTGCGCGGCTACGGCCTCGAGGGCAAGATCAGGGGCAAGCTCCAGGTGGAGACGACGAAGGACGGCGAGCTTCGCGCCTATGGCCGCATCGAGACGCTGAATGCGACCTTCTACGCGTATGGCCAGTCCCTGCAGGTCGATCCCGGCGTCATCATCTTCGACGGTCCGCTCGACAATCCGTCGCTGCAGATCACTGCGTGGCGCCGCAAGCAGCAGGTCGAGGTCGGCGTGCAGGTCTCGGGCAACGCCAAGTTGCCACGGGTCCAGCTCGTTTCGAACCCACAGGTCCCCGAAGGCGAGAAGCTGTCCTGGCTGGTGCTCGGACGTGCGCCGAGCGACGCGACCAAGGGTGACCTCGGCATGCTGCAGGCCGCCGCCGGCGCGCTGCTCGCCAACAACGAGGGCGTGCCGCTCGACCGGCGCGTCGCGCGCACCTTCGGGCTGGACGAGATCTCGCTCCGCGGCACCGGCGAGGCCACCGACCGCGTGGTCGCGGTCGGCAAGCGCCTCTCCGACAGGCTGTACATCAGCTACGAACAAGGGTTGGGGGCGACGGCATCGCAGCTCGTCAAGCTCGATTTCTCGCTCACGCAGCGCCTCGCGCTGCGCACCGAGACAGGCACCTCGACCGGGGTCGGGCTCCTTTACCGCTTCTCCTGGGATTAGCGGATCCGCCGCGCGGTAAACTCCAGGCGCGATGCCGACCCCCGGCGACGATCAGGCCGTCGAGCGCGCCCGCGCCGAGTTGCGCGCGGTGCAGGATGCGGCCGTGATGCTCGCACTCCTCATGGCGCGCTTCGCCGCGGAAGCCGAGCGCCTCGCCGCGCTGCTGCGCGAGCTCGACGGCAGGAAGGCCTAGCCATTCCCGACAGAGAGACCTACTGGTTTCCCGCGAAGCGCTACGGCTGGGGCTGGGGATTGCCTTCGTCGTGGCAGGGATGGGCGGTGCTCGCCGCGTTCGCTGCCCTGTCCGCCGCCGCCTTCTTCGCATTTTCGCCGAACGACAAGCCCGGCGCCCTGTTCGCCTGCATTGCGGTGCTCACCGCGCTGCTCATCGCAATATGCTGGCTCAAGGGCGAGCCGCCACGCTGGCGCTGGGGCGACGATTGAAAGACCTCCGTTGACGTGAAACGCGTAGGCCTTCTCTCAGACACGCACGGCCTGCTGCGCCCCGAAGCGGTGAAGTTCCTGCGCGGCAGCGACTTCATCGTCCACGCGGGCGACATCGGCGACCCCGCCGTGCTCGAGACGCTGCGCGCCCTCGCCCCCGTGACCGCGGTGCGCGGCAACAACGACCGGGACTCCTGGGCGCGCGGCATCGCCGAAACCGAGGTCCTGCAGGTCGGCGAAGTCTTCATCCACGTCCTGCACGACCTCGCGCAGCTCGATGTCGACCCGGCAGCCGCCGGCTTTCAGGTCGTGGTGTCCGGCCATTCGCACCAGCCGCGCATCGAAGAGCGCGGCGGCGTGCTTTACGTCAATCCTGGAAGCTGCGGCCCGCGCCGGTTCAAGCTTCCGGTTGCCGTGGCCGAGCTGAGCGTTTCCGGCAAATCGGTGAAGGCGAAGCTGGTCGAGCTCGACCTTAGCGCGGGCGCCTGAACCACTTGGTGATGATCGCCTTGGCTCCCGAGGTGACGGGCATGCCCTGGTGAAGGGTGTGCGGATTGGGCCAGCCGTCCGGCTGCATGTTGTTCCAGATCACGGCCTGGCCGAGCTTCGGCCTGAAGGCGAGCCCGGCGTCGACAAACCGCGTTTCGCCGCCGGCGTCCGGCTCGTTGAGATACACCATGAAGGTCCAGCTGCGCTGGCCCCACATTGCAGTCGAAAAGCGTTCGAGCTCGTACGTCTCGAAGTAGTCGGTATGCGCCTTGAACTCCTGGCCCATTTCGTAATACTGCCCCTGCGTCGCTTCGGCGTAGGCCCGATTCGCATCCATCGCGGCGCAGATCCTTCGATTGAGCTCGCGCACGACCGGATAGCGCTCATCGAGGTCGCACGTCCGGCTGGTCCTGAAGCTCGCTTCGGGGGCGCCCTCTGAGGAAATCGTCGAAGGCCTCAGGCCCACCTTGATGAGCTCGACCAGCGCGGCGCAGGTGCGCGAGTCGAGAAAGCTTTCGACAGTGTAGAGCTCGAGGAGTGGCGCCCCATGGCGCTGCAGTCCTGGAAGAAGCGCAGGGTTCGGCCCGGTGTCCGTCGTTGGCGCGTCGCGCGCCATTGGAGCCGGAGCCGCTTCCGGCGTTGGACCGAGTTCCCGTCCGACCGTGAAGAGATCAAACCCCTCCTTGACCAGGATGCGAGAAAGCTCGTCCCTGGAACAGCCGCGCGCGAGGTTGTGCCGGATCCATGTCTTCCATTCGTCGTTCAGCGGCTTGTTCGGCATCGCGGGATGGTGCAGCGCGAGCTGCTCTTTGCAGTACGAACTACTGCACGCAGTGAATGGGTTCTGGTCGGGGCGGCGAGATTTGAACTCGCGACCACCTGCACCCCATGCAGGTACGCTACCAGGCTGCGCTACGCCCCGAAGGGTGGAATTTTACCCCTGGAGCTGGTCGAGGACGGCGCGGAGTTCCCGTTTGATCGCACCAATGTCGACGCCCACGCCGCTCTCCGGGCGGCCGCCGCGCACGGCGGGCTCGGGTTTCTCCTCGTGCGAGTTCCCGTTGTCGAGGCGGTTGCGGGCACCGCTGATGGTGAATCCTTCCTCGTACAAGAGCTCGCGGATGCGGCGGATCAGCAGCACCTCGTGGTGCTGGTAATAGCGGCGGTTGCCGCGGCGCTTCACGGGCTTGAGCTGCGTGAACTCCTGCTCCCAATAGCGAAGCACGTGCGGCTTCACCCCGCAGAGCTCGCTCACTTCACCGATCGTGAAGTAGCGCTTCGCGGGGATCGGCGGGAGTTCAGCTTTCCTGCGGCTTTGCTCCATGCCGTGCTTTCTCCACCATGGCCTTCAGCTTCTGGCTCGCGTGGAAGGTGACGACACGGCGGGCGCTGATGGGAATCTCCTCGCCGGTCTTGGGATTGCGCCCTGGGCGCTGAGGCTTGTCGCGCAACTGGAAGTTGCCGAAGCCGGAAAGCTTGACGCTTTCGCCGCGCTCGAGCGCTCCGCGGATCTCCTCGAAGAAGGCCTCGACCATGTCCTTGGCCTCGCGCTTGTTCAGCCCGACCTTCTCGAACAGCAGATCGGCCAGTTCGGCCTTCGTCAACGTCATCAAGCAGCTCCCCTGGTCCCTAAGCTCTTAATCTAGCGGAGAATCTTCGGCCGAGGAGCGCTACCAGCGCATCTCGGGCAGCGTCGGCCTCCGCATCGGTGAGGGTCCGTGCAGTATCTTGCATAACTACCCGGAAAGCAAGGGATTTTGTCCCTGGAGGCAGCCCCGGGCCACGATAAAGGCTGAATACTCGCACCGATCGCACGATCGGCGGCCTTTCGGCGTGAATTGCGTCCAGGACGGACTGGACGGACGTTCCGGCGTCGAACTCCAAGGCGATATCGCGCACCACTATGGGGAGCCGCGAAGGCACCTCGGGTCTTGGCATTGGAATCTCGACCAGCGCGTCGGCCTCGACTTCCAGCAGCACCGGCGGCTGGGGCAGCTCGTACTTGGGCAGCCATTTCGGATGCAGCTCGCCGATCCATCCCGCCGGCCTGCCGTGGAGAAGAATCCTGGCCGAGCGTCCGGGATGCAGCGCCGGATGCACCGCGGGCTCGAACCGCGGCTCGAGCGGCGCCGCCAGCGCCTCGAGGTCGGCCTTGACGTCGAAGAGATCCACGGCGCGCTCGGCGCCCTCCCATTGCTGCGCCAGGGCCGGCCCGTAGGCCGCGGCGGCAACGCGCATCGGCTGGCGCACGCCTTGCACAGACAAAGGCCCGTCCGGCGCCAGCGGGTCGCGCAGAAACACGCGCCCGAGCTCGAATACGCGGATGCGCGGGACCTTGCGCTGGTGGTTTTTTCTTACCACGTCGACCATCGAGCCGATCAGGCTCGTGCGCATGACCGAAAGCGGACTGGCAATGGGGTTGAGCAGGCGAATCGGCTGGGTCTCGCCGGCGAAGTCGGCTTCCCAGGCCGGCTCCACGAAGCTGAAGTTGATCACCTCCTGGTAGCCCGCCTGAGCCAGCCGCTCGCGCAATGCGTGCAGCGAGCGTCTGCGCTCCGGCGCCGGCAGCATCGTCGCCGCGGCGCGCGGCGGATGCTCCGCGATGCGCTCGAAGCCGTACACGCGCGCCACCTCCTCGATGAGGTCCTCCTCGATCTCGAGGTCGAAGCGAAAGCTCGGCGGCGTAACTTCGAAGCCCTCCTTCTCCTTCCTGAAGGGGAGCTGCAGGCGCGAAAAAACCTGCGCCATGTCGTCGGGCGCAACCGGAACGCCGATCACCTTCTGCGCGCGGGCGACGCGCATCGCCACCTGCTTTCTCTCCGGCAGACGGGCGACGAGATCGTCGGTAGGCCCGGGCTCGCCGCCGCAGATATCGAGGATCAGCCGCGTCGCGCGCTCGATGCCCTCGACGTTGTTCTGGAAGTCCACGCCGCGCTCGAAGCGGTGCGAGGCGTCGCTCGTGAAGTTGTAGCGCCGCGCCCGCCCCTGCACCGCGGCGGGATAGAAGAACGCGGACTCGAGGAAGATGTTGCGGGTCGCTTCGTCGGCCTTGGTGCTCTCGCCGCCCATGATGCCGCCCAGGCCGATCACGCCGGATTCATCGGTGATGCACAGTACCGACTCGTCGACCTGCACGGTCTGCTCGTTCAGGAGCAGCACCTTCTCGCCTTTGCGCCCCCAGCGCACGTCGATGGCGCCCCTCAGTTTGTCAAGGTCGTACACGTGCAGCGGGCGGCCGAGTTCGAGCATGACGTAGTTCGTAACGTCCACCAGGGCCGAGATGCTGCGCTGCCCGGCGCGCTCGAGCCGCTGCTTCATCCACTGCGGCGTCGCGGCCTTGGCGTTGACGTTTCGGATCACCCGTCCGGCGAAGCGGCCGCAGCCCTCCGGCGCCGAGATGCGGACCGCGTGCTTTGCGCCTGTCTTGCCCGGAATCCTTTCGATTTTGGGGTTCTCAAGGCGCGCGCCGGTCAGTGCCGACACTTCGCGGGCCACCCCGAGAATCGAAAGGCAATCCGCGCGGTTGGGCGTGAGCTTGAGCGTGAGGATGTGATCGTCGAGGCCGAGCGCGGCGCGCGCCGGGCTGCCCGGCTTGCCGTCGATTTCCAGCAGGCCCGAGTGATCGTCCGAGAGGCCGAGATCGCGCGCCGAGCACAGCATTCCGTTGCTCTGCACGCCGCGAATCTCCTTGGCGCCGATCCTGGCGAGCGGCGCCTTCATTCCCACGCGCACGTTGGGCGCGCCGCACACCAGCCGCACCGTTTCCTCGCCCGCCTTCACCGTGCAGACGGTGAGCTTGTCGGCGTTCGGATGCTTCTCGACGGACAGCACCTCTCCCACTACCACGTTGTCGAGGCGCGCGCCGCCGAGGGGCTCGTAGTTCTCGACCTCGACGCCCGACATCGTCAGCTTGTCCGCAAGCTCTCGCCCCGAAAGCTTCGGATCGCAGAACGTGCGCAGCCAGCTCTCGGGGATATTCACGATGGACGAGTCATTCGAACTGCTCGAGGAAGCGCAGGTCGCCGTCGAAGAACAGGCGCACGTCGTCGATGCCATAGCGCAGCATGGCGAGGCGCTCGAGCCCCGTGCCGAAGGCGAATCCCGTGTAGCGCTCCGGATCGAGGCCGAAGTTGCGCACCACGTCGGGATGCACCTGTCCCGACCCCGAGAGCTCGAGCCAGCCGTCCTTGAACTTCATGTCGATCTCGGCCGAGGGCTCGGTGAACGGGAAAAACGAAGGCCGGAAGCGCAGCTCGAGCTTGTCGTCCTCGAAGAAGCGCCGCAGGAAGTCGGTGTAGACGCTCTTCAGGTCGGCGAAGCTGATGCCCTCGTCGATCCAAAGGCCCTCGACCTGGTGGAACATCGGCGAATGCGTCGCGTCGGAATCGACGCGGTAGGTTCGTCCCGGCGCGATCACCTTGATCGGCGGCTTGTGCATCCTCGCGTAGCGCATCTGCATCGGGCTGGTATGCGTGCGCAGGACGAGCGGCCGGCCCTCGCTGTCGTTGAGATCGACGTAGAAGGTGTCCTGCATGGAGCGCGACGGGTGGTTCTCCGGGCTGTTGAGCGCGGTGAAGTTGAACCAGTCGTTCTCGATTTCCGGCCCGTCGGCGACCTCGAAGCCGATCGAGCGCCAGATCTCCTCGATGCGCTGCCAGGTCCGGATCACCGGGTGCACGCCGCCGCGCCCCGCGCCGCGGGCAGGGAGCGTGACGTCGAGCGACTGCTCGGACAGACGCGCAGCGAGCTTCTGGTCGGCAAGGTCGGCGCGGGCGCCGAGATCACCCGTTTCGACGAAGGTACGGTGCTGGAAGGGATCGAGCCGCCGCCGGGCCTTGGCATCTGCAACGCCGCCATTATCCATGGCGATTCCCAATACCCGCTGCAGGAAGGCTG
>Ga0134126_10013132_pt1 | contig 10462 bp, 10 predicted proteins | sample KB31752_FD_96881 | JGI IMG/M metagenome (GOLD analysis project Ga0134126, IMG submission 96881) | Terrestrial soil microbial communities with excess Nitrogen fertilizer from Kellogg Biological Station, Michigan, USA - KB3-175-2 | ecosystem: Environmental > Terrestrial > Soil > Unclassified ...
CTTGATCGGCGGTTCGTTGGTGCCGCGCAGCTTGTGCCACAGCGTCAACGATCCCTGCGGATCCGCGTCGATCAATAGACACGGCTTCGTCGCCTTAATTTGCGCAGCAAGATGCGCGGCCAGGGTACTTTTTCCCGAGCCGCCTTTACGTGATGCAAAAACAATAACGTTCATACCCTGGCCTCCAGATTGACCCCAGAAGCCAAAAATGAATCAGCGCGTTGATTCGCGAAAGAAAAATATGACCCTTTACAAAGCCGAACCACTAATTACCGCGATTATTTGGCTTTTGAGTCACACTTGGCCGGAGCGGTGGCGTCAGCGGCCGTCCATGCCCGCCCCGGTTGTGGCGAGGCAATTCAGCCTTCCGGGGGATTTCGCAGAAGCAGGCGGCGACATGATACCGCTTGCACGAACAAAACGAGTCCGAGAGCGCGACGGCGCTCGACCTCATCCATGGGGCGTCAGGTCGCGTCGGCCTTCGACTTCCTGGTCTTGTGCGATTTGACCTTGTGCGCGTCTGCCGGCCTGACCCTCATGGGTCTGCCGGGGGCATCGGCGCGGCGCGCTTCGGGGCCATTCCTGAAGAACGCCCGGCATTGCGGCGAGAGCTGGGATTTGTTGCGGATCATGCAGGCCGTGATGCGATCGACGTCGGGGATATCTGCGCTGCATAGGCGAAACGCGTCAGGGCTACAGGCCTGCTGCTGCTCGGGCGTGTAGGCGTGGCTTTCGGTCGATGCGATCGAAGCTGCAAGTCCAGCGGCGAGTGCCAGCGCGAGCCGAAGCCGCGGGCGAGAGATGGCAAACATGGTGTTTCCCCTGAAAGCGCGTTGCGCGAAATTGTGGGTGAAGCCCACGTGCTTCGCAAGCGCGGCGCGCAGGTTCCTTGCGCGAACCGAACGATCAGCAGACGTCCGTGGCTTGGCTACAACAATCGGTGAAATAGGAACCGAATCCGCTCGCTAGTGCGAAATCCCTACGCCACTTCAGTCGTTGCCGAAGCGTGTCCAGTTGGGCCATCATCGCTGATGTAGAGTGCCTTGTAGGGTAGCCTTCGTCCCGAACTGAAGGCACAGTGATCTTGATCGACGGCGACAACTGCCAATGCGTTAGGCGTGCAATTTTTTCTAAGCTGGAACTGAAGCTGGAGCTTAGCTGTGAATATTCCTTGCGCGGTGACCAGGTTTGGACGCTTTGTGAACGATCTCACCTTCGGCGCCGACTTGAACAGGCTCCGCGGCGTCATCCACCGATTTCCAAACTCAAGCAACGAGATTTGCCTGACGTTTAATGACGGTCCGAGCGGGTACTCGACTTCTCGGATCCTTGACTGTCTCGGAAAACACGAAGTTCACGCGACGTTCTTCTGCACGGGGCTGCAAGCTCAGGAGAACCCCGATCTCTTGCGGGATATCCTGAGCGCTGGTCATCAGGTAGGCAGCCACTCGATGACCCATCCGCACTTTCACCAATCTCCGGTCCCGCTCGTGTATCGAGAGATGTCGCGCAGTCGGACTGTACTCGAACAAATAGGAAAAAGCCCGGTGCGCTTGTTCCGGGCTCCGTACGGCAGCTTTAGTTGGGAGGTTCGTCCCATCGGGATCCTGATCGGGATGCCCTATCTCATCGGCTGGGATATCGCGCCAAAAGCCGAGTGCGCGGAGGAAGCGGCGGACTTCATCCTTAAGGAGACCACACCTGGATCAATCATTCTGCTGCGCGATGGCGCCGCAGATCTCGAAACTGAGCTATCGGCGCAGATCAGTCGCAGTGCGGCGCAAGTCATCGAGATTGCGATACCGAAACTGCTCGACAAGGGGTTCGTGTTCAAAACGGTCGGCGAACAGCTCGCCCGCCCTAATCATTGATACGCTTGAATACGTCCGTGAACGCCCGCTCAAGATTCCAGTGCGTCTCGATTTTCGCGCGTGCTCCTTGACCCATTTGCAGCAATGGAGAAAGGACGTTGGAGCGGACAACAATGTTACGTGTCATCCTGCTTGCCCAAAGAGAGCTGCTCCATTGATGATCGGCGAATCCGGGTTCGGTGACCTGCAGAAACAACGCCCGCCGGGGAGACGGATAGAGGGACGCGGGGCTCATACAACTAACATTATTTGGAATTTTGTTTCAAAATATTAATGACAACCCGCAGAGCGGATTTAAATACTTCTTGTGGGTAGAATACGAATACGCTGCCCGAGCAAGGGTAGGTCTGCGGCATACGCGCCAAGCCGAGAAAATTGTAACTCCGCGCACTCGCTGCCCGGGGCGCCGCGCCATAATACCGCCGCCGCGTAGCCATTGGAACGGGTCTAAAGTATTGACTTTTTTGCTTCGTGTTTTTGCCGCTCAGCTGCGGGATCAGGAGCGAATCCCATGACGATTCAGGGCTGGGCGGCGTCGGCTGTCGGCAAGAAATGTACGATTTCCTTACCCGACCTTCGTCCCGGCGAAGCCGCATTGTTGTGGCAAAGCGCTGAACGCAACGTCAGCAAGGGAGGTAGGTGATGGTCTTGTGGCGAAGCCAGGCCGATGAAATCGAGTCCCTGAGAGCCGAAGTGCGGAACCTTCGTGGGGAAATGGCGGCCCAACAGGCCGAGTTGGAGGAAATGGACACACTGGTTGAGCGAATGGTGCTTTGCGATCGGATTGCGCAGATGCAGTTCGTTCTTCGGCGAGCCACGACCCTTGCGGGTCGTCGGCAAAAGGAGCGACAGACGCAACTCGTGTGCGAGTATCGGAGCGCGCCGAAAGCACCGCGTTGATCACGCATCGAGCCCCATCCGTTGACGCGAGAGGCGGAATGAGTGCGTCGCGCGCGCCGCTGGCCCGAGCAGGATCGATGGGCGTTGCGCGAGATGGATGCTCCAAAACGATGAAAGCCCCGTCATTACTGACGGGGCTTCCTCGGCTTCAATTAATACATCCGTAAAACCGAAACGTCGACCGATGTCATAGGGTCTTCAGATTTTCAGCGCTCGACTTTCCGCGCCTCGGATCGGCCTTGACCTCGAAGGAGACCTTCTGCCCTTCGGCCAATCCCTGAAGGCCCGCACGCTCGACGGCGCTAATATGAACAAATACGTCCGACCCTCCGTTGTCCGGCTGAATAAAGCCAAAGCCCTTTTGGCCGTTGAACCACTTCACGACACCCGTTGCCATTATCCGTCTCCAGTAATGCTCACCAAAAAGTTTGTTACCCACAATCCATGTGAGCAAATTCGATCCAGCGATGTCTTGGGGAAAAAGCCCTACAGGGCGTGGCCATCAAGGCCGCCAGATAGCTCGAACGTCGTCAACTCTACCCGTTTTTTGGTAAAATAGACACAAGAACAATATCAGAACGGCGCGGGTGCCGTTGGAAGCTCGCAACCTCCTCCAGCCTCCGCGATCCCCGCCATCTGGAGCCAATGCCTGCTCGATGACGGCTGCAAGCAGCACTCAGGACAGCGCGAGGAGGATGGATGCTGGCTGGATTGGTCGGCCTGATCTGGGACAACGACGCAACCAGTGGCGCGATACGCTTGAGCGCAGGCAAAGCAGCAACTCCCGCTGACCTTGGCCTCTGAGTGGTGTCCGACCTGCGTCAGCAGCGGCCGTGGTCCGTCAAGTGCGCGCCGTCCGTCTGGCCGCACCCCATAAAACGCAATAGAGGCCACCCGCCGGTGACCCCTCAATGCGCTGCCTTGCGCAGGAGCAGCGGAGCTACTTCTTCTCCTCGGTGCCTTTCTCCTCTCCGCCTTCGCGCCGCAACTCACGTCGCTCCTCGCGACCTTTCCGGCGAGCCGCGCGTCGCCCCGTACGTCTTTTCACACGGTTTGTGCGCCGCTCCTGGCGCCGCTCTGTGCCAGTCTCGGGAGCCTCCGGGGCGGGTTGCTGCGCCTGGGCCTCCGCATCTGACACCGTTAACACGGTGGCAGGCAGTGCGAGGGCCAACGGGGCCAGCCCCAGAAGGGAAAGAGCCCTTCGGCGTGGGATCGCTTCCGATGCGAGTTTACTCATAGCAAAACTCCTTCGGTTTCGAGACCTCACATTACAAATCCGTAGTAATGAACCGCAAATGAACAAACACGAGCGGGATATCGGCTGATCGGACCGCGCGCGCAAAATCCCTTGTGTTCTCAGGCAGTCAAAGTTGCTGGGACCGACGCGACGTTTTTTTGCTTCAAGGGGCAGGCAAGAGCAGAGCCTTGCGTTCCCGGCGGACGTTCAGTTGGCTTGGTCTTCGATCTCGCGCCTCAAGTCGTCTAGGCGTTCGCCATTATGTACCGACGCCCAGCGAGCGCGATGGCGTTGAGCTTGGTGAGCGGTCGCCCTCGCCTTTCCTTTGAGTGCGGAGCGCGGCTATGCGCGTCTCGATCTCGGCTGCCCGTTCACCCAGTTGCGCCTTTGCTTCGTGCCGAGGCAGCTTCACGGAGCACCTTGTCGAGCCGCACTACTCTTCGCGCGCGTCCTCGAAGACACCCTTGCGAGCAGACCACCGACCATCGCTCGCTCGACCCTCCGCAACGCCTTTTGTATTTCCAGGCGCGCAAATAGGTCAGATCTATCAATAAGCTGCCGAGGATGCAGGGCAATTCAACTGCTATGGTACAGTTGGGTGGACTCGAACCACCGACCTCCTGATCCACAGTCAGGCGCTCTAACCAACTGAGCTACAACTGCATCCTTCCGCTGCCCCCAAAGGGGCCAGACCGGACGGGGCGGAAACTAGGTGCAACGGCCTATTTTGGCAAGGCCGTAACGAGGCCAATTCAGTCGATCGCCCCGATACGGCCAAAGCAAAAGCCCGGGCGGCTTGCCCGGGCTTTTCTCCACGAGGACGACCGTCGCCGGCCTCGAGCTACGCACACCTCAATACTCGACTCGAGACCAGCGTTCCGCCTTATCAGGCGGCGGGCTTGTAATATTTCGCGGCGTTCTGCTTGATCGGCTCGACGGTTTCCGCCGTAACCTTCTGCGTCAGCTCGGCGAGCTCCTTGGCCTGAGCTGAAAGAACTTCGAAGGACTTACGGGTATGCGAGGTCCAAAGCTCCAGCGCCTCCGAGGGCGACTTGGTGCCGAGCAGCTCCTGGGCAAAGTCCAGGTTGGCAGTGGTGTTCGTCTTCAAGAACTCCATGAGCTTGGCTGAATAGGCGCTCATGCCCTTGCTGGCGCTGGTGAACACAGCCTCGATGGTGCTGTTGTGGCTCTCGGCTGCGTCCTTGAACTTGGCGTAATTGTCGCGGGCCTGCGAGACGCCCTTTTCGGCGAATGCGCGCATTTGTTCGGGAACTTCAAACGGAATGATGGAGGCGGAGAACGGATCGGTGGCGTTCGTCATGGCATGCTTCCTTCGCGACGGAGATGAAGCGGGTGACCCCTTAAGCGCGCCCGGCAGCCAAGATGCCGGAAGCGTCGAATTGGATCACCGCGTGGAGATCCCTCAACGGGCCTGAACAACAAATACTTATATCATGTCAATTTTGTGCGTCGCAATGCAATTTGAGGTGCGCTGCCAAAATTAATGACCCGGAGCAGGTGCACCGGGTCATTGAAAATACTCGTTTTTTTGATGCTCGTGGAACCGCGCGAAGCCTTTGCGGGTCTCAAACCTTAGGTTTCGCGGCATCCATGGCGGCGCGGCTGACGATCTGACCCATCTCGCTCGCCTGCTCGGCCAATGCGCGCATCTGAGCCTGAACATAATCGCTGTGCAGCCGCATCACCTCGGCGAGATCCTTCGCGTGCAGCAGCGACTGCGCGTAGTCGAGCGAGGTCTGCACATTTTTTTCGGCATAGGAGATCGCCTTGGCGCCGATGTCCTTGGCCCCGGCGCGAACTGTCTCGCCGCGCTCCTCCAGCGAGCCGGCGGTGGCCTGCGCTGTGTCCACGAATCTTTCGAAGGCCCGCCGCGCTTGCTCGACGCTGGCCTCGGCCATGGCCCGCATTTCCTTGGGGATTTCGAAACGCTCACGCGCTTGCTCGTCCATGTTGCCTCTCCCTGTTGCTAGATTGCCCTTGTCCGCGTCGTGCGCCTCTCCACAGTCGACGGCAAGGCTATCGACAAGAGACTTCGCCGCTGTGACGCAGAGAAGGCTTACCTGGCGTCATCGCGGACCTTTGATTGCACGCGTCAACCTCCTCAACGCCAGAGACGTAGCGAGGTTCGATCAAGGTTGATGAATTAAGGTTAGCGCCGGTTTGGGGAGGCTTTGCAAGAATCCGATCATGGACCTGGCGTTGCCGCCGGGCGATACTAACCTTCCGTTAAGGCTGACACGCTTGCGGCCCATCCTACATTCGCTCCCACCAGGCATTGCCGCAAACCAGCCGACCGACCCGCCCCGATGAACACCCCGGAATTCCAGTTGCAGGCCCTCCGTGATCCGCGGCTGGCCGCGCACGCGACAAGCGCGCTGGCCGCTTGGCTGTGGTCCGCGGATGGCACAAGGGTTTTCTGGGCCAATCCGGTCGGCGCCCGGTTTTTCGGAGCGGCCGATGGCGCCGAGCTTGCCAAAAAGCGCTTTGGACCGGCAGATGTGCACCGGCGACAGGTGGCGCATCTCGCGGGAAAGGTCCCGCCGAAAGGCACCACGCGGCTGGAGCGGCTGCGCGGCTTCGGCGCGCGGCCGGGCATGCTCGTCACCTGTGCCTGCACGCGGATCGACTTCCCCGATGGCACCCACGGGATCCTGATCGCGCCGGTCGAACCGCAGCGGCCCCCCATGCCGCTCCCGGAGCGGCTGCAATGCCTTGCCGCGAGCACCGCTGCTCCGGTCGCCGCGTTCGCGTGCGACGGCACGCTGGTCGCGGCGAACGAGGCCGCGAAAGCGCTATCCCTCTTTCAATATCTGGCCGAAGCCGGGCTGGAGCAGGCCCGCAACGCCGCGCTCGCCGCCGGCCGTTTTGAGATGGCGGCGGATATCGGTCATATTACGCTGCAGCGAGTCGGCGTTGGTACCGACATCGCGCTTGTTGCGTTGATCACTCCAACCGCCCGCGAAGCCGCAACCCCAGCGGCGCCGAGCAAAACGATCGAGCCGCCAGTGCAAACGCCACCTTACGAGCAACCGGCACTATCCGGTGAGGCGCCCGCCGAATTTGCGCTGCTCGAGGAGGCAGCGGCGGAAGACCAATCGTCGGCGACAAACGCTCCGGTCGCGGCGGCGCCATCAGGGCCTGCGCTGGAGCCGCCGCCGGGCGAGCATGAGCCATCGCCCTACGTCGAAGCGGTGGCCGACGAGCCGGTCGACACCAGCGACATCTCTGCAGCGCACGAGCCCTCGCCCGCAACGATGGAATCCGACGCGGCCGCGTGGCGCGATCACACGGCGCCCGAGCCACGTCTGCACCCGCTCCGCTTTCTCTGGCAAACGGACGGGGATGGCCATTTCACCGTGACTTCGGAGGAGTTTGTCGAACTCGCCGGCATGCGCACCGCAGCCCTACTCGGCCAACAATGGCAGGCGATCGCCTGCACGCTGGGGCTTGATCCGGACCAACGGGTCATGCACGCGCTCGCGACCAAGAGCACGTGGTGCGGCATCCCCTTGAGCTGGCCAATCGACGGCGGCGGCAGCCTGGCGGTCGAACTTGCCGGCTTGCCGATCTTCGATCGCACCAGGAGTTTTGCCGGCTTTCGCGGCTTCGGCGTGTGCCGCGATCTCGACGCGCTGGCGCGGCTCGCGGCGTTTCGCCGCTACGAGCGCGAACACCCCGAGCAAAACGCCAGGGCGCTTTCGGCGGACATCGTTGGAGCCCATTCAGCGAATACCGACGCCGAAGTTCCGCTTTGTGAAGCCGATGTGATGCTTGAGGCCCCCGTTGAACCCACGATTTCGGGCACCGAGGCGACTTCATCACCAACCGATTTGGACAAGCCCTTGGAAATCCCACGCAACGTCGTGCCCTTTCGCCCGCCGGGTAACGAGCCGAGGTCGCCGGCGCTGACGCCGGTCGAGAACAGCGCGTTCAATGAATTGGCACGACAATTGTCGGCGCGCCTCGAACGCTATGCCGTCGCTGAGCCCGAGCCGCACAGCGTTGAGACCGCAAGCGTCGCGGCCGAAACTCCGACCGAAGCAGAGGCAGCTGAGCCGCCGGAATGGCTGGCCACGCCCGAGCCACCGGCGCGCGGCATGAGCGAACGCGACCGCACGCTGCTCGATCTCCTGCCAACCGGCGTGCTGATCTACCGGCTGGACCGCCTGCTTTATGCGAACCCCGCCTTCCTGCGGCGCTTGGGCTATGCGGGCCTGCATGCACTGGAGCAGGCCGGCGGACTGGATGCGCTGTACGTCGAGCCCGTGGTCTCCGCGCCCAGCAGCACCTCCGAGGCCGGCACCCCCGTGACCATTGCGGCAAGCCAGCCTGCGGGCGAGCATGCCGCCGGCGCCGACGCGCGACTGTTCACGATCTCCTGGGATGGCGAGTCCGCGCTTGCCCTGATGTTTACGCCCGAAGCCACTGAGGTGCGTGCGTCCGAGGCTGCACCGCCTGCGCCGGCCGTGCCGTCCTCCCCTGCGAGCCCGCCGGCGGCGGTCGGCCATGCCCACGCCGAAGACCTCGCCGCCATTCTTGAGACCACCGCCGAGGGCATCGTGATGTTCGACGGCGCCGGCAACATCCATGCCTGTAACCGCAGCACCGAGGCGCTGTTCGGCTATGACGGCGGCGACATCAGCAAGCGCAATCTCGTCGAGCTGTTTGCGGCCGAAAGTCAGCGCGCGGTGCAGGATTATCTGCAGAGCCTTCGGGATGCGGATGCCACCAGCCTGCTCGATGCAGGCCGTGACGTGCTCGGCCGCCTCGCCAAGGGCGGCATCATCCCGCTGTCGATGACGATGGGGCGGACGAGGCCTTCGGGTCCGAATTTCTTCGCCGTGTTCCGCGAACGGTCGCAGAGCAAGAACAACGATAGCGAATTGCGCGAGGCGAGGCGGATGGTCGAGCGCGCGGCAAGCGCCAAGTCCGACATGCTGGCGCGGATCAGCCACGAGGTTCGCGCGCCGCTCAACGCCATCATCGGCTTTGCCGAGGTGATGATCGCCGAGCGCTTCGGGCCGCTCGGCAACGAGCGATATGCCGAATACCTGAAAGACATCCGCGCCTCCGGCGAGCGCGTGATCAGCATCGTCAATGAGCTCACCGAGCTCTCGCGCATCGAAACCGGCAAGCTCGACCTCGCCTTCACCAGCCAGAACCTCAACGAGCTGGTCGAGAACTGCGTCTCCGTGATGCAGCCGCAGGCCAACCGCGAGCGCATCATCATCCGCACGTCGCTCGCGCATCCGCTGCCCCCGGTCGTGGCGGATGCGGGCTCGCTCAAGCAGATCACCATGAACCTGATCGGCAATTCGATTAATCTGGCCAATGCCGGCGGCCAGGTGATCGTATCGACGGCACTGTCCGACTATGGCGAAGTGGTCTTGCGCGTACGCGACACCGGCCACGGACTCAACGACAACGAGGTCGCCGCCGCTCTGGAGCCGTTCCGCACACCGCCGCCGTCGGACAAGGCGAGCGACAACTCGCCCGTGAGCCTGTCGCTCACGAAGGCGCTGGTCGAAGCCAATCGCGGGCAATTCCACATCAAGACTGGCGGGCGCTCCGGCACGCTGGTCGAAGTGGTGTTCGCCCGCGCCTTGGCGAGGGCGTTTTCGAGCGAAGTGGACACCGGTTCGCGTGAAGAAAACGCGTCAAAAACAGAATCTAGAGCTTCGGTTCTGATTCAATCAGAACCGAAGCTCTAGACCCGCCAAGCTCAAGCCGGCGCCCTGCGCTCCGCGGCGCGGCGGCGGCTGCCCACTAGCGCCGGCCCGTAGGTTAGCGCAAAGCCGAAGAACGCGATGGCCCACGCAAGGCCGGCGACGTCCAACAGCGCTTCACTGTGTGCGGGCTCGAGCGCGGCGCAGATGCGCGCGAGCGCCGCGACAACAATGGCAAGATAGATCGCCTGCGTGGCGCGTGAGGCCGTAAGGACCTGGCCGGTATGGCCGAGGCTCGCGCGCGTCATCACCGCGAGCGTCATGACGCCTGCGCCGCCCACCATCCAGGCATGGATTCCGGCGCTGGCGGGCACGAGCTCGAAGGCAGCGGAGGCATTGAGCAGGAAACCGAACGGCACGAACGCGTAGCCGATGTGCAGGATCAAGAGTAGCCGCTCACGTGACGTCCGCTCGCCGGCCCAGCGCGACAACCGGATCAGTTGCAGCAGGCCCGCCACGTCCAGCGCTGCGCCGACGGCGGGATGATCCGGCGCGACGATCCAACCAAGCAGAGCCAGCGCGCTTAAGATGAGCGTCACCTTGTCGAAGCGACTAAACGGCACCGGGAGTCGACCGGGACTTTCGCGTACCAGCCAATTGCGCGTAAAGCTCGGGATGATGCGGCCGCCGACCAGCGAGATCAGCAGCACCACGACCGCAATTCCGATGCGGATCGCGTAATCGGCGCCGCCGGCAAAATGCGCCTC
>Ga0134126_10013133_pt1 | contig 10461 bp, 8 predicted proteins | sample KB31752_FD_96881 | JGI IMG/M metagenome (GOLD analysis project Ga0134126, IMG submission 96881) | Terrestrial soil microbial communities with excess Nitrogen fertilizer from Kellogg Biological Station, Michigan, USA - KB3-175-2 | ecosystem: Environmental > Terrestrial > Soil > Unclassified ...
CGCCGGGCGGCGGGCGCGCGGCGGGCGGCGGGCGCGCGGCGGGCGCGCGGCGGGCGGCGGGCGCGCGGCGGGCGCCCGTGGATGTCCCGTTGGGTACCCGTGGAGGTACCCAACGGGACATCCACAATGGTGAGGCTGGCATTGGCCAGCCATGCACTCCCCCGACTGTCCCTGCGGTGCTGTCCCGCCTCGATGATCCCGCGGGTCACATCAAAGGCTCGGCCACATCACCCATTCCACCCAGCCGTAATTGCAGTATCCATGATCACCCGGACTTTTCAGTTACTATGACTGAAAAGTCCGGGTGATCACGAACTGCGATTCTTTGGGTGGTGCTAGACGGCGCGGGAAGGGGCGGCAGGCCGGTCAGCAGCTCAGCCTGACCGCCGCTTCCGACGAGCTGGTGCTGTTGGGCGACGGCGTCGAGTCCGACGTCGTCACGCTGGCCTGGGGCCAGACCGCGCGGGTCGGGGTGGCCGCGCGCGGGTCGGGTGGCCGCGCGCGCTCAACCTGCTGCGATGAATGTGCGGGATGAATGCGCGGCCGGGCCGGGCCTCGGCTCGCCCATGACGGGTGTCATGGGCAGGTCGTGACAGTCGCCCTCGGGCCAGGGAAATGGTTCGGGCAGAGAATGGCACCATGACAACAACGAGCACAAGCGCCGGGGGGCGTCCGCTGGCCGTCGACCTGGTCGACGTGCATAAGCACTTCGGCTCGGTGCAGGCCGTCCGGGGCGTCAGCCTCGGCATTGACTCGGGGGAGATCGTCGCGCTCCTGGGTCCTAACGGGGCCGGCAAGACCTCCACCATCGACATGATCCTGGGCCTGTCCCGGCCCACCGCGGGCAACGTCTCGGTGTTCGGGATGCCGCCCCGCCAGGCCATCAGCCGAGGCCTGGTCTCCGCCGTCATGCAGACCGGCGGCCTGCTTAAAGACCTCACGGTGGCCGAGACCCTCCAGTACACCGCCAGCCTGTTCGTCGAGACCGAGCCGGTCGGGGAGGTGCTGCGGCGGGCCGGCATCAGCGGCATCGCCGACCGGCGGGTGGTCAAGTGCTCGGGCGGCGAGCAGCAGCGGCTGCGGTTCGCCATGGCCCTGCTGCCCGACCCCGAGCTGCTGGTGCTGGACGAGCCGACCACCGGCATGGACGTCGAGGGACGCCGCGGCTTCTGGGCCGCGATCCGGCAGGACGCGGCCAAGGGCCGGACCGTGCTGTTCGCGACCCACTACCTGGAGGAGGCCGACGCCTACGCCGACCGCATCATCCTGCTGCGGCACGGCCAGGTCGTGGCCGACGGCACGGCGGCGGAGATCAAGGCGCTATCGGCCGGCCGCTCGATCCGGGCCACGTTGCCCGGCGCCAGCGAGGGCGAGCTGCGCGAGCTGCCGGGCGTGGACAGTGTCGAGCTGCGCGGCGACACGGTCCTGATCCAGGCCCGCGACAGCGACGAGGTGGCCAGGTACCTGCTCAGCCGGACCAAGGCCAAGGACCTGGAGATCACCGCCCGCGGCATCGAGGACGCCTTCATCGCGCTCACCGGCGACGGGGACGACCAGACCAGTAACAACGAGGGAGCCCTGCGATGAGCAGCTCGATCAACCCCGTCGTGCCCGACATCAGCAGCCGGCGCGCGCCGGGCCTGGGCGGGTTCAACCTCACCGCCCTCGCGCTGGAGATCCGGCGGTTCACCCGCAACCGGCGGACCATCATCTTCGCGCTGATCGTCCCCATCGCGCTGTTCCTGCTGGTCGGCCTGAACAACAAGTACGTCAACCAGTCCGACGGCGAGGGCAACGTCTCCGCCTTCATCATGATCAGCATCTCGCTGTACGGGGCCGTGCTGTCGACCACGGCCGGCGGCGCGATGGTGTCCATCGAGCGGGCCGCGGGCTGGAGCCGCCAGCTCCGGCTGACGCCACTGTCCCCGGCCGCCTACATCATCATCAAGCTGCTGGCCGCGATGGTGCTGGGCATGGTCTCGGTGGCGGCCGTGTTCATCATCGGCAGCGTCACCGGCAAGCCGGTCATGCCGACCGGCATCTGGATCGCCACCGGGCTGAGCGTCTGGGTCGGGTCGCTGGTGTTCGCCGCCTTCGGGCTGTTCCTGGGCTACCTGCTGCCGACCGAGAACGTGATGCAGTTCCTCGGTCTTATCGTGGGCCTGCTCGGCTTCGCCGGCGGGCTGTTCGTGCCGATCAGCCAGTTCCCTTCGGTCATCCAGACCATCGCCAAGTGCACGCCCCTTTATGGCCTGAATCAGCTCGTTCACGCGCCGTTGCTGAACCAGGGCGTGGACTGGACCTGGGTCGTCAATGTCGTGATCTGGCTGGCCATTTTCGCCGTCGGCGCGACCTGGCGGTTCCGGATGGACACCGCGCGGGTGTAGCTCACCTGGCCGCTGACGGGCCGCCCGACCGGAGATCCGGTCGGGCGGCCCGTCAAATATGGGTCAACAGCATGTAGCTATCCGTGACAGGCCGACGAGCTTTTAGTAACCTACTGCGGGTTGCCGCGCCGTTTCCTGAGCGATTCCCGCGCGGCAACCGATAGGTCCCAAGCGGCGTCTAAAGGTGGTCGCGATCTCACGTGACGGCGCCATTGCGCTATCCGCCGGTTCGTCCGCCACCGCCCGCCTGATCCAGGGGAGATCATGCCGAAGCCCGTCCGCAGCGGCCAGCGTTACCTGCCCGGACTGGACGGCCTCCGTGCCATCGCCGTACTCGCCGTACTCGCTTACCACATCGGACTGAGCTGGGCTCCTGGAGGACTGCTCGGCGTCGGCGTCTTCTTCACGCTGAGCGGCTACATCATCACTGACCTGCTGCTCGGCCAGCAGGCGCGAACCGGCTCGCTGCAGCTGGTGGACTTCTGGTTCCGCCGGGCCCGCCGGCTGCTGCCCGCCCTGTTCGTGATGCTGATCGTGGTCGTTGGGTGGGTGGCACTGTTCGACCGCGCCCAGCTGGCCGCCCTGCGCGGGATGGTCGCCTCGGCCGCGCTGTACGTGAGCAACTGGTGGCTGATCGCCCAGCACCAGTCGTACTTCTCCCGCTTCGGGCCGCCGTCGTCGCTCGGCCACCTGTGGTCGCTGGCCGTGGAGGAGCAGTTCTACCTGGTCTGGCCGTGGCTGGTGCTGCTTGGCCTGCGGCTGTACCGGGGTCGTCGGCGGATCCCGAGCGAGTTTTACGGGCTGGCCGCCGCGACCCTGCTGCTGGCCGCGGCGTCCGCGGCCGCGATGTGGCTGCTTTACCATCCCGGCTACGACCCGACCCGGGTCTACGACGGTACCGACACCCGGGCCTTCGCGCTGCTCATCGGCGCGGCGCTGGCGTTCGTCTGGCCCAGCCGCAAGCTGCGGACCAGCATGAGCAAGGCCAGCACCCGGAGTCTGGACGCCGTGGGCGCCGTCGGCCTGCTGATCATCGCCATGCTGATCTGGCGCACCACCGAGTACTCGGAGTTCCTGTACCAGGGCGGGCTGGTGCTGCTGTCGGTGGCCACCGCGATGGTCGTGGCCGCGGTGGCCGCGCCGGCCAGCCTGGTCGGGCGGCTGCTCGGTGCCGGTCCTGTGCGCTGGATCGGCGTCCGCTCCTACGGCATCTACCTGTGGCACTACCCGATCATCGTGCTGACGACCCCGGCCAACAGCACCGACAGCCTGGCCCGCGGCGCGCTCCAGGTGGCCGCGAGCATCGTGGTCGCCGCGCTGTCCTGGCACTTCGTGGAGGAGCCGATCCGGCACGGCGCACTGGAGCGTTGGTGGAAGACGCTGCGGCCGGCCCGGACCCGCGCGGCGGCCGGGGAGGGCGAGCCCGCACCGACCCGCCGGGCGGCCCGCCCGGCCCGCCCGGCCTGGGTCGGGCTGGTTTCTGGGGCGGGCGTGCTCGGGCTGGCCGGGGCCTGCCTGGCCGGGCTGATCCCGGCCATCACGTCCGCCGCGCCGTCCCAGCTCACTGGGTCGCTGATCACCTCACCGCGCGGCGCGACGTCGACCCAGCCGGTCACGCTGCCGCCGGCCGTCAAGGCGAAGGGACAGAGCCAGGACGGCGCCCCGGCCCCGCGTTCGTCGTGCCGGTCGGTGGTGCACATCGGCGACTCCACCTCCGACGGCCTGAACTCGCCCAACTACCTGCCTAACCCGGCGCTGCGGCTGTCCACGCAGTACGCCAACGTAGGCGTCCGTCGGGTGATCTGGGAGATCTCCGGCGGCCGGTCGATCGTCGAGACCCTGCAGGGCCAGGCCAATGCGGCCACGGTCGCCCAGCACCTCATCCGGCACGGCTATCACGGCTGCTGGGTGCTGGCGCTGGGCACCAACGACACCGCCGACGTGTTCGTGGGCTCCAATGTCGACGTGCAGCAACGGATCCAGCGGATGATGGCCGTCCTCGGCAAGCAGCCGGTGATGTGGATCAACGTCGTGTCGCTGCTGCACGGCGGGCCCTACTCGGAGCACGACATGCAGCAGTGGGACCAGGCCCTGCTGCGCGTCTGCCCCCACTACCCGAACATGCGGGTCTACGACTGGGCCTCGGTGGCCCAGCGGCCCTGGTTCATCTCCGACGGCATCCACTACACCTCGCCCGGCTATGCGGTGCGGTCACGCGACATCGCCCAGGCCCTGGCCCAGGCGTTCCCGGCGGCGCCGCCCGCCCAGCTCCATCAGGCCACCATGGAGCGGGAGCAGGACGGCAGCGGGGCCGCGACGCCGAGCTGCCTGGTGCACTAGCGGGGGGTTGGGGCTTGGCGGGCTGGCGGGATTAGCGGGGGAGGAGCCGGGCCAGGTCGTAGCTGACCGGCTCCTCGAGCTGCTCGAACCCGCACGAGGCCGGGTCGCGGTCCGGGCGCCAGCGGATGAACTGGGCCGTGTGCCGGAACCGCGTGCCCTCCATGTGCTCGTAGCGCACCTCGACCACCCGCTCGGGGCGCAGCGGGATGAACGACAGGTCCTTGCCCGCGTTCCACCGGCTGGCCTCCGATGAGCGCGGGTTCCGCACGCCGGGCTGCTGCGAGGCGGCCCAGTTCCATGGGTGTCCGTCGAACGTGGTCACCAGTGGCTGGAGCTCGGTGAACAGCTCGCGCCGCCGGGCCAGCGGGAACGCCCCGATGACGCCCACACTGACCAGCCGGCCGGTGTTGTCGTACAGGCCGAGCAGCAGCGAGCCGATGGCGTCGGGGCCACTCTTGTGCACCCGGTAGCCGGCCACCACGCAGTCGGCCGTCCGCTCGTGCTTGACCTTGAACATCACCCGCTTGTCGGGCTCGTAGGGCCCGGCCAGCGGCTTGGCCACCACCCCGTCCAGGCCCGCGCCCTCGAACTGGGAGAACCACTGCACGGCCAGGTCGCGGTCGCGGGTGGCCGGGGTCACGTAGACCGGGGCGGCCGCGCCGGCCAGCGCCTCCTCCAGCCGGGCCCGCCGCTGCTCGAAGGACAGCTCCGTGCAGTCCTCGTCGCCCAGCGCCAGCAGGTCGAAGGCCACGAACGAGCCCGGCGTCTGCTCGGCCAGCAGCCGCACCCGGCTGTCGGCCGGGTGGATCCGCTGCAGCAGGGCGTCGAAGTCCAGCCGCTGGCCGGCCTTGTCCGGGATCACGATCTCGCCGTCGATGACGCAGCGCGCGGGCATGTTGGCCTGGATGGCCGCGACCACCTCGGGGAAGTACCTGGTCATCGGCCGCTCGTTGCGGCTGCCGATCTCGACCTCGTCGCCGTCGCGGAAGATGACCGACCGGAAGCCGTCCCATTTGGGCTCGAAGCTCAGCGGGCCGTCAGGGATGTCCTTGACCGACTTGGCCAGCATGGGCGCGACCGGTGGCATGACGGGCAGATCCATCCCCCCATCTTCACCTATGCGGTTCTCTCACGTGCACCAACACCCCCGTTGATCAGGCGCGCCGGGCCCAGACCCCGGCCGTGGTCGGCCGGGCCCGGCTTGTTGTTCGCGGCCGCTCTTCGCGGGCGGCGCGCGGCGAGGGGTGAGCTTGCTGATGCTCGTGAGATTTGTGGGGCAGGGCGGGCTCGGTTACGGCGGGAGAGCGGGCTGGTCAGGTTGCGGGGGCGGCGGCCTCGCTGACCGGGGGGCGGGTGGCGCGGCGGGAGCGGCCCGCGCGGGGCCGGGCTTGGCTCGACTGACGGACCTCCAGCTCGGGCTGGAAGATCACCTGCCGGTGCTTGTGCCCGTCGGTGCCCAGCGCCTCTTCCAGCAGCAACTGGGCCGCCATCCGGCCCAGCTCCTGGCGGGGCTGGCGGACCGAGGACAGCGGCACCGCGGCCGCGGCCGCGAACTCGATGTCGTCGTAGCCGACAATGGCCAGCTCGTCCGGCACCCGGATCCGCTGTCGCGTCATCTCCTGCAGCAACCCCAGGGCGACCAGGTCGTTAGCGCAGAACGCGGCGGTCGGCCGCTGCCGGGGGGCCAGCGCGGCGATCTCGGCGCCGGCCCGCTGGCCGGCCGCCACGTTCAGCGCGCTGGTCTCGATGAACTCCAGGTCGCTGGCCGCCCGGCCGGCCCGGACCAGGGCCCGGACGGCCCCGTCTCGGCGGTCGGCCACCTGGCGCAGGCTGACCGGGCCGCCGACGAAGCTGATCCGCTCGTGGCCCTCGGCCAGCAGGTGGGTCATGGCCGCGTCGCCGCCCAGCACGTCGTCCACCGCGACCGAGCACTGGCGCCCTGAAGGCGACCGGCTGTCGACCAGGATGACCGGGGTGCCGCGCTGCTGGAGCGGTGCCAGCCGGCGGTCGGCCTCGCCCACCGGGGTGATCAGGACGCCCTGGACCCGGTGCTCCTCGAGCAGCTCCAGGTAGCGCTGCTCCTTGTCGAGCTGCTCGTCGGTGTTGCACAGGATGACGGCCAGGCCGGCCGCCGCGGCCTCGTCCTCGACGCCGCGGGCCACGTCGGTGAAGAACGGGTTGGCCACGTCCAGCACGACCAGGCCGATGGTCCGGCTGCGCCCGGCGCGGAGCTGGCGGGCGGACTCGTTCCTGACGAAGCCCAGCGCCTTGATCGCGGCGTGCACCCGGTCACGGGTGGTCCTGGCAACGATCTCGGGCCGGTTCAGCACGTTGGAAACGGTGCCGACCGAGACGCCCGCGTGCGCGGCGACATCCCTGATGCTGACCGGCGCGTTCACGGCCGTCCTCTCCCGACCGGACCGTCAGCGCGCTGCTCCGCCCGTGTCATGCTTCACCAGGCTCCTGACCAGCCAGTGGTCGTGGTCAATCAGTCTCATGACCAACCTTGGAACGTGTCAAATCCCGCTCCGGCTCACGTTCGGTAACCTATTCTAGATTGGTGTCGAGCGCTCGAACACGCCGAACATATGTTTGACACGGCGGTGCCCCTGCGGCAAAGTGTTGCGCACGGCCGTAATGGTCCCAGCATATCGAACACCAGTGCGACAGACCACAACAGGGAGGCACCCCAAGTGGGTCAGAAGATGGTCAAGTTCAGCGACCTGAGCGGCGAGTTCATCCCCGAGGACGACGCCCTGGCACGCATCGTGATCCACGAGCACCCCGAGCTTGGCGGCGGCCCGGTGGAGATCGAGGTCCTGGCCGACGAGGCCCTGAGCGTGGAGCAGGCCTCGGTGGCGGTGGCCATCGTGGAACTGCACCTGCCCGGCGCCGACGAGCCCCGCCGGGTGGCCATGGAGCTGGATGCCTTCGACAAGCTGGCCAAAGAAAAGCCCATGAGCGAGCTGCTGGTCAGCGCGCGGCCGGCCCGCCGGACCTCGAAGACCAGCGTGACCAGCTCGCCGCGCGGCGACCGGTCGGGCTACGGGACCATGGACACCGCCGGGCGCCCGCACAAGGGCAAGATCACCGACGCCGAGCGGCAGCTGGTCCGCGACAACCTCGACGAGATCAACCGGAGGCTGACCGCCGAGGGCCAGCGGACGATCAGCCTCACCGACCCCGAGCACGTCGAGCGCTACGGCCTGGCCGAGCTGGCCGAGAAGCAGGGCAGCGGGACCGAGTCGCGGCGCGGGCACCTGAGCGCGGCGGCCGACCCGGCGCCGGGGGCGGCAGACGCGCAGACGGCCGAGCAGACCGCGGTCGCGGTCTGACGGCCCGGCGCCGGAGGCGGCAGAGACCGAGACGGCCGGGGCAAACACCGAGACGGCCGGGGCGGCACCGCTATCGCGGTGCCGCCCCGGCCGTGCCGCCGGCCGCTGGTCACCGCCCGTGGCCATGATGGACGGTCGGCGCCAGGACGACCGGGACCGGCCGGGCTCCCGCGTGACGGGAACCTGACCGGTCCGCTGCCCTGGCCTGGCTTGCTGGCCTGGCTTGCTGGCCTAACCGAGCTACCTGGCCGGGCTTAGCCCTTGGAGAAGGCGCCCAGGGTGCGCACGAGCTGGGCCAGGACGCCGGCGCCGACCGGGGGCTGGTGGCTGACGACCGGCGGCGACTTGTGCGCGCGCTTGTCCTTGACCACCTGGCGCAGCGCCGTCCAGGCCTGGTTGGTGTCCTCCACGAAGATGCCCGAGCCGTCCGGACGGATCAGCGTGGCCTGGGCCATGGTGTAGCCGCCCGTCTTGGTCCGGCCGCTGCGCACGATCAGGATCGACCCGCCCGCCAGCCGACTGATGTGGCAGGGCCCGTAGTACCCGTCGCCCGAGCCCGAGGCGAGGTCGCTCAGATCGGCGCAGGTCGGCATCTTCGTGATCAGCGTGTCGGCCGGGGTCACCTGCACATTCAGGTAAGGGTGACCCGTGACCGCGATGCCCGCCGCAAGGTCGACGAACGGGTCCTGAGCACCGCCGCGGCCGCCGGTCCCGATCACGCTCACGTTGGTCTGGGTCAGCCTCATACCGGCGTCGCGCTGGACCAGCCCGGCCAGCTTTCCCGCGGCGATCCCGTCCACGACGATCCGCGCGGTGCGCGGGGTCAGCCCGGTCACGGCCGACTGGGTGCTCCTGCGGGCGGCCGCGGTCTCCAGGGCGGCCAGGGACAGCTTCTGATGGCCTGCCCGCCCGCCGGCCAGCCCCGGAGCGTGCCCGGCCGTACCCGCGCCGCCCACGGTCAGCCCGACCGCCGCGGCGGCCACGCCCGCCCCGGTCACCATCGCGGCCAGCGCCGCGCCACGGCGGCGGCGCCGGGCCCGGCGGCCTTGCTTGAGCACTCCGGCCGGGTCGAGGCCGATCGGCGGCTCGCCGCTCACGGCCTCCTCCAGCACGGTCCTGATGTCAGTCATGGGTCATCCCTTCCAAGTAATGAGCGGACGGCTCGGGCACCTCAAGCAGCTCGCGCAGCCGGGCCAGCCCCCGCGCGGTCTGGCTCTTCACCGTGCCTTCGCTGCAGCCGATCAGCCGGGCCGTCTCGGCCACGTCGCAGTCTTCGTAGAACCTGAGCACCAGCACGGCCCGCTGCCGTGGCGGCACCTTGGCCAGCGCGTCCCGCACGGTCAGCCGCTCCTCGAGCGGCCAGTGCTCGGCGGCCGGCCGGTCGGGCAGCGTCGCCTGGGCGTGCTCGCGCCGCCACGGCCGCCGCCGTTCGTCGATCAGCCCGCGGATCAGCGTGGTGCGGACAAACGCATCCAGCGACTGGCGGACCCGAATCCGGTCCCAGGCCAGGTACAGCTTCACCAGCGCGGTCTGCACCTCGTCCTCGGCGCGCTGCCAGTCGCCGCACAGCAGGTACGCGGTGCGGCGCATCCGGACCGCGGACGCCGCCACGTAGGCGGTGAACTCCTCAGCCGCATCGGCTCGCATAGGCTCCCTCCCGGGTTGTCGCCCGGAAAGACGGAACGACCCTGGTGCGGGGTTGCACTCATTTTCCCCGGGCGTCCGGAGGGGCCCCACCCACCTCCCCGGCCCTCTCCAGGACGCCGCCTTCCCTAGTCGCTCGGGCGCTCCTTCGTCGCTTCTCGCTCCTCAGTCCAGGCGGCGCCGCGCCCCTGCGGACGCCGACACTCGGTGAGCCGCCGACCGCCAGGCGGCGGCGTTGCCCGCGGGCTCGTAGCGGCGCAGTGGATGGGTGTCGCGGACCAGGGCGCGCATGCCGTCCAGGTCGGCCGGGGCCGCGCCCAGCGTCCGGGCCTGGACCAGGATGTTGCCGATGGCGGTCGCCTCGGCCGGCCCGGCTACCACCGGCAGCCCGCACGCGTCGGCGGTGAGCTGGCACAGCAGCGCGTTCCGCGCGCCACCGCCGACCAGGTGGATGGTGTCTACGGCCCGGCCCGACAGCCGCTGCGCGTCCAGCACCGCGCGCCGGTAGGCCAGGGCCAGGCTGTCCAGGATGGCCCTGGTCGTCTGGGCCGGGCCGTCCGGTGCCCGCTGACCCAGGGCCCGGCAGGCGGCACCGATCCGGGCCGGCATGTCGCCGGGCGGAAGGAACTGCGGCTCGTCCGGGTCGAACACGAAGCGCAGCGGCTCCTCGCGCGCGGCGTCGGCCACCAGCCGCTCCAGGCTCATTTCCGGCCCCCCCCCCCCCCCCCCCCCCCCCCCGCCCCCCCCCCCCCCCC
>Ga0134126_10013135_pt1 | contig 10461 bp, 7 predicted proteins | sample KB31752_FD_96881 | JGI IMG/M metagenome (GOLD analysis project Ga0134126, IMG submission 96881) | Terrestrial soil microbial communities with excess Nitrogen fertilizer from Kellogg Biological Station, Michigan, USA - KB3-175-2 | ecosystem: Environmental > Terrestrial > Soil > Unclassified ...
CGGCGTGCAACTGCTCCGGGTCGAGCAGCCTGTTGAAGAAGCCCCAGGCGGCGCCCTCGTCAGCCGACATCGAGCGGCCCGTGTATAGCAGCTCCGCCGCGCGGCCGTGGCCGATGATCCTCGGCAGCAGCGCGCAGGCGCCCATGTCGCAGCCAGCCAGCCCGACGCGCATGAACAGGAAGGCGGTCTTCGCCCGCGGCGTCCCGAGACGGAAATCCGAGGCCATGGCGAGAATGGCTCCGGCCCCGGCGCAGACGCCGTCCACGGCGGCCACGATCGGTTGGGGACAGTGGCGCATGGCCTTCACGAGATCCCCGGTCATGCGCGTAAATTGCAGCAGGCCCTGCGGGTCGCGCTGCGTCAGGGGCCCGATGATTTCGTGCACATCGCCGCCCGAGCAGAAATTTCCGCCGGCGCCGGTCAGCACGATCGCGCGGACCTCCTCGGTCGCGGCGAGCGCACCGAACAGATCCCGAAGCTCGGCATAGGATTCGAACGTGAGCGGATTCTTGCGCTCGGGCCGGTTCAGGGTGACGATGCCGACGCGTCCATCGCGTTGCCACAGGAAATGGCGGGGCTGTGGTTCGAAGGGGCTCATCGCGGCGCTCCGTTCATTCCGCAGTTTCACGGCTGATATGCCGCTTCAGCTCGCCGAGCAGCTCCACGAGCTGGTTCTTGTGCTTCAGGCTCATGCCCTCGAAGAGACCGATGACCCACTGCTCATGCTCGGCGGCCATGCGGCGGAACTGGCGCTGGCCTTCCGCCGTCAGCCGGACCCGAAACACCCGGCGGTCGGCCGGATCGATCTCGCGCACGACCAGTCCTTCCTTCTCCAGGCCGTCCGTGATGCCGGTGACGTTGCCGCCCGTCACCATCATCCGCTGCGACAGCTCGCTCATCTTCAGGCCGTGGGCGGCCCGCTCGAGCTGCGCCATCAGGTCGAATCGCGGCAGTGTGGTGGCGAAATTGGCCTGCAGCCTCTGGCGCACGAAGCTCTCGATGCGGTTCGTGCAGGCCAGCATCCGCAGCCACAGCCGGACCGACAAATGATGATCGTCATGGAGGCGGGTTTCCGCATCGACGTGCGGCTCGACCAGCTTCAGTGGTGTCTTGTCTTTAGGCACGTTCCACCCTTCAGGCCGGCTCCCCGCCCAGCACGATGCTCTGCCCGGTGACGCTCTCGGATCCAGGGGCACACAGCCACAGCACGATGTCGGCCACCTCGCCCGGCTCGATGAGCCGCCGCTGCGGGTTCGCTGCAATGAGTGCCGCCAGCGCCTCGCTCTCGCTGCGGCCAGTCTTGGCACAGATATCCGCAATCGCGTTGCGGACGATGTCGGTGTCAACGAAGCCAGGGCAGACGGCATTGACAGTGATGTGGCGTGTTGCATATTCGAGCGCGAGCGAGCGTGTCAGTCCGATGACCGCGTGCTTGGAGCTGGCGTACGCGGAGATGTACGGCGCTCCGCGCAGCCCGGCGGTGCTCGCCACGTTGACGATGCGGCCGAACCCGGCCTGCAACATATCGGTGATCGCTTCGCGGGTACACAGATAAGTCCCTGTGAGATTGACGGCCAGCAGGCGCGTCCACAGGCCCTCATCGGTGTCGGTGAATTTGGCGCTGGCCGCCTGGCCTGCGTTGTTGACCAGAATGTGGACCGGTCCGAAGGCGGCGCGCGCGGCGCTGAACGCTGCACGCACGGCGGCGCCGTCGGTCACATCGGTCGCGTACGATCGGGCGCGATCACTGCCGCCTGACTCCAGAGCCACTCGCTCGAGCGAGCCCGGCTCGCGACCCAGGAGCGAGGTCCGGGCGCCTTCGCGCGCGAGCCTCGCGGCAATGACGGCGCCGATGCCGCGGCCTGCGCCCGTGATCAATGCATGTCTGCCAGTGAGAGGTCCGGCGGGATCGCGCGACACGGTCATAGCGACCCCGCCGTCTGCGCAGAGCGCTGTTGGTTGCGCTCGAGCTGCAGTTTGCCCGTCAAGTACTGGCTAGGCCACCACTGGTCGCGGAAGCCCTGCCGGGCCGCCGCGTCGAGTGTCCACGCGGGATTGGCCAGATGCGGCCGGGCGATGGCGCACAGGTCGGCTCGGCCGGCGGCGATGATCGAGTTGATGTGATCACACTCGTAGATGTTGCCGACTGCCATGGTGGCGATGCCGGTCTCGTTCCGGATGCGGTCCGCGAACGGTGTCTGCCACATCCGCCCGTAGACCGGCTTCTGGAATGGGACAGTCTGACCGGTCGATACATCGATCAGGTCGATGCCGGCGGCGCGAAAGGCGCGCACGATCGTCAGCGCATCCTCGTCGGTCAGGCCGCCTTCGGCCCAGTCGGTCGCCGAGATGCGCACCGACAGAGGTTTGTCGGCCGGCCACTGTGCCCGGACCGCCTGCAGCACTTCCAGCGGGAAGCGCAGACGGTTGGCGATCTCACCACCATATTCATCGGTGCGCAGATTGGTCAGAGGCGACAGGAAGGAGGCGAGCAGATAACCGTGGGCCATGTGCAGCTCGAGCATGTCGAAGCCTGCCTGCAGCCCAAGCCGGGTGGCGCGCACGAATTCCTCGCGGACCCCGCTCATCTGCGCGCGATCCATGGCGATCGGTACCTGGCTGATCCCTTCCAGGTAGGGCAGCGGCGAGGGCGCAAGGATGGCCCAGTTGCCCGCGGGCAGCGGATGGTCCATTTGCTCCCACCCGAGCTGTGTCGAGCCCTTCCGCCCGGAATGCCCGAGCTGCAGGCAGATCCGCGCCGGGGAGCGCGCGTGCACGAAGGCGACGATGCGAGCCCAGGCATCGCGCTGCGCCTCGTTCCACAATCCGGTACAGCCCGGCGTGATCCGCCCTTCCGGCGACACACATGTCATCTCTGTATACACCAGCCCGGCGCCACCGAGGGCCAGATGGCCGTAGTGAACGAGGTGCCATTCGTCCGGGACGCCCTCAACCGCGCAGTACTGAGCCATCGGCGAGGCGACGACCCGATTGACCAGCTCCAGTCCGCGTAGCCTGAAAGGCAGGAACATCGGCGGACGCGGTCCCTGCGCACCCTCGTGCTCGGCGAGCCATCCCTCGTAACGCTCGACGAAGCGCGGGTCGCGCACTCTCAGATTCTCGTGTCCGATACGTTGACTGCCGGTCAGCAGGCTGTAGGCGAACTGCTCGGGCGGCAACCGCACGTAACGCGACACATTCTCGAACCACTCCATGCGATTGCGTGCCGCGCTCTGCAGGCGCAACACCTCGAGCTGACGCTCGGCGTGATAGGCACCCAGCGCGGCATCGCGATCGCTGGTCGCGACCAGGTGTCCGACCAGGGAGATCGCATCCTCCATGGCGAGCTTCGTGCCTGAGCCGATCGAGAAATGGGCCGTATGCGCCGCATCACCGATGAGCACGACCCGATCGTGGTGCCAGTTCCGGCAGCGAACGCGATTGAAGTTGAGCCATGCCGAGCCACGCAGGTGAGTGGCGTTGCTCTGCAGGCGATGGCCGTCCAGGTAGCGTGCAAACAGCTCCTCGCAAAAGGCTATCGAGCGCGCGGTGTCCGCGCGATCCAGGCCGTGCGCGCGCCAGGTCTCCTCGCGGGTCTCGACGATCACGGTCGAGAGATCCCTGCTGAACTGGTAGGCGTGGATCTGAAACCAGCCGTGCTCGGTCTGCTCGAAGGCGAAGGTGAAGGCTTCGAAGCGCTGCGTGGTGCCCAGCCAGATGAAGCGGCACTTGCGCACGTCCACATCGGGCCCGAAGACATCCGCGTGCGCGTTGCGGGTGCGGCTGTTCACGCCATCGGCTGCGATGATCAGGTCTGCGTCCTGGAATGCGGATTCGTCGCCGACCTCGTGCTGGAAATGCTGCTGCACGCCGAGCCCGGCGGCCCGCTCCTGCAGCAGATTGAGCAAACGCTTGCGGCCGATACCGCAGAATCCATGGCCGCCGCTCAGGAAACGGCGGCCGCCGATGTGGATGGCGATGTCGTCCCAGTGATGGAAGCTGCCGAGAATGGCCGCGTGCGTTTCGGGGTCGGCGCTGTGGAAATTCGCCATCGTCTGGTCGGAGAACACCACCCCCCAGCCGAAGGTGTCGTCCGGCCGGTTGCGCTCGTATACTTCCACCCGTACCGACGGCAGTGCCTTGCGGAGCAGGATGGCCGAGTAGAGCCCGGCCGGGCCGCCACCCAGGCACACGATTCGTCTCATCCCGGCACTCCCGAAGTTCGCGCCCGTATCGCCAGTATGTTATATTGCGAGTTACTTCAAGTGTCAATTATTCGTTCGGCGCCGCCACGAGGCAGACCATGAGCACACCTTCCCGACCCGACGCCACCGCCGCTTCCGCCAGCCAGACCCTCGCGCAGCTCGCCAACGCGATGGCCTCAGGCCGGATCCGGGTGGTCGATCTCACCGTGCCGCTCGAGGCCGCCACCGTGACGATTCAACTGCCGCCGCAATTCGCGCCCTCGAAGGCGTTCTCCCTGGAGGAGATCTCGCACTACGACGCGCGCGGGCCGGCCTGGTACTGGAACAACATTGCCTGCGGCGAGCACACCGGCACGCACTTCGATGCGCCGATCCACTGGGTGACGGGCAAGGATTACCCCAACAACGCGACTCACAACATTCCCGTCGACCGCTTCATCGGCCCGGCGTGCGTGATCGACGTGGCCGCGCAGGCGAAGGCGAACCCGGATTTCCTGCTGACACGCCCGGTGGTCGAGGAGTGGGAGGCACGGCACGGGCGCATTCCGCCGCACGCCTGGGTGCTGGTCCGCACTGACTGGTCCCACAGGAAAGGCGCCAAGGAGTTCCTCAATGCCGGTGCCGACGGCGCCCACACGCCCGGCTTCCATCCGCAATGTGTCCCCTTTCTGGCCAAGGAGCGCGATATCCTGGGCGTCGGGGTCGAGACTGTCGGCACGGATGCCGGACAGGCGCACAGCTTCGAGCCCATGTTTCCCTGCCACACGATCATGCACGGCTCGAACCGCTTCGGGCTCGCCAGTCTCACGAACCTCGATCAACTGCCGCCGACCGGTGCGATCGTGATCGCGCCGCCACTGAAGATCGTCAACGGCTCCGGCAGCCCCCTGCGCGTGCTGGCCCTGGTTCCCGCGTAGGCGCCGACCGCCCATGGCCGAGCGCTCATTCAGCAAGGAAGTCCAGTCGCTGCGCCTGGGTGAGGGCGCCGAGTTCCACGGCGAAGGCATTCTCGCCGTGACCAAGGCGCTGCTGCAGTCGGGCGTGGCCTACGTCGGCGGCTACCAAGGCGCCCCCATCTCGCATCTGATGGACGTGATGGCCGATGCGGAGGGCATACTCAACGAGCTCGGCGTGCACTTCGAGGCCAGCGCCTCCGAGGCGACGGCCGCCGCGATGCTCGCGGCATCGATCAACTATCCGCTTCGCGGCGCTGTCACGTGGAAGTCCACCGTTGGAACCAACGTGGCCTCCGATGCGCTGGCGAACCTCGCCTCGGCCGGTGTCAAGGGCGGAGCGTTGATCATCCTCGGCGAAGACTACGGGGAGGGCGCCAGCATCATGCAGGAGCGCACCCACGCCTTCGCCATGAAATCGCAGATCTGGCTGCTCGATCCCCGCCCGCAGCTCCCGGAGATCGTGCGCGCCGTGGAGAATGGCTTCGAGCTCTCGGAAGCGAGCAACACACCGGTCATGCTGATGCTGCGCATCCGCGCCTGTCACGTGTACGGGCATTTCGTGGCGAAGCGGAATGTATCGCCGCCGTTCACCGCGGCTTCCGCTCTGGCCGCGCCTTCGCGCGACTACAGCCGGATCATTCTGCCGCCGTCCACCTATGCTCAGGAGCGCGAAAAGCTCGAGAAGCGCCTGCCGGCGGCGATGAAGTTCGTCGCCGAGCGTGGACTCAACGAAATGTTCGAGGGCGAGGCGGGCGATGTGGGAATCGTGCTGCAGGGTGGCCTGTACAACAGCACCCTGCGGGCCCTGGAGCTGCTCGGCTGCGCCGATACGTTCGGGACCAGCCGGGTGCCGCTGTACGTTTTGAATGTCACGTATCCCCTGATCCCGGATGAATGGGTCAAGTTCTGCAGCGGCAAGCGCGCCGTTCTGATCGTCGAGGAAGGCCAGCCCGAGTTCATAGAGCAACAGGCCAGCCAGATCCTGCGCAAGCAGGATCTCAACACTCGGATCGCGGGCAAGGACGTGTTGCCGGCCTTCGGCGAGTACACGGTGGACGTGTTGCGCAAGGGCGTTGGAGCGTTCATCGCACAATGGGCACCGCAGCTGCATGCTGCGACCCATGAGGTGGGCACGAGCGATGGCGGGGCTCCCGGGCAGGCGGCCGCGGCTGCCGGATCCTCCGCCGGCCCCCGCACCACCGGCGTCCCTGCTTCACTCGCGGCGAAGCTAGCGGCGCTCGTGCCCGCGCGGCCCTCCGGATTGTGTACCGGCTGCCCCGAGCGGCCGTTCTTCGCCGCCATGAAGATTCTGCAGAAGGAAATCGGGCCGCTGCACATCAGCGCGGATATCGGCTGCCATTCGTTTGCTACCCTGCCGCCGTTCAACATGGGCAACAGCATCATGGGCTACGGGCTGAGCGCCGCCGGCGCATCGGCGCTGGGAGCGGACGACGGCAAGCGGCCGGTGTCGATCATGGGTGACGGCGGCTTCTGGCATAACGGTCTCACCAGCGGAATCGCCAACGCCGTGTTCAACAAGCACGACGGCCTGACGGTCATCATTGACAACGGCTACTCCGCGGCGACCGGCGGCCAGGACATCCCGTCTTCGCGGGCAGCCAACCTTCATCGCCAGGGGAACAACTCGATCGTCGAGGCGGTCAAGGGCGTCGGCGTCAAGTGGGTACGCAGGATCCACACATACGACATGCTCGGCACGCTCAAGACCCTGCGTGAGGCACTGAGTACTCCTACGCGTGGACCCAAGGTCATCGTCGCCGAAGGCGAGTGTCAGCTGAATCGACAGCGGCGCGTGGGTCCGAAGATGCGCCAGGCCATCGAGTCCGGCGAGCGTGTGGTGCGCGAGCGCTTTGGCGTGGATCCGGATACCTGCACCGGCGATCACTCATGCATCCGGTTATCGGGCTGCCCTTCGCTCACGGTCAAAGACAATCCCGATCCGCTGCGCACCGATCCGGTCGCGCATGTGGACAACACCTGTGTCGGATGCGGTGTCTGCGGCGAGGTTGCCGACGCCGCCGTGCTGTGCCCGTCATTCTATCGAGCCGAGCTGTTGCACAACCCTACTCGTTGGGACCGGTTCGTGGATGCCGTGCGCGCGGCTGTCATCGGGGTTTTGCAGCGCCGCCGCGAGCGCAGCCGATTGCGCTACGCACTGTAGAGAAGTCCGCCGGTCATGACCGAGCGACCGCTCAAGCTGTCGATAGCCGCGCTGGGAGGGCAGGGCGGAGGCGTTCTGGCCGACTGGCTGATCGCGATCGCCGCGACGGAAGGCTACCTCGCGCAGTCCACTTCCGTGCCCGGCGTGGCGCAGCGAACCGGTGCCACGATCTACTATCTGGAGTTCTTTCCGCGCGCCGCCGCCGAGCGCGCCGGGCGTGAGCCGGTCATGGCACTGATGCCGGTCAGCGGCGATGTGGACTGTGTCATCGCCTCCGAGCTGGCCGAGGCGGGCCGGGCAATTCAGCGCGGGCTGGTGACTCCCGATCGCACCACCCTCATTTCCTCCACGCACCGCTCCTACGTGATCGCCGAGAAGAGCGCCATGGGCAACGGTGCCGCCGACACCGGTGCCCTGCTGAGCCTCGTTCGCGCGCAGTCGAAACGACTGGTCCTGTTCGACATGGAGGCCACTGCCGAGCGCAATGGCAGCGTGATCAGCTCCGTGCTGCTCGGTGCCCTGTGTGGCAGCGGGGCGCTGCCGTTCCGGCGCGAGACATTTGTGGAGACGATTCGCAGGAGTGGGATCGCGGTGAAGGCCAACCTGGCAGCCTTCGAGGATGCCTGCCAACAGGCCGAGCGCGGTGACAACGGATATGCGGGAAAGCAGCCGTCCGCGCTCTCCGGACAGATCCCGCAGCAGGCGCGCTCGGCTCGCCTGCAGCCCTTGCTCGAGCGGATCCGTCGTCTGCCGGGGGCCGCCCAGCCGGTCGCCCTCGAGGGAGTGCGTCGCACAATCGACTACCAGGATCCGCGCTACGCTGAGCTCTACCTGGAGCGCCTCGAGCGGCTAGCGGCCCAGGAGACCCGCAGGCCACCCGAAGTCGATTCCCTGCTGGAGGCTACCGCCCGAGGGCTCGCGCTATGGATGACGTTCGAGGATCCTATCAGGGTCGCGGATCTCAAGACGCGTGGGTCGCGGTTTGTACGGGTCCGCGAGGAGGTGCAGGCCTCACCCGGGCAGCTGCTCGGAATCACCGAGTTCGTCCGGCCTCGGGTCGAGGAGATTGCCGGCACCGTGCCCGCCGGGATCGGGCGATGGATCCTGCGGTCGCCGCGTGTCCGCGGCCGCCTCGCGCGCTGGACCGGGGGAAAGCAGATCCGGACCAGCACGCTCGGCGGATTCACGCTGTTGTACATGTTGGCAGGCCTGCGGCGGTGGCGCCGTGGAACCTTGCGCTTCCAGGAGGAGAACGCGCGGATCGACGAGTGGCTCGGGCGCATAGAGCGGCACGCGCAAAGTAGCTACGCTCTGGCGTTGGAGGTGGCCCGGGCCCAGCGGCTGGTGAGGGGTTACGGTGACACGCACGAAAGGGGCTGGCGAAACTTCACCACGCTGATGTCCCAGCTGGACTCGCTGGCGAGCAGGCAGGACGGAGCGCAGTGGTTGGCCCGGCTGCACGCCGCCTCGCTGGCGGACGAGGAGGGCGTGACCCTCAGGAGCACGCTCGAGGAGTTGCGCGCGTCAGGGACAACACACGGTCAGGTGGAGAGAGTCAGGGTATAGGTCGCACATCATGGCCACTCGAGCCACGCAGCTCCGCATTCTTCAGGCGGCTCTGGAGCTGTTCAACGAGCACGGCACGGCAGCCGTGTCGGCGAACCGGGTCGCCGAGCGCTGCCAGATCAGCAAGGGAAACCTGCAATATCACTTCCCGACCAAGCGCGAGATCATCGGCGCGCTGTTCCAGCAGGCCATCGACGAGATGGACGCCGGATGGTACCGGGATCATCTCGCTCCGACCCTGGAGCACATGGCGACGATGTTCGTGCGGCAGCTGCAGCTCATCGTCAAATACCGGTTCTTCTACCGGGAGATGGCGGACCTGCTGCGCCAGGACGCGGCGCTGCGCAAGCGCTTCGCCGACAACCGCGAGCGCAGGATCTGCGAGCTCGAGCGATTCATGCTCGCGCTGCAGGCACGCGGGCTGATGCGCTTTCCCGCGGACCCGCGCCGGCTGCGCTCGATCATCGACGTCACCTGGATCGTGAACGAGAACTGGCTCAACTACATGGACTACCATGATCGCGAGATCACCGTCGAGGCGATACTCGAGGGCTATTCCGAGGTCCTCGAGGTGTTGCGTCCGTACCTCAGCGCCGATCCGCAGCAGATCACACACGAGTCATATGTGGCCATCGAGCGCCTCGCGGCACAGGCCGCACGCGAGTCGGATGCACTGTTGGCCGGCTGAGCCGCTCGCCGTGCCCGTTGCATGGTTCGCGCCAGAACTTCGCCGGATTAGGCCGGTCAGCCTAAACCTGATCTGTACAAGGCGGGGCGCCTTCGGGAGAGTACGCGCCGATGAGCTACCCCGTTGTTGCGCGCCCGAGACCCTATCTGGTGCGGGTGAAAGCCGGTCGGATGTATTTCTGGTGTCGCTGCGGGCGATCGGCAAACCAACCATTCTGCGACGGCTCGCACCGCGGCACGGGTTTCGCGCCGCTGCGGTACGTGGCCGGTCCGCAGGACGAGGACCTGCTGTTCTGTGGCTGCAAAGACACACGCAGCGCGCCCTTCTGCGATGGCGCCCACAACAATCTCCCGGGAGGCTCGCCGCTCGATGATCCGCTCAGCCCCGCCAACCGCGCCATTCCAACTGTCGAGCGCAGTGGGCCCCGGGCACTGCTGAACTCCGGCTACGTGTTCTCGCCGGGAGCGGCCACGATGCTCACCCAGGGTGCGCTGCGCTACTGCTACCTGGTGACCGCCCGGATGGGTGCGACCCATCAGACTCAGGTTCTGCTGGAGCTGCCGGCGGGCCAAACGTCCCCCGTCATGTCTCTGGATGGATGTGAGCTGATCCTGTTCGTCGCCGCCGGCTCGGGCACGGTCGAGATCGCAGGGCGGGATTTCCCGGTGGCGGGGACCGACGGAGTCTACGTGCGGCCCGGTGAGGCGATCCGCCTCAAGGCACATGCCGATGCGCTCAGGGTGTTCGCGCTCGGCAGCCCGGGCGGCGAGCTGCACTGGCCTGCCGAGATGCCCATGAGCTTCGATTCGCAACACGCGCAGCGGGTGGTATCGGTCGACCCCGCGCAGCGCGTCGCGATGGGCA
>Ga0134126_10013136_pt1 | contig 10461 bp, 12 predicted proteins | sample KB31752_FD_96881 | JGI IMG/M metagenome (GOLD analysis project Ga0134126, IMG submission 96881) | Terrestrial soil microbial communities with excess Nitrogen fertilizer from Kellogg Biological Station, Michigan, USA - KB3-175-2 | ecosystem: Environmental > Terrestrial > Soil > Unclassified ...
ACCACGTCGCCCATGGTGTAGTTGCGCACGTGGCCCATGTGGATGCGCCCCGACGGGTAGGGGAACATCTCCAGCACGTAATATTTCGGGCGCGGGTCGTCGTTTTTGGTGGCGTAGATGCCGGCCTTGTCCCAGGCCTTTTGCCAGCGGCCTTCCGCCTCGCGGGCGTTGTAGCGCTCGTTTTTGCTCGAATCGGGGGGCATTTCCGCGCCTTTTTAGAGTGCGTGGAACAGACAGGAAAGGGGCTTGAGGGTCAATCGGCGCGGAACCAGCCGCCGCCCGCGCAAGTTAGCCTGGCGTAACAGGAGGTGCGGTATGGCCATCAAAATTCAGGACATCAAGGAGCACATGGAAGTGCTCGGCGCCGACGGCAAACACATCGGAACCGTCGATTGTACCAAGGGCGAGGATAAGATCGTGTTGACCAAGGGCGATCCGCAGTCCGGCGGCCAGCATCACATTATCCCGGTAGATCTGGTGCAGACCGTGGACGAGAAGGTCCACCTCAACAAGCCAGCGCGGCAGGTGATGCTGGAATGGCAGGCGGCGGCCTGACGGGCGCGCCTGACGACGCAAGCCCGGCCCTTGAGGCCGGGCTTTGCTTTGATCACGCGATAGCGCGCAACGGCGCCATGTCCGACCGGGCGACTACCCTGTTGCGCCCGTGCTGCTTGGCTTCATACAGACAGGCATCGGCCGTCTCGGTCAGCTCCTGCGGACTGGAGCGCTCGTCCGGCACGATCGAGGCAACGCCGACGCTGATCGACACAAATCCCCAGGGCGCGCCGGCATGCGCGATCAGCAAATTCTCCACCGCGCTGCGGATGCGCTCGCCGATCTTCGCGGCGGTCTCGAGATTGACGCCCGGCAACAGCACCGCGAATTCCTCGCCGCCATAACGCGCGGCCAATTGGCTATCGCGGCCGAGCGCTGCCGGATGGGTCAGCGCGCGACGCTCTTCTATTCCGGGGACCGCCGCGATATCGGTCCGCGAGCGCGTGCAGGTTTTAAGCGCCTCGCCGACTTTGCGAAGGCACGTATCGCCCTGCACGTGACCATAGCGGTCGTTGAACGGTTTGAAGTGATCGACATCGATCATCAGCGCCGAAATCGGCGCCCGGCGCTTGCTCGCCAATTTCCATTCGGTGAACAAATGCGTATTGAAGGTGCGGCGGTTGGCCAGGCCGGTGAGCGAATCGAGCTGTGCCAGCTCGCGCAGCTGGGTATTGATATCGCGCAACTCCTGTTCGCGCACCTCCAGTCTGTCCGACATGTCGTCGAGCGCGGCCGCGAGCGGGATAAATTCGGCCACCAGCGGCAAACTGGCGGCGTGCGTCTTGTCTTCGCCGCGCCCGATGCGGCCGGCGGTTTCCGCCAGCACACGGATCGGGCGCACCAGCAGGCGTTCGGCACCGAACCAGATGCTCAGCAGCACGAGCAAAGCCACGAGGCCGAGCTCGGTGAAGGCGAACCACATCTCGGCATCGGCGCGGGCCAGCACTTCATTCTCATCGAAACCGACCGCGACGTGCGCGCTGGTCCCGGGCAATTTGACGAACGCGAAAATGCGCCGGATGCCGTCCAGCGATGCCGCAGTGACCACGCCTTCGCGTTGCGTCAACATATCCTTGATCAGCGGATGATCGCCGAGCCGGTGGCCGACCCAGGCCGCCGGATCGGGTTCGTGCGCGAGCACGGTGCCGTTGCGATCGACCAGCAGCATGGTTGAACCGTGCCGCACGGTGATCGCGCTGGCGATCTGGCCGATCCATTTCAGATCGAGCGTGGCGAGTAAGACCGTTTCGATCGATCCATCTGCGCCGCGTTGCGGCAGCGCGGCGCTGATGAGAGGAGCTTTGTCGCGCGTGCCCATGAAGTAATCGCCGACGACAAACGTTCCGGCCTTCATCGCATTGACGAAGTGCGAGCGCTGACTGATGTCGAGACCCGCCCCGCCCGGGAGGCTCGAGCAGATGATGCGGCCGGTACGATCGGCGATTGACAAAACACGGATCCACGGTTCCGGCTTGACCAAACGTCTGAGCAGACCGCTGCACGACGGCTCGGATGGCGAGGCCATCACGCGCGTGCCGACGAGTACGGTCAGAAAGGCGCGAGTCGATACGATCGCTTCGTTCTGCGCCGCCGCCTGCCGCGCCATCCCAAGCGCCTGCTGATAAGCGGCTTCGACGCGCTGGGCTCTATCGTATTTCTCGTTGTGAATACGCTCGAGCACGAACGGGACGATGGCGATGAGCGCCAGAATCATCAGTCGCGCGCGAATGCTGAGCGCGCGTCTGGTCCCAGCAATGGCGGAATCCGCCGGTTGCACTTGACGTCCCATAGCCAATAGAGCTTCCCCGATGGCGTCGTTGTAATAGGTCGGTCTTAAAAGGCATTACGCCCAATCGGTAAAATTTTATGGTGGCCGGTAATGGGAAGTTACAGTCCGGTCTTACGAATTCATTAAGCATGAAACAGACGCAATCAACGTTTCAGGACGATGAAAGCGCGCGATGCGCTGCCGCCAACAGCATTTCAGGTTCATAGGGCTTTTCGACCACGGGCGCGTTCGGAAATTCCCGGGTGTGCATGCCCTCGCCAAGAATGCCGGTGAGAAAAACAATCGGCGTTCTCTGCATTGTCAAAGCGGCAGCGACCGTCATGCTCGGCCCAGTAGCGCCGCCCAGCACCACGTCCAGCACGGCAAGATCGAATCGCGGCCCGTTGCGAATTGCAGCCAGCGCATCGGCGGCCTCGCTGACGCAAGTCACGGCTGCGCCGGCCATTTCCAAGACTTGTTGGATATCGAGCGCGATCAGAAATTCGTCGTCGAGCACCAGGCAGCGCTTGCCGGTCAGTAACTTGGATGGCGCCACGGCCCCTCCGGTTCCGCAATGGAACTTTTAGGTGTGCGCCGGGTTGAAGTGATGGGCATTTAAATAAGACATAGCGACCGGCGATTTATTGATTCCCGTGGGGCTTCAATGATTTTGGGCAATGGGCGGCCAAACGGCCAATACACACCTTGCGAGCGATGTCCGTTGCGCCGCCGCAAGAGCTTGCGCCCGTTCACGCCTGAGGAATTGGCGTTCGTCAAACAGTTCAAGGTCGACGAATTGCACGTTGATCCCGGCGCGAGCTTCCTGCGCCAGGGCGCGGGCAGCGAACATCTCTACACCGTGCTGAGCGGCTGGGCTTTCCGCTACAAGATACTGGGCGATGGCCGCCGGCAGATTCTCAACTACGCGCTGCCGGCCGATATGGTCGGTCTGCAAGGCGCATTGATGCGCGAGATGGAGCACTCGGTGGAGGCGCTCACGCCGCTGACCCTATGCGTCTTTCCGCGCAGCAAGCTGTGGGATTTGTACGGCCGTTTTCCCTCGCTCGCTTTCGACATCACCTGGCTGGCGGCGCGCGAAGAGCAACTGATCGACGAGAATTTGATCAGCCTCGGACGGCGCACGGCGCTTGAGCGCGCCGCGTTTCTGCTGCTGCATCTGTTCACGCGCGCCGATGAGATTGGGCTGACCAAGAATGGAACGATTCAATTCCCATTCACCCAGCAGCATCTCGCCGATACGCTCGGCATGTCGCTGGTGCACACCAACAAAACGCTCAAACGGCTTTACGCCTCGAACGCCGTTCGCTGGAAAGATCGCCTGTTCGAACTGGTCAACCACGCTGCGCTGGCCGCGATCGCCGGCGAAGACGTCAGCCGGCGTGAGCAGCGGCCGTTTATTTGAAGTAGCGGCACGCGGAACCTTGCGATATAGCGGGCGGCATGGCCGCCTTGCCCACAACCGGTCTCGATCAAGTTCGCGCCGAAATCGCGCGCGCCTGCAAGGACGCCGGCCGCGACGTTGCGGAGGTCGAATTGGTTGCGGTATCGAAAACATTTGCGCCCGAGGCGATCGAGCCCATGATCGGCGCAGGCCAACGCGTTTTCGGTGAAAATCGCGTGCAGGAGGCCAAGGCCAAATGGCCGGCGCTTAAGGCGAAACACGAGGGCCTTAAGCTGCATTTGATCGGCCCGCTGCAATCGAACAAGGCCAAGGAGGCGGTGGCGATGTTCGACGCCATCCATTCCGTCGACCGGCCGAGCCTGTGCGAGGCGTTGGCCAAGGAGATCGGCAAGCAGGGGCGCTCACCGCTGCTGTTCGTCGAGCTCAATACCGGCGCCGAGCCGCAGAAAGCCGGCGTGCTGCCGCAGGACGCCGATAAATTTCTCGACCGATGCCGCGCCGGTTACGGCTTGACCATTTCCGGCCTGATGTGCATTCCGCCGTTTGATGAGGTGCCGGGCCCGCATTTCGCGCTCACCGCCAAGATCGCGCAGCGCAACGGCCTGAAGCTGCTATCGATGGGGATGAGCGCGGATTTCGGCGTTGCCATTATGCTCGGCGCGACGCATGTCCGCGTCGGCAGCGCGATTTTCGGGGCGCGCAGACTTAAGGCTTAGCGGAAGCGCGACGGGGCCGTGGGGAAACTCGGCTTGGCTTGCGGATTGCTGAACGAACCCGCCTCGAGCGGCTTCTTCAGCAGGCTCGATCGCAACGCCTCGCCGCGCGGCGAGGGCGGCACCGGCGCCGGCGCGGCCGGCTGCAACGGCGGAGCATCGAGCGGCGAATTGAAGTCGGCGAAATCGTCGTCGCCGCCGCCGCGGTGGCTCATGCTGGCGCTGCGCCAGCGCTCGATCACGGACGAGAGCAGATCGCGGCTGATATTGTTGCCGGCATCGGAGCGCGTGCTGCCGATTGCCTCGCTATTGGGCCGCAGCTCGGGCGGCAATTCCTTGAAGCGCATGCGCGTCGGCAACGCCACGCCGGGTCCGAAGGTGAATACTTCGCGAGTGCCGAGCGAGGGGATGAACGACAGCAGGTTGACCGCCGCGTCGGATACCGCCGAGCGAATCAGGCTTTGATCGCGATCATTTGACAGGCGCATGACAAACAACGTCGAGCACTGCGACACGATGGTCGCGTCGATTTCGGCCGGGCGTTGCGTCACCAGGCCGAGGAAAACGCCGTATTTACGGCCTTCTTTGGCGATGCGCGACAGCGCGCGTTTGGTCGGGCCGAAGCCGACATTCTTGTCGGCCGGCGCGTAGCGATGGGCTTCCTCGCAGACAAACAGCAAGGGCGCGACACCCTCGCTCCACAGGCCAAAATCGAATGCCATGCGGCAGAGCACCGAGACCACCGAGTCGACCACCTCGGCCGGGAAACCGGCGAGCTGCATGATGGTCATCGGCTTGCCTTCCGGCGGCAGCCTGAACAGGTGCGCGAGAATCTCGCCCATGGTGTCGCCGCCGATATTGGCGTTTTCGAACATGAAGGCGTAGCGCGGATGATTGTGGAAGGTCTGAATGCGGCCGATCAGCTTGTGATAGACCATGCGCGAATTGCGGTTTTCCAGCTTGCCCATGCGATCATCGAGCAAGTTGATCAGATCCTCGATGCGGTAGGGCACCGGCGTGTCGGCGGTGAAGCCGGTGTCGCGCGGGTTGCGTTTCTTGGCGAGCGAATGCTCGTTATTGACGCGGTATTGCAGATAAGCGGACTTGGCCAGCGGGATGACCTCGGAGAGGATCTCGACTTCCTCGTCGATGCCGGGCCGGCCGCCGAAAAAGGCGTCGACCGTTTCCTCGAAATTGAACAGCCAGAACGGCAGCCGCAGATTGCGCGGTGTGAGCACCTGCGCCTTGTCGCCGAAGCAGCGGCCATATTCGTTGTGCGGATCGACCAGGAAAATGCGCAGGTTCGGGCGTGCATCGAGAATTTTCTGCAGGATGATGGCGACGCCGCTCGACTTGCCGACGCCAGTGGCGCCGACAATCGCGAAATGTCGGCTCACCAGATGATCGATGTCGATGTGGACGCCGATATTGGAGTTTTGCTGCAGGTCGCCGACATGGGCATGGTCGGCGTCGGCGCCGCCATAAACCAGCCGCAACTCGTTTTCGGTGAGCAGCACCGCGCCGTCGCCGATATTGGGATATTCCATGACGCCGCGCATGAAGCGCGCCGCGCCGTTCGCGGCGGCGCGAATTTCACCGACCAGATCGAGGCGCGCGACTTTACGGAAGCACTGCTCGCCGGCCGGCGCCATCATCGCCTGCTCGCCGATATCGGTGACCAGGCCGATGATGACGGCTTTGCCGGTCATCATGCCCATAAATTTGCCGACGGTCGGATTTTCGCCGCCGGGTTGGCGCGCGGTGAGTTCGATGGTCGCCTGCGATCCGGAGACGGCCGCAACGCGGCCGATCAATTCGGACCCGGTTCGTGCTGGCGCACGTGCACTTGATGGAATCGGCGTGTCCATTGTCACCCCGGCGCGGGCTGTTTTTGCATTTCTTGCGGGAACGCCGCGCCATCAAATGCAATAGCATGGAACACTATCGGCTCAGTTAATGGGGCGGTTATGCGCGTCTGGACGCGCGATTATGTTTAATTAAGAGTCGCCGCGCGTTGACGCTAACGATTACTCAACCATAATTTTGGTGCGCGGCCCGAGGCGCACGAGCAGCCGGCGCAGCGCATTTAAATCGAGTGCGACTCATCCCGCGGTCGGCGCGAAGCCCGGCCGTGCCGCGTGGATAAAGACGGCGCTGCCGCGGCCGGCGACGCGCGGGCGCGTGTTGTGGTCGAGTTCGATGATGAAGTCATAGAGATGGTCCGCGCGCGAAAGCCGGTCGGCTTTGGATTTCGGCGGAACCTTGACGGGCTGATTATAACGCCGATCGGAAGGGTCCTCGCACCAGCCGTCGGCGGCGGCGATTGGCCGCACCGGCAACAACGTGGCCGGCCGCGGATGCTTGTCGGCGCGCCACCACAGCCGCTTGAGCCGAAACGTGCCGCGCGGCGTCGCGCCGTCGCCTTCGCGTTTGTTGGCCTTGATGCCGGTGCGCCCGAGCGCGACCGGCAACGAAAGCGGCCCGGCGGTGAGCACGCCGCGCGCCGGCTGCGCCGGTTTGCGCCGCACCGCCAGCCTGCGCAACGATTTTTCAGGACCAGCCGGGCGCACGTCCGAAACTCCCGAATCCTTATTTTCGCATGATCTTATCCGAAAACCGGTGCCCACTTTTCGGGATCATGCCCGCTAACATCAGTTCACGCTTGCTCTTTTAGCCCTGAATGGTCTACTTCGCGACTATTCTCGTGTGGGGGCCTTTGCGCGATGCCCAACAAGCGTTCCATCTTGATCGTCGACGACGATGACGAACTGCGCGAGGCGCTGGTCGAGCAACTGGCGCTGCACGAGGAGTTCGATGCGACCTCGGTCGACTCGGGCACCAAGGGGGTGCAGGCGGCCAAAGGCGGGCAGATCGACCTAGTCATCATGGATGTGGGGCTTCCGGACGTCGACGGCCGCGAAGCGGTGCGCATTTTGCGCAAGAACGGCTTCAAGGCCCCCATAATCATGCTGACCGGCCACGACACCGATTCGGACACCATCCTCGGCCTGGAATCAGGCGCTAATGATTATGTCACCAAGCCGTTCCGCTTCGCCGTGCTGTTGGCGCGTATCCGCGCGCAGCTCCGGCAACATGAGGCGAGCGAGGACGCCGTTTTCACCATCGGGCCTTACACGTTCCGTCCAAGCTCGAAGCTTCTGCTCAGCCCCAAAGGAAGCAAAGTGCGGCTGACGTAAAAGGAAACCGCCATCCTGCGCTATCTCTACCGCGCGGCGCAGAAGCCGGTGTCGCGCGAGACTTTGTTGCAGGAAGTGTGGGGCTACAATTCCGGCGTCACCACGCACACGCTGGAGACCCACATCTACCGGTTGCGGCAGAAGATCGAGAAGGACGCCGCCCAGCCAGCGATCCTGGTGACGGAAGCCGGCGGCTACAAGCTGGTGCCGTGAGACATATTTTCAGAGTCATTCCGGGACATGCGCGGAGCGCGTGGGCCCGGAATCCAGAGAAATGGATCCTTTCATTGTGGCTCCAGATTCCGGGTTCGCCGCTTCGCGGCGCTCCGGAATGACAGGGAACTGAGCCATGGCCCTCGACGACGACATCGCCTTTTTCGAACAGGTGCCGAGCTTCGCGGTGCTGGGCAAGCAGGCGTTGCGCGTGCTCGCGATCGGCGCGGAGACCAAGACGCTGCAGAACGGCGCCGTGCTGTTCTACGCCGGCGAGCTGGCCGATGGCGGTTACGTGGTGCAGCAAGGCTCGCTGGCGCTGGAGTCGAACTCGCCGCGCGAAGGCAAGCAGTTCACCGCCGGGCCCGGGACGCTGGTTGGCGAACTGGCACTGCTGACCGACACGGTCTGTGGCACGACAGCGATCGCCAAAGGGCCGACGGTCGTGATTCGCATTTCGCGCAGCCTGTTCCGCAAAATGCTGGAAGGCTATCCGGCTGCCGCGCAAAAAATGCGCGACATGGTGGCCGAGCGCGTCGACGGCTATACCCGCGAACTCAGCAATGTGAAGGCGGAGCTGGAAAAGCGCGATTAGCTCCGGCTCATCCTGAGGAGGCCAAAGCGGCCGTCTCGAAGGATGGGGCGGTCGCATGGTTCGAGACGCCGTGCTAGGCACGGCTCCTCACCATGAGACCGATTTATATTTCGATCGTTGCCGTCACCGGCACGTGGTCGGAGGGGCGCGCGGCGCCGCGATAACCCTTGGCGATCTTGATCATCGAGACGCGGCCGGCCAGCGCATCCGAGGTCCAGATGTGATCGAGCCGGCGGCCGCGGTCGGCGGATTTCCAGTTGTCCATCGCGCGGTAGCTCCACCAGGTGTAGAGCTTCTCCGGCTCCGGCGTGAGCACGCGCATAGAATCGATCCAACCTCCGGCGTTGCGCGCCGCGTTGAGTTTCTCGCATTCGATCGGCGTGTGCGAAACCACTTTCAGCATCTGCTTGTGACTCCAGACATCGTGCTCCAGCGGCGCCACATTGAGATCGCCGACCAAAATGGCGCGTTGCGTCTTTTCAGGCCGCAGCCCGGCATGCGCGCGAATTTCATCGAGAAAATCGAGCTTGTGCTGGAATTTCGGATTGATCTCGGGGTCCGGCTCGTCGCCGCCGGCAGGCACATAGAAATTATGCAGCGTGATCGGGTCGTTCAGGCCGGCACGTTCGCCGAGCACCACCGACATGTGCCGGCAGTCGGTCTTGCCGCAGAAATTGTCGAAACTGGTGTTCTCGAACGGCACGCGCGAAAGCACCGCGACGCCGTGATAGCCCTTCTGCCCGTTGAGCGCGGCGTGTTGGTAGCCGAGCCGTTGGAAGCGCTTGAGCGGAAAGGCGTCGTCCGGGCATTTGGTTTCTTGCAGGCAGAGCACGTCGGGCCGCGCGGCTTTCAGAAACCTGGCAACCAGATTGATGCGCAGGCGGACGGAATTGATGTTCCAGGTGGTGATCTTGAGGGGCATAACAGCAACATAGTTTCCGTTCATTCCCGCGCAAGCGGGACTTCAGGATGACCGTGATGTTGGGGATTGTACTGGGTCTCGCTTTCCGCCTTCGCACTCCGCGCTTCGGCGGACTCAAACCCGCCGAAGCTCGCTGAGCGAGCCTAGGCTGGGTCGCGGGGACGACCGGACAGGTCTAGTTCCGGTAGCGCGTATAATCGATCTTGAACATGCTGGGATCGGGCCGCCGGCTGGCGTCGAGATTGTACACCGCGACGGTGGTGTCGTAGCCCTGCGGATCAGTCACGGTCCATTGCTTGAGCTGCATGTCCTTGGCGCTGAACATCATCATCAGCCGGCTGGTGCCGACCAGGCCGTTCTTCTCCTCGACCACCACGGTGGCGAACACGTCGTCGGCGGAGACCGCGACCACGCTGGTGTCTTTCATCAGATCGACGTGATCGGCCAGCAGGAATCGCAGCGGGGTTTGCGACAGCGGATAGAGATCCTGCGTCGCCAGCTTGCGGTCGCGCACGGCCACGTCCGTGCCGTTGGCGATCAATTCGATCGGGCTCGGATCGTCATATTCGAAGCGCACTTTGCCGGGCTTGGAAATGTAGAAATTGCCCTGCGTGCGGCGGCCGTCGGGGCCGACCTGCACGAATTTGCCCGTGAGGTTCTGCATGGCGGAGAGATAATTATTCACCCGCTCGAGGATGGCGCGCTGATCGGCGTTGAGCGCACCGGCGGAGGCCGGCTTGCCAAGCACCGCGGCGAACGGATTGGACACAGGATTGGCCGGCTTGGTCTGGGCCAGCGCCGGAACGGTCAGGCACGCGAACAGCGCGGCAATCGCCACTATCGGAAGGGCGACATTGGTGCCGGTTCGCGCCGTGAAGTGTCCCGTCATTAAAACTCCGTGCGCCCCGCTACGGTCGTGGACTTAGGAGCCGCCTGTGGCTATTTCGCGGCTCTTGCGCTCCTCTTGCGCCCGGCTTTCCCGGCTTAATCGCGAAACCGGCGATTCTCAAGCGCAGAACTAGTAGCGATCGTCGGCCGGATTCTCGGGGATCAGGATTTCGCGCTTCCCGGCGTG
>Ga0134126_10013137_pt1 | contig 10460 bp, 9 predicted proteins | sample KB31752_FD_96881 | JGI IMG/M metagenome (GOLD analysis project Ga0134126, IMG submission 96881) | Terrestrial soil microbial communities with excess Nitrogen fertilizer from Kellogg Biological Station, Michigan, USA - KB3-175-2 | ecosystem: Environmental > Terrestrial > Soil > Unclassified ...
CCCAGAATTAACCCTTCGGCCAGTCGTCCGATCGTCTCCCCAATGGAAGTATCCCGATCCGCGGTTGTACCACCAACCATTCCAGGAATCGGGGACCATGAATCACACACGGCAATCTGCAAGTGCACCTTGTTCCAAGGGCTTTTTCGGCGTTCGCCGCATGTGGCTTGTTTTCGCTGCGGCGCTCATCGCGTCTGGGCTGTGCTGCAGGGCCAGCTCGGCGCAAAACTATAACTATTACGGTTCGGCCATGAATGCCGATGCGCTCAGCAACATCCGCATCGGTCCATACGGGCTCCAAGCGGACTACCGGATTGAGGCGCAGCACACCGGTTACGTCAGCGCGGTCCGCTTCTATCTGATCGTGAAGGCTCCGAAGCCCGGCTACGCAGGCGGCAACGGCGGGAAGCTGCTGGTTCAATTGCAGACGGACGACGGCACGGTGAACCACAACCCCTCGGGCCACTCCCTTGCTTCCTATCTGATCTCGAGCCCTCAGGCCGGATATCCTTCTCCCTACGCATCCTTTCGCACCATTTCTTTTTCGTCGCAGCCTTACCTGCAGGGAGGGAAGCTTTATCACCTGGTGTTTTCCAACACGGACGCGGATCCCAGCGTGAACTACGTTTCGGTGGATAACCTGTACATGTACCACCCGGCTTCCCAGATGCAGCCGCTTTTCAGCAATGCGGCGTTTTGCGTGCTGATTCGCTCGACCGGCCGAGGCTGGTCGGAGGACGCCAACCTTACGCCGATCGTCGAGCTGGATTTCTCGAATGGAAATTCGCAAGGGTCGGGCTATATGGAGGTGTGGGCCGGCAACCCAAAGCCGATCGGCGGCGGGCAGCAGGTTCGGGAGGCAATCACGGTGGCTCGCGGCAACAAATACTTCGCCCAGGCATTCGTCCGCGTGGCTCGCGTAGGCGGTAGCGGTTCGCTCACCGTTCGCGTCGAGCAATCGAATGGCACAGCGGTCGGCGTGGCCAGCATTCCCGCATCGTCTGTGCCGCTTTCTTCTACCAGCAGCCCGAATTACGTGTGGGTCCGGGCCCAATTCAGCTCGTCGCATATTCTCTTTCAAGGGGACGCGTATCACCTTGTTCTCCAGGCGCCGAGCGGCACAACGTATCAGACATTCCCGATTCGGAAGGGCTCCTACAACAATTATTTCGGGCCGGGAACGTATTTCCATGAAGGCTGCGCGGAGGTCCTGAGCAGCGGGCAATGGGTCGGCTGGGATATGTGGGGCGCGACGAACCGCCTCGACAGCGACTTGCAGTTCTACATCCCGTTGCTATAGCGAATATCCCGGCTCGCGCGATTCTTCGAGCGAGTGCGGGGTTTTCGATGAACCACCGGCCGGCTCCCTCGCAAAGGGGCCGGCCATCTTTTTTTCAGAGAGAAGCACAACTTGGATCGGGCAATCGCCGGTAAACGATTGCCTCGCTTGTCAATTTCGGTTGCCTACCGTACATTGTGTTCTTCATCTTGATCTGTCTGGGAGCTGAGAACACTCGTCGTGCCGTCCCGTCGAATGCCGCCGCCAAGCCGAAGCCGGAAAGCCGTGCGGCCGAAACGCGCTGGCAGCCGCAAATCCGCAAAAGCCGCCCGCAAGCATTCCGCCAGTCGTGCGGTTACGAGCAAACGCGCGCCGCGCGACCGCCACGTTCGCGTCAGTCCCCGCGACCGCGTCGCCGGCCAATGGTTCGCGAAATTGGCGGCTTTGCAGGCTAAGCTGCGCGGCCCGAACGGCTGCTCCTGGGACGCCGAACAGACGCACGAATCCCTTCGCAAATTCCTGATCGAAGAAACCTACGAGGTGCTCGACGCGATGGACACCGGCGATTCCGCCGCCTTCGCCTCGGAACTCGGCGACCTGCTGCTCCAGGTGATCTTCCATTCGGTCCTTGCCGAGGAACGCGGCCGGTTTGCGATTTCCGACGTGATCGAGTCCGTTTATTCGAAGATGGTTCGCCGCCATCCGCACGTCTTCGGCTCGGCCGTCGCGAAGACGTCCGCGGATGTGCTGCGGAATTGGGAGCAGTTGAAGGCCGAAGAGCGCGCCTCCGCGAAAGGGAATGCGGGCGCAAAGGCCGTGCCGGCCGCGGCTCCGGCGGCCGATTCCGTGCTCGGCGGGGTGCCGCGATCTTTGCCCGCTGTGCTCGAGGCCTATCAACTGACGCGCCGCGCCTCTCATGTCGGTTTCGATTGGGAGGATGTTCGCGGCATTTTCGAGAAGCTCGCCGAGGAAGGAAGAGAATTGCAAGAGGCGCTCGGCGCCACGTCGAAACGGCGCCCTTCGGCTCGCGTCGAGGAAGAAGCGGGCGATTTGCTCTTTTCGGCGGTAAACATCGCGCGATTTCTCGGTGTGGATCCTGAGATCGCTCTGAAAAAGGCCAATCGCAAATTCAAGAACCGCTTCCAGCGAATGGAGTCCGCAGCGGCGCGCGAGGGACGCCTATTCGCCGACTTACCTCGGCCGCGCAAGGAAGAATTGTGGAATTCCCTTAAATCCGCGGAAGCCCCCGCTGCACGGCACGCGGCAGGTGATGCATCTTGATCAGTGCGCCCATCGAAATTCGCCATTGCGCCACGCTCGCCGAGTATCAGGAATGCGAAAGGCTCGAGCGCCTTACCTGGGGAGACGAGCTGACTGTTCCCTCGGGCCTTTTCTTTATCGCGCGAAATACGGGCGGGCAGGCGCTCGGCGCCTTCGAGGGCGAAAAGCTGGTGGGGTTCACGCTGGCGCTCGCCGGCGTTCGCGCGATGCGCGCCCCGGCCAGCCGCGCAGGCGAACCACTCGGCCGGAAGGAATGCCGTGCGCTCCAGCCTTTTCTTCACTCGCATATGACGGCCGTTCTCCCCGAATATCGTGATCGAGGGGTGGGTCGCCGCCTGAAGCTTTTCCAGCGGCAGGATGCGCTGAAGCGCGGCATTCGCTTGATCGAGTGGACCTTCGATCCGCTTGAGCCGAAAAACGCCCATTTCAATCTCGTGCGCCTGGGCGCGATCGCCCGCAGGCTGATCCCGAATTGCTATGGCATCACCACCAGCCCTCTTCATTCCGGCATGCCTACTGACCGGCTGGTCGCGGAATGGTGGCTCGATTCCGAGCGCGTCAAATCCGTCCTTGCGGACAATCCCTCGCCTTCGAAGACGGCCACGGCGCGCATCTCTCTTCCCGTAAACCTTGCCGAGATCAAGACGAGCGATCGCGAAGCCGCCATTCGGATCCAATCGGCGGCGCGCGAGCAGTTCGAGGGCTGGTTTGAAAAGAAGTATGCAGCCACGGCCATCGAAACCCGCGCCGGTAAGACGGATTACCTGCTCGAGTCGCTCGCTTCCGCCGCCGGGCTCAGCGCAATCGAAGATTGGGAGGAATAGCCCGGCGATGCGAGTGCGCAAGCTGACCCTGCGTGAAATCCGCCTAAATCTCATCGCGCCCTTCGAGACGAGCTTCGGCGTGACCACGCTGCGGCGCATCCTGCTCGTCGAAGCCGACGTGGACGGGGCGAGCGGCTGGGGCGAGTGCACGGCCGGGGAAAATCCGTTCTATTCCTACGAAGATACGGAAACCGCATGGCACATCCTGCGCGATTTTATCTGGCCGATTCTGCGGGGCACGGAATTCGCGGCCGCGCCGGATGTGTTTGATTTGCTCGCCCGCGTTCGCGGCCACAATATGGCCAAGGCAGCCGCAGAGACGGCGATCTGGGACGCGGAGGCAAAGCAGCGGGGGGTTCCGCTGGCCAAGCTGCTGGGCGGAGCGCGCGACGAAATTCCCGCGGGCGTTTCGATTGGCATTCAACCCTCGATTCCGGACTTGATCGCCAAGGTGCAGCAGGGGCTTGCCGCCGGCTATCAGCGGATCAAGATCAAAATCAAGCCCGGCTGGGATATTGAGCCGGTGCGCGCCCTGCGCGAACGCTTTCCCGGCATTCGCCTGATGGCCGACGCGAACTCCGCCTATCGCCTCGAGGACGCCCGGCTGCTGAAGCAACTCGATCCCTTTTATCTCATCATGATCGAGCAGCCGCTGGGCTACGACGACATCTATTCGCACATTGCGCTGCAGCGCCAGATTGAGACGCCAATTTGCCTCGATGAGTGCATTCACGATATCGAGCACGCCCGCGCGGCGATTGATTCGGGCGCGTGCCGGATTATCAATATGAAGCTTGGCCGCGTCGGAGGGCACACGGTGGCGCGGCGCATTCACGATCTCTGCGTCGCGAGCAAAATCCCCGTGTGGTGCGGCGGTATGCTCGAATCGGGCATCGGCCGGGCCCAGAATATTGCGATGTCGTCTCTGCAGAATTTTTCGCTGCCGGGCGACGTCTCCGCCAGCCGTCGGTATTGGCAGGAAGACGTGATCGAGCCAGAAGTCGAAGTCTCGCGCCAAGGAATGATTCGCGTGCCGTCCGGCCCCGGCATCGGATTTCTTCCGCGCATCGAGCGCATCGAATCGCTCACGGTGCGGCGCGAGGTCCTCGAATAGTCCTTGCGCATGCCGTCCGACTCTCCTTCGCTTGCCGAGCCGCATCGCCCGCGCCCGATCCTTCTTTTCGCAGCGCTTGCCTCAATGATGTTTATGTGGGCCTTCAACTCGATTGCCGGCAAGCTGGCGCTCCGGCATATGGGGCCGCTCGATCTGGTGTCGTTTCGCTTCGAGCTGGCCGGGGTGTTGATGCTCGCGATCTATTTCACGCGGCGCCAGCGAACGCCCTTTCGCGCGCGCGATGGATGGCGGATCGCCTGGCTGGCGTTGTTCGGGGTCGTGTTGAACCAGGGCGGCTTCACCGTTGGCCTGGACTTCACCACGTCGCAGCATTCCGCCGTGATCGCTTCCACCGGTCCGATCATGGTGTTGCTGCTCGCGGTGGCCGTGGGGCTCGAGCGCCTTTCCCCCGGCAAGGCGTTGGGGATCACGATTTCCTTTTGCGGCGCGCTGCTGCTCGAGAGCGAATACGGCCTGCCCGTGCATTCCCCGTTTCTGCTGGGCGATGGGCTCACGGCCGCTTCGACGATCAGGCTTGCCGTCTACGCCGTGTTCGGCAAGCAGCTGGCGAAGCAGTATGACGCCGTGACGATGAACACGTTCGTGGTGGTGGCGGCAGCGGTGCTCGTGCTGCCTCTTGCCGTGCGGCAGGGAATGCGCCTGGATTGGCGCGGCGTCGGCTGGGTGGGCTGGGGCGGCATGGCGTACATGGCCATTTTCAGCTCGGTAATTGCATACACGCTTTTTTATTGGACGCTGCGCTATATGGAGGCGTCGCGCGTCGCGGTGGTCAACTATTTTCAGCCGGTGCTGGTGATTTTGTTCTCGATTCCGATTCTGGGCGAGCACCCGACGCGCCACCTGCTCGGTGGGACGGTGCTGGTCCTGCTCGGCGTTTATCTTGCGGAGCATGTCTCACGCATGCGCCGAGGGCCTGCGGCCCAGGCAGGGGTTCCATGAATCGGCGCCCTGCGGCATTTCTCAAAACGCGCGTGCCTGAGGATAAAATGGCGGCTCCCATGCGCATCGCCATGGATACCGGCGGGACGTTTACCGACTGCCTGTTTCTTGATCGCGGCCGGATCGAAATCCTGAAGCTGCCTTCGACCCCGGCGAATCCCGCGCGCGCGATTCAAGAAGCCCTGGCGAGCATTCTTTCGCCCTCGGCGCAGCATCGCAGTGCCGCGCTCGATCTTCTCTGCGGCACGACGGTGGGGACCAATGCGCTGCTCGAACGCCGTGGCGGCCGCGCGGCTCTTGTCACTACCGCGGGCTTCGAGGACGTGCTGGAAATTGGCCGTCAAGCGAGGCCGCGACTCTTCGATCTTTTTGTGGACCGGCCCGAGCCGTTGGTGCCCGCCGCGCGGCGATTGGGGTTGCGCGAACGCGTCGGCGCGGAGGGGCAAATCCTGGCGCGGCCATCCGCCTCGGAAATCGCACGAATCGTGCGCCAATTGAGGCGGATGCGCGCGGAATCGGTTGCCGTATGCTTCCTTTTCTCGTTCTTGCGCCCGGAGCACGAGCGCATGGTGGCAAAGCGATTGCGCGCCGCGGGATTTTCCGTTTCCGCCTCGCATGAAATTCTCCCGGAATTTCGCGAATTCGAGCGCGCCTCGACGACGGCGATGAACGCCTACCTCGTTCCCGTCATGAGCCACTACCTGATGGAAATCGAACGGCACGCGCGATTCGCGGCAGGGAAGCCGCGCCGCACCGGGAATGCCGGGCGGGACGATTCCGGCGCGCGCGTGCGCATCATGCAATCGAATGGCGGCACGGTTTCCGCCGCGCTCGCGGCCCGCGAGCCCGTGCGCACGATTCTCTCCGGCCCGGCGGGAGGCGTGCTGGGGGCGCAGCGCATCGCGGCGCTCTCTGGATTTTCGCGGATCATCAGCTTCGATATGGGCGGCACCTCGACCGACGTATCGCTGATCGAAGGCGACCGGCAGACCACAAACGAATCCAGCATTGCCGGGCTTCCCGTTGCCGTCCCCATGCTTGAGGTGCACACCGTGGGCGCGGGCGGCGGCTCGATTGCGCGCTTTGATCGCGGGGGCGCGCTGCGCGTGGGCCCGGAAAGCGCCGGCGCTGATCCGGGCCCGATCTGCTATGGCCGTGGCGAGCGGCCAACGGTGACCGATGCGCACCTGATTCTCGGCCGGCTCGGCGCCGAAGGATTGCTCGGCGGCGGCTTTCATTTGGATGCCGGCCGCGCTAGGGCTTACATGGAACGCGCCGCGCGGGGGGCTCGCGGGATCGCGTCGCTGGTTGCGTTTGCCGAGGGGATTGTTGCCGTGGTGGAAGCCACGATGGAAAAGGCGATCCGCGTGATTTCGGTGGAAAGAGGGCGCGATCCGCGCGATTACGCCTTGGTGGCCTTCGGCGGGGCGGGCGGCCTGCACGCCTGCGCCCTGGCAGAGAAGCTCTCGATGCCGCAGGTGCTGATTCCGCAATTTCCGGGGGCCCTTTCGGCGCTCGGGATTTTGTGCGCGGACGTGGTGAAGGACGCCTCGCGCACCGTGCTGCTGCCGATGGCCGATTTGCGCGACAGCGCCCGCGCGCTGCGCCGCGAATTTGCCGGCATCGAACGCGAAGGCGCAGCCACGATGCGGGCCGAAGGCTTTGCCCCGGGCCGCTGGCGCGTGGACCGCTTTCTCGATATGCGCTACGTCGGGCAGGCGTACGAATTGAGCGTGCCCGCGGGGCGGAATTTTATCGCGGCGTTTCATCGCGAGCACGAGCGGCGGTACGGTTATTCGGACACGTCGCGTCCGGTGGAGATTGTGAATGTGCGCGCCCGCTTCACGGCGGCGACCGAGCGCATTACGTGGCCGCGCGAGCGCCTGGGACGCGCTGATTGTGCAAAGGCGATTGTTTCCGTTCGGAATGTTTATTTCGGGGGGCGGAGATGGCGGACGCCTATATATGACCGGGAAGGACTGCATGCGGGGAATCGGATGCGGGGACCTGCCGTGATCGCGGAATATAGCGCGACGACGATTGTGCCGCCGGGGTGGGAGGGGCGGGTGGACCGGCATCGAAATCTGGTCCTTGGGCGGGGTCAACCGTAGATTAGAGCGGCGGTCGGCGTTGCAGGGAAAGGGGTTACGTGCATTTCGATGGCTACAGAGTTGGCTGCTGGGTGGCGCCCTCAGCACCGTCTGCCGCCCTCCTCTCCTTGGCGAGAAAACCGCCACCGTAGTTGATGGCATGGGTTGAAGAGAAAGTTAATAGGAAACTGTCGGGTTTGTGACTGGGGGTTGGCTTTGTTAAGCTAGCGGGGACCGCGGGTTTCGGAGAGGTGTCTGAGCGGTTGAAAGAGCCCGCCTCGAAAGCGGGTAGCCTGGCAAAACCGGGCTCGTGGGTTCAAATCCCACCCTCTCCGCCAGTTTCAGCCGTTTAGCCAGAAATTTCATCGGTGTGCTCGCCCGTTTCGCCAGGCCGGCGCCTGGGATTTTTTCAATTTGCACGCTGTCGCGTGCGGCGGGCTCGTGGGTTCAAATCCCACCCTCTCCGCCAGTTTCAGCCGTTTAGCCAGAAATTTCATCGGCGCTATCCCGCCGTAATTCGCAAAGCCGCCGAAAACGACCAGATTACGCGCGCAATCCTCGATACCATCGAAACGGACGCGGAAGCGAAAGCCGCCGTCTCCGGCTCGCCGAAAATCCGCGCCGCCGCGAAGGCGCCGCCGCGCGCTGCGGTCGGCAAGCGGCCCATGAATTTCCGCAACCGCCCGCATCTGTGCTAGTTTTGCCAGGGAGACCACACGGTGAGCTGGGGCAAACGTCGAGCGATCATTATCCTTGTGGTGATCGTATTTTTCGGCCTGATCATTTGGATTGCGGTCCGCCCGCGGCATCTCGCCAGCCGTTCGGTCCTGGTGATTGACGCGGAGGGCTCGATTCAGGAGCAGCGCACGCCGAATATTCTCGACGCGCTGACCGGCGGGCAAGCCCCCGTTCTCCACGAATATCTCGACGCAATTGACGCCGCCGCCACCGATAGCCGAATCACCGGCATCGTCGTGCGCATCGGCCCGCTTTCCACCGGATGGGCCAAGCTCGAGGAAATTCGCGCGCACCTGCTCGCCTTCCAGAGCAGCGGCAAGCCGAGCATCTGCTATCTGGGCTACGATGGCGTCGGCAATCCCGAATATTACCTCGCCACCGCGTGCCGGCAAATCTGGCTCGTCCCCTCCAATCCCGTGGACATCAGCGGCATGATGGCGGAGGCCACCTTCCTGCGCGGCACGCTCGACAAGCTGAAAATCGTCCCGCAATTTTTCCACATCGCCGAATACAAGACCGCCTCGAACCAATTAACCGAAAAGAAATTCACGCCGGCGCACCGCGAGGAAGTGCAATCCCTTTTGACCGACGTCTTCAATCGCTACGTCGCCGAATCGGCGCAGGCGCGCCACATGCCCCCCGCGGCCTTCGAATCCATTCTGAAAAGCGGCCCGCTGCTCACCGGCGACGCCGTGCGCGATCGCATCGTGGACCGCCTCGGCTACTGGGATCAGCTCGAGGATTATTTCCGCGAGCGCTCGCGCGAGTGGAATCCCGTGTCGCTCGCGCGCTATAGCACGCTTGTGCATCTGAATTCTTCCGGGCAGACGATTGCCATTGTCCACGCCAGCGGCCTGATCGCTTCCGGCTCGTCCGAAAATTCCCCCACCGGCGGCCTGGTGATGGGCGGCGATTCGGTTGCCTCGGAAATTCGCGCCCTGCGCGACGATTCCGACGTGAAGGCCATCATCCTGCGAATTGATTCCGGCGGCGGCTCCGTCGTCGCCAGCGACGTGATTCGCCGCGAAGTGCAACTCGCCCGCGCGCGCAAGCCCGTGGTCGTCTCGATGTCGGACCTCGCCGCCTCCGGCGGATATTGGATCGCCGCGCCCGCCACGCGCATCGTCGCCGACCCGGACACGGAAACCGGCTCGATCGGCGTCCTCGTCGGCAAGCTCAATATCGCGGGCCTCTACAACCTGCTCGGCGCCAGCACCGATTACGTGGCCACCAGCGACAACGCCACGCTCTTCTCCGATCAGCAGAATTTCACGCCCGCGCAGCAAGCCTTCATTCAGCGCTCGCTCAACGATGTCTACGCGCAGTTCACCCAGGGAGTCGCCGCCGGCCGCCACATGAGCGTCGCCGCGGTGGACAAAATCGCGAAAGGGCGCGTCTGGACCGGCGCGCAGGCCCAGCGCCTCGGCCTCGTGGACGATCTCGGCGGCATAGATCGCGCGATTCAGGTGGCGAAGGAACTCGCGCACATCCCCGCCGCCTCGGGCGTAAGCGTGGTGCGTTACCCGCGCGAAAAATCGCTCTTCGAGCAGATCTTCGAGCGCCAGGAAAATCCGATGTCCGAATCCCGCGCCGATTCGCTCGCGGGCCTGGTCCATCGCCTGGCGCTCGACGAAATCTCCCAGCCGGTCCAGGCCCGCATGCCATATCAGCTCCGCATCAGATAAGCGCCAGGTTTAAAGTAGCCGGCGGCCTTCAGCGCGGCCGCTCTTGCGCCCATCGGGCGCCTGACGGCGCGAGCCTTACAGCCGTTCACTTTCCGCCGCCCGCGGCTGAAACACCCGCCCACTTTCGCTATACTACGGTCCTCGGGGCGCGGTACCCAAGTGGTAAGGGAGAGGTCTGCAAAACCTTTATTCGTGGGTTCAATTCCCACCCGCGCCTCCAGCAAAAACCGTCGTTTGTATTGGCTTTTTGAAGAATTTTTGCCATTACCGCAAAAGTGAGCAAAAATGTGCTAGCGAATAAAGGAGGACGACACAATGGCCAGCCCAATCATCACGATCTTTGCATCGGCATTGGTTACCGCCGCCGCACCGCCAAAGTTCCCCGCAAAAGGGGCAACTCCGATCTCCATGAAAAATGAAAAGCAGCGCCACCCATACAGAAAACCCCTGAGCCGCCCCTAGATAGCCGCGCCCTGCCGGCAATCTACC
>Ga0134126_10013138_pt1 | contig 10460 bp, 7 predicted proteins | sample KB31752_FD_96881 | JGI IMG/M metagenome (GOLD analysis project Ga0134126, IMG submission 96881) | Terrestrial soil microbial communities with excess Nitrogen fertilizer from Kellogg Biological Station, Michigan, USA - KB3-175-2 | ecosystem: Environmental > Terrestrial > Soil > Unclassified ...
AGCGCGGTAAGCAGGCTCGTCGGTATCTTCGGTCAGCCGCGTAAGTTCTTGAAGCTCAAGCCCCAAAAGATTGCTGTTTGGTCCTTTGTTCATGCATCTAATCCCTTGCCTGAGCTAATTTCTATCGGCGAACCCATTTTAGACCGATTGCAGGCGGGAAACGACCTACTCGGCACTAACTACTTATTATTCAGCTTGTTAGCTTAATTTCCCGCAATCCTGCCCGGTGTGTAAGAATTGATACGCAGAAAACAACATCATGGATGAAGATCGCAATATTCAGCGCGCGGTTTTGCCGAACGGCCTGACCGTCATCACCGAAGAGATGAAGCATATCCGCTCGGTGTCGATCGGGATTTGGCTGAAGACCGGTTCGCGCGACGAGGACCTGCCCTGGAATGGCATTTCGCATTTCATCGAGCACATGGTTTTCAAGGGTACCCAGCATCGAACTGCAGAAGAAATCGCGCGTCAGGTTGATTCCATCGGCGGAAACATGGACGCCTTCACCGCCAAGGAGTGCATCAGCTTCAGCATCAAGGTGCTGAATGAGCACGTTCCAATCGCGCTCGATGTTCTCAGCGACCTGGTGCTGAATCCGGTTTTCGATTCGCAGGACATCAGCCGCGAGCGCGGCGTGATTCTCGAAGAGATCAAGATGGACGAAGACAATCCCGATTACCTCGTCCACGAAATCTTTACCCAGAATTTCTGGAAGGATCATCCCCTGGGTAGGCCGATCCTTGGCACTCGCGACACGGTCAAGAAATTCGACCGCACTCCGGTGTTTGATTTTTATAGCCAGCGATTTTCGCCGGGTAACATGATCATCACCGCTGCCGGATATCTGAATCATGAGCAGTTCGTGGAAGTGGTTGCCAAGCATTTCGCGAATATGAAACCCATGACCAATGGTTTTCACAGCTCGGCGCCGAAGATCGTGCCTAAGATCATTCTTCGTAACAAGAAGTCGCTGGAGCAGGTGCAGATCTGCGTGGGAGTGCCGTCGTACCCCATTACTCACGAGCGCCGGCATACTTCTTACATTCTGAACACCCTGCTGGGCGGCGGGATGAGCTCGCGACTGTTTCAGAATATTCGCGAACGGCAGGGTTTGGCGTACGCGATTTACAGCGACCTGAATCCTTATCGGGATACGGGTTGTATGTCGATCTACGCTGGTACCTCGCGTGCCTCCGCTGGGAAAGTGGTGGAGTCGATCGTCTCCGAATTTCGCAAGCTGAAAACCGACATGGTCACCCCGGACGAGCTTCGTCGCTCCAAAGACCAGCTCAAGGGCAGCTTAATGCTATCGCTCGAGTCATCGAATGCGCGCATGTCAAACCTGGCGCGCCAGGAGATGTACTTTGATCACTTCTACGGGCTGGATGAACTGATCGCCAAAATTGAGGCCGTCACCGCTGAAGAGCTGCAGGAACTCGCCAATCAGTTCTTTGAGACGGACAACATCGCGGTCACCGTTCTCGGAAACCTGAACGGGCTGAAGCTGACGCGCGAACAGCTGGCCTGCTAACAACAAACATTCTCCTTGGGCTTTTTTTGCGTGCTTTGCGTCGGCCTCTGCGTCCTTTGCGGTTAAAGGCTTTCGAGAGAGGTCGTGACGGTGAAGAGACAAAGCTTTTAATCGCAAAGATCGCGAAGACGATCCGCGAAGATCGCAAAGAAGATCCGTATATCGCGAAGACGATCCGCAGAGATCGCAAACTACCAGGCCGCAACATAGTTCCGAGTCGCCCCCGTCCTGTAAAATTTAATCGGCGATCTCTGGAGTGTTTGTTCAATTTGTCTTTTCTCTCCCAACTCAATCCACAGCAGCGGGAGGCTGTCGAAACCACTGACGGGCCTGTGCTCATCCTTGCCGGCGCTGGTAGTGGGAAGACGCGCGTGATCACTTACCGCATTGCCCACCTGATCGAGAGCGTCGGGGCCATGCCGGAGTCGATTCTCGCCATGACCTTCACCAACAAGGCTGCCGCAGAAATGGGAGAGCGCGTGGATAAGCTGGTTGGCGGATTGTCGATCGCCAAACCGGTCATCTCCACATTTCACTCTTTTTGCGTGCGGCTGTTACGACGCGACATTGAGGCCATGCGCATTCCGTCGTCGGTTCCCGGCAAGCCGCCGATCGGGCATTCAAAAAGCTTCGTGATTTACGACGAGTCGGACCAGCAGCAGATCACCAAGTCGATCATGAAGCGGCTTGGTGTCGACGACAAGCAACTCACGCCGCGGGCGGTGCTGGGACAGATTTCCTGGGCCAAGAACCACATGCTCGATCCGCAGGAGGTCTATCTCAACTCCGCCGATCCCAAGACCGAGCGGGTTGCGCAGATTTACGCTGAGTATCGCAAAGAGCTGTTACGGGCCAACGCGCTCGACTTCGACGACCTGCTGCTCGAAGCGGTGCGCCTGCTGAAGTCGGCGCAAGAAGTTCGCGAGTATTACAACCGGCGCTTTCAATACATTCTGGTGGATGAGTATCAGGACACCAACCGTCCGCAATACGAACTCATGCGAATGCTCGCCGGCGCGCGGCACAATGTGTGCGCCGTGGGCGATGAAGATCAGTCGATTTATTCGTGGCGTGGCGCCGACATTCGCAACATTCTCGAATTTGAAAAAGATTTCCCTGAAGCCAAGATCGTTCGATTGGAACAGAATTACCGCTCGACGCAAAACATCCTGCAGGCCGCGTCGGCGGTAGTGTCGAATAACCAGCGGCGCAAGGGGAAGAACCTGTGGACCTCGCGCCAAGGCGGGACCAAGATCGGATACTACGAAGCGCCGGACGGTGAGAACGAGGCGCTGTTTGCAGCCGATGCCGTCGCTCGTTATATGCGCGAAGCCAACGATCGCGGAGACGATGCACGGGCGGCAGTCCTTTACCGCACCAATTCGCAATCGCGATTGTTCGAAGAAGCGATGCGGCGATATCAATTGAAGTATCACGTGGTAGGCGGATTCTCGTTTTACGAGCGCGCCGAGATCAAAGATCTTATTTCGTATTTGAAAGTCATTCACAATCCTGATGACTCGGTGTCGCTGCTGCGGGTAATCAATACTCCCGTCCGCGGGATCGGAAAAACAACGCTGGAAGTGGTCGAACGCATTGCTCTCGAGACCGGGCTGTCGTTGTGGGGAGCCATTGGAGAGTGCATTACACGCGGGCTGCTTCCGCCCCGGGCCCAGCAGGCGCTGAAGTCATTTCGTGACTTGATTGAAGACGCGCGCGCGATGGCGGCGGGGACATATGCGGAAAGATTGCAGGAGACATCTTTGGCATCTGTTAAAGCGGTGCGGAGCGAAGCTCCGCCGGACAGCCGAGAGCCGCTGTCCCCACGTGGTCTGAATGGTTTGAATGATGTGGATCCGATGCATGATGCCCAACAAACTGCGTGGGGACAGCGGCCCTCGGCTGTCCGGCGGGGTAAGATCCCGCAACAAGTCGACAACGAGGACAACACCGAATTCGATCCAACCGCTTTCGATTTCGGCGGGGGAGAATTTATTCACGCGGGAACTTCGGCCGCGGCTGATCTGGAACCGGAGAATTTATCTGAGCCTGACATTTCACCGGCTCAAAACGCCCCAGCTCCTATCGAAGGCTTTCGCGCTCCCGGAGAGCCAGCGCATACCGCCGAATTGCTGAAGTTTCTGATCGACCGAACCGGTTACATCAAGATTCTGGAAGCCGAGGATTCTCCAGAAGCTTATTCGCGAATTGAAAATATTCGAGAGCTGGTCAATGCCGCGATGGATTCGAAAGACCGCGGCGAAACTCTCGACCAGTTTCTTGATCATGCCGCGCTGGTGAGCGATGCCGACGCCTACGACGCACGCGCGCAGATCACGCTAATGACCTTGCACGCCGCCAAGGGCCTCGAATTTCCGCTGGTGTTTTTGTGCGGACTGGAAGAAGGCCTGTTTCCGCACTCGCGCACATTTCTGAATCCCGACGACATCGAAGAAGAACGACGGCTGTGCTACGTGGGCATGACCCGCGCCATGGACCAGCTTGTGATCACCCGTGCGGTTTACCGGCGTCGCTATGGAACCGACATGCCGGAGGCCAGTGTGCCTTCGCGGTTTCTGGATGAAATTCCCGCGGAACTGCTGGAGGAGCTGGGAAAATCTCGGGGAGATCGTGTGGGGCGGGCGCCCTCGCCCGGCAGGAATTCAACGTCTGCGGCAGGCTCATGGAGCTCGAATCGGCGCGCGGCATCCCCATTCGACGTCGCTCAGGGCAGGTCCGTCCCACACAAATCTGAACCTCATTATGCCTATGAAGACGAGGACCAGTCAGCGGCATGGAACGAAAAAGCCGAAGCAGCACGCAAACCGGCTGCGCCCAAGTACAACTCCATCGAAAACATTGCCGAGTTCTTCGCCTCGCGCGGAAAGAAATTCACTGTCGCGAAAGTCCCAGTCGAAGAACCCAAAGGTCGTCGCGGTTTCCGCCCCGGGCAAAAGGTGCGGCATCCTAAATATGGAGAAGGAACGGTCTATCATCGCGAGGGAGAAGGCGAAGAGGCCAAGATTACGGTACAATTTCCTCGCTTCGGACTAAAGAAGCTGGTGGAGAAGTACGCGCAACTGGAAAAAGGATGAGAAAAATTTGGTAATTTTGTAATTGAGTAATTTTGTAATTTAAAACCTAAGTCCAGCGGCGGTGCTCAGGGCTTTGATTTTAAATTACAAAATTACCCAATTACTAAATTACCCAATCAAAAACTAAGGATTTCATGGCCAATACAACTGCACTTAGCAAAGACGAACGCAAAAAATCAAAACGGGCTTCCCGCAAAAAGCGCAAAACCGAAACTCCGTTGAAGCCCCGCGATTACGCTCGCGGATCGAAGAAACCGAAAGTCAAGAAGCTGGCACGCGGACAGGCGAAGCGCTAAGCACCGTAGTGGCAAGTGGCATTTAGCACCTAGCCGGCCAGAATATGTGGCTGGCTAGTTTGTGCTAATTACCTGGAGTTGAACGGCCAGGAGACCTCAACCATTTGGAACCCCAAATCTCGGATCCTTCCGCGGCTCCAGTACGCAGTTCAGAAAACCAGCTCCTGTGCTGCAAGTCCATCGACAAACTGATTGCTGAGGCCGACCAGCCCGAGAACCGCCTGCGCAAGACGCTCGGGCCGTGGTCGCTGACGGCGCTCGGCATCGGCGCAATCATCGGCTCTGGAATTTTTGTTCTTACGGGCACTGCGGCCGCGGGCGAGCACTTCGCGGCGCCGTCGATTCTTCACGCGCAAGTCCTCGATCTTCTTATCAATTTCTTGCGCACCGGAAGCAGCGCTGGCGCGCTGATGCATGGTCGCCCTCCGGCCGGTCCATCGATTGCGATTTCATTTCTCCTGGTCGCTGTTGCGTGCAGCTTTGCCGGACTTTGCTACGCCGAACTGGCCTCGATGATCCCCATCGCGGGCAGCGCCTACACATATTCCTACGCAACGCTCGGCGAGATCTTTGCCTGGATCATTGGTTGGGACCTGATTCTGGAATACGTGGTCAGCAACGTGGCGGTCGCCGTCGGCTTCAGCGGGTATTCGAAAGCGCAACTGGCAGTCTTCGGAATTTATTTATCTGACAAATGGTCGAGCCCGGTGTGGGCTTCGGGCGGATGGACGGGCGCTTACTTCAACCTTCCGGGATTTTTAATTGTTTTTGTTCTAACGCTGCTTCTGGTGCGCGGAGTTCGCGAATCTGCCGAGGCCAATAACGTGATGGTGCTGATTAAAATCGGCGCCATTCTTACTTTTCTGGTCGTGGGCGGAATGCTGGTCCATAAGTCGAATTGGGAGCCGTTTGCGCCGTCGGGCTTCGCGGGTATCCTGACTGGCGGAGCAATCGTGTTCTTCACCTACATCGGTTTTGATTCTGTCTCGACCGCCGCTGAAGAGTGCGAAAAGCCGCAGCGCGATTTGCCATTCGGCATCATCGCCTCGTTAATAGTGTGCACGGTCTTGTATGTGGGAGTGGCGATTGTGCTGCTCGGAATGCTCAAGTACACGACGTTCGTCTCCGGCGAAGCCGCGGAGGCGCCGGTTGCATACGCGCTGAAAGTTCTGGGTGCGCATCCGATCTTTCGCTCGGTTATTGTGCTGGGCGCGCTGATGGGCATGATCTCTTCGATACTCGTATTCCAGTACGGCCAGGCGCGAATCTGGTATGCCATGTCGAGGGATGGGCTCCTCCCCAAGCTCTTTTCCGCAGTGCACCCCAAGTTCAAGACGCCGCACTGGTCCACCTGGATTGCTTGCTTTGCGGTGGGAATTCCGGCGGGACTAGTCGACATCGGTGACGCGGCCGATCTTTCGAACATCGGCACGTTATTCGCTTTTGTTCTGGTGTCGCTCGGAGTGATCTTCCTGCGGCGCAAACAGCCTGATCGTCCTCGCGCATTCCGCGTGCCTTTCGTTCCCTGGTTCCCGCTCATCTCGGTAGTTCTTTGCGGCGGATTGATGATGGGCTTGACCGTAATCACCTGGCTGCGCTTTGTATTCTGGTTGCTAATCGGTCTCCTGATTTATTTCTTTTACAGCCGCAAGCACAGCGAGTTCGCGAAAGGCTAAAAGCGTTATTTTTCAGCTCCTCAGGCGCGGTCGGAAATGATCGTCGATGGCTTTTTAAACCGCATCGACATATGCAAGCGGGTCCTGTGTATCCGCCAGCGGAGCGAACGCCCCGTAGAAGCTTGCCTCCGGTAAAAGGCATTTTGAAGAGCTCTCGTATCCACCGTGCGTTTGCTGGGGTGGTCGAAATAACTCGCGATTTTTTCAGCGCCCATTCCGGAAGTTCCAAACCACGAACCTACACATGTGCTGAGCACGTCCACGTCGGTAAGAATTTTCGTTAGTCCCATGCCGGTTGAGGGGCACACGTTCTCACCCGCGTCCCCAATCAAGACAACGCCGGGCGGCGGTTCGCCTTCGGTCCGGTACAAATTGATAAGGGAATTTTCAACGTTGCTTGTTATCTCGATTTTCCCGATTGCCTGCTGCAGCTCAGGAAAGCATCTCCGGAGGCCTTCCGCCGGGCTTTGGACAAATTCACGAACCCAGGGATCGCTTACTTCAGGAAAGGCAAAAAGATTAGCTCTCATAACCCGCCCAATGGGAAACAGGGTGAGATAGTCAATTCCAAGTTTTGGGCTAACTGAATAATAGGTGATCGAATCGAAGGGAAACGGAGTTCCATCTGAGCGCGTGAGATTGAATGCCAGCGCAACCGACTGTTGCTTTTGAACGTACGACCTTTTCAGCCCTAAGCTGGAGGGGAGGGCGGCGTTCAGGCCGCAAGCCAGTATCACCAAGCGGCAGGTTAACTCCCGTCCATCGGCAAGCAGCACACGTTGAAACTCAGAGCTATTTTTGATCTGAACCACCCGTTGCATAGCGAATTGAACTGCCGATGGCAGACGTGCGCGCAATGCATTAACCATGTCGTTATAAAAAATCCCGTATTGTTCGGTCGGACTGGAACCGAAAAATCTGCCGTTATAGTAGGCTTTGACCTCGCGAATTGAACCGGAATGCGGTAGTAATAAATCCAGCAATTCAAACTTGCGCAACATCGCAACTTGGTCCGGTTCTAGTTTTTCTGCTTTGAAGATAGCTGGACAGGCGGGGCTGGGATCTACAAGAGTGGTCCGCCAGCCTTGCCGCCCCAGGACAGAGGCGGCGGTGGTACCCGCTAGACCGGCTCCCACAACCACAATGTCGGGGTTATTACCGGGCGACCCTTCCAATTCGGCGGGCAGACTATACCTCCGGGAACTCTCGCCGGAACTCAGTGATCGTCTGGCCGCAAAAAGTCTTGCTGGCTTGGCTAAAAAGCTTGTTCAAATCTTCGTAAAGCGCCTCAACATCGCGCCTGCGCGGAAAAAACGGACTTCCACCGGGCATCAAATTTGAAGAATGCAGCGCGAACTCGACACATTGCCGATTCTCAGTGGCACATCTCTTGACTACGCTCAACATGGAATGAATGTTGTCTCCAGTAGGAGCCAGCCAACACAGCCGGGGGAACAATCTATTTAGCGCACGACAGATCAGAGAGCGTTTACCTAATCGCCGCTCGATGCGGTGTACTAATGCAGGTTGCGTTTGCATAGCCGTAACAGGGACCTCTAATAAGCTTGATTTTCCTGGTCGGCTGATATCGTCAAGATCGAGGAAGTAAGGCGAGGTAGGGAAGGTGGAGTAGTCTGGACCACCGCTTTGCGCCGGATCGCCGGCGTGATCTGCCCAGGAAACAAACGGAGTTACGGAACAATCTACGAGATATCCTCGTTCGGCAAGCAGCCGGGCATAAATTTTATTAAATCCCCACCGCCCGGCCCGATGCGAGGTCATTTTTGTTTCGAACGTATCTTCCAGCACATCAGTCAAACGATTGATCTTGTCGCGCATTACCGCCTCGGGATATTCGATGAGATACGGATGGTATAGTCCGTCATTGGCGGTGAGCGGAACTAAGGGTGGCGAATTCCAGGCGTGAAGATGCATGCCGACTTCTGCCGTTTGTCGTAACAAGGCATCTCGCGCGAACTCCTGAAACACGGGAGACCTGGCCATTTCAAACGTTGTCAAGTAAGTGGGCTTCAGCTGGTACGATTCGCACAGTCGCTGAAAGCGCGGAAGGAACTCCGCGTTTCGCGTGGTGACCTGCCTTTCGCCTGTCCACGCGTCATCGCATTCCGTGTCAACCGTAATTAAGAAAGGAACGTGCCGGTCGGACTGCTTACTTCGCGGAAAATGTGAATGCGGAAGAGAAGGTAACTCAACCGGACCGTTTGGCGTTGTGACCACTATGACTTAGGCCTTCCTTGTGATTGACCGTAGCCGGCGCTTTATGGCACGCAATCGTTCGATAACAACGAACTTGACGCGCGGTCGCTGAAAAACGACCCAGGCCATCTGCCTGCAATCCTTCGCCAGCGATCGCTTGTACTGTGCGTCTCCTGCAAGAAAATCATAGTCATTAAAACCCGCGTTTAAGTAATGGTTTATGGCAAGTGCATGCGTAACCAGCCCTGGCTTAAGATGTTTGTCGCTACCGTAGCGGAAGCCACTCTGAAAGAAATAAATTTTCCCGTTCTTTACGAAGTTATAGAGTATTCCGATAGTTTCATCGCCGGCGGACACGCGCAAGAGCTGAATGCTTCCTTTAGCAAAGGCTTGGCGGATGAGGGTACGATGAAACTCCAATCGGCGTCCAGGACCAAAAGCGCCAGCATCACCCTTTTTCTGCCATCGCACCTGATGCATGCCGCGCATTTCCTCGAAAAGTTCCTCGGCGCGGGAAAGCTCAGCAGCCACTTCCACGCGGACCTCCCCAAGGTTCGCGTAGCGCTTCAGACTTCGGCGCAGTTGCTCGCGTGTATTGGACGAAAGGGAGCTGTCGTAAGAGGCCTTTGACTGGCGCAGTTGCTCCAGGTTGACGTAGTAACTGGGTAAAACAGAAACTATCGGAGGTAATTGGGAAAAACCACTAATCTGAAAGCAGTCCAAGATTGGCCCGGGAGAGATGCCGTCTACGGCGAATTCATCCCACTCGCGAGAGTGTAAATGGGCAGCCAATGCTTTTGAAGTATTTTCTTCCCATCCAGCCCGGCACAGCAGGTTATTAAACTCCATCAGGGTTCGATCTGCAGTATCACCCCCGACAGTGTTCAGATAGATTCGTTCGATATCGAACGGACCTCGTCGCTCAGTACTCCGAACCAGCAGGCAAATCCCAACCGCGGTGTTTTCATGTTGAAACACTAAAATCTCGGGACGTAGCAGTTCGCCGAAGACCTGCAGCCATGCGGTTGCCCACTCAGTGCTTAGATAAAAGGAGGAGTAGGGCGAAACTTCGTCCAGCTCAGCCCACAACTTCACGACGTCAGGCCATTGGTGACTTTGATAGATCGAGAGCTTAGGAAGATCCGATGATGAGGCCGAGTTGATTGCCCGAGCCTTATGGCGAAAGGATGGGCCATACGTCGAGTTGAGACGCATTTGTAGCAGCTATTATAGCTTTCATTGGTTTCAGTCCTGGGAAGCCAGCGTGCAAAAGCCCGGTGTTTTGCAGTCCAGCGAGCTAAAGTCAATGATGGGCTGGAGCTAACCTTTACGCGTTTGGAAGCTGCTTTCGCGGGCGAGGGCGCCCGCGCCACACAGTCTCTGTTCTGGCCCTCCCTGAATCCAACTTCATTTTTGTGGCATCATTTATCCATGCCTAAGATCCATATTCCTACGCCGCTGCGCCAATATGCCGGCAAGCAGCCTGCCGTTGATGTAAAAGGGTCAACCGTGGCCGAGGCCTTGCGCGGACTGGTCTCTCAGCATCCTGATCTTCGCCGTCACCTTTATACCGAGGATGGCAAGCTGCGGGCTTTTGTGAATGTTTATTTGAACGACGAAGACGTTCGCTATTTGCAGAAGG